>JACCDV010600401.1_pt1 | contig 73942 bp, 58 predicted proteins | sample 7446131 | NCBI WGS metagenome assembly JACCDV01 (sample SAMN15323448, study PRJNA562643) | freshwater metagenome | isolation source: river surface water | place: USA:Blue River Watershed | collected 2017-08-17
AAGAAAAAGATGCAACTATCATTTACACCAAACCCATTGAAGTTATCTTACAGATTTTCAACGAGTTACAAAATCGTGGAAATAAAAAAGAGGTCAATTACGACCTCTTTTCTCAACTTGCTCCCCCTCTTGGGCTCGAACCAAGGACCCCATGATTAACAGTCATGTGCTCTAACCAGCTGAGCTAAGGAGGAATTTTACCCCTACCGGGGATGGTTATGACGCACCCTTTCGGGAATCGTGTTGCAAATGTAGACCTATGGGATATTTTTTCCAAATCCACTACCTAAAAAAAAACTGCTTTTATTTCGCTTTTCTAGGTTCTACTTCGCAGTCAAGGACTTATTTACTTCCAAAGTCCAAAAACAAAGTTACAAGGCTGGAAATATTTCCTTACCAAGCCCCAATCTTCCCATCCATCCAAGATGCTCGCTCAGTCATATAGCTTTTCAAATTTTGAACAGACTGCTCGTGCTTGATACCGATCCCCTGATCCCAGAGTTTGTAGTTTCGCTCCACCGCTCCATTCTTATTTAGTACCTGTACCCCCTCATCCACAGTCTGCTGTAAACTCGTCGCCGACCAAGCACCTCGTCGCAAATCCTGCCACCTGGCCTTGACAGCCTGCTTAAAGACTGGATCAGTGAGCAAACGCGGCCACCAAAAAGGAACCATCCAAGGATCATTTTTCACATGAACATTGTAATTCGCTACCCAGTCGTTCATGGGAATCCTTCCCCCCTCGTCAAAGCCCTGGTTCATATCCCAAACAGGCCCCATGGCCAATTTCCCATCCCGGTCTTTTTGTAAAAAGGTGCTGATGCGGTACGCGTCCACATTGCGACACAACTCAGTGACTAAAAAATAGTCAACAAAGGAGGCCAAATCAATGAACTGGGTGTAGGTACGCGTCGTAGTTGCAAAATTATCGGCCAGCAGGGCGGTCTCAAATTTGTCTACATACTCTGCTATGTAGGCCTTCTGTGCTGCCGTGATCTCCTCTGCCTTGGGATACTCGTAGGTGAAGTAGGTTTCCAAGAACTGTTGGGCGTGGTACGGAGGCTGATAAGCTGGAAATGCAATCACCTGCTGGAAGATGTCGTAGCGGCTACGGAAACTGTTGAAAGAGTTGTAGCGCGCATCGTCGTCCCAGTTGTTCATAAAGTAGGAATTGGGCTTAGTGCTGTGCTCAGGACCTGCATCGGCCTTGTCAATCTTCAAAATATAGCCCCCCGTCAGGTTGGTGGACGAGGCATTCAGGGACTTGATGTTGATTCTGTTGGTGTCTCGCTTCAGCTTTTCACAGAAAAAATACACACCCTGGTACTGACCATTGATCTCCACCTCCACAAATTGTCCTCTGCTGGCATACTTACCCGCTTTTCGAGAAAGCTCGTAGCCCAGGTAGTTGTAAATCAAACTTTGGTCTAGAATGTACTTGTCTTTCAGATTGACTATGTGGCCGATTAGCCGCCAGTCTTCTTCTGCAGGCATGCCCAAAAAGGCCACATCCACCCCTGCTCCTGCCGGATCTACCGTTTCGATATTGAAACTCTTCTTGTCGGACAAGCGGAAAGAGGTCTTACCTCGGTACTCCAAGGTGATGGTTTGTGTCTGCACCAACTTCTTTTGTTGGTACAACTTCAGCGTTGCAGGGATGGAGGGTTCGTATAGAATCTCCTTTCCTTGAGTGCTGATGACCAGATAGGGCAACTCACTTTGCTCGGTATCGATGGCAAAGACCTGCCCATCATCGCCTTTGGGTACTGGAACTTCTACAATGGGTTCCTCGCAGGAAACAAAGAGGAAAACCGAAAGGACTAAAAGCAGAGGAAATCGAAAAAACGATTGGCGAGTGATGTTCACAGGGTATAGTTTGTTGTTAAATGAGAATCTTACTTTCAAAAACGGAAAAATAGCAATTCAATTGCCTTGGGTGAATAGAATACTTCTTTCCAAAACTTAGTCGTGCCGAGCACCCTCAAGGACGGAAAAGGCATGGAGCAAGGCTGGAAAGACCGCATCCATTCCTTCTGCTGCTCCCGCAGGGGATCCCGGCAATGCAAGTACCAGGGTCTTCCCGATCTGTCCCGCTACAGATCGAGAAAGCATGGCCGTAGCCAAGCGCTGCTGTCCATAGGAGCGAATTGCCTCCTCGACTCCAGGAATGCGTCGGTCCAACAAGGTTTCCAAAGCCTCCGGGGTCACATCCCGAGGAGACAAGCCCGTACCTCCCGTAATGAGCAAGAGATCTACCCCCTGCGCTACAAAATGGGTTGCCGCAGCTTGAATGGCTTCCACGGCATCGGCTACGATTTGCTTCTCCACGACGATGATGCCCAGTTGAACCAGTTTTTCCCGAATCACTTCTCCAGAACGGTCGCTCCCATTCCCTGCAGCAAGGCTGTCTGAGCAAACGAGAATGGCTGCTCGTCTGGCTTGACCTAGCGCAGCGTTTCGATCGGACTTGCCTCCTTTTTTCTCCAGCAACTTAATCTGCTCGATGCTCACCCCCTTGTCAATGGGCTTGAGCATGTCGTATACCGTCAAGGCCACTACAGATGCCGCATGCATGGCTTCAACCTCCACGCCAGTCTTGTAGATGGTATGGATCTCCACCTGAATGTTGAGTTCTAGCTCCCCAAGGGTGTAGGATACTGCCGTGTATTCGATCGGCAAGGGATGACAATCTGGAATCATGTCGGCCGTACGCTTGGCCGCAAAAAGCCCAGCTACACGGGCACATTCGAGCACATCTCCTTTGGGAACAGTTCGGTTACGGATGGCCTGAATGGTCTCTGTTTTGCTGACGCGCACAATAGCCTGGGCGATGGCTTTGCGTAGCGTGTTGGATTTATGGGTAATGGGAACCATGGAAAAGCAGATTGAAAAAGAAAGTTAGAACTTCTTCTTCAATAATCGTGAAGCAAGGAGTCACAAGTCTTCGGAAGGACTAGTCTTGCCTGGACTTTTTTCGTTCTTCCAGAAGCTTCTTGGTGACTTCAGCATTTGAGCCAAAGGCTGGATTTTTCTCCAAACGATCCAGATAAGCGTCCAAGTAGCCTTGGGAGATTTCAGCGCTATCCCCATACTGTTTGCGTAGCTCTTTCAGCTTGCGGTGCAGCTCTGCTACCACGGGGGCATAGGCCGGATCCTGGTACACATTGCGCAGCTCTTGCGGGTCCTTGATCCTATCGATCAGTTCCCACTCGTCCGTATCGTAGTAGTAGTGCACCAATTTGAATTCTTCGGTGACAATGGCGTAATGCCGCTTCACCATGTGTACCGCAGGATACTCGTAGTAGTGGTAGTACACCGCATCGCGGGTCCAGGATTCGGCATTTCCCGTAAGCAGCGGAAGAAGCGACTCCCCTTGCATGTCTGCAGGTGCGGAGATGCCCGCTGCATCCAAGAAGGTTTGGGCATAGTCCAGATTCTGAACCATCTCGGTGCTTTTGCTGCCAGGGGTAATTTTTCCTGGCCAGGCCACGAGCAGCGGGGTTTTGAAGCTTTCGTCGTAAACAAAGCGCTTGTCAAACCAGCCATGCTCTCCGAGGTAAAAGCCCTGATCCGAGGTGTACACGATGAGGGTGTTGTCCATCAGTTTGTTGGCTTCCAAGTAATCCAATACGCGCCCCACATTCTCGTCTACCGCACGGATAGTGCCCAGGTAATCCTGCATGTAGCGCTGGTAGCGCCACTGCATCTTTTCCTTTTCATCCATACTTGGGAAGGATGTTTTGAAGGATGCGTTCACTCGATCGTAAGCGCGCGTCCAATTGGCGAGCTGCTTGGGATTCAATCTCCCCACTTCGCGGGAAAAGGCTAGCGTATCCCAATTGGAAGTACCTGGTATCCCCAACTCCTGCATCACTTTCGGGTAAATCTTCGAATCGCCCGACCAGTTCATGTGCTTGAGCAGGTTCATCTCCGCTTCCTTGGCGGCACGTCCACGGCCGGAGTAGTCGTCAAAAAGTGTGGCTGGCTCGGGAAAGTTGCGCTGGGTAAATTCCTCCAGATGCCGCTCGGCAGGAAGCCATTCCCGGTGAGGTGCCTTGTGTAGGTAAAACAGCAGAAAAGGATCGGTAGGATTTCGCTCCTCTTGCAACCAGTCCAAGGTCATGTCGGTGATAATGTCTGTCACGTAGCCTTCTACGCGGATAGTGCCCTCGTTTTTGGTGATAAAGTCGGGGTTGTAGTAAGATCCTTGGCCAGGGAGAATTTTAAACTGATCAAATCCCTTGGGATTGTTGCCAAAGTGCAGCTTGCCAAACATGGCCGTTTGGTAGCCTGCCTCCTGAAAAAGTTGGGGAAAGGTGACGTTGGTGGTGTCAAAGGGAAAGTCGTTATCGATTTTACCGTTGAGGTGGGAGTGCTTGCCGGTGAGAATGGTAGCTCGGCTGGGTGCACAGATGGAGTTGGTCACCGTGGCATTCGTAAAGAGCATGCCCATCTTGGCAATTCGGTCAATATTGGGAGTTTCGATGAGTCGATTGCTGTAGGCCGAGATGGCTTGGTAAGCATGGTCATCGGACATGATAAAGACGATGTTGGGACGGCTTGGGTCCGGGCTGGTGGCCGTCTGAGCCCAGGCTAGACTACTGAGGAGGAAAAGGGCTAAAATGGGCAGTATTTTCATACAGGCTATGAATAAATGAAGATGGAATTGAGATCCAATTCGACTCTGACCTAATCCACTCTTTTGAAACAGCTTCAACCTACAGAAAAAATAGAAATAATCCGAGAGAATGTATGGGAAGGGATAGGTGGGATTTGTTAGCCATGTAGTGCACCTCCGGAGCACACTTGAATTTTTGTTTAGATTTTTCTATTTACCTATTGCTCCTCTGGAGCAAATATTTCAATAGGCCACCAGATTAAATTAAAGATCTGCGGGCCTTTTCCGCGAGAATCAGCGGAATAAAATCTGCGGGCCTTTTCCGTGTGAATCAGCGGAAAAAAATTTAACGCAGATATCCGCAGAAAAAACCCGCAGATAAATTAGTTGATCCACCTGCCGAAGGCAGAACCTTTGCGTCTTGGCGTCTTTGCGCGAGTTATTATTTTACTTCGCGTCAGCCGCGGCAGACATGACGCAAAGAAGGCTATGGACTTGTCACAGTCTACTAATGGTTTCACCTTACCTTCTTATAGTGCCCCTCCGGGGCACGACTGAATTCTTGTTTATATTCTTCTATTAACATAATGCTCCTCCGGAGCATGGAAAAACTTCCCATTACAAATAAAAATAGGTCAGGAGAAACCTTCTCTAATCCTTGCCCCAGAGGGGCAATAGGCTAATAGAAATATACTCGGATTCGTAAGACGTGCTCCAGAGGTGCACAATAAAAATAGTGCTTCCCTGTACTTCAAACTCCTTAAAACTTCAACGCAGCAGTCAAGTAGAAGGTACGGCCATCGGCAGGCATGATGCCCGGCCCTGGGTAGCCTCCGGCACGACGGGTAAAGTAGCGTGCATCGGTCAAGTTATTCACCCCAGCTTTAAGAGAATGCTGCTTCCAGAAGTTCCAACTGGCGGAAAGATCCTGCACGCGATAGGCAGGAATTAATCCAACCGTAGCCGCTGCATTCGCTGTGACGGTATTGGAAGCATCCGAGAAAGCCTCCCCGATGTCACTCAACTGCCAAGTCATGGAGAAAGTATCGTAGGTATAAGTCGCGCCAAATCGGTTGATCTTGCGTGGTGCATTTTCTACGCGGTTTCCTTCCAGGTTGCGAATTTGGACTTGTCCATTGCTCACCGTAGTCACTTCAAAATCCCCATAGGTAGCATCTACAAATGCCAAGGAAGCAAAGAGATGTAGGTAGCCCACTCGGGAACTCTCAAAGATCGCCGTGATGGGATCCACCTCCACATACCCTTCAAATCCGCGGCTGATGGAATTTCCCAAGTTAGTTCTGAACTGGTAGATGCTCTTGTCAGGACGCTTCTGCGCGACCGTACCAATACGGTCGGCATAAAGCAAGTTAAAGTAGCTCAGGTCAAATTTAAGGGCCGGCGTCCAGTTGCCTCTGTAACCCAAATCGATATTATATCCCTTGGAATCAGTCAAGTTGGGGTCGATGATGTCCGTCGTGGCGGGCGGCGTCAGATCAGAGATCAACACCGGTCGATAGGCCTGAGAGAAATTGGCGTAAAACTCGGAGTTCTTGGTGACGTGGTACTCCGCGCCTACCCCAAAAATCGCAAAATTGCGGGTTCTTGTGATAGGATCTAGGAATTGCGGCACACCATTGACCCGGTTAAACTGCCCCTGCATCGTAGACTGAATCTGCTCAAGGCGAACCCCACCGGTAACCAAAAATTTGTCTGAGAAGCGCAGTACTTGTTCCACAAAAGCGGCCAAATTGGTATTCGAAAAGTCAAGGTCTCGGGCAAAAGGTCCTGCTGCTACGCTGTAATCTAGGTCCGAGCCCTTTGTACCTAGGCCAAGCTGCTTCCGGTCGATGTGCCCATTGAAATAACGAAGGCCAGACACGAGAGATTGCTCCCTTCCAAATAGGGTAAAGGATGAGCTCAGACGAACCTCTGTACCATACGTCGTGTAGTAGTCACGATCTACCTGACGGTTGCCCAAATCGTCCTCCACGTTGATCGGACGCATAAAGCCCACACTGTTGCGTTCCGCAAAAGTGCCAAAAGCCTTCCAGCTGATCTTCGTTTTGGGTGAAAGGAGGTATTCAGCAGTAAGGGCAGGAATGTACCAAGGCGTACTAAACCAGTTGCGGGAACGCGTACTCTGCTGTGGATCTACTTCAAACTGTGCATCCGTCAAGCCTCCAGGTTGTTGGGTATCCGCTGTCATGTAGGTCATTTCCATGCCCAGTTTCAGACGGTTGCTTGCTGCATAGTTGACCTCTGCATGGGTATGGTGCGTTTCAAATGCCCCGTTCTCTCTCCATCCATTGCCTACACGACGCTGGTAGTAGGCAGTGTAACTCCATTTTCCCTCGGTACCTCCAATGTACGTGAAGGAACTAAACAACCCATTGCTTCCTACGGTATTGACCGTCTCTGAGGTAAAGCGGGTGGAAGGATCTGGCTTTCTAAGCACAAAGTTCATCAAGCCCCCAAACTGAGATCCGTACTGTAGGGAAGAAGCTCCGCGCACAATCTCGATTTGCTCCACCACTTCCATGGGAGGGGTAAAATACGCCTCTGGGTAGCCCATGGGATCTGGTGTGATGTCGTAGCCGTTCATGCGCACATTAAACTCCCAAGAGCGGTTGGGATTAAGTCCACGGCTGGCCACGCCGAGTTGGACGCCCGAACCGTCATTTTCCCAGATGCTGATGCCAGGTGTCTTTGCAAAAATCTGCCGGCTATTGTTCATGGCAAGGTTGGCATTCAACTCGCCGATGCGGATCACTTCGTTCTTTTTTCCGGCATTGATGCGGTAATCCTGCACTTCAGGAAGGTGGCCTTGTCCTAGGATCCCACGACTCGCGCTGATGCTAAATTCCCCGAGTTCAACAGCGGATTCCTGCAGCACCACATTGATTTCTTGTTGTGCGCCTGCTTCTAGGACCAACTCTCGGGTGAAGGGTTGAAATCCTAGATGACTGACCACTAGCTGGTACTTCCCAGCCGGAATATCTTTTAAAATGTAATTTCCTGATTGATCGGATTGCACTCCCCTGACGGTTCCTTGAAGGGATACCGATACGCCAGCGAGTGGCTTCTGTTTTTGATCTACAATGGAACCAAGTAGGACGTTTTTCTGTGCATAGGAATTCACAGAGAGCAGTGTAAGAAGGACTAGGAAAAAGAAAGAGCGAACCATGTCAGTATTTTTATTTAGACCTATTATAAATAACAACACAAACATAGCTCTAAGAGAAATGCGAGTCAATCTTTATTTAGACTTTTTCTAATTAAAGATTTTTATACAAAAAATATCACCTGAAATGTTGGGGAGAACGGAGGATAGGTTTGGGCTTGTCTCATTCTACTAATGGTTTTACCTAACCTTCTTAATAGTGCCCCGTACCTACGGGGCAAACATTTCAATAGGCTACCAGATTAAATTAAAAATCTGCGGACCCTTTCCGCGAGCATCCGCGGAAAAAAGTTAACGCAGCTATTCGCAGAAAAACCCCGCAGATTGATAAATCTTCTTTCTGCAGGCTGGCCTACCTACCGAAGGCAGAACCTTTGCGTCTTGGCGTCTTTGCAGCCTGTCCGCCGCGGCGAAAGAGTTTTTCTTAATTCGCGCAAAGGCGCAAAGGGGGATTCTTTGCCTCTTGGCGGCTTTGCGCGAGTTAATTTTTTTTTGAACGTTCGGCGCGGTGGAAGAGTATTTAAATTCCTGATGGTGCCCCGTACGTACGGCGCGCAATAAAAAACATTTCTTCATTGGCCTTCAACCACATAAGTCACCGAATCCTTTACCCGAAAAAAGTACCAAAACTTGATTTTAATCATAGTTTAATCCCTTTATTTTCTTGTAGTTAGCACAGGCTTACAGGTTTTCACTATTCACAAATACATCCCTACTACAAGGCTCTCATGGAATCAAACGGCTCAAAAAAATTGGCGCTTTGGATGGATCAAAGTCATGCGCTACTCCTCAGCTACCAAGACAAGCAGGCACTACTCCTAGAAGAACTCCCCTCGCCCATTCGCACGCATGTACGCAACCCCGGTGAAGGATCTGATCTGACCCGTTTTGGGTCTGGAATGGGAGATGCCTCTAACAATGAAAAAAAGAAAAACAACATCCACCAGCAGCAGCTGAAGGAGTACTTTGGCCAATTGGAAAAAAAAGTGAATGCAGCTACGGACTTGCTTCTGCTCGGACCTGGCGTAGTCAAAACGCAGTTTTTCCACTACCTGCAAGAGCAGAAGCACTTTGCCACGCTCAAAATGAAGGTCTTGGATGCAGACAAAATGACCCACAACCAACTACAAGCCCTGGTGCGGGAAAGCTACCTGACTGCTATTTAGTTAACTCAAGGACCAGGTGAGCTTATTTCAATTTCTTAATCCCCTTCGATTCCTCCTTGCTTACCTCACGAATACGGATCGCATAGCCACCTCCAGGAGCTGAATATTGACGCAAGACAGACTTGGAATTTACAACCCAGGTGCTGATCTGGTAGGCCTGTGGATTGGTTTTGAAGTGCGCAGTAGGCTGGTCGGCATAGAGTTCGGCTACATACAACTTGCCCGCATCCAGAAAGTCTAACTTGACTGCACCCGTTCTTCCTTCAAATCCATTCACATTTCCTACAAACCACTGGCCTGTGCCCTTTGCTTTTCTAGCGATCGTCAGGTAATACCCCGGCTCTGCCTCCACATACACGCTCTTTTCCCAATCTAGAGCCACGTCCTTGATGAATTGGAAGGCATCAGGAAAACGCTCGTAGTTTTCCGGAAAGTCAGCCGCCATCTGCAAAGGCGAATACATCGTCACATACAAAGCCAATTGATTGGCCAGGGTGCTGTTGACATGGGAACCGTTGTGCACGTCCATTTCAAATACGCCCGGCGTGTAATCCATCGGACCTCCGATCTGTCGCGTAAAGGGTAAGATGGTCACGTGGTTGGCTTTACTTCCTCCAAAGGCTTGGTATTCAGTACCCCGAGCAGATTCATTGGCAATGAGATTGGGCCAGGTACGGGCAATTCCCGTAGGCCGTACCGCCTCGTGCGCATTCACCATCAGTTGGTATTCTGCTGCCTTCTCCAATGCATACTGGTAGTGGTTGACCAGCCACTGGCTGTAGTGGTACTCTCCACGCGGAAGAATATCCCCCACATAGCCGCTCTTGACAGCTGGGTAGCCGAAGTCTTTCATCAACTGATAGGCCTTGTCCATGTGTCGCTCGTAGTTGCGAGCAGAAGAGGAGGTTTCGTGGTGCATGACCATTTGCACCCCTTTTTCTTTGGCATAGGCACTGATTCCAGGCAGATCAAAATCCGGATAGGGCGTCAGAAAGTCAAAGACATAGTCCTTGGAATTCCCAAACCAGTCTTCCCAGCCTACATTCCAACCCTCGACCAATACTCCATCAAAACCATGCTTCGCAGCAAAATCGATGTATTTTTTCACATTTGCCGTAGTGGCTCCATGGGTACCGTTGGGCTTGGCCTTGCTGTAATCGCTTTCACCTAGTTTCACGGCTTTGAAGTCGTTGGTATAGGACCAGGAACTTTTGCCCGTGATCATCTCCCACCAGACCCCCACGTACTTCATGGGCTTGATCCAAGAGGTGTTCTCGATTTTGGAAGGCTCGTTCAAGTTGTAGGTGATGCGTGAGGCCAACACCTCCCCTGCTCGATCGCTCACGATGACCGTGCGCCAGGGAGTTTGAGTAGGCGCATACAGGTATCCCTTATCGCCTTGCGCATCGGGAGTGAGGTGGGAAGTAAATACCAGGCGCTGGTCATCGAGTTCCAAGTGCATTGCTGGGTAGTCAATCAAGGCCGCCTCATGCAAGTTGATGTACAATCCTTCAGCAGATTTCAGCATCAAGGCCGTTTGTACGCCCGTGTCCGAAAAAGGAGTTTGGGAAGCATTCGGGGTGATGGCTTCCTTCATTTTGCCACGGATCTCGGACAACTTGGACTCTACATAGTCGTACTCCTGGGTATCGTAATCCCCAGGAATCCAAAAAGCGGTGTGGTCTCCCGACATCGCAAACTGAGTTTTCTCCTCTTGAATGACAAAATAGGCTAGGTTATCCTGGGTAGGAAACTCGTAGCGAAACCCAATGCCCTCGTCAAAAGCACGGAATCGAAGGTTTACCTTGCGACCAGTGCTGGTTTGGGTGAGACCAATTACTAATTCATGGTAGTGGTTGCGAATCTGTGATTCCTCTCCCCACACCGGCGCCCAAGTCTCATCCTTGGAAGTTCGTGCACTATCGGTGATCACAAAGCCATCCAAAAGATTGACCTCATCGTTTTTTAGGTCAAAACCCAAGGTGCTGGGCAAGATTACCTGCTGTTGGTTAAGTTGAAGGGTATAGGTTGGTTCCCCCTTGGGTCCAAGAAAAAATCGAAGGCTCAATTTCTGGTTGGGCGACTGCAGCACCTGGGAAAAAAGTGGGGTAGCAGAAAGCAACAAGAGCACGAGCAGCGGAAGACCGCGCTTCGACACCCAGTTTTTTGAAAGGAAAAAGTGCATCATGGTAAAATCAAAATTCTATTTTTAAGTATATTTCTTTTCAAATCTACACGCTTGTATGGCCCCTAAAAAATATTTTTCGCGGATCCCTGTTTTTTTTCTGCTTTTGGCGACCCATTTCGCCTGCACAACCAAGCCCCCTCAGGAGGAAATCGGCACGCCTACCCTCCCCCGATTTACCCTAATCCCCACAGACACCTTTCCCTTCAACAACTTTGTGGACTGCAACATGGCCGAAGCCTGGATCGGGGATACGCTGCGGATTTTCCCGGGTAAGTATGGCGAAGACCCCGTCTGGGGCTATGCTACAGATCTCAAATTTGCCTCAGGCCCCAATGCAGATGTGGTCTTCAGTACTCCAGCTACTGACTATATTGCTCCCAAACTACCCAAAAATGCGCCCATCGGTCAGCCCGGTCTCCATGGTGCCATCTGGTTTGAAACGGTCTACCAAGACGAACGGGATCCCTCGGGTAAAACGCTCTACGCCATTTACCACAACGAAAACTACCCCGAAACCCTTCCCTACGATTCAAAAACGGGGGAAGGATACGTAGATAAAAATTGGCCGCTTGGCCTGACCGACCGCATTACCCCTGCAGCGGTTCCCCGCATCGGGGTAATGAAATCCAGCGATGGAGGTTGGAACTGGGACAACAAAGGCATCCTATTGGAAGACCGGCAGCCCCGCCTGATCCTCAATCCGCACAACAGTTCCAAAACCTTTGCCGGAGGAGTGGGCGATCCGAGTGCAGTAGCGGTTGGCGACTACGTGTACTTGTTTTATGGAGAATACAGCTATCCAGGTGTCTATGATCCCACCACCTACGACCCCGCTGTGGAGCAATCAGGTCAGTGCATCAGCGTGGCACGCATCAAAATTAGCGATCTAGAGCAGCCACGGGGAAAAGCAAAACGGTGGGATGGAAAAGGATTTAACGCCCCTTGGGATGAGGTTGGTAAGCCCATTTCCTCCCTTCAGATTTCCAAAGAAAATGGAGGCGGCCCTGCCTCTTCCGAGAAGGGAGGCTTCCACTGGGGCCCTTCCGTAAGTTGGAATACCTATCTGGAATGCTGGGTGATGCTCATGGGGCATGTGGAAGGCCAAAAATGGATTGGAGACAAACTCTACATCTCCTTCAACCCCCACCGGGAACTCGGAGAGGGCAACAATTCCCAAGCCTGGTCTACCCCTCAAGTGCTCGTGCAAAAACCAGGACATGTGATCTGGTATCCTTCTTTGCAGCCCCTCAATACCCCAGAAGATATTGCAGCCAAAAACACCAGCCTGAAGCTGGGCAAGCGGGCACGCCTTTTCTTCAAGTACTCCGACCTAGGACGCTATTTCTCCGAATACATCGTGGAATTTGAAAAGTAATCGCTGCAGGATTTGCTATTTCTTTTGCAGCTGCGCCAAGGCAGTCTCCAAATAGGGCAGCCATTCGGGGGCTTGGCGCTCGGCATAGGATGCCAAAAAATAAGAGAGCGAAGGCACAAAAGGCTCCGTTTGAAGCTGCATGCCTACCTGCTCCAGCGTCTTGTCCCCCTTGAGGACATTGCAGCGGTTGCAGGCGGTCACCAGATTGGTCCAAGAAGTCTTGCCCCCCTTGGAGCGCGGGATCACATGATCAATAGTCAGTTGCTTGATGCTGCCGCAATACTGACATTGACCGCGATCCCTTCGAAACAAGTTGGCCCGATTCAATAGCACCCCCTTGTAGGGAATATGCTTGTACTGAGCCAAACGGATCACAGCAGGATAAGCAAAAGTTCGGGTAACCGTACGAATTTCGAGCAACTCATACGCCGAAAGAACTTGGGCTTTTTCCAAAAGCAACAAGACCATGGCCTTCTGCACCGGCACCACAGCTATAGGATAATGATCCAAATTCAATACCAAGACCCGCTTTTCCATCCTTCAATTCAGTAAGCGATGCATGCTGATCTCCACATCGGAGGGCGTACTTTCACTCAAAAATTCTTCCCAATCATCCAAATCTCCAGATTGCATGCGGTGATCCATCCAAAAAACTTGTTCGGCTCCTAGATACAAGGCATAGTAGGTTTGATCCTGAGCGACATCTCTACCAACCAAAATATCTCCAGGCGCCACTTCCTCAGGAGCAATGGGGCGACCCGGCAACTTTCCTACAGGCCAAGCATAGCCAGCCATGGCAAAAATCAAAGGAAATACATGGAGGGCATCCATTCCGAAAATACTGCGACCTCCGGTCTGAAAAGGGGCATGCAAAAAGCGTAAGGCTAGTTCCAACAGCTCCTCTCTACTGGACTTGAGTGCATGGGCCCGATAGGATCCGGTGAAACCCAAGTGATCCTGCCAATTGAATAGTTCCTTCTCTGAAAAATGAAGTCTACTTCCTGGCAGCAGGTACAAGTGAGTCCCCTGGTAGTCGATTGCCGCAATGGGACTCGTCACTACCTGAAAATCTTGGTTGAGAAAATTGGTATAGGCTTCCGCTGTAATCTCCTTGATGGACTTGGCCCACACCCAACCTCCTGTTTGGGTATCCTCATGGTACACTTTAAACCAGTCTCGGTCCGAGGTAAGGCCCGTAATCAAGTAGCACTCACCAAAAAGGAGTTGGGTGACTAATGCAGAATCAGTTTTGGGACGAAGGTAAACAGGCAGTACGGTCTGCCTCACAATGCCATAGGCATCAATCAAAGGCCATTCTTTGGAGCTCCCTTTTCGCATCTTTTTCCTTCAGGTCCTGCCGTTTGTCGTGATTTTTCTTCCCTCGTGCCAAGGCAATTTCTAGTTTGGCCTGACCACGATCATTGATAAATATACGAACTGGAATGATGGCAAGCCCCTTTTCTTGGGACTTAGTTTGGAGTTTGACCAACTCTTTTTTCTGAAGCAACAACTTACGGTCCCGCACCGCCTCATGGTTGTAACTGCTCGCCATGCTGTAAGGAGAAATGTGCATCTGCCGAATAAAAAGTTCGTCATCAAAAAATACACAAAAGGCTTCCGTCAAGGACACCTTCGCCTCTCGAATGGATTTGATTTCCGTGCCCTTGAGGACTAAGCCAGCGACATAGGTATCCATGAATTCAAACTCGAAGCTTGCCTTCTTATTTCGAATGTTGACGACCTTTTCAAATCGATTGGACTTGGTAGACATGTTACAATTTTAGTTTGGCCAAAGGAACCAGGTCGTAGCCGACAAAATCTTTTCGAAGATACTTGTAATGTGCGGCCATCGCAATCATGGCAGCATTATCCGTGCAATAGTCAAATTCTGGTACATAGAGCGTCCAACCTTTGCGCTGTGAAAGTGCCGAAAGGGTAGTTCTCAAGCCTGAATTCGCAGAAACCCCACCAGCTATCGCTACTTCGGTGATCCCGTACTCTTTCATGGCTACCTTGAGCTTGATCAGCAGCATCTCCACCAAGGTATACTGAATGCTGGCACACAAATCTGCGAGATTTTCGGCAATAAAGTTTGGATTCTCCGCCAACCGATCCCGAAGAAAATACAAGACGGCTGTCTTAATTCCTGAGAAGGAATAATTCAAACCCGGCATCCGCGTCACGGGAAAGGAAAAAGCTTTTGGATTGCCCTGCTTCGCATAGCGATCGAGCAAAGGACCTCCAGGGTAAGGCAGTCCAAGAAGTTTGGCTGTTTTGTCAAAAGCCTCCCCCACGGCATCATCCTGGGTTTCTCCAATCACCTCCATCGTCAAGTGATCGGTTACCAACACCAGTTGGGTATGGCCTCCACTGACAGTCAAACAAATAAATGGAAAGCTGGGCCGAGGTTCATCAATAAAATGAGCCAGGACATGGGCCTGCATGTGGTTGACATCGATCAGAGGGAGGCCCAAGGTTTTGGCAAAGGCCTTGGCAAAACTTACCCCAACCAACAGGGAACCCATCAAGCCTGGACCCCGGGTAACGGCAACAGCACTGAGCTCCTTCTTGGAAATTCCAGCACTAGAAAGTGCCTCATGCACCACAGGAATTAGATTTTCTTGGTGTGCCCGTGAAGCCAATTCTGGGACTACACCCCCATATTTTTCGTGTACCGATTGTGTAGCCACAATATTATTGAGTACTTTGCCATTGACTATAATGGAGGCAGAAGTCTCGTCGCAAGAGGACTCAATAGCAAGTATAGAAATATCGGTTGTACCCATTGGAAAATAAGGCCAAAGTTACGGATTTTTTACACAAAGCTTTCCGAGTAGTGAGTTGGTCTGTCTTTTCGATACTGCTCCTACTGTTAGGACTTGGCTTAGGGATACAACTACCCCCTGTTCAAAACTGGCTCGTCGACAAAATTACCAGTTCGCTGAGTGAAAAAACCAATTTTCGCACTGAAATAGGCACAATCCATTTGAGTTGGTGGGATGCCCTCCGTTTGGAAAATGTAGCGGTTTACGATCAAAAAGACAGCCTGATGATTGGGGCAGAGGAGTTGTATGCAGACTTTTCCATTATTTCCCTACTTTCTCCCGGAGACCCACAGGTGGATCACATCCGAATAGAAAAAGCACACATACACCTAATCAACCACAAAGGGGATTCGAGTTTGAACATCAACCAATGGATCTCCGCCTTGGGCAGTACCGCAACCGAAAAACCAACTGCGCGTTTTTTTATTAAAGAGCTCGAACTCCGGCAAAGCACATTCGCCTACAGCAACCTAAAAGCCGCTCCCATTACCGAGGGCTGGGATTATTCCCGTATGGAATGGAATGATCTAACCGCAAACGCTACCAATTTCCGGCTGGAGGGCCCCAATTTGGGACTTGAGGTTGCCAACTTGAGTGGAACAGAACGCTTCACAGGCCTGCACGTGAATCAACTGCAAACCCAGCTGCAATACAGTCCTGAGGTCTTGGAATTGAAAGCACTGAACCTGCAAACGGACAAAAGCCAAATTCAAAACTACTTGCGCTTTGAACCCAAGGGACCCAAAGGCTATGGTGATTTTGTCAACCAAGTACAGCTCACTGCTACCTTCAAAGAAACGACAATTGACTTGTCCGACCTTCGTCGATTTGCACCTTCCTTGCCTCCCATTGAAGATGTTTTAAGTTTGAGCGGCACGGTTACCGGAAAAATTTCGGACCTCAGCTCGGAAGAGTTTTTGATTCGCATGGGTGAAAAAACTGCGCTCTTCGGTTCATTTTCCATTGAGGGCCTTCCCCAGCTAGACAGCACCTTCTTGCATTTGGATGTAAAAAACTCAGTGATCTCGGCCAAAGATTTGAATCCCTACCTGGAGCCTGAAATTCAAAAAGAACTGAACAAGTTCAACATCATTCGTTTTGATGCGGACCTGACAGGTATGCTGAATCGCTTTACGACCAATGGCTCCTTTACTACCAGCATTGGAAACTTGAACGGCAAGGTGGATTACGAGCGGAAAGGAGCCACTTCGATCCTCACCTCCAAACTTCGTGTTCAAAATTTGGACCTTGGGGTCCTGGCAGAAAATCGAGACTTGTTCCAAAAACTTTCCCTTGAAGGTACCATTCAAGCCAAAGGAGAATCTTTGGAAACTGCACTAGTAGACCTCAATGCGAGCATCAGTGAAATCGGGATCAACAATTACCCCTACACAGGAATCGAAACGGATGCGATCTATGGACTCAATCTCTTTCGAGGAAATCTCTCCATCAATGATCCGAACCTCAAATCTAGGGTCAAGGGTACGCTCAACCTCAATCCAGGTATCGACTCGGTCAAACTATTGGTTGAGTTAGATACGGCATTTTTGGATCGACTCAATCTGACCCAAACCCCTTTGTTCCTCAGTGGAAACCTGGACATGGACACCCAGGGAATCACCTTGGACGAGATACAAGGCATCGCTCGGGTGCGTGACCTCAAAGTAGGTTACAAAGACCGTTCCTTGGACGCAGGTGATTTTTTTGTGCAGTCCTTATTTGCCGGAGGCACCCGTACGCTGTCCCTAAATTCCGACTACCTAGTCATGGCCGCATCCGGACAGTTTGAATTGGAACAAATGAGCAAAGATTTGCAAATGCTCGGCAAGCAGTACCTATCCATTCTGCTCAATGAAACTCCTCCGCTGGCAAACCTGAAGGAAAATTTTTCAGAGAACTACAACCTGGATTTGAACATCCGCATGCGGGATATCAATCCCCTCATTCACTTGGTTGAACCGCAACTCAGCATCTCCAAGAATACCATTTTGGAAGGCGCTTTTTACCAAACCACCGAAAATACGGTATTCAACTTTTTTACCTCCGTGGATACCATTACCTACCAAGGCAATACCGCATTCGATACGAACATTGATTTCAATACCTCCAAAATCATCAATAGCAACGATATTTTGGCTTCCTTTTACGTGTACTCCAAGAAGCAGGCCGTAGGAAAAACGCTTGGGTTTACCAACCTAGGTGTAGAAGCAATTTGGGACCAAACCAACTTGGATCTACTCCTCAGCCTGGACCAGGATTCCACGCAAAGTAAAGCACGAATTGAAGCAGAAACGCAGTTTACCAAAACTGGAACGTTCCTCAAATTCAAACCTTCCCTACTTCGTGTATTAAATCGAGAATGGCAATTTGACCCCAATAACTTGGTAAGTCTGCGAGATGGCGCAGTTACTTTTTCCAAACTTCGCATTTCCAATGAGGGACAGTCTCTCGGGCTGGAAGGAAAAATCAGTTCCAATCCCAAGGAATCCTTGGAACTAGATCTCAAGGCTGTCTCCCTAGACTTGCTCAATACCATCAGTGCACTAGAAGTGGCAGGGATTGCAGATGGGCGTTTTCAGGTCGCTGGGCTTCAAAATCAAGCCACCTTGACCGGATCATTGCATGTGGAAGGCCTAGAAATCAACGATTTTCCAATTGGCGAGGTGGACCTATCCGCAGACATGGAAGATCGGGACTTACGACTCCATCTGGAAAATTTCTTCAACGAACAGAAGAAAATTGCCATTGATGGAACGGTAGACCTGGACTCCAAAAACCTAGATTTTGACGCCAAACTCACCCAAGCCAACCTAGTGATCTTTGAGCCTTTTCTATCCAAATACATTTCCAACCTGGGAGGAACCCTCTCAGGAAATCTCCAGCTCCAGGGCAATTTGGATCGTCCCGAATTGCTCGGAAGTACACGCATCGATCAAGGTAGGTTGCGGATCAATTACCTGAATACCTCCTACCAACTCGACGGAAGTCTCCTTTTCCGGCCTACCCAAGTCAGCTTTCAAGACCTTGCCTTACGTGACTTAAATGGCAACCGAGCCACCTTCACCGGAGGCATTAATCACCAAGGATTTTCTTCCATTTTCTTTGACGTCAACTCCCAGCTGAACAAATTTCAGGTCTTAAATACGAGTGCCAAAGACAACGAACTGTTCTTTGGAACAGCCTTCGCCACCGGGACACTTGCGATCAAAGGAAGTGCCAGCAACTTGGATGTGAACGCTCGAGTAACTTCACAGCCCAATACCCGTATTTCAATTCCCTTGTCGAGTTCCAAGGAGCAATACCAAGAAGAGTTTATCCAAGTGATCAACGTCCAGGACACCGTACGCATTCGTGCGCTTGCGGAGGAAGTCAAGCGACTGGAAATTGAAAATATTCGGATGAATTTCATCCTAGATATTACCCCTGATGCTTTTACGGAGATCATCATTGATCCAAGGACAGAAGAAAGTATCCAAGGAAGAGGTAGAGGCACCCTCAACATGAATGTGGATACGCAGGGAAATTTTTCACTTGCTGGCAACTACGACATTGTGGAAGGGAAGTATAATTTTTCCCTTTACAACGTGATAAAAAAACAGTTCATCGTCCAACCGGGAGGAAGAATCACCTGGTACGGAGACCCCTACACGGGCATCATGAATCTGAAAGCCAGTTACGAGGAAAATGTATCCCTCCAGCCTTTACTCAATGCAAACAGCAGGGATCAGGAAAATAGCCAGATGCGTAGAAGATTCCCCGTAAAGGTACTCATGGACCTCCAAGGGGAGTTGCTCTCTCCCACCTTCAAGTTTGGATTTGACTTTAGCGCATTTCCTTCTAGTGGAGATGTACAAACGACCATCTCTGCCTTCCAAAATCGAGTAGCCGCCGATGAACAAGAAATGAATCGACAGGTATTCTCAGTCATTGTAGCACAAAGCCTTTCGCCTGAGGGACAGTTTTCTGGAGGATCTACCCTATCCTCAAGCATTGGAAACTTGCTTTCTTCCCAAATCAACCGGTTTATGGGACAACTGGATAAAAACCTAGAAGTTTCCATTGACTTGGCTACCCTGGATCAAAATGCACTTGAAAATTTCCAAATCAGCGTGGCTCGAACCTTCCTAGATGGTCGACTCCGGGTTTCTCGTGACGGTGGCTTTACCGACAACAATGGGACTGCCAGTGCAGCTTCCATCATTGGCGATTGGCAAGCAGAATACTTAATTACAGAAGATGGCGTCTACCGGCTACGCATATTCAACCGCAACAATTTCAACACCTTTACTTCCCTTTCTCTGTCCCAAAATGTGCTGTCTTACGGTGCATCTGTCACACAGAATGTATCCTTTAATTCTGTTTCCGAGTTATTCAGAAAACTTGCCCGAAGAAAGGCCGAACGCCTCAATCTGCAGGACTCCGATGACTTTTTACGCGAAGATTATGGAGTAAAAGAAAACTGGAAACCGATTAAACTCGAAAACCTTCCTCTGCAAGACGATTACATTCCGCCGATGCGGATTGAAAAAATTCCTCCCAAGGAGAATTGATCGGTCAATCTGAAATGCGAAGTACGAGATACGAAATACGGGATTTTAGGCAATGTCGAACGCTGAACTCCGATTGAAGAATCAAGAAGTGGAATAAATGCACACTGTTCATACACGCAATACCCTGTGGACTGTCAACCGTTGACAAATCGCAATTGACTGTCGTCCGTAAACCATGGACCGTTGACTGCTATTAACAACAAATTTTTAAACAATTTCCACCTCCTAGGCATTCTCTACCTAAAGAACATGTATGAAAAAAATTAGCCTGTGCTGGTTTCGCCGCGACCTACGAACAGCAGATCAAACTGCACTTTTTTACTCCTTGCAACAGGAAGAACAGGTCCTTCCACTCTTTATTTTTGACCGGCACATTTTAGATAAGCTAGAAGACAAAACCGATGCGCGGGTTTCCTTTATCCATTCCCAAATTGCGGGACTGAAAGCCTTCTTCGAGCAACAAGGAAGTTCCCTACTCGTTCGGTATGGATACCCAGAGGAGATCTTTCCGCAACTCCTCCACGAATACCAAGTACAGTCTGTCTACACCAACCGGGATTACGAGCCCTATGCCCAATCCAGAGATACTCAAGTTGAAACTCTACTTCGCGATAAAAACATCCCTTTCCTTTCCTTCAAAGACCAGGTCATCTTTGAACCGGGTGAAATCTTAAATGGCTCTGGTGAGTTTTACAAGGTATTTACCCCCTATAGCAAAAACTGGTTGGAAAAATTTAAAGCCACCCGCGTTCAACCCTTACCGGAAGCCAACTGGAAAAACTTAGTTAGCTGCAGTCCCCTTCCTTTAGTTTCGCTTGCAGCGATGGGTTTTGAAGCATCTTCAATCGAAATTCCGAGTACCGAACTTGACGAGGAAATCGTTCGCCACTACGAGGAGCGACGTAATTTTCCCGCTCAGCGGGGAACGAGCAGATTGGGGATCCACCTCCGATTTGGCACACTTTCCATCCGTAAACTTGCCCTCAAAGCGGCATCCTTGAATGCCACCTATTTGAATGAATTGATTTGGAGGGAATTTTATGCGATGATCTTAGGCCATGCCCCACAGGTGGTCGATCGTGCTTTCAAACCTCAGTACGACCAGATCCCATGGCGCACCAATGAAGAAGACTTTCAAGCCTGGTGCGAGGGACGTACAGGCTATCCTATTGTGGATGCAGGCATGCGGGAATTGAATGCGACTGGATTTATGCACAACCGGGTGCGTATGATTGTAGCCTCCTTCCTGACCAAACACTTATTGATCGACTGGCGCTGGGGAGAGGCTTATTTTGCGAAGAAACTACTCGACTTTGAACTCGCCTCCAACAACGGCGGATGGCAATGGGCGGCGGGAACCGGTACCGATGCGCAACCCTACTTCCGGGTATTCAACCCCGATTCCCAAACCGAAAAGTTTGATAAGGATTTAGTATACATCAAAAAATGGGTGCCCGAATTCGAGACTACCTCCTACCCAAAACCAATTGTAGATCATAAATTTGCGCGGAATAGAGCCATTGAAACCTACAAAAAAGCCTTGACCCCATGAACATAGGAGATCGCGTGCGTGTCCTGCACGGTAAAGAAGAAGGCGTGATTCGCAAGGTCTCCGCCGGAGGTCGCATTGAAGTGGAGATTGAAGATGGATTTGTGATTCCTGTCCTCAAATCCGAGGTGGTGCTCGTGGCAGAAGCAGAGAAAAGTTACTTCGGAGAGACCCACAATCCTTCCCAGGAGGTAGAAACACCCTTACCCATCTCAGCCCCGAAAGACCAAGGCCTTTACCTGGCCTTCTTACCAATCAACGACCAAAACCTCAGTCTCTATCTGATCAACGACAGCCGTCAAGCCTACCTCACGCACGCTTCTGAAGTGTATGGCACCAATCACCGAACCCTGTATGCAGGGACCCTTGGCGCTGGAGAAGCAAAAAAAATAGACGACCGACTCCTTAAAGAATTGGACGAGTGGCCCTCTTTTTTACTTCGTTTTATTGCCATTCAACCCAAGTTAGAAAAAGCGATTCCTGCCTTTGAGCGGCAGTTTAAACTCAAGGCTACCCAGTTTTTTAAGCACCTGAGCAAGGCTCCTTTGCTTGGAAAGAATGTGTATCTATTTGCCTTGGAACAAACCACCAAAGAGTTGGACATTCGCGGGCTGAATGCAGACCTCAACCAACTCAATTCCGCTCCTCAACCCGAAAAAGTAAAGGTGCCAGCAGCATCCATTGACCTGCATATCGAAGCCCTACATCCCAAGCCGGACAGCTTGAGCAACTCCGAGATGCTGCGGATTCAATTGGAGGTCTTTGAAAAAAATCTCAACCAAGCCATCGCTGCAGGAATGAATCAGATCACCTTCATTCACGGCATTGGAAACGGGGTTCTTCGAAAAGAAATTCACAAGCGATTGAGCCAACTTAGAAATATTTCCTACTTTCAAGACACACAGAAAGACCAGTGGGGCTACGGCGCCACATTAGTAAAAATTTCCTAAGGACCACTCAGAATGAAATCCCCTGTATTTCAGCTCTTTTCACACCAACACCAACAGGCCAAAGCTCTTTTTCTAGAACTTGGAAAGGAAATCAAGTCCGCAAAGGCCCTTGCACTTTTGGAACAATTGGAGTTTTTGGAGCTCTATTCTGAGCTGTTGGAGAAAATTCATTTCGAACAAAAACACCTCGGCTACTCCTTATTTTTCCCGCTAAAGACCCTAAAAAAGTCTTTAAAAAAAATCCACCACCTCAAATTGGTTGAAAAAGGACTCAAGCAAAGAGAAAAAGCCCTTTCGATCAGCTTCGAGAGCTTCAAAACCTATTTGAACGAGCAGAAACGGGGAATGCAAAAAGAAGCCTTTGACCTCATGGTGGGAAGCTCCTTGAAAATGTGGGAAGAATACCTCGAAAAGGCACATGAGGCCAGCAAAGGCATCAAGCCCTTGGTCCTCACCACCTCCATCCATCAGTTGGTGCAGGAGGAACTCAGCTTCTTGGGGAAAGAAGTAAGTTCTCCCATTTCCACGCAAGGCTTCCGAGATCTCTTTGAGGGACTACGCAAGGTGATCATTTTGGAAAATCTGCTGGTGCACCTTGGACTGAATCCCATCTACCTTCCACAAGTTCACGAGGAACTGGAGCAACTCAAAAATGGCCTGAAGCCTTGGTATGCCAACCACCTGAACTTGCAGAGCTTGACCCACTTTATCGGGCAACAAGAAGCCGTGTCTAAAAAATACCTGGACTGGGTGAAGGAACTGAAGGATGAAAAGAAGGTCTTGGCAACGACCCTCGAAAAACAAGCGCTGAGCTTACTCCGTAAAGTGGGAGGCTAAGTCGAAAAAAAATCCCCGCTGCGATTAACAGCGAGGATCTCAGTAGTTCAAAATGAGCGTGAATCAAGGTTGGTCGACGGCTAACAGTCCACCGTCCACTGCCGATTCGTTGTGTGACAGGGTTTAGAATCTATAATTGCTTACGTTTTTTAAGCAGACTACAATTAACTGTGGTCCGTGGACTGTTGACCGTCAACAATGATCCGCTCCTTCCGATTTTATCAAACAAGAATTTAACAGCGGATCATTACATCTAAATTTTTGCAAGTGCCTCTGCCAGGTCTTTTTTGAGGTCTTCTACATCCTCCACACCTACACTAAGTCGAATCAAGGAGTCTACCAATCCTACTTTCTCACGCTCTTCCTTCGGAATGGACGCATGCGTCATGGTTGCAGGATGACCACACAGAGATTCCACACCTCCTAGGGATTCCGCCAAGGCAAAGAGGTGGAAGTTTTCCATCACCACTTTCGCATCGGACAACTTATTGCCCACCAACGTAAAGGAAATCATTCCGCCAAAATCGCGCATTTGCTCCTTGGCCACCTGATGGTTGGGATGATCTTCAAAGCCAGGCCAGTACACCTTGGCTACCTTGGGATGCGTTTTCAAAAACTCAGCAATCACTTTTCCATTTTGGCAGTGACGCTCCATACGGAGATGGAGGGTCTTGATACCCCGCAGCACCAAGAAACAATCCTGAGGACCTGGAGTGGCTCCACAGGCATTTTGCAAGAAGACTAGGCGCGCAGCTAGCTCATCGTCATTCACGATCAAAGCTCCCATCACCACATCCGAGTGGCCGCCCAAGTACTTGGTCACGGAGTGCATCACAATGTCAGCACCCAGATCTAGCGGATTCTGTAGGTAAGGCGAGGCGAAGGTATTGTCCACCGCAAGCAGCAAACCATGCTTTTTTGAAAAGCGAGCCATGGCCTTGAGGTCGATGATGTTCATCATCGGGTTGGTTGGGGTCTCCACCCAAACCATCTTGGTTCGCTCATTGACTAGCGAAGAAAGTGCCTCTGGATCTGCCATGGACACAAAATGGAATTTGATGCCGTAGCGCTCAAACACCTTGGTAAACAAGCGGTAGGTGCCGCCATACAAGTCATTGGTAGAGATAATCTCGTCCCCGGGGTTAAATAGCTTTATAACTGAATCGATAGCGCCCAGACCAGAAGAGAAGCAAATGCCATGCTTTCCGTTTTCTAAAGCGGCCAAACTTTGCTGCAAAGCCGTTCGGGTAGGGTTGTGCGTACGGCTATACTCGTAGCCCAAGTGATCTCCAGGAGATTTTTGAACGTAGGTGGAGGTTTGAAAAATAGGAGTCATGATAGCTCCTGTGGAAGGATCCGGAGCTACGCCCGCGTGGATGGCTTTGGTACCAAATTTCATCTAAAGTGAATTTAGGAGGGTTGGGTTTACATCGAATTCAAAACCTATTTTGGATAAATGCTCGTAATTCCAAAGCTAGGTGCTAAACTTGCTGGCTTTTACTTCAAAAGCGAGTCAAAGATGACAAAAAAGGACAGCATTTTCAAGGACTTAGGCAGCTACTTCCGCAGTCATCCGATCACCACGCTGGGTTGGATTTGGGTGAGCTTTGTTCCTCTCTTGGGTTCGCTGTTGCTCAGCACGCAGTACCCGCAACTAGAGCAGATTGCGTTGACGGGAGTTGGAGAACAAGTTCTCCTGATTCTAGTCCTCACCCTCCTCGTTGGTCTAGCCTTCCTCCCCACCACCTTTACTGCACTCTCCTCAGGCTTCTTTTGGGGATGGACCGTATTACCTCACCTCGTGATCGCCTACCTCCTCGCCAATATCTTGGGATATTCCTTGGGCAAGTGGCTCAATGCAGACTTCCGAACGATCCTGTATGCACGCCACCCGAATTTGCAGGATGAAATCGAGAAACGAATCGAACAGCCAGCAGGATTGGTGTTTTTTGTACGAATCAGTCCGCTTATTCCCTTTGCAATTTCCAATTTTCTGTTTGCATCTTTGGGGATTCCCCTTTCAAAAATCATTCGCTTTGGTCTTCCGGGCATGCTGCCTCGAACCATCCTAGCATTCGCTTCAGGGATGGCAGCCCAGTCTTTTTTGGATGCACAAGCCTCCTTGAAAGATCCGCAGGATTGGTTGATACTCGGGCTGCTGCTTGTTGGAAGCATCTGGGGAATTTGGCATTTTTGGAACAAGAAAAAAATCAAATCATGATTCAAAGCATCGTCCCCAAGTTGCCCATGCGCAACAAAGCCATCACCAAGGCCTACTACCTGGAGCAGTTGGGATTTGAACTGCTGGGAACCCATGATTACCCCGAATACCTGATGGTGAAAAAGGATGCGATTGAACTTCATTTTTTCCTTTTTCCAGGACTGGATCCCCTCCAAAACTACGGACAGGTCTACCTGAGAACAGAAGAAATTGACCGACTTTACGAATACTTTTTGGAGCGGAAAGTGGCGATCCATCCCAATGGACCCTTGGAAACCAAACCTTGGGGAATGCGGGAATTTTCGCTCTTGGATCCAGACCACAACCTGCTGACCTTTGGACAGGAAATCCAGTAAACGCCGACCAACGAAAAGCAGAGCTGCAAAAGTCAGCCACCCCAAAATCCCCAAACCCAACTAAATTGGATTACCGCTGCGCATTGCGCAAAATCCGTACCGCTGGATCACCCAAAAGTAGGTATTGGGACAGCTGCGTTAGGTTTTCAGGACTTGAACCGTAACGAAGCAAAAACTCCCGCTCAGTTCGAAGCATGACTTCTCCAAGACTGAGTGGCTTTGCAGCTGACCCAACTGCAAATAGCTGCTTGTACCAGATTTCAGTGTAGCGCTTGAGCAAAAGGTCTACCCCCAAGGAAGAGGTTGAAAGCACCCCAATGGCTCCCTTCTTCGGCGTCAGCAGCCAATCCTCACCTTGACTGTAGCTTGGACCAAAGGCATTGCTGTATTCACAGCCATTGATCAACAGCAAGGGGTACTTCCCTGTATTGGCATAGCCAAAGCTGGGGTCGGAGACATATCCAAAATCCAGTTCGTTGGAGGCCAAGGATCCATGCCCAAAGTAGGTGATCAGCGAAACACCAGCATTGAGTTCCTTGCTCAAATCAATCCGCTGAATCTCGGCAATCGTGTCTTTTGTATACGTAGTCACCTCCACTTCAGACAATACCATTTTTGCTAGCATCTCAAAGCCCGCCAGATAACTGCTGTGTCGAGCCAGCTCTGCAGGATTCATCCCACCTACGAGGTGTAGGATTCGTTGAGGCCCAACTATGCCCGTACTTTCCTGTTCAATCACTTTATCCAAGTAATTGGATAGATCCTGGGAGCTCTTGGAAGGAATGCGCCCCACCGCCATCGCAGCTAATTCAGGTTCCTCTGGCTCCAGCCCCTTCACAAAGTAAGAATCAGAGGCAGGGAAACCCGCAGCCGGAACTAGGTCTTGAAATTCAAAGGATTGGGGAGCGTTTCGGTAGAAGACGGAAGCATTTTCTACCCATGCTTGTGCAAAAGGCGCTATGGATCTACCTGTCAGCAGCAAGTACCGGGGACGATGGATCGGCCAATAGAACTTTAAAAATGCATGCAATGCCCAAGGCGTCCGCTCCCCAAAGGCAAATTGGTCGTACAACTCCTCCATTCGCAGCACCAGGGTATCAAAACTGCCACCGGCAGCGGAGGCTCGATACCTTGCATAGGCCTGAAGCGGGTTGGCATGCTGCAGCGAAGGCTGCTCCAAAAGCCGGTGCCCTACCAAGAGGTAGTTTGCCGTTAAGGTTCGGTAATCCCGAAAGCGTACCGTATGCATTGCTTCGACTGTAAATCTTCGAGGCGTAGGTCGCGCACTAACCTCACCTATGGGCACCGAGTAGGTAAGTTGTGCAAAAGCCAGTGAAAAATAATCTCCATTTCGAGCAGGATCTACTGCCAAATGAAGCTGGAGCTTTCCTTCTTGGATAGCCTCGTGCTCAAGTACAAGGGATTGTTGGAGCGATTCAAATCCAGAAAAACTGGGACTAGGAAGCATTCGGTGGACGCTAGCTGCTGTACCCAGCCAAAGTAAGGGTACGTGCTCCTGTGGAGAGCGACCCACCCAGCCGAGTACTAAAGAAATGGATTGGGAATCCAATTTTGCAAAAGTAGAATCCAGTTGAAAATCTAGGTCTAATCCGGGAGCAATTACCGGACTCATCCAGCCCTGTCCCTCCTTAGTTGAGGAAGAGCGCAACCCCCATCGGACCATTTTTCCTAAGGCATACTGATCCGCAAACACCTGGAGTTGTGCTACTTCAAACTGTTCCGTGCCAGGGAGATGCACATCCGGTGAGGAGGTTAATTCCATTCGCTTTCCCTTTTCCCCGGGGGTAAACGCCAAGAAAAAGGCAGTCGTATCTGAAAAGGTATTTACATAGGGGTTCGGAATTGCAATCCCATTACTTGACCATTCCTCGTTTTTTAACCCTAAAAAATCGAGGTAATCCTCCGAATCAAGTCGACCATCCTCCTCTCCGGCTACCCAAACGGCTACTTCTTTTCCTCGATGATAGAGCCTCAGGTATTGAGGGTCTAGTTTTTTGAAAGGAATACCCAAAACAGCCAAACTGCTGGCTGGAATGCGGTAGATCCCGGTAACAGCCGTTTGAATTTTGTAGTAGGTCAGGTCATACCGAAACCAAGGCGAGTCTTGTGCGAAGGTTGTAAGGCACAGCCCAAGGTAAAAAAGTAGAAAAAAAGAATAAAATCTCATCTATAAGTTGCGTTAGCGGAGGGGAGCTCCGTGAAAAAAATGGGAAGAACACACTGAAAAAATTAAAGCGATGCGGATAACTAAAGCTACTGGAACTGCATTCTAGCAGGTCAGAATGCCAAGGTATTGAATTCAAAAAATGTACATTTTCGGTCACTTTGTTGTGCTAAAGGTGAACAACATCGCGAGGTCTTTAACACCAAAAAAATAAATTGAAATAAAAATTGAGGCGGAATCATTAGTATAAGTTACGTTAAAAACACCTAAAAATCAATTGTTTAGGAATATTTTAGGAAAAAAAAATAGGGGATAGATCACCTAGAATTAGGTTATACAAGGTACCCTAGTAAAAATTTGGTACTACTTTTTCTTTTAGTTGGTAACGCGTAACCAACTTCCTGCCAGAGCGGGACCCATTTACTACCCTTATGAATCTAACCAACACCGAAGTACAAATGCGCAAAGGACTCCTAGAGTACTGCGTATTGCACATTATCTCGAGGGGGGAAGTTTACACCTCTGACCTAATCGATGAGCTGACGCAAGCTCAGATGATCGTCGTAGAGGGCACCCTGTATCCCTTGCTCAACCGGCTCAAATCCGCGGAACTAGTCAGTTACCGCTGGGTAGAATCCGATGCTGGCCCACCCAGAAAGTATTATTCCATCACGGAGGAAGGTCAAATCGCCTTGAAAAGCCTCGCCACTACATGGAAAGGATTGGTTCAATCCATCACGCAAATCACTAAAAAGAAATCCCCTGCTACTTCGAATAACTCATGAAAAAGACACTTAGCATCAACATCAGCGGTATTTTATTCCATATCGAAGAAGATGGATACGACACCCTCAAAAACTACCTAGAAAGCATCAATACGCATTTTTCTGGGTACTCCGACAGCAAAGAGATCATTTCCGATATCGAAAATCGTATTGCAGAAATCTTTCTTTCCTACTTGAAAAACAACAATCAGGTGATCACTGCAGAAAATGTGGCGCGACTGATTGAAAAAATGGGGACCATTGCGGATTTCAGCGCCTTGGAAGAAAAGCAGGAAGCTACTGAAGAAGAGGATCCAGCTGCAGATGACTTCTACAAGTATGTGACTCCACCGAGTTCAGCCACTGGCGGGTACAAAAAACTCATGCGCCTGGAATCCAAAAAGATCTTGGGTGGGGTCTGTGCTGGTATCGCACACTATTTTGCCATCGATGTACTTTGGATCCGATTGATTGCCATTCTCCTGCTTTTTAGCGGAAACATCAACGTCGCCCGTCTTTTTGATTTCAACCCTTTTGGTCGGATGGATATCAACTTTGGATTTACAGGACTAGCAGTAGTCGCTTACATTGTCTTGTGGGTGATTCTTCCGGTATCCCATACTCAAGAAGAAGATAAAGAAATCAAAAAGCTATTTCGAAACCCAGACGATAAAGTTCTTGGGGGTGTAGCCAGTGGACTTTCTGCTTACTTTGGAATAAAGGAGCTTTATGTACGGCTAGCCTTTGTCTTCCTCACCATTGCTGGAGGCTCAGGTCTGGTGATTTACTTGATTTTATGGATCATCACCCCATTGGCAAGTTCCATCACGGAACGGATCAAAATGAAGGGAGGAGAAATCACCTTGGATAGCATCGACTCCACGGTCAAGGAAACCATCAATCCAGTTCCTCCAGCGCCGGAGTCCACCCTGAAAAAGGTAGTAATGGCCCCATTCCGAGTATTGGGACAGGTAATTGAAGCCCTGGGCTCTGCCTTAGGTTCCTTGGGTAAATTTTTATTGACCCTACTGCGCGTCTTTTTTGGGTTGATTATTTTCATTTTCGGTATCGCGTTAGTCAGCGCACCTTTGGTTGCTTTCAGCCTATACTTAGGAATTATTGATCCCATTTATTACGGAACTACGGAAGTGTTCCCCTTGGAAATGATTACTGAATTGGTTCCTACGGGCCTGGCAGCTGCCGGCCTTGGAGTACTAGCGATCCCTGGAATCGTGATTCTCATGCTGGGATTGAGCGTTTTATCCAAGAAAAATTTAGTAGGCAACAAATTTGGCTTAGTGGCGCTTGCACTCTGGCTGATATGCATTGCTACCTTAGGATTTCAAATTCCCCGCGTGGTAGCCAAATTCAAAGAAGAAGACCGAGTGCTTACCAATACCCCGCTTTCCTTTGGGCAAGGGGTACTCTTCTTGAAAGCAAATGATGGAGAAGATGAGGAATTTTACCAACGCGTAGTCCTTGAACTTAAGGGCACCGAAGACAGTGTCCTTACGCTAAATCAAGAATACTTCTCTCGTGGTCAAAACAAGAAACAGGCGCAAGAAAACATCAAAAAGATCGCTTATTCCTATGCCGTAAAAGATTCCGTCATCACCTTCGAACGAGGATTTGATATGAAAACCTTGGGCGCTTTCCGAGACCAAAAACTAAACCTCACCTTGGCGATCCCTTACAACAAACCCTTTATCATGGATGACAGTCTATTGGAAATCCTAGAAAATACGCTGTATAAAAATGGATACGATTGGGAGGATGTCCGTCCAGAAGCGATCTGGGTATTCAATGAAGCAGGTCTAACCTGTCTCACCTGCCCAGAAAAAAAGGGAGAGCGACGCGATTGGGATTCCTTTGAATCCGAAAAAGCCCAGCTGGACTCTATAACCAAAATCCAACAGGATAGCTTAAGCCGCGCCAAACTTAAGGATGCCTATTTCTTGAAGGAAAATTAACTCTTATTCCCTGGTTATATTTTGGTTGATAGAAGTGGCCCTGCCCCGCACTTGCGGGACAGGGCCTTTTGTTGTACCTTCTACCAAACTTTTAAATCATGGATGTTACGGCTAAATTTTTAGGAGGAGCCGGGGTAGTTACCGGTTCCAAATACTTGATTGACTTGGGTGATTTTGAATTCCTCGTCGACTGTGGATTGTTTCAAGGCGGAAGAAAACTCCGAGAACTCAACTGGGATAAATTTCCGATGCCCCTAAAGGACTTGGAGGCAGTGGTACTCACCCACGCGCATTTGGATCATATCGGCTACTTGCCACGATTGGTTCAGCAAGGGTTTAAGGGACCGATTTATTGCACCGAAGCCACGGCAGAACTTGCAAAAATTTTGCTATTGGACTCCGGAAAGCTGCAAGAGGAAGAAGCGGAATATGCCCGCAAAAAAGGCTATTCCCGTCACGAGGATCCCCAACCCTTGTACACGAAAGCAGATGCAGAGGCTGTTTTTCCACAGTTTGCACCCCAACCCTTCGAGCGCCCTTTTTCCATACACCCCGCTGTGACGGTAACTTTTTTCCATGCCGGCCATATTCTTGGAGCCTCCATTGTCAAATTCCTGATTCAAGGAGAACACCAAACCAAGCGCCTCGTTTTTTCAGGCGACTTGGGACGTTACAAGGATCCACTGCTTTTTCCACCTGCCTGTATCCCCAAAGCAGACATCTTGTGGATCGAATCTACCTATGGGGACCGCAAATCTTCTAATCTAAAACCAGAAGAGGAACTCGCTCGTGCCATCCGAGATACCTTTGACCGAGGAGGCCTGGTCATCATCCCTGCCTTTGCCGTAGGGCGCACGCAGCTCCTGCTCTACCACCTCTACCAACTGATGGAAAAAGGCAAGATCCCCAAGGCTCCCATCTTTACGGACAGTCCAATGGCGATCGATGCCACTCAGCTGTACTTGGATTACCGAAATGACCATCGCCTAAGCGCCATGTTACTGGAAGACCAGCACGCCTTCAAACATCCACACCTGCATTACTTTCAGAAAAAGGAGGAGTCTATGTCCCTCAACACCTTTAAGGGGAAAGCGATAATTATTTCTGCCAGCGGCATGGCCACGGGTGGCCGGATCTTGCACCACCTCTACCACCACCTGCCCCATGAAAAAAATGGAGTGATCATTGTCGGGTATCAGGCTCAAGAAACGCGAGGTAGAAGACTACTAGATGGGGATCCCAGCATCCGCATCTACGGAGAGGAAGTGCCGGTACGCGCCAAGGTCTATCCCATCGAAGGGCTCTCTGCGCATGCAGACCAGGAGGAACTGATGGACTGGGCAGAAGGATTTACCGAGAAACCCAAATTTACCTTTGTGGTGCATGGAGAAGAAAAAAGTGCGGAAGCACTGGCCTACAAACTCAAGCAGGAACTGGGATGGAATACCCTCCTGCCCACCTACTTGGAATCCTTTGTTTTATTTGAAGGGATTTAATCTCCGAAAAGCTACCCATAAAAAAAGAGCCTTGAGAACAACTTGTCCCAAGGCTCTTTTCGTATAATTCAAACGATTAGTCTGCTTTTTCCTTCTTCGTCACCGATAGCGTCAACTCAGTAGCTTCATCGGCATAATCGGCCGTGATCACATCACCCTCAGACAAATCACCCTTCAAAATCTCTTCCGCAATGGCATCTTCCAAGTACTTTTGGATCGCGCGATTCAAAGGTCTGGCACCATACTGCTGGTCGTACCCTTTGTTGGCCAAGAAGTCTTTCGCCTTCTCCGTCAATTCGATTTTGTATCCCAAATCCGTGATTCTGTGAAACAACTTGCCCAAGCTGATATCGATGATTTTGAAGATATCTTCCTTGCTCAAGGAGTTGAATACGACCACATCGTCCAAACGGTTTAAGAATTCCGGACTGAAGGCCTTCTTCAAAGCAGATTGGATGGTGGACTTCATGATCTCGTCCATATTATCCGCCTTGGCACGATTGGCAAAGCCAATACCCGCACCAAAGTCCTTCAAGTCACGTACCCCAATGTTGGAAGTCATGATGATGATCGTGTTTCTGAAATCAACTCTTCGTCCGAGTCCATCGGTCAAAATTCCATCGTCCAACACCTGAAGTAGGATATTGAATACATCTGGATGCGCTTTTTCAATCTCATCCAAAAGCACAACGGAATACGGCTTGCGACGCACCTTTTCGGTGAGCTGTCCACCCTCTTCGTAACCCACATAGCCTGGAGGTGCTCCCACCAATCGGGATACGGAGAACTTTTCCATGTATTCCGACATGTCGATGCGTATCAAGGAATCTTCTTTGTCAAATAAGTAAGTAGCTAGGGTTTTGGCCAATTCGGTCTTTCCAACTCCAGTAGGTCCGAGGAAAATAAAGGAGCCAATTGGCTTCTTCGGGTCTTTCAAACCTACCCGGGTACGCTGAATGGCTTTGGTCAATTTCTTGATGGCCTCTTCCTGTCCGATCACTTTTCCCTTGAGCTCTTCGCCCATGTTGAGCAATTTGTTGCCTTCTTTCTGAGCAACCCGCTTGGCAGGAATGCCAGTCATCATCGCAATCACTTCCGCTACATGGTCTTCATCCACGGTAAAGCGCTTGGTCTTGCTCTCCTCTTCCCACTTCACTTTGGCTTCATCCAATTGTTCCAAGAGTTTCTTTTCCTTGTCGCGAAGCTGTGCAGCTTCCTCATACTTTTGAGATTTAACCACACGGTTTTTCTCCGCCTTGATATTTTCTACTTCAGACTCCAAGCGCAGGATATCCTCAGGAACATTGATGTTCATGATGTGTACCCGCGCGCCCGCTTCATCCAAGATGTCGATGGCCTTGTCCGGAAGGAAACGATCGGAAATGTAACGATCCGAAAGCTTGACACATCCTTCAATGGCAGCATCGGTGTAGATGACATTGTGGTGATCCTCGTATTTATCTTTGATATTATTGAGGATTTGGATCGTCTCCTCCGGGGAGGTGGCATCCACCATCACCATTTGGAAACGACGTGCTAGGGCTCCATCCTTCTCAATGTATTGTCTGTATTCGTCCAGCGTCGTAGCACCGATGCATTGGATCTCTCCTCGTGCCAAAGCAGGTTTAAACATGTTGGACGCATCCAAAGATCCAGAAGCACCTCCTGCACCTACAATCGTATGCAGTTCGTCAATGAATAGGATGACATTGGGAGATTTTTCCAGTTCGTTCATGACCGCCTTCATGCGCTCCTCAAACTGACCTCTGTACTTCGTGCCAGCCACTAGAGATGCAAGATCCAAGGTCACTACCCGCTTGTTGAATAGGATTCGGGAAACCTTCTTTTGAACGATTCGCAAGGCCAAACCCTCGGCGATGGCTGTTTTTCCCACCCCAGGTTCACCAATCAAAATCGGATTATTTTTCTTTCTACGCGAAAGGATCTGCGCTACGCGCTCAATCTCTTTTTCTCTGCCGATGATGGGATCGAGCTTGTCGTCTTCCGCCATCTTGGTAAGGTCGCGACCAAAGTTGTCTAGGACTGGGGTCCGTGATTTTTCAGCCCCAGGCTTGCTGGAACCGCCTCCAGAAGAAGAGGAAGAACCAAATAGCTTGGATCCATCTTCATCCCCATCTTCGGCTTCCGCTCGTGCTTTGGGAGAAGAACTGCCTTCCGACTGCATTTCAAGCATTTCCTTGATGCTGTCGTAGTTGACCTCAAACTTATTTAATATTTGAGTGGCAATGTTATCCTCGTCTCGGAGAATAGAAAGCAACAAGTGCTCGGTACCAATCAGTTGACTCTTGAATATTTTTGCTTCCAAATAAGTGATTTTCAACACTTTTTCAGACTGCCTCGTCAATGGAATATTGGCCATGTTTTTCACATTGTGATTGGCCGTACCCTTCACCGCTCGCTCAATGGCAGTACGTAATTCATCCAAGGGTATCCCTAGTTTCTTCAATATGGAAACGGCTACCCCTTCTCCCTCTCGGATCATCCCCAATAAGAGGTGCTCTGTGCCAATGTAATCGTGTCCCAGACGAAGGGCTTCTTCGCGGCTGAGAGAGATTACCTCCTTGACTCTGTTCGAAAATTTTGCTTCCATTTAACCCTTTTCTGATTGTAACATGAATGATGTACTATGATACCGAATTTGTTTTAAAAACACAATCGCTTCGGTTATTGTTCGTGTTTTTTTTGAGATTTAGCGAGCCAGCTGTCCGACTCGGGACCCAAACAAAACAATAAATCGAGTATGGAAAGGTTAGGGACAAAGTTTAGGCCAAAAATTTGCCCATACGGCACTTCTTGGTAAAACGGACGATCCAAATAACTTCCAGTAGGCACAATTTGCCTCCTTAGATCAATTACATCGGCAGGAAGCCCTTCTTGTTCCACAAGGGTTAGTTTGACAGGCCAGCGGAGTAACTTCAGACAGATTGTCAGCAAATTCAAATTTAAGGACCAAAGGTGCGTTTCCTCGCGACTGAGCACCTCTTCAAAATAAGGAAAGAAATATTCAAAGAAAGGAGCCTTCCCGTACCCGCTTTGAATTCCTCGCAAATGGTTGTTTACCCATTTCTGGTCCGAATCAATCCGAACATCTGCTACAGGAATTCGAGGTCGCCTCCCTTGAATGGGCACGCTCAAGGTATGTGCCTTATTGGCGAGCAAAATGGAGGTACGGTTGAAGTAAGATTGCCGTTCGTAACGGTCCCCAGGAAATAGAAATAGCTCATCCACTCCTCTCAGCACCGTAAAGTACTCCAGGCAAGGAAGGTAGTGGAGGTCTAGGGCAATGCGGTTCACAGGAATGGGTAGGGATAGAAAGTACGAGATCCGAAATACGGAATTGAAACCAATGTCGAACGCCGATTGCAGAATTTCGAAGGGAGGTACTTGGTACTTAGTACTTTGTACTTTGTACTTCGTACATTTTTTAGCGTCTTGATACTTGATACTAGCTACTTGCTACTATAGTTACCTTTTCCCCATTCCAGGAGGCATCATGCGGCTCATGGCTGCCTTGGCACCTCCCATTTTATTCATTTGCTTCATCATCTTGCGCATGTCTTCAAACTGCTTCATCAAGTTATTGACTTCGGTGATGTTTCTACCCGAGCCATCTGCAAGTCGTTTTCTTCTTCTGCCATCGATGATATCGGGGTTTTGGCGCTCTTTGGGAGTCATGCTTCGAATGATCGCTTCTACGGGTTTGAAGGAATCGTCATCGATATCCAGTCCTTTCAAGGCTTTACCCATCCCAGGAATCATGCCCATCAAATCCTTGATATTTCCCATCTTCTTCACTTGCTCGAGCTGGGAAAGGAAATCGTCAAAGTTGAAGTTGTTCTGACGCATTTTCGCGTTCAAACGCTTGGCTTCGTCCTCGTCAAAAGACTGCTGTGCACGCTCTACCAAGGAAATTACGTCTCCCATGCCCAAAATTCGCTGGGCCATACGGTCTGGATGGAATACATCCAAATTCTCCATCTTCTCTCCCGTGGAGATAAACTTGATCGGCTTGTTGACCACGTGGCGAATCGAAATGGCCGCTCCCCCTCGGGTATCGCCATCCAATTTGGTAAGGACTACGCCATCAAAATCAAGGCGATCGTCAAAGGTCTTGGCCGTATTCACCGCATCTTGACCGGTCATGGAATCCACCACAAAAAGTGTTTCAGATGGATTGAGCGCTTTTTTGAGTTGCTCAATCTCCTGCATCATCGCCTCATCCACCGCCAAACGACCTGCAGTATCGACTACTACGGTCTTTTTGCCTGATTTTTTGGCATATGCGATGGCATTGTTGGCAATCTGTAAGGCATTTTTATTTTCGGGCTCGGCATAGACCTCCACCCCAATTTGCTCACCCAAAACCTTGAGCTGGTCAATCGCAGCTGGTCTGTAAATATCACAAGCAACAAGCAGCACTTGACGTCCTTGACGCTTCAGCAAACTTCCAAGTTTACCCGTAAAAGTAGTTTTACCCGAACCTTGAAGACCTGCAATTAGGATCACGGAAGGATCTCCACTGAGTTTGATGTCCACCTTGGTGCTGCCCATCAATTTGGTCAGCTCCTCCTGGGTGATTTTTACCAAAAGTTGCCCTGGTGAAACCGAGATCAATACGTCTCGACCCATGGCCTCGTCCTTGATTTTGTCGGTGACTTCCTTGGCCACTTTATAGTTAACGTCGGCATCGATCAAGGCCCTACGAATCTCCTTTACAGTAGATGCGACGTTGATTTCGGTGATTTTTCCGGTGCCTTTCAGTGTCTTGAACGCCCGGTCAAGCTTCAAACTTAAATTATCAAACATGCTGCTTCACGGCTATTTCCTGCAAAAGTAATGAATTTGACGCTTTGCGCTACAATTCTCGCTGGGATTTAAGTAAACTTAAAAGGGGCTTTGGGTCAGTAGTACCGTTTCTTTAGTACTTGTGGCGAAAAAGGTAGCAAGCGTCCTAACGGCCTTTCCCTCGAATTACGTAATTTGCGGTTCAAATCGCTGAACTCCTGCATGAAGATTCAATTCCAAAAAGACATCCTTCCTCACCTCCTCGGCATCGCCTTTTTCTACCTGTTGGTGGTGGGGTATTTTTCTCCGCTCGTATTTGATGGGCAAATCATCTTTCAAGGCGACATCCTCCAATGGGAAGGTTCCGCCAAAGAAGTACTTGACTACAGAGCGGCTACGGGGGAACAAGCGCTCTGGACCAACCGCATGTTTGGCGGGATGCCCACCTACTTTATCAGCCTTGAATTTGCAGGGGATATCACCAACCTGGCCATCTCCATCCTTACGCTAGGCCTCCCACACCCCATCAATGGCCTATTTTTCGGAATGCTCGCCATGTATCTCTTGCTTATCAGCTATGGGGTGCGCCCGATTTTCTCAGTTGCGGGCGCCATTGCTTTTTCCTTCAATACCTACAACCTCCTCTCCTTGGAGGCAGGGCACAACGCCAAAATCTGGGCGGTGTGCCTAATCCCCTTGATTCTGGCAGGTATCCACCTGGCATTCGATCGCAAGCGGCTACTCGGAGCCGCGCTTCTTGGGCTTGGACTGCTGCTGCAACTCAAATTCAACCACCTCCAAATCACCTACTACACGCTGCTCATCGCCATAGTATACGTAGTCACCCGACTTGCGTATGATTGGAAAAAAGAGGGACTAGGAAACCTATCCAAAGCCCTCGCCCTGTTGACTTTGGGTGCCCTACTAGGTGTAGGGGGCAATTTGAGTAGAATCGCCACAGCCTTGGACTACAGTCCCTATTCCACGAGAGGCAAGGCCACCATTGAAACTGCCGAAGCAGGACTGGATAAAGACTATGCCTTTGGCTGGTCCAATGGCATCTTGGAAACCATGACCCTCCTCGTTCCTGACTTTTATGGAGGAGGAAGCACCACACCACTTCCAAAAGATTCTGCTTCCGAAAAGGCACTTCGGTCCCAAGGCCTGGATCCCGCACAAATCAATGATTTTGTAAAGGGCGCCCCTACCTACTGGGGCGATCAACCCTTTACGGGAGGACCCATTTATGGCAGCGTGATCCTAGTATTCTTAGCTGTTTTGGGCATCTGGGTAGCACCACGTGCAAGCCTGATCACTTTTGGATCCATCATCATCCTCTCCCTGATGCTCAGCTGGGGCAAAAACCTGGCTTGGTTCAACTACACGCTATTTGACATTTTACCTGGCTACAATAAATTTCGGGCAGTATCCATGGCACTAGGGATGACGCTATTTGCGATCCCTGTACTTGGAATGATTGCTTTGGAAAAACTTGCGCAGACCAAAGCTTTGAAACCCCTACTTATTTCAGGAGGAATTGTGGCCGGAATTACCCTGCTTCTGGCCGTAATGGGTGGCGCTTTCTTCCGTTTTGAAGGAGCCGCAGATACTAACTTTCCAGATTGGCTAGTCACTGCGCTGCAATCCGATCGCAAGGACTTACTTTCAGATTCTGCCTGGAAAAGCTTCGCCTTTGTGGCTGTGGCTATGGGGTTGATTTTTTTCTACCTGAAAGGCAAAATCACAGACTTAGTCCTGGGTCTCGGATTAATCACCTTGATTACGCTCGATGTATGGACCGCCAACCGTAGGTACCTCAATAGCGATTCCTTTAAAGGCAACCCAGCACGGGAGTTTTTTGCGGAAACTCCTGCGGAAAAATCCATCGCTACAGACAAAGGCTACTTTCGAGTGCTCCCGCTCACGGAAGGGCTCACTCAAGGGGCGCGTACCAGTTACCGATTCAACAGCCTAGGTGGCTACCATGGCGCAAAACTTCGACGCTACCAAGATTTGGTGGATTACCAGATGGAGTTTGAGCTGCAAGATTTTATCAAAAAAGCACAGGAAGGCAACTTTGACTGGGTAAGCTTGGGTACGATCAACATGCTTAATACGAAGTACCTCATCGCTGGAGCAGATACCAATGCAGTATTTGAAAATCCGGAAGCAAATGGCCCTGCCTGGGTTCCGAGTCAACTCGTCCCCGTGGGAAGCAATAAAGAGGAAATGGATAAGTTGGGTACCATCGATACCAAAACGCAAGCCACCATCAATAGCAAGGAATTTGGTAACCAAAAAGCAGGTGCAGGAAAAATCAGCCTCACCAAGCATGCTCCCAACGAACTGACCTACAGAGCAGAGATGACCACGGCAGGCTTGGGGGTGTTTTCGGAAATCTACTACCCAGCAGGCTGGATCGCCAAGGTGGATGGCAAGGAAGTTCCCATACTTCGAACCAACTACTTGCTTCGTGGTCTAGCTCTTCCTGCAGGATCTCACGAAATTGTCTTTACCTTTGCCCCCGCGAGTTACACCGCTACAAAAACTCCAATGATCCTATTCCAGTACGCATTGGTGATTTTGTTAATCGCTGGACTAGTTAACACCTACCGAAAATCAGATGCAAGCCGCTGAAGAACAAGATAAAGTCGTTCGCTTTTACGACCAGTTTGCCGAGAAGCAAGAAAAAACAGGAATCAACTCCAGGCATTTGAGTATCCTGGATAAGGCAAAGCGGGCTGGACTTCAAGCCCATCACCGGATCTTGGAAGTGGGCTGTGGTATCGGTACCGTTTCCCACCTATTAGCAACTCAAGTACCCCAAGGAGAGGTACTTGCAGTGGACATCTCACCAGAAAGTATTGAAAAGGCGCGCGTGCTTTGGAAAAAGCAGGGCAACCTGAAGTTTGATGTGTCAGACATGTCTGACTTCAATCGACCTGGAAAAACATTTGATTTTTTTGTATTTCCCGACGTATTGGAACACATTCCAGTAGCCCAACATGCACGCTTGTTTGAAAACATCCAGCGCCATGCACACGCAGACTCAGTGGTCCTGATTCACATTCCTGCACCCCGCTACTTGGAGTGGATGATTGCGAATCAGCCCGAAAAACTGCAAGTTATCGACCAGCCCTTGGATACGGGAATACTGGTACAGACCTTGGGAGCAGCAGGTTTTTACTTGGAAAAAATGGAAACCTATGCCCTCTTTTTCGAAGAAAAGGACTACCAATATTTTGTATTCCGCTCTACCAAAAAACTGCAGCAATCCACCGCAAAAAACAAGTGGCAGGTCCTTAAAGAACGAATTCTCATCCGTTTGAAATACGGAATCAGCAGTTAATCATTACGCACATGGAAATCAAAGCCGGTACCGTAGTAGGCCTTACCTACGAACTCAAAGTAAGCAAAGAGGAAGATGAAATTGAATCTGCACCCTTCAGTGTAGAGGTTCGAGAAGCAGACGATCCCTTTTACTTTCTATTCGGACAAAGTGGCCTTCCCGAAAAATTTGAGGAACTGCTCCAAGGCAAGAAATTAAAGGAGGAATTTTCATTCACCTTGACTACTGCAGAAGCCTACGGGGAAGCGGATGAGGAGCTCTTGGTGACCTTGCCAATGGATCAGTTTTCTAAGGAAAGAGGCTTCAGCCCTTCCATGCTTGAAGAGGGGAATTTTCTCCCGCTCGTCGATGAAAATGGCTACCCCATGCAAGCGAAGGTTCTGAAAAATATGGGAGAAGAGTTGCTGCTTGACTTCAACCATCCCTTAGTTGGATTTGACCTGCACTTTGAAGGCAAGGTGATCGAAGTTCGAAAAGCCACCAAAAAAGAAATTGAGCAGGGGCATTTGGAAGAAGAAAACAGAGATTAGGTTAGAAATACAGTAGAAAAGGACTTCGCTTCGCCTACCTGCGGTAGGCAGGGTTCGTGAAATAAATGGAAATAGCAGCAGAATCTTCTATTTCAACTTATTTCTATTGCATTTCGATTGTGATTCAATTAGTTAAAACCACGAAGAATAGTTACTTCCATTTTCTCAAAAATAATTGAGATTTAAACCTCAACTATTTCTTGGTACTTGGTTCTTCGTACTCTAAACTTTTTCTAGGACTTCAGCACCAATACTTTTTCCTCTTGAATATGCAGGTAGACTCGGTCGCCGATTTGGTATTTTCTGGCTGGGTCATCCACCTCCCACAGCTGCCCTCCTTCTTTTAAGCGAATCAGGAGGCTATTGTAATGCACTAAAAATCGTTGTTCGACCACATGCCCTACGAAACCACCTCTCGTACGGATTCGAATATCGGCGGGACGGATGTAGGCTTGCTCCCGATCTGGGAGGGCATTGATGGAAGAAAAAAGGCGCGCCACATACTTGGATTTGGGATGTTCACAGAGGGCCTTGGAATTCCCCTTTTGGGTGATTTTACCCTTTTGGAGCACAATAAGAGAATCTGTTAGCCATAGGGCATCGTCTAAATCGTGCGTCACAAAAATAACGGTAGTACCCATCTCTCGAAGGAGCTCCTTCAATTCTTGAATCAATTTTCTTTTCTGAATGGCATCCAAGTGACTAAAGGGCTCGTCCAACAATAGGACTTCCGGCTCCACCGCAAGCGCTTGTGCAATGGCCACCTTCTGTTGCTGACCTCCACTGAGCTGCCGTGGAAGTCGATCTTTGTAGGGAGTCAAGCCTAGCCTGTCCAGCAGGTGCGCCACCCGCTGCTTTCGATACCCTTCTTCGTAGTTCAACAGTGGACGTGTGATATTTTCCTCCACCGTCGTATTCGGAAAAAGCTGGTAATCTTGATGGATCAGTTTGATCTCGTCGTAACCCGGCACCAACTTTTCAGCAGGGTTTTCGATTTTCTTCCCATCCAGCAGCACCTCACCCGAACTCTGGGTTAACAAGCCTGCAGCGATGCGAAGCAAGGTGCTTTTGCCCGAACCACTTTCCCCAATGATGGAAACAAACTCGCCTTTGTACAGCTCCAAACTAAATTCTTGCAAGGCTGCATGTGAATCATAGGATTTCGTGAGGGCGCGTAGGGAAAAATAGGACATGCAGGTGAGGAAAGAAAGGTGTGCGGGTAACGTTAATCACTTCTAAGATAATCAGGGTTTTTGAATTTTTTCCAAATCCTGTTTATTCCAGTTACCCCTAGTGAGTTGACTTGCAATGCTTACTTCCTGAACTGGGCGAATGGTTCCCCTCAATAGGCCAGCCAACCCCCATCCGCAACGAGCGTTTCTCCATTGACAAAGGAGGCGTCGTCAGAGGCGAGAAAAAGTGCCACCTTGGCAATTTCATTCGCTTCGCCCATTCGCGGCATGGACCCTGCTCCACTGCTGCAAAGCGCCGCTCCCTCCTGATCGGGTTCAGCATCGTCCATGATGTGGGTAGTCACTCCTCCCGGAGCAATGGCATTGCAACGAATGCCTTTTTGGGCATACATGAAGCCGATATTTTTGCTCATCCCCACCAGGGCGTGCTTGGAGGTGGTATAGGCCAACCCAGCACGTGCCCCCGCTACACCACCGACGGAGGCGATGTTGATGATGCTGCCTTTCCCTTGCTTCAGCATCTGCACGATCGCCAGCCTGCAGGCATAAAAAGGGCCGTTGACGTTTACCGCCATGATTTTTTCCCAAAGCAGGTCCGTCACCTTATCCAGAGGCATAAAGTTGTCCATGATGCCCGCATTGTTCACGAGCACATCGAGGCTGCCGTACTCCTGCAAGGTAGCTTCTAGGAGGCGCTCCACCTGCTGCTGATCGGATACGTCGCAAGCCAAACCCAAGGCATGCCCTCCTTGGTGTCTAATCTGATGGGCCACTGCCTCTGCGGCGACGGCATCCCTGTCAGCCACCACCACTTTGGCACCTTCCTCGGCAAAAAGTAAGGCGATGGCTTTTCCTATTCCAGAACCTGCTCCTGTAATCAGGGCACATTTATTGGTTAATTTTTTCATGATTTTGTTTGAGTTTTGTTTGGAATTCCTGTGGATTGAGGCTAGAAAAAATCCCAATTGGCTAGGTTTTTCTCAGTTGCTTTTCGGCTTCGCGCATGATTTCTATGCCCTTCAGTAAAGCATCCGCTTGAAAGGAGATGCTATCGATCCCTTGAGCGATCAGGTAACGAGTGAATTCGGGACGGTCGCTAGGCGCCTGCCCACAAAGCCCCACCTTTTTCCCCATTGATTTGGCTACACGGATGAGTTCTGCAATCATCCACAATACGGAGGGGTTGGATTCGTCAAAAATATCCCCCATGATTTCAGAATCCCGATCCACTCCCAAAGTCAATTGGGTGAGGTCATTGGAACCAATGGAAAAGCCATCAAAAATCTCCGCAAAGGCAGCAGTCTGAATCACATTGGCTGGAATTTCTGCCATCACATACAGTAGCAATCCCTTTTCTCCCTTTTTTAAACCAACCGATTCCAACAGTTTACATACTTTTTCCCCTTCTTCTGGACTACGGCAAAAGGGAATCATCAGCTGCAGGTTGTCCAAGCCCATGTCTTCCCTCACTCGCTTTACCGCTTGACATTCCAGAAGAAATGCAGCCCTATACCGCTCGTGCGTGTAGCGAAAGGCTCCCCTAAATCCCAGCATGGGATTTTCTTCCTCCACTTCAAATTGACTCCCTCCAAGCAAATGGGCATATTCATTGGACTTAAAATCACTCATTCTTAGAATGACCTCTTTGGGATAAAAAGCTGCTGCAATCGTCGCTACGGATTGGGCAAGCGTATCCACGAAATATTCCTTTTTGTCGGCATATCTCCGGCACAACCTAGCTATCTCCGCCTTCTCTGATTCATTTTTAAGTTCCTCCCAATGCACTAAGGCCATGGGGTGGATGCGAATGCTGTTGGTAATCACAAACTCCATTCGCATCAGACCCACACCTTGGTTGGGAAATAAAGCGGCAGAAAATGCCTTCTCCGGATCTGCCAAAATAAGTTGGGGCTTTGTTTGGGGCAACTCCAGTCCTCGAAAATCGTGAAGGGTCACCTTCCATTTCAGTTGGCCTTCGTAAATAATTCCAAGCTTCCCGGAGGCATTGGACAGGGTCACCAAATCCCCTGTTTGCAGGGCTTCCAAAGCTCCCGCCGCAGCCACAAGGGCTGGCGTTCCAAGTTCACGAGCCACGATCGCTGCATGGCTAGTCCTCCCTCCTTTGGTAGTGATGATCGCCGCAGCTCTTTTGAGGAGGGGATCCCAGTCTGGATTGGTCAGTTCGGTTAGCAAAATCTCCCCCTCCTCCAAAAGGTGCCATTCAGCGGGAGAATGAAGAACTCTTATTTTCCCGCTGCTAATTCCACTGCCTATTGCCACCCCAGTTACCAATGCCTTACCTTCTTCCAATAAGCGATACGCTCGCTGAACCAAGGGGTCTTTTCCAGCATGAATGGTCTCCGGTCGGGCTTGTACGATGTACAGCTTGCCAGACAACCCATCTTTGGCCCATTCGATATCCATAGGCATTTGGTAATGATTCTCAATCAACTGGGCCCAGCGAGCCAACTGCTCCACTTCGGCTTCCTTCAATACCCATTGCTCCTGTAGTTGAACTGGGGTATTTCGATTCACTACACCTCCATCATCCGCATACACCAAAGTCTTGGACTTAGAGCCCATTTTTTTTGACAAAATCGCTCGTTTGCCTTGATTTAAGGTGGGCTTAAAGACCACAAATTCATCCGGAATTACGGTGCCTTGGACAATATTTTCCCCAAGTCCCCAGCAGCCCGTCAGCACGACGACCCGATCAAATCCCGATTCAGGATCAAGGGTAAACAAAACCCCACTGCTGCCCAAATCCGCCCGGACCATTCGTTGAACGCCCACAGAAAGCGCAATGGAGGAATCGGAAAATCCCTTGTCGTGCCTATACTTGATCGCACGAGCATTGTATAAGGAGGCAAAACAGGCGATGACCTTTTTTAAAAGCGCCTCTTCTCCTCGCACATTTAGAAAGGAATCGTGTTGCCCGGCAAAACTTGCTCCAGGCAAATCCTCTGCAGTGCCACTGCTTCTCACTGCTAAGCCAGGTTCCTCCACACTCCCTTTGGCCAATTTCCGGTAAGCAGCAATCACCTGATCTGCCAACTTTTGGGGTACTGAGGCAGCGAGGATATGGGTCTTGATCTGAGTAGATACGGCTTGAAGATTGGAGAAATGAAGCCTGTCCAAATGGGACAACTCGGTTTGGATCCGCTTTTCTAGTCCGTTTTCCTGGAGAAAAAGTCGGTAAGCGGCAGCAGTAGTTGCAAAACCATCGGGAATGCATATCCCCAAGGAACTCAGCTGCACCACCATTTCCCCCAAAGAGGCATTTTTCCCTCCTACCTTTCCCACATCCGCTAAACTAAGCTGATTAAAAGGAATTACGAATGCTTCCATACTATCCTGAATATTTGGTAAAAATCAAACTCAACAACTTGTACTTCAGATCCGAAAAAACTCGATTGAAAAATAAGGGAAGTAAATCTCCTCATGCCGAAACCAAGGTAGAGGAAGGCGGTGATTTTAAAGTTGATAAAAATCAGGTTTTAGATAAATTGTTTTGGCTGCAAACAAGGGCCTATTTTTTTTGTTAGTTTCACAATTCAATTCACAACCTACTCCCATGAAAAACAAAAACTTTATTTTCTTGACCTTGGCATTCCTGCTACTTGGTTCTTTTTCGGCGCTAGCACAACTTCAGCAGCCAGCGGCTAGCCCTGCAGCACACGTAAGCCAAGTGGTTGGCTTCACTAAAATCAGCATCGATTACTCTTCTCCTGCAGTGAAAGGAAGAAAAGTATTTGGTGGCATGCATAAGTATGGCGAGACTTGGAGAGCTGGAGCCAATGCGCAAACCACCATCGAGTTTAGCACTCCGGTAAGTGTAGGTGGCAAAAACTTGGCTGCTGGCAAGTACTCTATTTTTGTAACTCCTGCAGAAACAGGAGAATGGACCATCCACCTCAACAAAAAAGCAGCGAGTATCTACAGCTACATGAAAGATGGTAAGATCGATGAGGCAGCAGTTGCTGCTGACGATGCGGTGGCTGTAAAAGCTGCACCTGCAACAGTAGGTGCTACCGAGCGTCTTCAGTACCACATTTCTGCTGGAAACAACAAGGTGGCACAAGTGACACTTGCTTGGGAAACTACCGCTGTATCCTTTATGGTAGACACCCAGGTGGATCAAAAAATGGAGCAGTTTAAAAATCAGTTTTAAGCTTTCCCGAGAAATACGTTTATCCACAACTACTCCTGCCTAGCTATCTAGGCAGGAGTTTTTTTTTCTAATGGAATCGCTACTACATCCTTTAGCCAAATGTCGCATAGATGTCACAATCCCATTCTTTTTTTCAACGTTTATTCCAGCCATTTTTGAGGCATGACCCTAGCCGAACAAATTAAAACTGCAAGGAAAGATCGCAACTGGACCCAATCTGATCTCGCAATGCGTTGTGGCGTGACGCTGCGCACCATCCAACGAATTGAAAAAGGAGAGGTAACTCCAAGTGCGTATACGTTAGGTAAGCTGGTTGAATTATTAGCCCTCGAGCAAGACAAATCTTCACAAAACCTTTCGCTATCGGTAAAAACCCATTCCCTAAAGTCAAAATTAATACCGCTTGCAACCCTAGCCTTTTCTAAAAGAAACCTTTCTAAACTCCTACTTATGCTCATCGCATTGACCTTAATTTTCGGCTCCATTTTTTGGGGATTCGCTCCAACTTCACCAACGCTTGCAGAAGGGAAAACCGATCAAATCACCTTTAGCACCGTCAATTGTGAGTCGACAACCTCCTGCGATATGCAACTTACCGTTCGGAATTTGGATGGGAATATTCAACTTCAAAAAACCTACGGTGGTACGAGTTACGATAAAGCCAATGCTGTTCTTCCACTTTCAGATGGTGGCTATTTTTTGCTTGGTTCCACGAGTTCCTTTGGAGCCGGCAACTACGACATCTTGTTGATCAAGGTAGATGCAAGCGGCAAGCAACTTTGGCAACAAACCTATGGTGGGTTTTTTAACGAATACGGAGAAAAAATTAGCCTTAGCGATGGGATGTTAACCATAGAAGGCCTTCAGCAGAAATGTACCACTGCCAATGTTTCAAACGACTGTTACATGGAAAAGTGGACCCTTCTTGTGGATGGAAATGGAAACTTCCTCTAACTAGAGCTGCATTTTCAAAAACTCAACTTCACCACCCATTGACAATGGGAATCATTCTGCTTAGTATTATCAAAAATATCAAGCCCAAAATGATCCATACTCGAGTTTTCACATGTACTTCGGTACTACTGTTCTTTCTTGTTGTACTTTTTAGTTGCACAACCCAACCCACTCTTGAGCTTCGAAAAGGAACTCGAATTGCCCTCGTGGGGAATAATTTAGGGTCACGCATGATGGAATACGGTGGACTGGAAACGGAACTGCACCTGCGCTACCCAGATAGCACCCTTTTCATTCGCAACCTTTGTGATCCTGGCGATACCCCAGGATTTCGACCCCGATCAGGTACAAACGATCCCTGGGCGTTTCCCGGAGCAGAACAATTTCAAGACGAATACGCCACCAACTCAGGGTCGGAAGGATTTTTTGAAAAGCCCGACCAATGGTTGACACGCCTCCAAGCAGATGTGGTGATTGGATTTTTTGGATTCAATGAATCTTTTCAAGGCCCGGAAAAACTTGAAAACTTTAAACTAGAATTAGAAGCCTGGATCCTGCATTCCAAAGCCCAGCGCTACAACGGGAAAGCAGCTCCGCAACTTGCCCTCGTGTCTCCCATCGCCTTTGAGGACCTTTCGGAGATCAAGGATGTTCCCAATGGAAAACTAGAAAACGAAAACCTACTGCGCTACACCGAAGCCATGGAGGAAGTAGCCAAAAAACATCAAATCGTCTTTGTGGACGCCTTCAACCCAAGCAAAAGCTGGTACGCTTCCACCGATGAACCCTTGACGATCGATGGCAGCCAGCTTACCGAAAAAGGATATGAAAAATTGGCGGTTCTACTTGCAGACAAGGTTTTTGGGAAAGCATCGCCAAAAGCAGAAGCCAACAAAGCCCTGATTCAAACGGCCGTACTGGAGAAAAACTGGTTTTGGAACAACGACTACAAAATCCCGAATGGAGTCCATGTTTTTGGCAGACGCTACGATCCTTTTGGCCCGGACAACTATCCCTTTGAATTGGAAAAAATTCGACAGATGACCGCCATTCGCGACACTGCCATCTGGGAAGCGAGCCAAGGAAAAGTAAAGGACCTGCAAGCAGCGGATGCAAAAACCAAGGTCTTGCCAGAAGTAACCACCAACTACAACCCAGAAGCCAATGGCAGCCTTACCTACTTGTATGGAGAAGATGCATTGAAGACCATGAAGGTTCCTGAAGGCTATAAAATAGAATTATTCGCCTCCGAAAAAGAGTTTCCAGACCTAGCCAATCCCGTGCAAATCTCCTTTGACAACAAAGGAAGACTCTGGGTGGCGACCATGCCCAGCTACCCGCACTACAAGCCTGGGGATAAAAGACCTGCAGACAAGTTGATCATTCTTGAAGATACCAATAATGACGGCAAAGCAGACAAGCAGACCACCTTTGCCGACGATTTGCACATTCCTGTTGGATTTGAGATTGCCGCCGAAGGAGTGTATGTTTCTCAGGGAAATAACCTGGTGCTGCTCGTAGATGAGAATGGAGACGATAAGGCAGACTGCAAAGAAGTTCTCCTCAGTGGATTTGATGACCACGACACCCACCATGCCATCTCTGCCTTTGCGGCAGACGAAAGTGGGGCAATCTACATGGCCGAAGGGGTATTCCTCCATACCAACGTAGAAACCTCCTATGGCCCTGTGCGAGGAACCAATGGAGGATTTTACCGCTACGAACCCAAGCGCCACAAGCTGGAGCGGGTCAACCAGGTCAGTATCCCCAACCCTTGGGGCATTGCCTTTGACCGCTGGGGACAGAACTTCTACGCAGAAACCTCCGGTCCCAATGTCAACTGGATGCTACCAGGCTCTACGCTTCCGCGCTATGGCAATAGCAACTTCAAAGGCCCTAACCTGATTGAAAAAGACCACATGGTCCGTCCTACCTCAGGATTGGAATTTATTGCAAGTCGACATTTTCCAGAGGAGGTTCAGGGCGATTTGATCATCAACAATACCATTGGATTTTTGGGAACCAAGCAACACCAAATGTTTGAGGACACGGTGGGATTCACCACTAAATGGCGTCAGGACCTGATCGTCTCTTCCGACCGCAACTTCCGCCCGGTAGACATGGAAATCGCCCCAGATGGCTCCTTGTATGTGGCAGACTGGCACAACATCCTGATCGGGCACATGCAGCATAACGCACGAGATCCTTTGCGCGACCATGTGCACGGACGAATCTATCGGGTGACCTACCCTTCCAAACCCTTGGTCACGCCTGCCAAAATTCATGGGGAGTCCATCCCTACGCTACTGGAAAACTTGAAGCTTCCTGAATACCGCAGCAGGTACCGTACCCGCCGCGAACTCAGAGGAAGAGATGCTGCGGCAGTGACTGCGGCTGTTGAGAAATGGGTGAAATCGCTAGATAAAAAAGACCCGGACTACGAACACCAGCGCTTGGAAGCGCTATGGGTCACCTGGGGTGCCAACAAAGTAAATGTACCTCTCCTCAAGGAACTTCTCGCTTCCAAAGATCACAAAGTGCGTGCAGCTGCCACCCGTGTACTCCGCTATTCAGGACACCAGGTGCCTGACCAAGCCCAACTGCTTACAGCCTCCGTACAAGATCCCCATGGACGCGTGCGGATGGAGGGTATTGCTGCGGCTTCTTGGTTGCCCCCTGCACAGGGAGTTCCGATTTTGGCACAAGCACAAAAACAGGCTAAAGATGCAACTTGGATTCCAGGCACCTTAGAAACGGCCATCGCCCACCTCAATGGGCTTTCTGTAGCCCAGAAGAAGGAAGAAGACATCAAGTCATCTTTGACCGGATCGGATCGGGAACTCTTTGTGCTAGGCAAAGAAATCTATGCCCGAGAAGGGTTGTGCAGCACCTGCCACCAGCCAGATGGTGGAGGCTTGACCGCCTCTGAATTCCCTCCACTTCGAGGCACTCCCTGGGTGACGGGCAGCCCCGAGCGAATCATCAAATTGGTATTGAAGGGCTTGATGGGCCCGATGGAAGTAGCAGGAAGAAGCTATTCGGGACAGGTTCCGATGACCCCTCACGAAGGCATGCTCAACGATACGGAAGTGGCCGCTGTGCTTACCTACGTCCGCAACTCTTTCGGCAACAAAGCGGCTCCTATTTCTCCGGATTTGGTGAAAAGGGTAAGAGCAGAAGTCAAAGACAAAAAAGGATTCTGGAGCCCACAAGAACTACTGAAAGCACATCCTTTGGAGAAAAACTAGGCAATTAGGCCTAGTTTTTTACTCTACCTTTTGGATGGGATACCATTCACTCACTCCGTTCTCGTTGATGGCTTCGATGGTGAAGTAGTAAGGCTTCGTGCGATCCAAAGTTTTGAGCCAGTACTCGTTATTGCCAAGGACCATGATGGACGTGTACAACTTGTCTGGAGCAGTGCCATAATACAGGTTGTAGGCATAGGCATCAGCCGAAGGCGACCACTTGATAAAGGCACTACGCTTATCCTTTTCGGTACGGAAGACCATAAATTGAGACACCTTGTTGGGCACGGCTCCACCTGCATTTCCGAAAACTCGGAATCCAGAAAGTGCAAATTTGCCGGTAGGCATCCACACGTTGACCAATTTCAGGTACCTTGTTTTAACAGGACTCTTCAGTTCCACATACTCGTGCGGGATGTCCGTGGAGTTTTTGCTTTTATCTACCAAGATCTCCCACTTTTTCCCGTCTAAGGAATGGTAGAGTTGGTACTGGTGGTATTGGTCGGTGCGCTTGCCGAGTCGGTCGGTATCCACATCTTGGTCGGCATAGTTGATCTGTACGGCATTTACCGTGCTGACTTGGCCGAGATCCGTTTGGATCCACTCTCCCTTGGCTCCAGTTTGAGCACTCCAGTAGGTCTTCAGGTCTTCGTCATTGGCCTTGTTGGCCGAAAATCCCCCCAAAGTGGACGACACCTGCATGGGCTTGTCGTAGTTGAGCAGCATCCATCCGGTAAACTTTCCAGCCTTTTCGGTATTGGGTAGGTAATGCGGGTAATCGCCAAATGCGGTGCTGGACCACATCACATCGTCTTTATCGAAGCCAGCAGGCCAAATGCCTAGGCGCCTCTCAAAGGTGTTTTTGACCGAAATCATGATCGTGCTGATGTGCCAGTACTTGCCTTGGTTGTCCCGGAAAGTACTGCCATGACCTGCTCCTCGGGCAAATCCACCCAACTTCATGCTCAAGGGATCGGATTGGGGAGTAAAGGGTCCCAAGGGCGTTGGGCCTACGACTACCCCGTCTGAATAGCCAGAGAATTCGGTACCCGGCGCACCGTATTGCAAGTAGTATTTTCCGTTGTGTTTGGTCACGTGAGCGCCTTCCATAAAGGGATCCAAGAAGGTATTGTCCATGTGCTCCCCAAATCGCTGCCAGCCGTATTTGTCTGGTTCGAGGAGGTAGAGTTCCTTTCGTGTTCCGATGGGGGCCATTGTTTTTCGGTTCAACTCAATTCCGTAGAGTGGGTAGCGATTGGAACTCCCATTGTACATGTACAATCGGCCGTCGTCGTCGGTGAAGAAGTCGGGGTCCCAACCTCCAATTTCAAATTTTTCGACCAGCGGTTTCCACTCGTTTGCCTTGGGATTGGTGCTCATCCAGATGGTAAAATCTTTTTCGTAGGTAGAACCCATCACGAGCACGGTGTCCCCAACAATGCCCACTGCGGGAGCACACAATTCATCGTACACCTTGTTCCAAGGCTGAAGGAAGCGGCGGGAATGAAACTCCCAGTTCAACATATTGTCACTGGTCCAATAGCCCCATTGGTTCGTCGAAAAAAGAATGTAGGAACCCTGGTAGTTGACCACCACCGGATCCGCGGTGGCCCGATGCCTGCCCCATTCCGAGAAATTGGGGATGGGCGTGTAGCCATAGTCCAGGTTGATGGGATTGCAGTAAGTCTGCTGCTGCGCCTGAGAACCAAAGGAAAAAAGAAGCAGGGCAAGGATAAGTGTGAGGCAATAACGCATGGCTAAACAATTAAAAATGGAGTACTCCGAGAGTAGAATCAATGGAAGCCAAGTACAAATCCTTGATCCTTCAATGAGTCAACCTCTTCAAAAATACGGGAGAGCAAGTCAAGAAAAAAATGCAGGTCTTGGTTGATGATCTTAAAAATTCTACCGCTTCTAGATTTTAGTAATTAAAAAAACTTATACATATATTTGTCACACTAACAATTGCCATGACACAAGAACTCTTTGCTAGCTATTCCTTTCTGCTGGACCGCACGGCCCGCAAGGTGAAGCAATATGCCCAGCAGCAGTTTAAGCGAGGAGGCTTTGACGTGACGGTAGACCAGTGGCTGGTCTTAAAAAACTTAGCCGAAAATCCTGAATTGAGCCAAACCGAATTGGCCAATCTCGTATTCAAGGATCATCCCACACTCACCCGAATTTTGGATTTGCTTCATAAAAAAGGCTACATCATTCGGGTACAGCACCCACAGGATCGCAGAAGTTTTCAATTGCATCTGACAGCAGCAGGTGTTTCTAAAGTCGCTGAGTTGCGACCGCAAGTCCTTCAATTTCGAGAAAAGGCTTGGGAAAACCTGACCGAAAAAGACTTCTTGGAATTCAAGCGCATCTTGAACACCATCTACCAAAATTTGGACGATTCAAACAAAGAAACCAACAGCTAGTTTGGAATTCAGTAGACGAATCCCAGGCCCTCACCAAACGCATTTAACTACTCCATGAACACCCCCACCATCCACACAGATCTTTGCATCATCGGCGCCGGGCCGGTCGGTTTATTTGCAGTTTTTGAAGCAGGCCTTCTCAAAATGAGATGCCACCTGATCGATGCCTTGCCACAGATTGGAGGGCAACTTTCTGAAATTTACCCGCAGAAACCCATTTACGACATCCCGGGATACCCTGAAATCAAAGCACAGGATTTGGTGGACAACTTGATGGAGCAGGCCAAACCTTTTAATCCCACCTTCACCTTGGGAGAGCGCGTGGACCTGCTCGACCGACAAGAGGATGGAAGTTTTATCGTGACCACCAGCGACAAGACCCAGGTGCATGCCAAGGTCATCATCATTGCCGGAGGCTTGGGTTGCTTCGAGCCTAGAAAGCCTGTTTTGAACAACCTAGAAGCCTTTGAAGGCAAAGGAATTCATTACATGGTCAAGAATCCAGAAACCTTCCGTGACAAAAAAGTGGTCATCGCAGGTGGTGGGGATTCGGCTTTGGATTGGACCATTTTCTTGGCCAATGTAGCGGAGCGCGTGACCTTGGTGCACCGAAACGAAACCTTCCGTGGCGCACCAGATTCTGCTTCCAAAGTAGTTGACCTTGCTCAACAAGGGAAAATCGATTTGATTCTTTCTGCCAACCTGAAGGAAGCAAATGGAAGCGACCGTCTCGAAAAAGTAGTTTTAGAAGACAAGGACAACCAGGAAATCGTATTGGATGCGGATTACTTGATTCCTTTGTTTGGCCTTTCGCCGAAGCTTGGTCCTATCGCCGACTGGGGACTCAGCATCGACAAAAACGCGATCGAAGTAGATACTCGCGATTACTCCACCGGTGTGGAACGCATATACGCCATAGGGGACATCAATACCTATCCAGGAAAATTGAAACTCATCCTTTGTGGCTTCCATGAGGCGGCAATCATGATGCACTCGGCCTTCAAGTATGTGTACCCAGACCAAAAATTAAGTTTCAAATACACCACCGTAAACGGGGTAAACGCTTTCTAAGACGTTATGGAAATCATCAAATTTACCGTAGAAGACCAACAGGGTGGTCGCCAAGAAGTAGAAGCACCTACCGACATGGGCCTCAGCCTAATGGAAATTCTTAAAGCTTCCGAATACCCCATCTTAGCTACCTGCGGGGGGATGGCCCTTTGCGCTACTTGCCATGTAGAAATCTTGGAAGGCCAAGCGGGCCTAGGAGATGCTACAGACACGGAGTTAGACCAATTGGAAAACTTGCCGGAATACTTCCCTACTTCTCGATTGGCTTGCCAGATCCGCATTGGAGAGCAGTTGGAAGGTGCGGTCATCAAACTTCGGGGAGAAGATGTAGTTTAACCCATGTTCCAGTTTGCGAAAAGACAATTTAGCCCCTTGCCTGCATTGGGCTATTTTTTTTTAAATTCGTGTAGCGAAACACCAAGTCCTTTCGTTCTGAGAAAAAAAAACAACAAAACAATGAAACGCATCGCTACTTTTTTGATCTCCCTTTTTGTCGTCTCTTGTGAGCTGTCTACGACAGAACCGCTTTTGATCACAGCAGAGGAGTTACTTAACTACCAAACTGAAATTATCCAACTTTCAGAATCCGTCCCATGTACCAATGCAACGAAATGGAAGTTTACTCCCATGGGAAGTAAAGCCTGTGGAGGTCCTTCCCGATACATCGCCTACCATCAAAGCATAGAACGCGAATTTTTAAACTTGGTGGAGCGATTTACTGCTTTGCAAAAGGCCTATAACGAACAAAACGATGTGGTCTCGGATTGCATGTTGGTGGGTCCTCCAAGAACGATACAATGCGAAGCCAATAAAGCCATTCTAGTGTATTGATTTTTTGAAGTGCTCCTGATTCCTACTTTTCTTCAGGTACCCCATTTTTTCTTGGTCGGCCAATTGGCCGACCATTTTCTTTTTCAAGCATTTTGCGGATTAACTGTCCAGCACCGACTCCAAACAAAAGCTTATTCTTCCTCGAATAATTGATTTAGAATTTCACAAGCAGCTTCAGAAAGGATTGTTCCAGGTCCAAAAACAGCTACCACCCCCTCTTTTTTCAAAAAGTCATAGTCCTTGGCAGGAATGACACCCCCTGCCACAACACGGATATCTGGGCGACCCATTTGCCGCAAGCAAGAGATCAATTCTGGAATCAGCGTTTTGTGCCCAGCCGCCAAAGAAGATACGCCCACTAGGTGTACATCATTTTCTACAGCCTGCTCAGCCACCTCTTGGGGAGTTTGAAACAAAGGTCCTATATCCACATCGAAGCCCAAGTCAGCGAATCCAGAAGCAATGACCTTTGCTCCACGATCGTGTCCATCTTGTCCCATTTTTGCCACCAAAATACGGGGTCTTCTACCCTCCACTTGGGCAAATCGATCCGAAAGGCGCTGGGCCTCTACAAATGATTTCTGTTGTTTCACTTCTGCTGCATATACCCCACTGATGGATTGGGTTTGGGCTTTGTGACGCCCAAAGACCTGCTCCATAGCAAAGGAGATTTCCCCTAAAGTAGCTCTTTTTCTTGCTGCGACTATGGCCAAGGCGAGTAAATTTCCTTCCCCAGAGGCCGCAGCCTCCCGAATTTGTTCTAAAATCTGGGTAACTTCTTCTTGATTTCGAAGGCTCTTCACCTGCTTCAAGCGCACAAGTTGAGAATCCCGAACCGTGTGATTGTCCACTTCCAAGAGTTCTAGTTCTGTCTTTTCATCCACACGGTAGCGGTTGACCCCGACGATGACATCCTTACCCCCATCGATTCTTGCCTGTTTTTTGGCAGCTGCTTCCTCAATCCGAAGTTTGGGCAGCCCCGTTTCAATGGCTTTGGCCATCCCCCCCAATTGCTCCACTTCTTCAATCAGACTCCAGGCTCTCTTCGCCAACTGATCCGTGAGGTATTCCACGTAGTAGGATCCACCCCAAGGGTCTACCACCTCGGTAACCCCTGTTTCTTGTTGCAGCACCAACTGGGTATTCCGAGCGATGCGGGCAGAAAAATCGGTAGGCAGCGCGATGGCCTCATCCAAAGAATTGGTATGCAGCGACTGGGTATGCCCCATCACTGCTGCCAAGGCCTCCATGGCTGTTCGGGTCACGTTATTGAAGGGGTCTTGCTCGGTGAGTGACCAACCCGATGTTTGACAATGGGCGCGTAAAGCCATTGATTTGGGGTCCTTGGGACCAAACTGTGCAACCAACTTGGACCAGAGCAATCGCCCCGCCCGCAACTTGGCTACTTCCATAAAATAGTTCATCCCTACCCCCCAGAAAAAGGAAAGGCGAGGAGCAAAGTCATCAATCGCCAAGCCGGATTTCAAGCCTGTACGGAGGTATTCTAGCCCATCGGCCAAGGTATAGGCCAATTCCAAATCCGCAGTAGCACCAGCCTCTTGCATGTGGTAGCCGGAGATGGAAATGGAATTGAATTTGGGCATCTCCTTGGAAGTAAATTCGAAAATATCCCCAATCAGACGCATGCTGGCCTGTGGGGGATAGATGTAGGTGTTCCGAACCATAAACTCCTTCAAAATGTCATTTTGAATGGTGCCCGAAAGTGCCGATCGCTCCACTCCTTGCTCTTCTGCTGCCACGATAAAAAAAGCCAAAATGGGAATGACTGCTCCATTCATGGTCATGGAAACCGATATTTGGTCCAAAGGAATCTGGTCAAACAAGACCTTCATGTCCTCCACCGTATCGATGGCTACCCCTGCTTTGCCTACATCTCCTTGGACCCGCGGGTGGTCCGAATCGTAGCCTCGGTGCGTAGCCAAGTCAAAGGCAACTGATAAACCCTTTTGACCTCCTGCCAAATTCCTTCTGTAAAAGGCATTGGACTCCTCCGCGGTAGAGAAACCGGCGTATTGACGAATCGTCCAAGGACGCTGCAAATACATGGTCGCATAAGGCCCACGGAGAAAAGGGGCAATCCCTGCAGTAAAATGCATTTCTCGGAGATTCGCAATGGCTTCGGGATCAAATTGGTCAGGAACCGCTACCTGCTCTGGCGACTCCCAAGTACTGGTTGGAACCTTCGCTGCCTTGGTGGCACTTTTTGAATTCCACTGTTTAAAATCTGGTCTCATTGGGCATCGAGGGTTAAACTTTCAACCAAATAGGCCGCACGAGTGGGCTTTAGTTCATGGATCGCTTCTTCAAAGGGATGAAATGACTTGTTATTACTCAACGCTGCAGGCGCAGCATAGGCATTTGCTCCCACTTTCACCTGAGTTTTATCCAAGAGTGCTCCTTGAATCTTTGCGCGATGGGTTTTGACACGATCTTGAAGCGAACCTGTTTGACAGGCTTTCCACCAGCCGCCTTCTTGTTCCAGCAAGGTCAAGGAAACTTGAATTTCTTTAACTACGTCGGCAACTAAATTTTCCAAGAAATAGGAACCAGCTGCAGGGTCTTGGACCTTGTCCAAATAGGCCTCTTCTTTCAATATAGCAGACACATTTCGAGCGATTCGCCGTTCTTGGATTGTTGCATTTTCTTCATCCAAAGGCTTCACCCAAAGCACATTGGCTCCACCCAATACCGCCGATAGCGCTTGGTAGGTTTGACGAATTGGATTCGCATGGGCATCCAAAATGGATTGAGACCAGTGGGCTGTTTGACAAAAAAGAAGTAGTTCCTGCTCCTCGAGTTCTACCTGATAGAGCAAGGCTAAATTCTGAACCAACTGCCTAAACGCAAGTTGTCGCCCCAGCTCTCCAAAATGATGCTCTCCAACCGCACTTTCCAAAAACAACTTTTCAAATACGGTACGAGGTGCACAAGACACCCGATCTAAAATCTCCACCAATTCCCCCAGCCCAAAGGTAAGCGCATCCACTGGATGGGAGCCCGACTCGCTGTAACGGGAAGTTTTGATACAAAAGGCCTTAAAGTTGGGATAGGCTTCGGTTAGTTCAAGAAGTTCCTCTAAAAGTTCGACTCCAAGGCCCAAGTCTTGCTGCTGCTCGAAGACCTGGTCTGTAGGACTCCAGAGCATCCCGCCATGAAGGGCAGATCCGTCTACTCCAGTACTTTCCACCCAGTCTTGAAAAAGTTGCAACACACACACGGGATTCCCCAAAGGAAGTAGGTAGAATGAAATGTATTGCGGAAGCACGCCCTCCAAAAGTTCTTGGAGTTCCTCGGTTCCTTGAAGCGGTAACACCAATCCCTCTGCTCCATTTTCAAGGGCAGCAAGGACATCCACATTGGTATCGCTAGGCAACACAGTGACTACATTGGACCAGTTGCGCGGAGGCATCCCAGGAAATTCGGAAGGGGCATGAAAACGACGCTGCTTTACCGAATGCTGCACATCTTCCAGCGCATACATGGGCTGTAGGAGAAGGGTGTCCCAAAGGGAAGTTCCTAGACTTTCCGGCTGTCCTTTTCCCTTCAGGTCTAATGTGACTTGGCGCAACCAGTCTTCCTTGGTTGTATGGGGAAATTCCGAAAATAGATCCTGCTCCATAAAAATTAGAATTGGAAAAACGAAAGACCAAAATTAACCAATTCGAGCCAGAATGCTCCCAAAGGAGGAAAACAAATACGAAGTAAGGAAGGCAACTGATTCTCAAAGGTTTATTTGCCAAATTTTCATTGGTTATTTACCTAAAAATCAATCTTTATTTTAACTTATTTTTAATTCTATAAATCCTGATCTTTGCAAATCCTTGAAATAGCCAAATTCCAAATTGATAAAAATATTTTAAAAAAAAGGAATCCTTCCTTTTTGGATTTTTTATTTAAGTTAATTTTCCACAATTTTGATACCCCCTTTGTCAACATAATGACAAGAGTGTGAATCCTACCTCTTTCGAATGAGTTCAGAAGCCAATGCCGTATGGAGTGAATGCTTGCGTGTGATCGAACAACACGTCAATGAGCAGAGCTATTCCACCTGGTTCAAGCCCATTGTGCCCGTAAAGTTGGAAGAATCCACCCTAACCATTCAGGTTCCAAGTCAATTTTTCTACGAGTGGCTCGAGGACAATTACGTCGAAGAGCTCAAGCTGGCCATCAAAAACACCCTGGGTGCTGCTGGTAGACTCGAATACGCAGTAGTGGTGGATAAGGGGAATCCAAGCAATCAACCTTATGTAGTCTCTTTTCCGCAGGGAAACGCCAGCAACAAAAAGCCTGGTGCAACTAACCAAGAGGTAAAGACTCCTTTCGAAATGCAATCCTTGGATGCAGGCCTCCTTACTCAGAGCAACCTGAATCCGAACTACACCTTTATCAGTTACATCGAAGGGGATTGCAATCGCCTAGCCAGATCGGCAGGATTTGCGGTAGCCAGTAAGCCGGGCATCACTTCCTTCAATCCTTTGATGGTGTATGGAGGGGTAGGTTTGGGCAAAACCCACCTGGTGCAAGCCATAGGAAACGAAATCAAAAATGGACCTGGAGAAAAGTTTGTGCTCTACGTGTCTTCCGAAAAGTTTGTGAACCAATTCATGGATTCCATCAAGGATGGTAATGTGAAAAACTTCACCAATTTCTACATGCAGGTGGATGTCTTGATCATCGATGACATCCAGTTTTTGGCAGGAAAGGATCGAACACAGGAGATGTTCTTCCATATTTTTAACCACCTCCACCAAAACAAAAAGCAGATCATCATGACCTCCGACTGTCCACCTCGGGACTTGAAAGGGCTAGAAGAGCGATTGCTCTCTCGATTCAAATGGGGATTGACTGCGGATCTGCAAATGCCAGATTTTGAAACAAGGGTGGCCATCATTCGTCGAAAGATGGAATCTGAAGGAATCAACATTCCAGATACGGTAGTCGAATACCTAGCCTACACCGTAGATACCAATGTACGGGAATTGGAAGGTATTTTGATTTCGCTCATTGCCCATGCCTCACTCAATCGAGTAGAAGTCAGTCTTGAATTGGCTAAATCCATCATCAAGAATTTCATCAAAGACATCGAAACGGAAGTTGGGATCGATTTTATTCAAAAGGCAGTTGCCGATTACTACGGCATCCAAGTGGAGGAACTGAAGGATAAAACGAGAAAAAAGGAAATCGTGATCGCCCGCCAAGTGGCCATGTATTTTTGCAAAGATTTTACCAACCATTCCTTAAAGTCCATTGGCTACCACTTTGGAGGCCGTGACCACAGTACTGTGATTCATGCTATCCAAACGGTCAATGACATCATGGAAACGGATACTTCCTTCCGCAATGCGGTCAATGAATTGAAGAAGAAATTCAAGATGCGCTCCTATTGAGCGGCAGCATTTCTCGTTCTATACCCCTCTATTTTTTAGTTAAAAAAAGGTCTACCACCTGCTGAGCAAGCAGGTTTGGACTAAGCAAACCCTCCTGAACCGCCGGCTTTTCCCGTTCCAAGGTTTCCTTCACGCCAGGATGGTTTAAAAATGCACGACCCAATACTTCTTGAATCTGATCGTCTAACCAAGTCAGTCGCTGCAGCCCTCTAGTGGCATCCCAAAATCCAGTACTTTTAAGTTGGTGTTGGTAAGCAACTAAAATCGATTCCAATTCCTCCATCCCCAAGCCAGTAACTGAAGAACCAAGTAGCAACTTGGGAGCCCAGCCCTTTTCACTTGGAGGCAGAAGGTGCACCGAATTCTGGTAGGCTACCTTAGCTTGCACTGCCAAATCCAGGTTGTCCCCATCAGCTTTATGAATCAAAAAGGCATCTGCCATTTCTACAATTCCTTTTTTAATCCCCTGCAATTCATCCCCAGCACCAGCAAGCAGGAACAAAAGGAAAAAATCAACCATGCTTTTCACGGCAGTCTCACTTTGTCCTACGCCTACGGTCTCCACCAAAATCAAGTCAAAACCTGCCGCCTCACAAAGAAGGATGGCCTCCCGGGTTTTACCTGCCACTCCTCCCAAGGTACTTCGAGAGGGACTGGGGCGGATAAAAGCGCGCTTATCCAAGGCCAGCCGTTCCATACGCGTCTTGTCACCCAAAATACTCCCCTTGGAAAGGGAACTGCTGGGATCTACCGCCAAGACGGCTACTTTCTTGCCTTCATCCAATTGGCGGATTCCAAAAACTTCGATAAAACTACTTTTCCCCACACCGGGTACTCCGGTGATTCCTATCCGAAAAGAGTTTCCGGTAAAAGGTAAGATTTCTTGGATCAGGTCCGTCGCCAAGAGCTGATCTTCAGGCAACTCACTTTCTACCAGCGTGATGGCCTGTGCAAGTACCACCCGATCTCCGGCCAGAATGCCGGCTTTGAATTCTGCTAGCGATCTTCTCTTTCTCATGGGGTAAGCAATTCAAATTGTTGTTCCCCCATCGGCGTTTTTTCATACTTCGCAAAAATGGATGGGCCCAAGGATGGAGGGAAATAAGGACTTTCTGGAAAAAGCACCACTGGCGCCTTCACAGATTGATTCACAAAAAACACCAGTGTCCGACCATACTTGGTGTGCGGAAGCAGATCGGCAAAAGATTTCAATACTTCCGGGTCCTCCACTTGGGTTCGGTAGGCATAGATCCGCAGCACAGGCCCGGTGTTATTTTCATTTCGGAAATAACCAAGTTCCTCAAACTGGTCTTGGTAGGCAGCGATTCCCTGTTCGGAAAAACTTTCCTTCACGATCACCCCTAGAATTGCAAAAACGGTGAGGCCAAGTAGAATAAGAAGGGCAGATGGTCTTTTCAAAAATTTATCGAGGGTTTGTAGGCTGAAGCCCTTAATTTAGCCTAAAATTTTGACAATGGGATTCGAATACGTCAAGGCGCTGCACCTCATTTTTATAGTTACCTGGTTTGCAGGTCTTTTTTACATTGTGCGCCTATTTATTTACCAAACCGAAGCCCTCGAAAAAACCGAACACGAACGGCTCATCCTGAAGCCGCAACTCGACTTGATGGCCCGCAGGTTGTGGTACATCATCACCTGGCCCTCAGCCATCCTGACCCTAATTTTTGGCTTTTGGGTGCTGACCTACCGCTGGGGCTACCTGCAACAAGAATTTATGCAGGCCAAATTGATCTTTGTAGGCTTGCTTTACGTATACCACGGCTACAGCCAGGTGATTTTTACCCAACTGCAAAAAGGTAAATCGCGCTGGACCTCTACTCAACTGCGCCTTTGGAATGAGGTTTCTACCCTGCTGCTCTTTGCCATTGTATTTCTCATTGTCTTGAAAAATACACTTAGCATGCTCTGGGGAATGCTGGGACTCATCGGGCTTTTTGTGGTATTACTAATCGCCATTAAGTTGTATAAAAAATATAGAACCCGCTAAGCCCGATGAAAAAACTACTCCTCCTCCCGCTAATTACTTTGACTTTTTCTTGTGGTGCTCCTTCCGAAAAAACTAGCGAAGTAGCAGAGCTTCCCATACTTGGCGAGCGCTACGTGGATGACAATCAGGATACGGTGTACCACAGCATTGCTGATTTTGCTTTCGTCAATCAACTAGGAGACACCATCCGCAAGGAAGATATGGTGGGCAAAATCTATGTGGCCGATTTCTTTTTTACCACCTGCCCAACCATCTGCCCAATTATGAAAAAGGAAATGCTTCGGGTCTACGATCAGTTTAAGGGAGAGGGCAATTTTCGAATCCTAAGCCATAGCATCGACCCTACCCACGATACCCAAGCCGTGCTCAAGGATTACGCGGAAAAACTAGGCGTGCCGGATGCGGCTACCTGGAATTTTTTGACAGGAGATCAGGAAAAAATCTTTGAGATCGGTCAAACCAGTTACTTGACTACCACCATGGCGGATGAACTAGAACCTGGAGGATTTCTCCACAGTGGAGCATTTGTACTTGTGGATCAGCAAGGAAGAATTCGTGGCGTGTATGACGGAACCAAAACCGAACAAGTTGACCGATTACTTGCTGATATCCCCAAACTACTTAAACCGTGAGACTACTCGCCGCTCTACTAATTTTTAGTCTTTTTAGCGTTTCTTGTGCACCCAAAGCAAGTAGCGAAGCAAATACCTTGGCTCAAATTTCAGACCCTGAAGTCCTACAATTTGCGATTCCTGGAAAGGAACTGTATGAAAATCAGTGTGCCAACTGCCACCAAAAAGATGGAACGGGCCTAGGAAAACTCATTCCTCCTCTTCGTGGTGCAGATTACTTCAAAGCAGACATGCACCGTAGCATCTGGATCATGAAGCATGGAAAAGCCGGTGAAATTTTAGTCAATGGGCAGGTCTATAACCAAGCCATGCCCGCCAATCCCAACTTGAGTCCACTGGACTTAGCCCAGATCGCAACCTACTTGTACAACAGTTGGGGCATGAGCGAAGGGGTCATCGATGCGCCTCAAGTAGAGCAGTACCTGAAAAACCCTCCCGCAGAAAATTAATCCTTCAACTGGGTACCTGCTTGCTCCAAAGCGGCTTTGATGTCCGCATTCACTTGATTGACTTTCAGCAATTGATCATCCAAGTAGGTTTTGATTTCCTCAGGAGTTTTCCCTTCCTCCTCTAGCGAATACTGACGCATCCAAACGAACATCCCTTCGTAAGCCTGGTCAAGTTGCCCAGCCAGAGATCGCATGGATTCAATTTGAGCAGTGGCCGTGCTGTCTTGCGCATACAAACTATCCGCTTGGGCCAAAGCCTTCTTTTGCAAAGACATCAATTCTCCCATCTTGGGCATCACCTCATCGTGTACGCCGATAATTTGTGCGCGCATTTCTTTATTTGTTTCAATCAAAGGATTGGCACAAGCAAGTACGAGCATCGAAAGAATGAGAATCAAGGAGTTCGAGAATAATTTCATCGGATTTAGATTGGGGTAAATAATTTTTTAAAATTAAAAAGAAACAACTGCTTTCAGAGAAGCCAATGTAAATTTTAGTCCTAATTTTGATCACTGACTCCGATGCTATGAAACCATTCTGTTTTGCCGATGGGAAGATTATCCCAACCCAAGATGCTCGCCTTCATCCCGCTGATCTGGCCGTAATTCGAGGCTATGGCATCTTTGATTTTTTCCGGACCGAGCAGTATCAACCTGTGTTTTTAGAAGATTACTTGGATCGATTTACTGCATCCGCCGCGAAAACCTTTTTGCCTTTACCCTATTCTCGTGAAGAATTACGGGCCATCATTACCGAATTGATTGCCAAAAATGACTTGAAGCAAGGCGGAATCCGCATGGTCTTGACTGGGGGCGTATCTGAAAATCACTTTTCTCCTGCAACCGGCACCCTGTTTATGTTTGGAGAGGAATTGAGTTTTCCATCCGAAGAAAAATACCAGCAGGGCGTCAAATTACTCACTGTGGAACATGTACGTGCGATAGCAGACATCAAAACCACCAATTATACCCTGCCCGTATGGCATAGCATGCAATGGAAGCAACAAGGGGCAGAGGACGTCTTGTACCACTGGGATGGTTGGGTGAGTGAGAGTTCGCGAAGCAATTTCTTCATCGTCAAAGATGGGGTCATCCATACGCCAGATAAACACATTCTAATGGGAATTACTCGAAAGAATTTGCTGGCAGTGGCAGGCGATGTCAAAATCCGACCTATTTCTTTGCAAGAAGTTTGGGAAGCGGATGAAGCCTTTATCTCTGCGACCACCAAGATTTTATTGCCTGTCACGCAGATCGACGATCGAAAAGTAGGCTCAGGAAAAGTGGGAAAGGTCAGTTTGGAGGTAATGGCAAAGTTCCGCGAGCGCGAAAAAGCCTACCTCAACAGCAAATAAAAACCAGCCAATTTAGTTTTCAACCAGTACAGCCTCTTTGAGAATGTACATCAACTTTTCGGGGTCATTCGCATTGAGCGTGAGTTTGCCGCGAACCTTCACCCGCTTGGAGGTGTACTTGATGGACTTGGTAAGCATCACTTCCATAACTGTTTCTGGCCCTCCAGATCCGCAGAAGAAGCATTCTGCAAGTGGAAGACTGGATAGGATGATGTGATTGGGCTTAAACATGCCTTCAAAAGGGATGATGTATCCATCCGCCTCTACCACCTTGCCCTCTATTTTTTTAATGTTTTCGGAAAAAACAGGCACATAGAGTTCTCCAAAATTATCCTTGCTGATTTTATAAGTCACCTCAGACAAACTTTTCCATACGCCTTGGGCATACGTTTGCTGGGAAAAAGTGGCTAAAGCCAAAAGTAAACCAATCAGGAATGCTCCTTTTTTCATCTTGCTTTAAATTTTATGCTAATTACGTCTTTGTAAGTTGCTTTGCAATACTCGTTTGGTAGGCGGACCAGGCTGGTATCAAAGAGGCTAGTATTCCCACGGCCAAGGCATAGCCGAAAATCAATCCTTCTTCGGGTAAGAATATCCAAGGATCCACCAAGGAAACTACTTCTTGGGCAGTCAATTTCACGATTATTGCCAAAAAGCCATGGCCTAGAGCAATCCCCAAAAGCGCTCCCAAAGCGGTGAGCGAAATCCCTTCCAGAAATACCAAAGTCACCAATTGTAGACGAGAAGCACCCAAGGTGCGTAGAATCGCCAGATCGTATTTCCGCTCTTTCAAGGAATTGTAGAGCGCAATAAAGATGCTCAATCCTGCAATGACCACTAAGGCTATGGCCAAGCCTTGCAAGAGACTGATGCCCACGCCAAGCAATTCAAAGAGTCGAGACATTTCAAATGCTGGGGAGGCTGCCTGCATCGAAGTAGCCGAGTTGATCATTCGGGGCAACTGGATCGCGGCCATGGGACTGCGGTAGCGAACCAACAAGGAAGTGACTTCTCGCTCTTGGTTAGTGGAAGGAAAACCCTGCGCAGCAACAGGCACTTTGAGCGGGTCCATGGCTTCTGCAGCAAAATCATGGGCTTCTTCTTCATGGGAAACGCCTTCTTCTAGTGGCAGTTCCACTTCCTCAGTAGCGATCAACTCCTCCCCTTGTTCCTCGTGGGTATACCAAACGGACTCGATACTGGTCAGCACCAAGCGATCGACCACCTTTCCTGTAGGTGCCAAAATACCGGTCACTTTAAATTGCTGTTGGTCGTGATCGTGGCTCCCCACGCTGATCCCATGACTTCCAGTAAAGGAATCTCCCAATTTCAAGCCAAGAGTCTGTGCAACACTGGCTCCAAGGGTGACTTCAAAAGGGAATTCCCAGGCTTTGCCTGCAGCAAAGGAAACGCCATACAAGGAGAGGTAGTCGTGGTTCGTCCCTACGATTCGAAACCCTTGTGCATTGTCCCCCATGGCAAGCGGAATCACTTGCTTCACCAGTCGATTTCGAGAGATGCGTTGCGCTTCTTCCATCTTGATATTCCCTGTAGGAAAATCAATGTGATAGACAGATGCCAATATCAATTGCAAGGGACTTCCTTTTGCGCCGACCACGAGGTCAATGCCTGCTGCATCTCGGGTCATCTTTTGCTCAAACTGGTGTTGAACCAAGAGTAAAACGGTGATGATGGCCAGACCAAAAGCCAATAAAATTGCATTCAGGCCGGTAGAAAGCGGCCGAAAGCTGAGGTATTTCCAACTGAGCGAGAGGAGATTCATGTGCTTTTCACTTCTAGGACCTGAGACACTTCTGATTTGACACGCTGATCGTGCGTAACGATTACCAAAGCTGCGCCAATTTTGGCCGCTTGCGCTTTGAGGAGTTGGACCACCCGTTGGGCATGCAGGTCATCCAAACTGGAGGTGGGCTCATCGGCTAGGATCAGTTTGGGTGAATTGACCAGTGCGCGTGCGATGGATACCCGCTGAGCCTCCCCTTCGCTGAGTGTGCCTACAGCAGCAGTTGCTTTGGACGATAATCCTAACTCTTGAAGCAGGATAGCAGGAGAAAGCCCTTTTTTCTTGCCAAAAAATTGTGCCAATTCTAAATTTTGCGTTACTGAAAGTGCAGCAATCAAATGAGGTTTTTGAAACACGATACCGATGTGCTGTCCTCGAAACAAATCCAAGCGATGCCCTTTGAGTGCGGATAAGTTTACCCCATCCAGCACCACAGACCCTTGGCTCGGGGCAAGTAGTCCTGCGAGCAGGTTGAGTAAGGTCGTTTTCCCAGATCCAGACTGACCTAGAAGAAGGAGAGCCTCTCCTCCAGCAAGCGAAATATCCGGAAAGGAAATCGGGGCTTGTCCGGGGTAGGCAAAGCGGAGTGAAGTGGTTTGTAGCAACATGAAGTCCAAGTTCTAGGTGGATGAATGGTTTCTAAACCCAGCCCATCAGCCATCCCAAAGTTAATTTTTTAGGGTTAAAAATCGCTGACCTATTTCCACTGAAACGAAGATTTTTGATTCCCGAACCATTCTTGACCCTAAAAAGAAGTAGAATTAGACTCGTTTTTGTTAAAAAGAATCGATGCAGCTTCAAGATTTGTGGATAGGCTCAAAATTCGAATAGAATGTTGCTTTTTTCTTTTGAAGGGGGGTTGCTTTCTTCTATTTTTGTGCGAAACAAAAAAACAGCGCATCGATGAGTGTACTAGTCAATAAGAATTCAAAAGTAATCGTTCAGGGTTTCACAGGAACTGAAGGCTCTTTTCATGCCCAGCAAATGATCGAGTACGGCACCCAAGTAGTGGGAGGCGTCACTCCAGGCAAAGGCGGAACGCTACATTTGGAAAGACCCGTGTTTGATTCGGTAGAAGATGCCGTTCAGAAGACTGGTGCAGATACCTCTATCATTTTTGTTCCACCGGCTTTTGCTGCAGATGCCATTATGGAAGCTGCGGATGCAGGCATCAAAGTAATCATCGCCATTACGGAAGGAATTCCAGTTGCAGACATGATGCGTGCCAAGCCCTACATCAAAGAAAGAGGTTGCATCCTGATCGGGCCTAACTGTCCAGGAGTAATCACTCCAGGCGAAGCGAAAGTGGGCATCATGCCAGGCTTTGTCTTCAAGACAGGAAGAATCGGAATTGTCTCCAAATCTGGAACTTTAACTTACGAAGCGGCTGATCAAGTAGCCAAGGCTGGTCTTGGTGTATCTACCGCTATCGGTATCGGTGGTGACCCCATCATTGGTACCTCTACCAAGCAGGCAGTAGAACTATTGATGAACGATCCAGAAACCGACGCGATCATCATGATTGGCGAAATCGGAGGAAATTACGAAGCAGAAGCTGCGCGTTGGATTCGCGAAACTGGAAATAAGAAGCCAGTTGTAGGCTTTATTGCTGGACAAACTGCCCCTCCAGGCCGAAGAATGGGGCACGCGGGCGCCATCATCGGTGGTGCTGACGATACCGCTGCTGCAAAAATGCGTATCATGCGTGAAAATGGAATCTTTGTCGCTGAATCTCCCGCTGAAATCGGAGCGACTATGGCCAAAGCGCTTGGCGTAACTGCTTAATTCAGCTACTTTCGGGCTCAAAGCCCTTCAATGCCTCAGCCAACCCGCTGAGGCATTTTTTTTATGTCTAGCCTCGGCGGACCAGGAGGGAAAAACATCTTTGCCTCCCCTACCAATTGATGTGATTATCCGCTTTTTGGCCAGTGATAAATGGAATAAATGTTTGAAATTTAGGAAAATATGCTGTGGTCCGTGGACTGTCATCTGTTGACCAACAAAGAAGTTATTTTTTAATTTTTTTGATTATAAGTCAAACTTCTTTAATTTTTTTATTAAAGTATTCGATTTTGTTTCCAAAGTTTTTTAGATTTGATTATCCCATGAAAGGCCCTCCACGAGCAACAGGAAGTGGCAATTCAGGGAACGTTCTCGTTTTATCCTTCAACGACTGTCCTCATGCACGCAAACCCTCAGTTTTCAGAAGTAGAAAAGGCTTTCTTTACCGAATCCGGTGTTAGCAAAATGACTACCAAGCTCCCCTACCTCTTGGTGGACAATTTTCCCAAACTAGGCCTGCTCACAGCTTGCCGATTTCTGGAATGGGTAGCGGCCAATCCCGAAGGCGTGGTCAGCCTACCCACAGGTAAGACACCGGAATACTTTATCAAATGGACCCAGTTTCTACTTGAAAACTGGGACACCAAAAAGGGCAAGGAGGTTCGCGAAAAATACGGGTTGGGCAACACTAAAAAACCCAGCCTCCAGGAACTCACCTTCGTGCAAATCGACGAGTTTTACCCCATTTCTTCCAAGCAGCACAACAGTTTCTACGATTACGTCAACAAGTTTTACCTCAGCGGATTTGGGTTATCCAAGGAAAAAGCCATCCTAATCAATTCGGATGAAATCCCCTTGGCAGAAGGAAAACGCTTCACTAAAATTTTCCCTGATCTAAAAGTAGATCTCAGCCTTCGCTTCAGAGATCCAGTGAATGAATTGGAGCAACTCCAGCAAACCTCCATTTACCTAATCGACCAATGGTGTGGAGAATACGAGCAACGCATTCGTGCAAAGGGAGGCATTGGATTTTTTCTAGGAGGTATAGGTCCAGATGGGCACATCGCTTTCAACACCCGAGGCTCACACCCCTACTCGGTCACCCGCCTTACGGAAACCAACTTTGAAACCCAAGCCGTCGCAGCAGGAGATTTGGGCGGTATCGAGATTTCTGCCAATCGCCTGGTGATCACCATTGGATTGGATACCATCGTCTACAATCCCAATGCGGTGGGTATCGTCATCGCGGCAGGTGAAGCCAAAGCGGGGATTGTTCGGGACTCCTTAGAGTCAAGTCCAAGCACCCAATACCCCGCAACCATCCTTCAAAAACTCACCCAAGGTCGATTTTACTTGACTAGAGGCGCAGCGGTCAAACTCACCGACTCCATCGATGCCTATTACCAAACAGGCCCCTGGACCTTTGAAAAAACGGAGCGTTCGGTCATCGAACTTTGCAAGAAAAAGAACACCTATGGGCACCGACTCAAGCTGGAAGATTTGAAGGCAGACCCTTATTGCCAGCAAATCCCCGGCCTATCCGAGGATACCGTCAACCAGGTAATCCAAAGCATCTCCTCCAAAATATCCAAAGGCCTGGAGCAGGAGCAAAATGAAGTGCTCCTCCACACAGGACCGCATCACGATGACATCTCCTTGGGAATATTGCCCCACATCACCAATCAACTGCACGACCCAAGCAACGAAGCGCACTTCTCAGTGCTTACCTCGGGTTTTACGGCTGTGACCAACCGATTTGTCATCGATACCTTGCTCCTTACCAAGAAATTGTTAGATGAGGGTAAAATTCAAATGACCAATTACGAGGACTTTTTTGAAGTAGGTTATAGCCTCAAAACAGACAAGGATGTGTACCATTTCTTGACCAATGTGGCTTCGGAAAATTCCGCTGCCCGATCAAGAGGGCTTTGTCACCGGGTAGTGCGGGCGCTTTGTATCGTTTGGGAGATCAAGGACAAGGAGCAATTGCGCGAAACCATCAACGAAGTGCTTAGCATCTTGAAGAATTCCTACGATGGCGAAAAAAATCCGCCCAAAATTCAAAAGTTGAAAGGAATGATTCGCGAGTTTGAGGAAGAATTGGTTTGGGCCCACTTCGGCGTACAGGTAAAAAATGTGCACCACCTCCGACTTGGCTTTTATACAGGAGATATTTTCACCGAGCAGCCTGACAAAACCCGCGATGTGGAACCCATCGTGGACATGCTTCGAAAGATCAAACCGACCAAATTGAGTCTCACCTTAGATCCTGAAGGATCTGGACCGGATACCCACTACAAGGTGCTGCAAGCCACTGCCGCAGCTGTCAAAAAATGGTCGGAAGAAACCGACACCAGCAAGCTTAGTATTATCGGCTACCGCAATGTTTGGTTCAAGTTTGAACCCCATGAAGCGAATGTCATCGTGCCGGTTTCCCTAGGAGACATGGCCGTGATGGAAGACTCCTTTGCCAACTGCTACCTCAGCCAGGTCAAGGCTTCTTTTCCGAGCTATTCCCACAATGGGAAGTTTAGCACCGTCGCCAAGCGCACCTGGGTAGGTCAGCTCAATGACATCCAATTGCTACTCGGTAAAAATTACTTTTACCAGCACGAACATGCGAAGGTCCGCGCAAGTCATGGATTGATTTTCTTCCGTGACATGAATGTGGATGAGTTTTTGGCTACCGCACGCGAACTCGAAAAATCCATTGAAGGCATGCTTTAATTTGCATTCCTTCCTTCCAAATTTTCACACCTGATTTTCGAATCTTCTCTTTGGAAATCGAGTAGTATCACCCCCCTTTAATCCCTTATTTCGAATGGAACACGTAATTCTAGGCATCGACATTGGCGGCACCAGCATCAAAGCTGGCGTGTTGGTCTCGGGTCATCTCCAAGACATTCGTAGCATACCCACGCCTGCACTAGAAAGCCAGGAAGTTATTTTGGAGGCCTTGGCTACTTTTATTGAAACGTACCTCCCCTACTCCTTTGAAGGAATCGGAATTGGGATTCCGGGATTGGTGGACCCGAAGGAAGGTATTGTATTGGGATTGGCCAACATCCCTTCCTTTCAACATGTCGAGTTGCGAAAGTTTTTGACAGCTCGCTTTGGGAAGCCTGTTTTCATCAACAACGACGCAAATTGCTTTGCACTTGGCGTGCACAAATTTGGCGTAGGCCAAGGTTTCCAACACTTAGTGGGCATTACCTTGGGTACTGGTGTAGGAGGAGGAATTATCATCCATGGCAAACTGTACTCGGGTATCAATTCCGCCGCCGGAGAATGGTGTGGGGCTTCCTATTTGGATTTAACCTTTGAGGATTACTGCAGTGGCAAGTTTTTCAATCGTGTGTACCAAAGCAAACCCAAGGCCCTAGCCAAGTTGGCATTGGAAGGAGATCCCATCGCCCTGAAAGCCTTTGATGAGTTTGGAACACACATGGGGGAATTACTAAAAGTGATTCTTTATTCCTTGGCTCCAGAAGCCATCGTTTTGGGAGGGTCCATTCGCAAGACCTATCCCTTGTTTGAAAAGTCCATGCACACAACCCTGAAAACGTTTGCCTACCCCAGCGTCTTACAAAAACTACAAATTTTGGTTTCTGACCTCGATGAAACAGCCATCCATGGAGCGGTCGCTTTAGTGGATTTTAAGGTAGAGTTGAGTGCGGTAATCCCTTAATTTAGTTTCCTACCAGACCCCAATAGAAGTCAAAAAAAATCAACGTGGACTAACAAATGCATTTATCGATGAATTACACCCGATTTTTAAGTAGATTTATTTGGAAGTGACTTCATCGTTCCCAATTACTCGTAGCCAAAAACATGGGCTGAAAGTTAAAAAAGCTTGCTCCAGAATTCAGGCGTCTGACCACTCGCAACTTTATCGATAAAGAAAATAAACTGCTTTTCCTGGTACATTTCACTTATTTTTAGGGGGAAGTAGCGCACATGGAAAAAACCTTATCTCTTCGAGGACTAGTTAGAATCAGCAGACCCATCAACCTGCTATTGATTGCCTTTGCCCAAGGGATGACTGCAACTTTTCTTGTAGAAACTAATGCCCAAGGACTTCCAGCGCTTCAAGATTTTCGACTTTTTTTACTTATTCTAGCAACCCTACTTGTCACAGCGGCCGGGTACATGATCAACGATTACTACGATGTAAAGATTGACTACATCAACCGCCCCAAAGCCGTGTTAGTGGGTAAAGTCATCAAGAGACGCGTCATTTTGATGCTCCATAGTACCTTCAATTTCGCTGCCATCGGCTTGGGTTGGGTGGTAGCTCCACGCATTGCGGCCCTAATCATTTTTGCAGGAGTACTCATTTGGTGGTATTGCAATGGACTCAAGCGAAAGCCCTTTATTGGCAACGTAGCGGTTGCCTTTTTAACAAGTCTTTCCATCTACCTGGTTGCCTATTACTTCCAAAAGAATGAGTTGCTCGTCTTTACTTACGCCCTATTTGCATTTTTCCTAACCCTAATTCGTGAGCTCCTCAAGGATATTGAAGATCGACAAGGGGATCACCTCCACGGATCCAAAACTTTGCCCATTGTACTTGGATTCCGAAAGACCAAACAGGTGATTTACGTGATTGCAATCTCTTTTGTGGGCTCCATCCTTACCGTTACGTTCCAACTGAACCTTCCTCTCCTGTATTATTATTTCGGTGGGCTTGGAATCCTATTCTGCTGGTTTTTGTGGAAAATTCATCAAGCAGATCGGAAAGATCAATTTGCCCAACTGAGCACCTTGGCGAAGGTAATTATGGGAATAGGAACCCTGAGCATGGCATTTTTATAGTCAACGGTCAACCGTCCACAACCGACAGTAAGTGGTGGCACAATGGCGTTTAGCGTCTTATTTCAACTGGGCAGTAGCTACTAGAAAGCAGGATTAGCAGTGGACCGTCGACTGTTGACCAATTTTGTCAACGGCCAACCCTCCACAGACAACCCTCTCCTGTGCCTTAACTCACACAAGGCCTGAGGGGATTTTATTAATTTTGTAAAAAGATTGACGCATGAAAAACACCTTTCTATTCACCTTACTTATTCTTTCAGGCCTCACGGCCTGTCAACAGCATTCCAATTCTGGAACCAGCAATACGAAAAATACAAGTCAAACAGCAAGTGCATCCCTGATCACACTACCTGCAGCAGAGTTTGCTGCCAAAAGTGTAAAGGGCAGGGTAGTGGATGTCCGTACTGCAGGTGAAGTAGCCCAAGGCAAAATTGAAGGTGCAGTGGAAATCGATTTTTACAGTTCGGATTTCCTAGATCAATTCAGCCAAATTCCAAAAGATCAGGAAATCTATTTGTACTGTGCCGTGGGAGCTCGAAGCGAAGAAGCTGCCCGAATGCTCCTACAGCAGGGCTACACAAAGGTTTACCACCTGCAAGGTGGCCTGCAAGCTTGGAGTCAGCAGGGACTTCCGATTGTACACTAAAAAAACAATTTAAGTTATTCTAGGACGAGCAATGGATTGCTCTTGCTCATGAGAAGAGTCCAAAAACAAGAAAGCCATTCGCAGTAGCGAATGGCTTTCTTGTGGCAGAGAGGAAGGGATTCGAACCCTCGATACCCTTTTGGAGTATACACACTTTCCAGGCGTGCTCCTTCAACCACTCGGACACCTCTCTGTTTGTGGTTTGACTCGGTAACCGAATCGGAGTGCAAA
>JACCDV010345275.1_pt1 | contig 73882 bp, 65 predicted proteins | sample 7446131 | NCBI WGS metagenome assembly JACCDV01 (sample SAMN15323448, study PRJNA562643) | freshwater metagenome | isolation source: river surface water | place: USA:Blue River Watershed | collected 2017-08-17
CTGGAAAAATTATGCGTAGAATCTTGCGTAAAATTGCCGAAGGAGATTTCTCTAATTTTGGAGATACAACCACTTTATTGAATCCAGAAATTGTAGATGAAATTAAAAATGGAAAAATTTAGTTTTTTTAATTTAGATGACAAAAAAGCATTATCAATTGATAATGCTTTTTTTATTTAAGACCGAGTCTCGATTTTAGTCTCAAAAACAATAGCCCCATTTTGTAGGCCTCTTCAGAGGCTGAATTTGTATCACTTAGAGGAATCTTATATAAAGTGCACAATTCATTTAAAGTGAATTGTTTCTCATTAATATCATGTAATCTTCGATGCATGATTTCTAGATCTAGCGGTTCGTTTTTTAATCGCCCACAATCCATTTTTTCTAAAGCAGTATTAATGATTTCGACATCTATATCAGTTCGATATCCAACTAATGTAGCACTCCCAATATAACGAAGAAAAGCTTCCATCGCTTCAGGTTCCCCCAGTTTTTTCAATTTACTTTCTACTATAAATTCATTTGAAAGTCCATTGTCATGCAAGTATTTGTACTGTAATAAAGTAACTTCGAAGTTATCACCAATATAAATATTGTCATTTACTACTGCAAAACAACCAAAAGATAAAATAACATCTTTATCAGGATTTAATCCTGTTTTTTCAGTAGAAAGAATAACATATCGATTTGATTTATTTTCAAATTTTGACACATAATCTTTCCAAAATTCAGGATGTTCTTTAGTGATATTCTTTAACCAATCTAACATAGCTATGAAAATTGAGTAAGTTGGAATCTATCTTTAATCAACTCTTCTAGTTCTTTCATTGGAGCCAAAGCATTTTTTAATCGTTCTTTATCCAATTTATTTAGTTCCTCTAAATTAATATATTGACCATTGTCGTCATTTTTTAGTCCCTCAATTGTTCTAAATTTAGATAATGTTAAAAAAGCTTCTGCACAATTAATATAAATTTCCGCGTTTTTAGGATCGGCTATTGCTAATTGTTTAAAACGAGAATGGGTGTTAGTAACTCCTTTAATAGTATAACTTAACGCAAAAAGTCGGGCACTATTAATAAGAGGCATTAATGCTCGGGTTTTAATGTCAAATTTATCTTTATATGGACCATCTTCTTCTAAGATAAATTTCTTAAAAAAGCTAAGAGGTGCATTATTTTTCAAAGCATCGTTGCCTAAAAAATCAAAAAATAATGTATTATTTTTAGCATTTTTGTAGATTAAATTTTCAATAGCTTCTTCAATTTTAGCTTCCCCAAAAGCCATTTCGTAATCAAAGAAAATACTACTTAAATCATTACTGTTTTTACCTGGAGTATTCATCCAGCTATTGTATTGATTAGTCCAGTCGCTCAATGACTTACACCAAAGTGTATTACTTCCCATGTGACCGTTTGGACATAAAGAGTATCCAATTTTTTCAAGATTAAGAGTTGCTCGTTTGGCCAATTTTAAGAAATAATCTTTAACCACACTATATTTATCTGGCGATACATCTTCAAAAATTAAAATACTGTCTTGATCTGTTAGTAACAATTGTTCTTTACGGCCTTGACTTCCAACGCATAACCAAGCAAATCGGGCAGGAGGGGAGCCTAAATCCAAAATAGCTAATTCAACTGAACGCTTAATTAAAGCTAAATTTATCTCGCTTGCAATAGTGAAAATATGAAATAGCGGAATGTTTTTATGGATAGAATTTTGAATAATATCGGTTAATCGATCTCGCATTTGCTTTAAATCTTCAGCAGATTGAGTTCGTTTAATTTGCTTAATTAAAACGCCTGGATTGTTGGCTTGAGAAACAATTAAATCATGTTCAGAAATAATTCCTTTAACTTCCGATTGATTTGTCCCGTCAATAGTGGCAATTAAATGAGTTACATTATTTTTCAGCATCACTAATTGGGCTTCAGCCAAAGAAATGTTTTCTACTACAGTTACCACTGGACTTGACATAATTTTGTCAATGGTAGCTGTAATTGGGAAACGACCTGTTGCAATTTTTGTGCTCATGTCGGTATGAGTAGCAATACCGATTGGGAGTTTATTGTTATTACAAATTATGATACTATTGGATAGGTTTTCAGCCATCATTTTAGCAACTTCTAAAACAACATTATCTGTAGTAGTTGTTAATGGAATTCTGTTGTAAGTTAAAGACTGAAAATATTGAATATCAGAAGATTGTTGATCTGAATATACTACATTATCAGATAATAGTTTTCCTCTAATGTTTTTGTCGTTCGGGTTATTCGTATTGGTAGCAAAACTTTCTAACAAGAAATCTAAAACATTAGGATTGTTAGCCACAAATGGTTTGAAAGTAGCAATTGGAATAGCATATACAATGCTTTCTTCACGTGCTTTTGCGGTCATCATATAATTGTTTTTGGCAAAAAACGGGCGTAAACCAAAAATATCACCTATATGACATTTATTCAATAAAGTTTCTTCTGCATCAGCTATAACAGATAAATGAATTACTCCTGAAGCAACTACGTAAAAACAATCGTGTAATTTATCATCAATTTGGAATAAAGTCTTATATTTTTCCAAATTTACCACGCGAATATTGCTGGCAATTTCAGATAATTCTTCAAAAGTTAAATTATCAAATGGTGGAAATTTTTTCAAAAAATCTGCAATATGTTCTGCAACAGTATTCATAATCTGTGAGGAATAATTTTTACAAAGGCTAATTTAAGAATTTAAAATATGTTAATAGTAATAACAATAGAATACTATTAACTATTTTTAATTATTTATTGTTGATATATATAGAGGTTAATAAATTTTTCTATTTTACATAATATAAATTATAATTCGTTTTGTATGATAAAAATAAAAAAACTAATCAGTTTCATTTATAATTTTTTCTCTATATTTTTTACCTATTAAAACAATTAATTTGGTTTTGTAATCTTCAATTAACCATTCACGATAATTTTTACTACATTGGCTTAAGCATTTTGAAAAGCGTTTCACTCGACATTCAATATCATCTTGCAGTTCTTTAGCTAATAATTTTGCTCCTTGAATATTTTCAGAATTATCTACACACATTCCTGCATGTTGTTCAATAGATTTGTCTAAAACCACTTTTGAACGTAAATTTTGTCGAATTGCTCTTTTATGTTCTTCGTCAATATCAAAAGTAATTTCCATAGAGTTTTTAAATTTAACTCTCAATTCAGCAGGCATTTCATATTTAAAATGCTTTTCAATTTCAGCATCATCTCTGAGATTTTCCAAATAATACTCTGGTGATCTAAAAATATGTTGCCAATTAATAGGATCGCTCCATAGACCAAATCTAGCTGCATTATTTCCTAAGTCAATAACATTAAATTCACTTTTATTTTCTAATTTTCTAGAACCACGTCCAATCATTTGAAAATAAAGTGTTAAAGACTTCGTGGCTCGGTTTAGTATTATAGTTTCAACTGTAGGCTCATCAAACCCCGTAGTTAAAATCCCTACAGATGTTAATATTGCATTTGAGGTATGTTTAAACCAATGTAAAATCTCTTTCCGCTCTTCATTACTACTTGTATTATCAAGATGTCTAATATCATATCCAGCTTCTCTAAATGTCTCACATACATATAATGACGTATTAATTCCATTATTGAAAATCAAAGTTTTTTTGCCTAATGATTTCTCAGTATAGGCATGTAATAACTTTTCCTGCATTAGCATATTACTATATAATTCATCGGATGATTTTACAGTGTAATCTCCATTTATCCCTACTTTTAAAGAGGTTAATCCTACATCATAGCTATATGTATTTGCTTTTGCTAAAAAACCTTTATTAATTAATGATTCTATTGTATCTCCTACAATTAATTCATCATAATTTTGATGCATTGGCAACTTGATATTAGAACTTAAGGGAGTTGCAGTAACACCAAGTATAAAGGATTTTTTAAAAGAATTTAATAATTTTCTAAATGAATTATAATGCGCTTCATCAATAATAACTAATCCTATATTGTCTAGTCGTAATTTCTCATCATTAATCCTGTTTTTTAATGTTTCGACCATTGCAACAAAACAAGAATAATCATTTTGATCTGGAAGCTCTTTTATACTACTGTTGATGATTTTATTTTTAACGCCAAAACCTTTAAGCATTTTAGAAGTTTGCTTACAAAGCTCTATACGATGGGTTAGCACTACAACTTTTTGATCATGCTTTTTTATATAACGACGAACGATTTCAGAAAATATTACCGTCTTCCCTCCTCCTGTTGGTAATTGGTATAACAAATGGTGTTGCGGTGAGGCATTATCAATACGCTCAAAAATAGCATCAATAGCTCCTTTTTGATAATCATAAAGCTCCTTTTTATCTTCAAATTCGTTAATTAGAATGTCTTGTTGAGGCATTAGTTTTTCACTTTTTGCAAAAGTACATCTAAAAAAGAGTTATTGGACTATTTTTGAATTAAAAAATACTCTATTAAATAAATTTTTTGTTTCAAATAATTTAAAATTCTAACTTAGAAATAATTCTTTCAAATTCACATGCATTATTCCATTTTTGCTTTACTGTTTCGTGATGGATAGTAATTATCCTAGACTTAAATTCACTATAAATACCATTTGAAATTATAAATCCTGTCGCTTGTTCAAAAGATTTAAATATGCTTTTATAAAACATTTCTTGTTTAATTACATTTTCAGAGGAGTATGTTTGTGCAATCTCAATAGTATAAAGCATTATATCGGCAATTAGAAAAGAATCCACACCTAAAGTAATAAAGTGTTTTATGATTTTTTGTGCTACAGAATGTCTTAGCTTAGGTTTACTTCTCCGACCTAATTTCTTTACTGGAAAATATTCATTTGAAATTTTGAGTTTACATTCTTGCAAAAGCTTTTCTTCTTTTGGATTAAAAACAAAATCGTAAAATACTTTTACTGGACTAAATTTTTCATACAACTCTATAATCTGTTCTTGTAGTTGATCTTTATTCAATTCAGAAAGATATTTTTTTAAATCGCGTTTACTCATAATTCAAGATTTACTTTCGCAAAGGTAAATTACTTTAGGAATTGATACGTTTAAAATCAATGTTATTACTTATTTTTGATAATTCAAAATCTAAAAACTATAGAGTTATGTTGAAATTATTTAAAGTAGTTGCTTTGTTAGAAGGTACTTCTCTCCTACTATTATTCCTTTTTGCAATGCCAATGAAGTATATTCTTCGAGAGCCTATTTTTGTTGAAATTATAGGTATGGCACACGGAATACTTTTTATATCTTATATTATCATGGCAATTGTTTATAAAACAAAATCCGATTGGACTTTTAAAACATTTTGTATTGTTAGTATTGCTTCAATAATTCCTTTTGGAACGTTTTATATAGATAAAAAATATTTAAAGTAAACTCATGGCAACAAGAGAATTATTTATAAAAGAATTTCGAGGAGTAACTTTAGGTCAAGTTACTAGTCAATCATCTATCGAAGAGCTATTTCAAAATGAAACATTGCGACCTATTTTAAAACTACAAAATGACTTGTTTATTAGATCTTTTCAATTGTATTTGAATCAAAAAAAGATTGCCTTTAGTAATTACTCAACAGACAAAAAAGAGAAAATAATTGAGCTATCTATAGCAAAAGATATTCAGTTTCAAAATTTACTAAGAGGAATGGTTTTGGGACTATTTACAATTGATGAATACAATCAGTATTCAAAAAACACTTCTAATTTTAATAAACGAATCCGTTTAATGCTAATTGAAAGATTGAAAAGTCAATTGCAATTAATTTAATTATCAATCTACTTTTTATCCAAGCTTTAAAGTTTTAAAGTGCCTAATTTTCAGTATTTTAGAAATTAAAATAATCTACTTTTTTTCTTTTTTCTTATTTTTAAATGATTAAAGAATTTATTTTTACCTCAATTAAATTAAACTGTCTAATAGTTGATAATGTATCAAAATTATGCTAAAGTTAGGTTTATTGTGTTGTTTTAACACATTGATTTAGTTTTTTTGACTTTATTCATTCTTAATTATAAGTTTTGTATTACAAAATTTTACAAATAAACATGAAAACAATATTTTTTACACAAATAAAAAATATTTTTTTTTGATTATTTTATATTTTTTTTAAAAATAGTACAATAGATTATTTTAAATTAACAAATAAAATGTTAATTATTTGAATAAAAATAAATTGTAATCATAAATTAACACTTAAAAAAAATAATCTGTGTTTTTGTTTATTATTATTGTATATACATATAATTTCTATCTAATACATTATCAAACATAAAAACAAACCAAATGGAAAGACGTGAAGCACTAAAAAAAGTTGCCTACTTAATGGGTGGAGCCATTTCAGCAACAACAATGGGAGTTTTATTTGAAAGCTTTACTGTTTTAGATACATCTAAAATTGTGAACTTTTCAGTATCTGATGAAGCAATTTTAGCAGAATTTGCTGAAATTATTATTCCAACAACTGCTGCTTGTCCAGGAGCAAAGGCTGCAGGATTAGGTCCGTTTATACCCATGATGATTAAGGATTGTTACCCTTCTAATTTACAAGAATTATTTGCTAATGGACTTAAAGATATGGATGACAAATGCATCCAAAAGTATGGGAAAAATTTCGTTGCGTTATCTTATGATGACCGTTTACAAGTGGTAACAAATCTTCGTAATGAAGCTATAGCTAATCATAAGCAACCTTCATTTTTTACAATCGCAAGAGATTTAACTATTTTAGGTTATTACTCCTCAGAAATTGGGTGTACACAGGCTAGAGAATATATAGCAATTCCTGGTAGATATGATGGTGATACCCATTTAGAACCAGGTCAGAAAGCTTGGGCAACATCATAATTTTTTTCAATTGTTTAATTTAAAATATACATCGTGAATATAAATACCAACTTAAAGGAGAAAAATACTTATGACGCAATCGTTATAGGTTCTGGAATTAGTGGTGGTTGGGCTGCCAAAGAATTAACAGAGAAAGGATTACGCGTATTAATGTTAGAACGCGGAATGAATATTGAGCATGTGAAAGATTATGAAACAGCCATGAAAGATCCTTGGGAATTTGAACATAGAGGAAAACTAACTCAAGAACAGAAAAGAACACATCCTGTTCAAATTAGAGATTATCCTTACCAAGAGGCTAATGAAAAATGGTGGGTTAACGATTTAGAATGTCCTTATACTGAGGAAAAACGTTTTGATTGGTATAGAGGTTTTCACCTTGGTGGAAAATCATTAATGTGGGGACGTCAAAGTTATCGTTTTAGTGATGTTAATTTTGAAGACAATAAGAAAGATGGGCATGGAAATGACTGGCCTATTCGTTATAAAGATTTGGCTCCTTGGTATGATTATGTAGAAAAATTTGCAGGAATCAGTGGGCAAAATGAAAATTGGCCACTTTTACCTGACGGACAATTTTTACCACCAATGGATTTAAATTGTGTTGAAAAATCAGTTAAAGAAAGAATTGAAAAACATTATAATAAGGAAAGAATATTAACTATTGGACGTACAGCCAACTTAACGGTTCCTCATAATGGACGTGGGAATTGTCAATACCGAAATTTATGTAGTCGTGGTTGTCCATTTGGAGCTTATTTCAGCACACAATCATCTACATTACCAGCTGCTATGGCAACTAAAAGATTAACTGTAAGACCCTACTCTATTGTAAATCATATTATTTATGATAAGAATACAAAGAAAGCTAAAGGAGTTATGGTAATCGATGCAGAAACAAATGAAACAATGGAATTTTATGCTAAAATTGTTTTTGTTAATGGTTCTACTCTTGGATCTACTTTTATTTTGTTAAACTCTACTTCTGAAGCACACCCTAATGGTTTGGGTAATGGAAGTGGTCAATTAGGTCACAACTTGATGGATCACCATTTCCGTTGCGGAGCTGAAGGAACTGCAGAAGGATTTGAAGATAAATATACTTATGGACGTCGAGCTAACGGAATTTATATTCCTCGTTACCAAAATTATGGGAATGACAAACGAGACTACTTAAGAGGATTTGGTTATCAAGGAGGTGCAAGCCGTGGTAACTGGCAAGCTGATGTTGCTGAATTAGCTTTTGGTGTTGATTTTAAAAATAATATGTCAAAACCTGCTGATCATTGGAGAATGGGATTAGGTGGATTTGGAGAAATGCTTCCTTACTATGAAAACAAAGTAACTTTAGATTATTCTAAAAAGGATAAATGGGGACAACCAGTCTTAAAAATAGATTGTGAATATAAAGAAAACGAAGCAAAAATGCGTGAAGATATGATGAATGATGCTGCTGAAATGTTAGAAGCTGCTGGAATAAAAAATATTCAAACCTATGACAATGATTGTTATCCTGGTATGGCAATCCACGAAATGGGTACCGCACGTATGGGGAACGATCCTAAAGATTCTGTATTGAACAAATGGAATCAAATGCATGAAGTAAGTAATGTGTTTGTTACTGATGGATCTTGTATGCCTTCTATTGCATGCCAAAACCCATCGTTAACTTTCATGGCTCTAACTGCTCGTGCAGCCGATTATGCAGTAAAAGAATTGAAGAAAAAAAACATCTAGGCTACAGTTATGACACGAAAATTAAGAATGGGAATGATTGGTGGTGGTCATAATTCATTTATTGGCTCCATTCATAGATTGGCCGCTAATATGGACGGCCTAATTGAACTAAGGTGTGGCGCTTTGAGTAGTATTCCCGAAGTAGCAAAATCTTCAGGAAAGGCTTTATTTCTTCCAGAATCAAGAACCTATTTGACTTATGAAGAAATGATTAAATCGGAAGCAGCTTTGTCTGCAAATGAAAGAATTGATTTTGTTACGATTGTAACACCCAACTTTGCTCACTTTGCACCTGCTATGATGGCATTAGAATATGGTTTTAATGTAGTAATTGAAAAACCAATTACGTTTTCTTTAGCCGAAGCCAAACAATTGGAACAGAAAGTAAAAGAAACGGGGTTAATACTTTGTTTGACTCATACCTACTCTGGTTACCCAATGGTAAAACAAGCCAAAGCTATGGTTCTTGAGGGGAAACTAGGTAAAATCCGTAAAGTGTGGGTGGAATATCCTCAAGGATGGTTGAGTAATTTATCTGAGAGAGAAGGAAATGCGCAAGCAGCTTGGAGAACCGACCCTAAAAAATCAGGAAAAAGTTCAGTAATGGGAGATATAGGAACTCATGCAGCTCATTTGGCTGAATATATTACAGGTTCCAAAATTACAGACATCTGCGCTGAACTAAATACTTTAGTAGAAGGACGTGTAATGGATGATGATGGAGCTGTACTACTGAAGTTCGATAATGGAGCTAAAGGTGTTTTAATGGCTTCTCAAGTAGCGGCTGGTGAAGAAAATGCGGTTAAAATTAGAGTCTATGGTGAAAAAGGGGGCATCGAATGGTTGCAACATGAACCAAATTCATTAATAGTGAAATGGTTAGAAGAGCCGATGCAAATTTTAAGAGCGGGTTCTAATTATACTCATTTATCTTCATTTGCAAGACACAATTGCAGAACTCCTGGTGGACATCCAGAAGGTTATTTAGAAGCTTTTGCGAATATTTACAGAAACTTTGCTTTGACTTTAGGATGCAAAATAGATGGTACACAACCTACTCCAGAAATGTTAGACTTCCCTTCTATTGAAGATGGTTTAAGAGGTATGGCTTTTATTGAAAATGTTGTATCGTCAGCACAATCAGATAAAAAATGGACTTTAAATGTAGTATAGTATGACAACAATTCAAGGACCTGCAGTATTTTTAGCTCAATTTATTGGAGATAAAGCTCCATTTAATTCATTAGAAGGAATATGTCAATGGGCCTCAGATTTAGGATTTAAAGGAATCCAAATCCCGACACTAGACGCTCGTTTCATCAATTTACAAAGGGCTGCAGAAAGTAAAACATATACAGATGAATTGACTGGAAAAGTAGCTTCTTATGGTTTACAAATTTCAGAATTATCGACTCATTTGCAAGGACAATTAGTAGCGGTTCATCCTGCTTATGATGATTTCTTTGATGGCTTTGCTCCTGCTGCTTTACGCGGGAATCCAAAAGCCCGTCAAGAATGGGCGGTACAACAAATGAAATATGCTGCTAAAGCTTCTCATAATTTAGGATTAAATGCACATGCAACCTTTAGTGGTTCATTACTTTGGCAATATTTCCACCCTTGGCCACAAAGACCACCTGGCTTAATTGAAGAAGGATTTGCTGAATTAGCTAAACGTTGGTTGCCCATTTTAAATGAATTTGATCAAAATGGCGTGGATGTGTGTTATGAAATTCACCCAGGCGAAGATTTATTTGATGGAGAAACTTACGAAATGTTTTTGAAAGCAGTGAATAATCATTCTAGAGCTTGTTTATTATACGATCCTTCTCATTTTGTTTTGCAGCAATTGGATTACATTCAATATATTGACTTTTACCACGAACGTATTAAAGCATTTCATGTTAAGGATGCCGAATTTAATGCTACCGGAAAACAAGGCACTTTTGGCGGATACCAAAGTTGGGCTAATCGCGCAGGACGCTATCGTTCTCCTGGAGACGGACAAATTGATTTTAAAACTATTTTCAGCAAATTAGCACAATACGATTACAAAGGTTGGGCAGTTATGGAATGGGAATGTTGTATTAAAAATCAAGAAGATGGCGCTCGTGAAGGTGCCGAATTTATCAAAAAACATATCATTAAAGTAACGGATAAAGCATTTGATGATTTTGCAGCTGTAGCAACCAACACCCAATTAAATAGAAAAAATTTAGGATTATAATAAAATTAAAAAAATGAAACGTACTTATTTACTTTTAGGCTTAGCTGTATTAACTTTAGCTTCCTTCTCTTCAATAGATTCAGAAAAAAAATACATTAAGAAAACCACTATCGAAGGCCAATCTAATGATGGTGAAAAATTAATTGCAAAATCAGACTGTATAGGATGCCATAAATTAGATAAAAAAATAATTGGACCCTCTTATTTAGATATCGCAAAAAAATATTCAAATACGGATAAAAACATTAATTCTTTAGCAGATAAAATAATTAAGGGAGGTTCGGGTGTTTGGGGAACTATGCCAATGTCAGCACACTCTTCTTTAAAAAAAGAAGAGGCTAAATCTATGGTAAAATATATTTTATCATTAAAAAAATAATGATTCAATTGTAACTATTTCCAATTAACTTGAGTAAATTATGAAAAAAGAAAAACAGAATATTCCGAATACGAATCGCCGTGACTTTATAAAAACGAGTGCTATGGCGGCGGCTGCATTCATGATTGTTCCTCGCCACGTTTTAGGAAACGGATTTGTTGCTCCAAGCGATCGATTAGTAATTGCAGGAATTGGCGTGGGTGGAAAAGGACAATCTGATATTGCAATGTTTCATAAAAGTGGAAAAGCTAATATTGGTTTTTTGTGTGATGTCGATACTAGAAGAGCAGCTAATAGCGTGAATGCTTTTCCAAAAGCTAAATTTTATAAAGATTGGCGAGAAATGTTAGACAAAGAACACAAAAATTTTGATGCTGTTTCAGTCTCTACTCCTGATCATAATCATGCTATCCAATGTTTAGCGGCAATGCAATTAGGAAAACACGTTTATGTGCAAAAGCCTATGGCTCATGATATTTATGAAGCAAGAGTTTTGACACAAGCCGCTAAAAAATATAAAGTGGTTACCCAAATGGGAAACCAAGGGGCTTCTAATGATGCTTCTCGAACTATGAAAGAATGGTATGAAGCTGGTTTAATAGGAGATGTGCACACAATTTATGCATGGACAGATCGACCAGTTTGGCCACAAGGAATTCCTTGGTCCACAGCTAAACCAGAAATACCGAAAGAGTTAGATTGGGATTTATGGTTAGGTACAGCTCCTTATAAAAATTATGTTGATAAATTAGTTCCATTCAACTGGAGAGGCTGGTGGGATTATGGAACGGGTGCTTTAGGAGATATGGGATGCCACTTGCTAGAAACTCCTTTTAGTGTGTTGAATTTAAAATACGCCAAAGACGTTCAATGTAGTGTAGGTTCTGTATATGTAGATGAATTTAAACGTGGTTATTTCCCTGAAAGTTGTCCACCATCTAGTCACGTTACCTTAACTTTCCCTAAAACAGAAAAAACATTAGGAGATGTTACTGTGCATTGGATGGATGGAGGTATTCAACCTGTTCGACCAGATGAATTAGGTCCAAATGAAATTTTTGGAGATGGAGGAAACGGAACTCTTTTCGTTGGTACCAAAGGAAAAATGATGTGTGATACGTATGGACTAAATCCTCGTTTGCTTCCATTAAGTAGAAATGAAAATCTTCATGTACCAGAAAAATATCCACGTGTAAAAGAGGGTATGGACGGTCATTACAAACAGTGGGTAGAGGCTGCAATTGCAGGTTATGGTAAGCATGAAGTGAGTTCTGGATTTGAAATTGCTGGACCTTTGACGGAAGCTTTATTAATGGCCAATTTAGCCATTCGAGGATATGATATTGTTCGTGATGAATTAGGAGAAGACGTGTATCCAGGTCGTTCAGCTAAATTGTTATGGAATAATGATGCTATGAGAATTACTAATTTTGATGAAGTAAATCAATTTGTAAAACGCGAATACCGCGAAGGTTGGAAAAATTTAACTCTATAAAAACTATATAAAATGATTAAGAATATTTTTAAAATTGCACTATTTACTATTTTGGCCCAATCTACAAATGCTCAAATAGCATTGCCTAAAGGATTTGTTTCTTTATTTGATGGACAAACTACTACTGGTTGGCATACTTACGGAAAAAAAACAGCTTCTTCAGCTTGGAAAGTAGAAAATGGCGTTTTACATTTTGACCCTGCAGAAGCGAAAAACGGTCAAGGAGGTGATTTACTAACCGATAAAGAATTCACTAATTTCCATTTAAAATTAGAATGGAAAGTAGCAGCAAAATCCAATAGTGGTATCATATTTTATGTTAACGAAGACTTGACTAAATATAAAAACACCTACGAAACAGGTCTAGAAATGCAAGTTTTAGATAATGACGGTCATCCAGATGGTAAAATTGAAAAACACAGAGCTGGTGATTTATACGATTTAATTAAAAGCAATACCGAACCTGTTAAACCCGTAGGAGAATGGAATTCAGTTGATATTGTATGTAAATTCGGAAAATTGCAAATGTTGTTGAACGGAGTGAAAGTAGTAGAAACTATGCTTTGGGATGATAACTTTAAAGCTTTAGTGTCTAAAAGTAAGTTTGCTACTTGGCCGGGATTTGCAGCTTTTCAAACGGGAAAAATTGCTTTACAAGATCATGGAGATAATGTATGGTACAGAAATATAATGATTAAAGAATGGAATACTATGCAAACTACTACGGGTTGTAAATAGTTTGCTCAATAACTAACCAAACCAAATTAGACTTATGAGTACAAATAATAAATTTAAATTATCAACCATGATGTTCCTAGAATTTTTCATCTGGGGAGCATGGTTTGTAACTTTAGGAACTTTTCTTGGAAACAATTTAAAAGCATCTGGAGCTGAGACGGCAGCTGTATTTTCTACTCAATCTTGGGGAGCTATTATTGCTCCTTTTATTATTGGATTAATTGCAGATCGTTATTTTAATGCTGAAAGAATATTAGGTGTATTGCATCTAGTAGGTGCTTTATTGATGTACCAAATGTACCAATCTACTGACCTAAGTTCATTCTACATTTATGTCTTTAGTTATATGGTATTATATATGCCAACTTTAGCTTTAGTTAATTCAGTAGCATTTAATCAAATGAAAGATCCTGAAAAAGAGTTTTCTTCTATTCGTGTTTGGGGAACAATTGGTTGGATTGTAGCAGGACTTTCAATTAGTTATGTTTTTCACTGGGACTCAAATACAAGTTTAGCTAACGGAATGTTAAAAAATACGTTTTTATTGGCAGGTGTTGCTGCATTAGCTTTAGGATTATTAAGTTTTACCTTACCTGCTACCCCTCCTAAAATTTCGGATGAAAAAATAAAAATCGGAGATATTATTGGATTAGAAGCTCTAAAATTGTTGAAAGACAAGAACTTTGCAATTTTTTTTATTGCTTCAATCTTAATTTGTATTCCATTGGCTTTTTATTACCAAAATGCCAATCCATTTTTGACAGAGTCAGGCCTTGAGAATCCAACAGGTAAAATGGCAATTGGTCAAATATCAGAAGCTTTATTCTTATTATTAATTCCTGTTTTCTTTACCCGTTTCGGTTTTAAGAAAACTATCTTAGTAGGAATGTTGGCATGGGTTATTCGCTACGTTTTGTTTGCATACGGAAATGCAAGTGATTTAAGTTTTATGCTAATTTTTGGAATTGCTTTACACGGAATTTGTTATGATTTTTTCTTTGTATCAGGACAAATTTATACCAATTCAAAAGCGGGAGAAAAATACAAAAGTGCTGCGCAAGGTTTAATTACTTTAGCTACTTATGGAGTAGGAATGCTAATGGGTTTTGCTGTGGCAGGATGGATTACTGATAATTACAAAACGGCAACTGGAACAATCAATTGGGAAATGGTATGGATCATTCCTGCAGGAATTGCTTTAGCTGTTTTTGTTTTATTTGCATTGACATTCAATGACAAAAATAAAACAGAAGTTTCACACTAATTATAAATGAAAACTAACTTCAATAGACGTTCTGCTATCAAAGGAATACTTGCCAGTACTGCTGCACTAAGCATTCCTTTAGAATTGTCTGCTTTTGGTTTATCAAAAGAAAAAACTACCGATATCCCTATGTTAAAAGGTACTATTAATCATTCTGTTTCACGCTGGTGTTTTAATTCTTTGGATTTAGAAACTCTTTGTATTGAAGCTAAAAAAATGGGAATCACTGGAATTGATTTGGTAGGCCCAGAAGCTTGGCCAACATTGAAAAAATACAATCTGATTTCGACCATGTGCAATGGCGCTGAGTTGAATTTAGTAGATGGTTTTAATGATATTCAATTCCATGAAAAATTAATTCAACGCTATACCGAAATGATTCCTCGCGTAGCCGAAGCAGGTTATAAAAACTTAATTTGTTTTAGTGGGAATCGCCGAGGAAAAACAGATGAAGAAGGTTGGGATAATTGCGTTATTGGATTACAAAAACTAATTCCATTGGCTGAAAAGCATAATATTACTTTGGTGATGGAATTATTAAATAGTAAAATAGATCATAAAGATTATCAGTGTAATAAAACGGCTTGGGGGGTTGAATTAGTAAAACGTATAAATTCAGATCATTTTAAATTGCTTTATGATATCTACCACATGCAAATTGATGAAGGAGATGTAATTAGAACGATCAAAGATAATATTCAATACATTGCTCATTTTCATACGGCTGGAGTTCCTGGTCGAAATGAAATTAACGAAACACAAGAATTAAATTATTCTGCTATTATGAGAGCTATTGCAGATACAGGATACAAAGGTTTTGTAGGACAAGAATTTATTCCTAAAAATCCTGACAAACTAGCTTCTCTACGACAAGCAATAAGTATTTGTGATATCTAACTATCAAAAATAAAACCGATGAACAAAAGAAGAGAATTTTTAATCCATAGTGGTGTAGTACTAGGTACTTTAGCTGTCGCTCCTTCCCTAGCCTTCACAACTAAAAAGAGACCAATTGGAATCCAATTATGGACAATGCGTGAGACTTTGCCTAAAGACGTAAAAGGTGTTTTGGTACAAATCGCCAAAGCGGGATTTACCGAAGTGGAAACATTTGGTTTTTCTCCAAAAGACAATACTTTCTTTGGAACTTCATTAAACGACTTCAAAGCTATTTTAAATGCAAATGGTCTAAAAGCTACTAGTAATCATTTTGATTTTAATAACTATATCAAAACAGGAGATTTGAGTGATTTGAATGCCTATATCAATGCTGCCAAAGTTTTAGGAAGCGAGTATGTAACTATTCCGTGGATTTTACCTGAATTAAGAGGTACATCAGCTGAGGATTATAAAAAATTAGCCGCAGGCATCAATAAAGTAGCGCAACAATGCCATGCTACTGGATTAAAATTAGCGTACCATAATCACGATTTTGAATTCATTCAATTTGGAGCTACTAATGGATATGAAATTTTGTTGAACGAAACAGATCCTAAACTAGTTGATTTTGAATTAGACTTGTATTGGGCAGTGCGTGCGGGTCATAATCCATTGGACTTATTTGAACAACATCCGGGACGTTTCACCATGTGGCACGTGAAAGACATGGATAAAGCCAATAAAGAATGGAATGCCGAAATTGGTAAAGGAGCTATTGATTTCAAAGCTATTTTTGCTCAAGCGAAATTGTCAGGAATGAAACGTTTCTTTTTAGAACATGAAACCAATTATATGCCAACCCCAGTTGAATCTATAAAGACTAGTTTTGATTATATTAGTAAAAATTTAATCTAAACTATATTAAAATAAATAAAGGGTATTTAATTCATCTGCAATTAAATATCTTTTTTTATTTAAAGTATATTTATAATTATTAAACTTAAAATTAGTTTTTAGTATTCATGTTTTTTCATCACTTTGTATTTCAATAAATATAGTGATAAGGATATTAATCAACTTACTCAGCACTATTTAATCCTGCTACATAAAAATTAGTATCAATAGTTAGCTTTGGGTTAGCAGTATCTAAAGTGAGAGCTTTCCATTCATTTGACGGCTGAATAGTTCTGTTTTTACCATCCAAAGCAATTTGAACTGGCATATTAAAACCTGCTACACAATTGATCCAACGGTATACCAATAGTGTATCTTTCAAATAATATTCTAAAGTAGGCACACGTATATCTCTTAAATATTGATTAAAAACAGTCGATAAATCAATCCCAGCTTGCTGACTAATATACTCTTCAATTTGCTTGGTAGTGACTGTTTGATGGTAAAAAGTGCTGTTCAAACCTCTTAAAATTTGGCGCCATTTTTCGTCATCATTAACTATTTGACGTATGGTATGCAACATATTACCCCCTTTATAATACATATCACTTGAGCCTTCATTATTGACGTCATATTGACCAATAATAGGCTGATCATTTTGAATATTTTTTCGAGTTCCTCTCACATAAGCTGCTCCCGCCTCTTTTCCGTAATAGTATTCTACAAACAAACTCTCCGAATAATTGGTAAAACTTTCATGAATCCACATGTCGGCAATATCTTTATAAGTGATATTATTAGCAAACCACTCATGTCCCGACTCATGAATAATGATAAAATCAAATTTTAATCCCCAACCTGTTCCACTCAAATCACGTCCGCGATACCCATTTTGAAAGCCATTACCATAGGTGACACAGCTTTGATGTTCCATCCCTAAATACGGTACTTCTACTAATTTGTAACTGTCTTCATAAAAAGGATACGGTCCAAACCAATGTTCGAAAGCTTTTAGCATTTTAGATACATCTTGAAATTGTTTTTTGGCTTTCGCCAAATTATTTCGCAACACATAATATTGGCAATCTAAAATCCCTTTTTCGCCTTTGTATTTTTCAGAAAACGCTATATAATCACCGATATTGATGTTGACACCGTAATTATTAATTGGATTAGTAACTAACCAAGTATACGTTGTAGTACCGTCTTTTAGTTGTTTTGTGCTTTGCAAACGACCATTCGAAACATCCATTAATCCCTTAGGAACATTCACACTAATTGTCATTGATTCTACTTCATCGTACATGTGGTCTTTATTAGGCCACCAAACACTTGCTCCCAAGCCTTGACAAGAGGAAGCAATAAATGATTTCCCGTTTTCATCTTTTTTCCAAGTAATTCCTCCGTCCCATGGCGGGTTAACCGCTATCTTAGGTTTTCCATTGTAAAAAACGGAAATTTGTTTAAGATCATCTTTATTTTGATTGGCGGTTAAATAAATATGAAACACATTGCCTTCTCTTTGAAATTTTAGGCTATTTCCATCCTGAATGACTTTGGTAATTTGCATGGGTTCTTGCAAATCAATTTGCATCACATTGTATTTATCTACTACTTGATAATCAATAGTATTGGAACCTACAATAGTACTGTCCGCGGGATTGACTTTGATATCCAAATGGTATTTTTTCAAATCCCACCAAACTCTTTCTTTGGTAATACTCCCACGTAGACTGTCTTGTTTGGTGAATTTTTGAGCCAAAATGGAATTGGTTACCAAAAATATAAGGAACAGATAATTGACTTTTGTATTCATGATGAAGAAGATTTATTTCAAATTCTCTATATAAGAATAAGTAAATATAAGGGATTGTATAGTAAATATAAAACCCCAATGATGCATTTATCATTAGGGTTTATTTTATTTATAATTGAAAGGAATTATTTCTGTCTTTTCTTTAAAACTTCAATTACATCATTCATTTGATAACCTTTAGCTTGTAATAAAATAAGGTAGTGAAAAAGTAAATCAGCACTTTCGCTTAAGAACAAATCATCGTTAGCATCTTTGGCTTCAATTACCACTTCTACCGCTTCTTCTCCTACTTTTTGAGCAATTTTATTAATCCCTTTTTCAAATAAAGAAGCGATATAACTTTTCTCGGCATCCGCATTTTCACGACGCGTTTTGATAGTTTGTTCCAAAGTCGAAATAAAACCGTAATGAGGTTGATTGTCTTCTGCCCAACAGGTATCCGTTCCATTATGACAAGTTGGTCCAACAGGTCGCACTTGAATTAATAACGTATCATTGTCACAATCGTTCTTGATACTTACTAGATTTAAGAAGTTGCCACTTTCTTCTCCTTTTGTCCAAAGACGTTGTTTGGAGCGGCTATAGAATGTTACTTTTTGAGTTTCTTGTGTTTTGGCGAATGCCTCTTCGTTCATATAACCTAGCATTAAAACGGCTTTGGTTTCACTATCTTGAATAATGGCTGGAATTAATCCGTGGGCGCTTTTTGAAAAATCGATGTTCATAATTTTAAATATTAAAAGGCAGATATTAGAAGTACGAGGTTAAATTTTGTGATTAAAATGCGAATTTCGAACTATTCAAATTTCTATTTTTTTTCACTCCCCACTTTGTATTTCTAAATTCTAACTTCGATGTTGTTGTTGTTTAATTCTTTTTTTAACGTTTTAATTTCTATTTCTTTGAAATGAAAAACGCTCGCAGCTAATGCTGCATCTGATTTCCCTTCGACAAAGGTATCAATAAAATGTTGCATATTTCCTGCTCCCCCTGAAGCAATGATTGGAATATTCACTAATTGTGACAATGTAGCCAAGGCCTCGTTAGCAAATCCATTTTTAGTTCCGTCATGATCCATAGAGGTAAACAAAATTTCTCCTGCTCCACGAGTTGCAACTTCTTTTGCCCAATCGAAAAGTTTAATATCTGTTGGTACCTTACCTCCTACTAAATGTACCACCCATTCACCATCAATTTTTTTCGCATCAATAGCTACAACCACACATTGACTACCAAATTTTTGCGCTAAATCAGTTATCAATTGCGGATTTTTAACTGCCGATGAATTGATTGAAACTTTATCTGCTCCATTTTGCAATAAGATTTCGACATCTTCTACAGAGGCAATTCCACCACCAACAGTAAACGGAATATTAATTGTTGCCGCAACTTTGCGCACCAAATCCACCAAGGTTCTTCTGCGTTCCTCAGTTGCTGAAATATCTAAAAACACCAATTCATCTGCTCCTTCATCCGAATAGATTTTAGCTAATTCTACTGGATCTCCCGCGTCACGTAAGTTCACAAAATTGACGCCTTTCACGGTTCTTCCGTTTTTAATATCCAAACAAGGAATGATTCTTTTTGTTAACATTTATATTGTTGTTTCACAGAGATTCACCAAATTTTCGCAGAGAATCACAAAGATTTTAGTGCCTCTTTGTGCTATGCTTTGCGCATCTTTGTGTAATAATCTATAGGTTTAAAATATAGTTTTCTAGTTGTTTCAACGAAATTCTACCTTCGTAAATTGCTTTTCCGATGATCGTTCCTTCGCAACCTAAATCAGCTAATTGTGGCAATTCATCAAATGTAGAAATTCCACCAGAGGCAATTAATTTAATTCCTTTGGCTGTGGCCAAAATTTTAGAATACAAATCAAAACTTGGCCCTGCTAACATCCCATCTTTGGCAATATCAGTACAAATAATGTATTGAATTCCTTTGTTTTGATAGTCTTGAATGAAGGGTACTAAATCTTCGTTAGAGTCTTCTAACCAACCTGAAACGGCTACTTTTTCGTTATTGGCATCCGCTCCTAAAATGATTTTTTCGGAACCATATTCGGCAATCCATTGTTCAAAAACAGCTCTGTTTTTAACAGCAATACTTCCGCCTGTAATTTGGTTCGCCCCAGATTCAAAAGCAATTTTTAAGTCGGTATCTGATTTCAAACCACCTCCAAAATCAATTTTTAATTTGGTTTGTGTTGCAATCTGTTCGAGAATTTTATAATTCACAATTTTGCTTGACTTAGCACCATCTAAATCTACTAGGTGTAAATACTCAATTCCATGTGCTTCAAACGATTTGGCTACTTCAAGTGGATTTTCATTGTAAATGATTTTAGTATCGTAATCCCCTTTGGATAAACGGACACATTTTCCTTCAATGATATCTATAGCTGGTATTATTCTCATTTTATATACGATTTACGATATTTGATATACGAAATAATGAATTTATAATTTCAAAAAATTAGCTAAAATCTGTTCGCCCACATCACCACTTTTCTCTGGGTGAAATTGGGTTCCATAAAAATTATTTTTTTGTAAGGCCGAAGCATATTCTGTATCATAGTTCGTTAAAGCGATTGCTTCGTCACAATTAGGTACATAATAACTATGCACTAAATACATGTATTCGTTATTTTTTATCCCTTCAAACAAGGGTGATTTCAATTTGTAAATTTGGTTCCACCCCATTTGAGGTACTTTTACATTATTTGAAAATCGAACTACATTCGCATCAAAAATGCCTAGGCCGTCTGTGTTTCCTTCTTCAGAATGGTTACACATCAATTGCATTCCCAAACAAATTCCCAAAACGGGTTGTTTCAAGTTAGGAATCAAAGTATCTAAACCACTTTCTTTGAGTTTGCTCATCGCATAACTCGCTTCTCCTACACCAGGAAAAATTACCTTGTCTGCTGCCTGAATTGCTGCTGGATTATTAGTAAGTTCCGCTGTATATCCCAAACGTTCTATAGCAAATAAAATACTTTGAATATTTCCCGCGCCGTAATTGATAATTACAATTTTCATTTATTATTAACCATTAAGAAATTAAGAATATTAAGTTAATTCACTCAACAATTCATAATTTATAATTCATAATTATTAGAGCATTCCTTTTGTTGAAGGTAAAATCATTTTTTCTGTATCACGTTTTACAGCAACTTTTATCGCTTTGGCGAAAGCTTTGAAAATCGCTTCAATTTTATGGTGTTCGTTGGTTCCTTCTGCTTTGATATTGATATTGGCCTTAGCACCATCAGAGAATGATTTGAAAAAGTGATAAAACATCTCCGTAGGCATTTTACCTACCATTTCACGTTTGAATTCGGTTTCCCAAACCAACCAGTTTCTACCTCCAAAATCAATGGCCACTTGCGATAAACAATCGTCCATTGGCAAACAAAAACCGTAACGTTCGATTCCAAGTTTATTTCCCAATGCTTTGGCAAAAACTTCTCCCAAAGCAATCGCAGTATCTTCTATTGTATGGTGTTCATCTACCTCTAAATCGCCTTTTACAGTGATTTCTAAGTCCATCTGTCCGTGGCGTGCAATTTGATCTAACATGTGGTCAAAAAAGGCAATTCCAGTATCGATTTTACTTTTACCCGTTCCGTCTAAATTCAACTTGATAAAAATATCCGTTTCGTGTGTTTTCCTTTCAATACTGGCCGAACGAGCTTCTAATTTTAAAAACTCATAAATGGTTTTCCAATCGGTAGTTTGTAACGAAATAACATCGCTAAAATCATCATTATCTTTGATCTCATCACTTCCTAAACCTTCTTGTTGTTTCAAGAAAATGGCTTTTGCTCCTAAGTTTTTGGCTAAGGCAACATCGGTAATTCGATCACCCAACACAAAAGAATTAGCTAAATCATATTTTGGGTTGTCAATGTATTTGGTCAACATTCCAGTACGTGGTTTACGCGTTGGCGCATTATCTTCTGGAAACGAACGATCAATAAAAATATCATCAAACAAAATACCTTCATTTTCAAAAGCTCTCAAAATGAAATTTTGTGTTGGCCAAAAGGTATCTTCTGGAAAACTATCCGTTCCTAAACCATCCTGATTGGTTACCATTGCCAATTCATAATCCAATTCATTGGCAATTTTAGCCAAATATTGAAAGGCTTTCGGGTAGAATTCCAGTTTGTCTAAACTATCTAGTTGAAAATCGGCGGGTTCTATTACGATAGTTCCATCACGATCTATAAATAATACTTTTTTCATGTTCTTATTTCAGGCTTTTTAAAGCGGTAATTAATTTTTGATTTTCTTCTTCTGTTCCAATAGTTAAACGCAAAGTGTTTTCGCACAAAGGTTGCGTCGTTCTATTGCGAATCACAATTCCCTTAGCTATTAACTCATCATAGCGTTGATTGGCATTATCTACTTTAATCAGAATAAAGTTGGCTTCAGTTGGATATATTTTCGACACAAAATTAACTTCACGTAATACTTTAAGTAATAACTCTCTTTGTACTATAATATAATTTATTTCTTCTTTTATTTTATCGGAATCACTCAAACGTTCTAACGCTCGTTTTTGGGTAAGTTCATTAACATTATACGGAGGTTTAATTTTATTTAAAACCGCAATAATTGCTGCAGAAGCATAGCAAACTCCCAATCGGATTCCTGCCAAACCGTATGCTTTAGATAAGGTTTGTGTTATGATTAAATTAGGATAGGTATTGATTTTTTGTATCCAAGACGCTTTGTCCGAAAAGTCAATATACGCCTCGTCAATGACCACTAATCCGTTGAAATTATTCAATAAATACTGTACACTTTCGGTAGAAAACGAATTCCCTGTAGGGTTGTTTGGCGAACAAAGAAAAATCATTTTAGTGTTAGTATCTACAGCTTTCATGATTTCATCTAATTGCGGTTGGAAATCATTTGAAAGTAAAACTTCTCTATTTTCAACCGCATTCAGATTTGCCAAAACCCCATACATTCCGTAGGTGGGTGGCAATGTAATTACATTATCCAATTTTGGCTCACAAAAAGCGCGAAACAACAAATCCAATACTTCATCACTCCCATTTCCTAAAAGGATTTGATTTTTTTCAACTCCATTTTGTGCGGCTAAAACTGATTTTACTGTCGCTTGTTGTGGATCAGGATAACGATTCACCCCATTCTCATACGGATTTTCATTGGCATCCAAAAAAATCATTTCAGCCGTGTCAAAATCTTCAAATTCATCACGCGCTGATGAATAGGGCTTCATGGCTTTGACGTTTTCTCGAACTAAAGTATTGATGTCAAAATTATTTTTCATTTTCAATCGCTTTTAAACGTAATGTAACCGCATTTTTGTGCGCTTGTAATCCTTCTTTCTCTGCCATAATTTCAATCGCTTTTCCAATAGTTTGAATACCTGACTCAGAAATCTTTTGGAACGTCATCGATTTCATAAAACTATCTAAGTTGACTCCACTATAATTCTTAGCATAACCATTGGTTGGCAACGTATGATTGGTTCCTGAAGCATAATCTCCAGCACTTTCTGGGGTATAATTCCCTATAAATACAGAACCGGCATTTTCGATGTTGTCTACATAAAAATCGTTATCTTCAGTACACACTATAAAGTGTTCTGGTCCGTATTCATTGATTAAGTCCAAGGCAATCTCTTTGTTCTCAACAAAAATCAGTTTTGAATTAGCAATGGCTTTTTCAGCAATCTCTTTTCTTGGCAAAACAGCTAATTGAGATTGTACTTCTTGCTCTACAGCCTCTATCATCGTTTTAGAAGTTGCAACTAAAATCACTTGGCTGTCAGCGCCATGTTCGGCTTGACTTAACAAATCAGAAGCTACAAAGGCAGGAACAGCACTATCATCAGCGACTACCAACAATTCCGATGGACCGGCTGGCATGTCAATAGCAACGCCAAATTGAGTTGCTAATTGTTTGGCTACTGTTACATATTGATTTCCAGGGCCAAATATTTTATATACCTTAGGAATGGTGGTTGTACCCAAAGTCATTCCTGCTATCGCTTGTATTCCTCCTACTTTCAGTATTTTGGTCACGCCACATAAATTAGCAGCATATAAAATTGCAGGATTTAAGTTTCCGTTTTTATCGGGTGGCGAACACAATACTACTTCTTTACAACCTGCAATTGCCGCAGGAACTGCCAACATTAAAACCGTTGAAAACAAGGGTGCAGTTCCTCCTGGAATGTACAATCCTATTTTTTGTATTGGTCGTTTTTCTTGCCAACATTGTACTCCTGACGTAGTTTCAACGCTTACGCGATTGGTTTTTTGTGCTTGGTGGAATTTTTCAATATTTGATTTTGCTAGTTGAATGGCTACTTTCAATTCGTCATCAACTTGGGCAATTGCAGTTTGAATTTCAGCATCAGAAACCTGAATAGTATTTAATCTAATTCCGTCAAATTGAGCGGTATATTGATTTATTGCTTCGTCTCCTTTTAATTGCACTGCGGTGAAAATTTCTTTTACCGTAGCTTCAATATCGTCCACAGTTTTAGTTGGTCTTTCTAATAAAGAAGTCCAATCTGTCTGTTTTGGATTGTATATTTTGTTCATTTTTAGTTTACAGTTAAAAAATTACAACACCATTTTTTCAATTGGGCAAACCAAAATACCTTCGGCTCCTGCTGCTTTTAATTCGTCAATGACTTCCCAAAAACGATCTTCTTCAATAACGGTATGTACACTTGACCAACCTTCTTGTGCCAATGGCATTACTGTTGGGCTTTTCAAAACAGGTAAAATGGAACTAATCAATTGAATTTTATCATTCGGAACGTTCATCAAAATGTATTTTGATTTTCGCGCTCTTAATACCGATTGAATTCGGAATTGTAATTTATCTAAAATCGCTTTGTTTTCCAGAGTTATTTTTGGCGAAACCGCTAAAACTGCTTCACTTTTAAAAATAACTTCTACTTCTTTTAAATTGTTTTTAAACAACGTACTTCCGCTTGAAACAATATCAACAATAGCATCTGCTAGACCAATGTTTGGAGCAATTTCAACCGAACCTGAAATTTGGTGTAAATCAACATTCACATTTTTAGAATTGAAAAAATCTAAAACGGTATTGGGATACGAAGTAGCAATTCGTAAACCATCTAAATCTTTTACGGAATTATATTGAAAATTTTTAGGTACAGCTACTGAAACTTTGCATTTAGAAAAACCTAATTTTTCGGCTACTTCAATGTTTTTTCCCTTTTCAACTAATAAGTTATCACCTACAATAGCCACATCAACTACTCCATCAATTAAGTATTGTGGAATGTCTGAATTACGTAAATACAATACTTCCAATGGAAAATTTGATGCCGTAGCTTTTAATTGGTCGTTTCCATTATTGATAGAAATACCACAGTCTTTAAGGATTTGGATGCTGTCTTCGTTTAAGCGTCCTGATTTTTGAATAGCAATTTTTAAAGTACTCATTGTTTTTATTTTTTTTAATTTGTTGTGATTTGAGTACAACAGATTTTTAATAAAAAACCCGCTTGATGTACTCAAACGGGTTTTTAAAATATGTGACATACACGCATACCATTAACACATCGCTTGAGAGCAATTTAGTAAATGATGATGATGTAATTGATTTGATAACATACTAATTAATTTGAAATTCAATTATTTCGAGTGCAAATATAAAGCAAAATATAATAATATCCCAATTATAAATTTAACTTAACACTATCTTATTGTTAAAATCTAAAGCAAACTAACTTAACTTTGGCCCTGCACTTACTAAGCGTTTTCCTTCTTCAGTATTGGTATATTGTTCGAAATTTTTGATGTATCTAGCCGATAAATCTTTAGCTCTTCGCTCCCATTCTGTTTTATTCTCAAATGTATCTCTTGGGTCTAAAATACCATCGCTTACATTAGGTAAAATAGTTGGAATAGTTAAATTCAAAAATGGAATTGCTCTTGTTTCAGCTTCTTCAATTTCACCACTAATAATAGCATCTATTATCGCTCTGGTGTTTTTAAGCGAAATACGTTTCCCAGTACCATTCCATCCTGTGTTCACTAAATAGGCTTTTGCACCATGCTCTTTCATTTTTCCAATTAAAGTTTGTGAATAACGTGTGGGATGTAATGTTAAGAACGCTTCACCAAAAGCGGGAGAAAACGAAGGAACAGGCTCCGTAATACCTCTTTCAGTTCCGGCTAATTTTGAGGTATAACCACATAAAAAATGGTATTGCGCTTGGTCGTTATCCAAAATAGATACTGGAGGTAAAACTCCAAAAGCATCTGCTGATAGGTAAATAATTTTTTTAGCATGTCCCGCTTTAGAAGGTAAAACAATTTTGTTTATATGGTAAATAGGGTACGAAACTCTTGAATTCTCAGTAATCGAATGGTCGAAATAATTAATTTCTCCGTACTCGTCAACTATAACATTTTCTAGCAGAGCATCTCTCTTGATGGCTCTCCAAATATCGGGTTCGTTCTTTTCTGACAAATCAATTACTTTGGCATAGCATCCTCCTTCATAATTAAATACGCCATTATCATCCCATCCATGTTCGTCATCCCCTATTAGATATCGCTTAGGATCAGCTGAAAGAGTTGTTTTACCAGTGCCTGAAAGCCCAAAAAATATCGCTACATCCCCTTCTTCTCCTACATTAGCAGAACAATGCATTGACGCCATTCCTTTTAGTGGTAAATAGTAATTCATCAAGGAAAACATTCCCTTTTTCATTTCTCCACCATACCATGTCCCGCCGATAATTTGAATTTTTTCGGTAAGGTTGAATACTACAAAATTTTCTGAATTTAGTCGATGTCTTTGCCAATCAGGGTTAGTTGTCTTTGAACCATTCATCACCACAAAGTCAGGTTCTCCAAAATTTTCTAACTCATATACTGATGGACGAATAAACATATTAGTCACAAAATGAGCTTGCCATGCTACCTCCATTACAAAACGAACTTTAAGTCTTGTATCTACATTAGTACCACAGAAAGCATCTACAACGTATAACTTTGGTGAAGTAGATAATTGTTTTAATACTAATTTCTTTAAATCACGCCAAACTGATTGGGTGGTAGGAAAGTTTACTTTATTATCCCAATATATAGTGTCTTTTGTTACATCGTCTTTTACAATATATCTGTCTTTCGGAGAACGTCCTGTAAAGATTCCTGTTTTAACGGCAACTGCACCAGTGTCTGTCAAAGCTCCTTTTTCAAACCCTTTTCTACGATGAGATATTTCATCTTGGTACAATTCTTCATAAGATGGATTATAGGATACTTCATGATAACCTGTAATTCCTAGATGGTGTAGTTCTTGAATAATTTTGATGTTTTTCATCTTACTCGTACTTAAAATGGAACAATCAAATTTAGTTTATTTTAACTTACCAAAAACTGACAAAAGCCACAAATACAACATTTTTGTGTAAAAATGTTATTTTTAACAAAAAAGCTTCAACTCATTTTATTAAAACGAATTGAAGCTATGAATGTATTAAAGAAATTGTAGTTATTCTTCGTCTTTCTCAATAGACTCATCAACTTTTATGGAAGAATTTAGTGTTGTATCTGTTCGTATTTCCGTATGACGTATTTCGCCACCTGTAGTTCCTACTTTTTGAACAAGAAAAAGACTTACAATTCCTATTCCTAAGATAAATATGGAAACTAGTTTTTCTTTGGTATTCTTTTTAAAGTTTAAATATAAAGCTACAACCGAAAGTACTCCTAAACCATATAACAACAGGGCTAATTTCTCAGCGATTTCTTCGTGCTCGTGAATAATTTCCCAGCCTACGGTAGGCATGTCTTCCACTACCCCTTCTGCACCTTCTCCTGTTCCCATACTTAATCCTCCAAAAATTGCAGCAATTATAAATATGAAATACGATGTATTTCGTACTGTACTATTTTTTAGTACTACTCCTGCAATCAATATTCCAATTGCTAAAATGGTTCCAATTATTGGAAAATGGTTCACTACCATGTGTAAATGTGCTTCATTCATAATGCATCGATTTAAATTAAATTAGATTTGCTACTCTTAATTAGTTACATCAAATACTCCTTTGGTCAAAATTTTTGAAGAAGCATTGATGCTCTCATTAGGAAGAATTTCTACAAAACTACTGCTCTTTTCTCCTATTGAAACAGCTACTTTTCTAAAAGAATAAATGTTGTTTTTAATAGTATTTAATAAAAGTACGAAATTTTTATTGTTTTCTATTACTAATGCTTCAGTAGGAATCGCTAATCCTTTTTTACTACTAGTTATAATTTTAGCTTCCACAAACATTCCTGTTAATAATTTTTGTTTTACGGTTTCATCTAAATGACCATGTACATTAATTGTTCTGTCATTACCTTCGATTGATTTTCCAACTAAATGTACTTCGGCAGGAAAAATATCTTTTGATGCCTCTGGAACTGTGAAATTAATTTTCTGTCCTACTTTTACTTTTAAGATATCTTTTTCAAAAACAGCTAATTCTAAATGTAAATGTTGTGTGTCAACAATTTCTAAAATTACATCTGAGGGAGCGATGTACATTCCTACATTAGCATTCATCACTACTATATCCCCTGAAATAGGTGAAGAAATAGTAACTATCGAAGTTAATTTACCTCTTTCAACATTAGTTGGATTTATTTTTAGTAAGATTAATTTCTCTTTCAAACTTTGGTACATCCCTTTAGCTTTTCGATAATCGCTTTCAGCCTTGAGGTAATTCTTTTGAGAACTTATTTTTTCATCAAACAATGTTTTTTGACGTTCGTATTCGGATTGTAAATATTTGATTTGTTCAGCGACTTCCAAATAGTCTTTTTGAATATCTAAAAACTCGCTGCTTTCTAAAGTCACTAATGCTTGACCCTTATGAACTTTATCCCCAACTAATAAAGTGGTTGATTTAACATATCCCCCAATGAACGTAGTTACTTGTGCTCTATTTTGAGGAGGTACATCTATTTTCCCAGAAGCAGCAACAGTAATATCAAAATCTTGATTTGTAGGAGTTGCTATTTGCATTCCTCCAGATTTAAATTGAGCCGAAGTTAGTTTTATAAAACCATTTTCATTTGCTTTATTTTCTTCTACTTTAGCATCTTTACAACTTATAAAAATAGTAGTCAAAGCAACTAATATATATTTTGTCGTTCTCATAGTAATTAACTTAAAAATTAGGATAATACAATTCGAGTTGTGTGTTATTGTATTGCAATAAGGTGTCTAAATAATCCACTTGAATAGCCGTAGCATTCTCTAAACTTTGGATATACTGAAAAAAATCAATTTCACCATTTTTATAACTTAAATTGGCTACTTTAATAATTTCTTTTGATATTTTTTGACCAAATTGATTGTAATAATTAATAGCTTCTTGGTATTTGGCTAATTCATTTTCCTTTTGGCTAAGATATTGAGTCATTTTTTGCTCTTCGTATTGTTTTTGTTGTTCCCAACTTTTTAAATCCAATTGCGCTACTTTAATTTTAGAAGTCGTTCCCGAAAATAAAATAGGAACCGCTACTCCTAGTTGAAAGCCATACAGAGACTGAGACAATCCATTATTCCTACCTTTGAAATAATCTATATTAACATCAGGTAACCAATTTTTTTTTTGTAATTCTAATTGTTTTTTATACGTTTCAGTAACTCTTTCTAAATAAACTGAATATAATTCTTTTCCTACACTACTTTTTACAATTACTAGCGGACTCATTTGAGTATTCGAAACAGTTACTTTAATATCAGATTGTACCAAAGCATTGAGTAATTCATATTGCGCTAATTTATCTTTTTCAATTTGAGATTTCTTAGTTTGAATCTGTCCGCACTTAGCTTGGGCAGTTATTTTTTCTAAATAATTAGTTTCTCCCAATTCAAAACGTCTATTACTTGCTTTAGCAAAATTTTGATACAAACTATCCAAGTAGACATAGCGTTTTTCTTGATTTTGCAAGTATACAATATGCTCATATACTTTAGATATAGCTAGAGTAAGTCTATTTTTTTGCAATTCAAATCGGGCTTTTTCTTTTTCGAATTCAGCCGTCAATATTTTTTTCCTTGAACTGTAAACGGTTGGAAACTCAAATCTTTGTTGTATTCCAAAAACCCGTAACGGTTCATTATTTAATGCTAAATTATTTTGATCATAACTGTAATAAACATTTGTCTTATCAAAAGAATAGGCCGTTTTAATAGCTTCTTTTAACCTGTCTAATTGCAATTGAGAAGCTTTAATTTCTTTATTATTTTCTAATGCTAATGCAATAATGTCTTCTCGTTCTGAAGTTTTATTTTGACCTAATACTACAGTATTGCTTAACAATAACAAGAATAAATATGTCGATTGATGATGTATTTTAAATTTTGGCTTTTTAAACTCTTTTTTATCAAATACTTTGTAAAGTACAGGCAAAACAATCATAGTTAAAATAGTTGCAGTAAACAGTCCTCCTATAACTACAGTAGCTAACGGACGTTGTACCTCAGCTCCTGCGGAAGATGAAATTGCCATGGGTAAAAATCCTAATGCAGCTGCAGCTGCAGTCAATAAAACGGGTCTCAATCTATCAGTAGTTCCTTTTAAAATTAATTCATTCATATCTTTCATTCCGTGATGTTTAAGTTCTTTGAAATGTTCAATTAAAACAATTCCATTTAAAACTGCAATTCCAAAAAGAGCAATAAATCCAACACCTGCCGAGATACTAAATGGTAAATCACGAATCCATAAAAAGAGAATCCCTCCTACTGCAGAAAGCGGTATAGCAGAATACACCATTAAAGCCTCTTTAATTGAACCAAAAGCAAAATACAATAAAATGAAAATCAAAAATAAAGCAATTGGAACTGCAATTAATAATCGAGCTTTGGCACTTTGTAAGTTTTCAAATTGTCCTCCATATTTAACATAGTATCCTGCTGGAAGCTTAATCTTAACCTCTACAATTCTCTGAATATCATTTACTACACTTTGTAAATCACGATTCCTTACATTAACCCCAATTACTATTCTACGATTAGTATTATCTCTTGAAATCTTTGCTGGTCCTTTTGTATAATCTATAAGGGCTAATTCGCTCAAGGGAATTTGTTGACCGTTAGGTGTTGCTACATACAAATTTTTCAAATCTTCAATATCATGACGATTCGTTTCATTAAGGCGTACCACCATATCAAAACGTTTTTCTCCTTCGAATATATTTCCTACTGTTTTGCCAGCAAAACTTAAGGCAATCATTTCATTTAAATCAGCAATATTTAATCCGTAACGGGCTATTTTAGAGCGATCGTATTGCACAAACATTTGTGGTAGTCCTTCTGTTTTTTCAATAATGATATCCGAGGCACCTTCTACATTTTTAATAGCCCTTTCTATTTCGTGCGCTTTTTGTGCCAAAATATCTAAATTTTCTCCAAAAACTTTTATGGCAACATCAGATCGAGTACCCGAAACTAACTCGTTAAATCGCATCTCGATAGGTTGAGTGAACTCAATTTCCATATTCGGAATTTGTGCTGCAACAGCTTCTTTTATCTTATCTGCCAATTCATCCTTAGATACTGCCGAAACCCATTCTGATTTTGGTTTTAATTTTACAATAATATCGCTTTCTTCCATTGACATAGGATCTGTTGGAACTTCTGCAGCACCTATCCTACTTACTACTTGATTTACTTCTGGAAAATTTTTAAGTATAATTTTTTCAATTTTTGTCGTGGTTGCTATTGTCTTGGTCAAAGAAGTTCCCGTTTTTAAAACGGGTTGTATAACAAAATCCCCTTCATCTAATGTTGGAATAAATTCTCCTCCCATTGAAGCAAATAATAGTATTGCAAAAATTAACAAGCCAAAAGCACCATACAATACTTTTTTTGTGTGCGTTAATGCCCAACTTATAATTGGCAAATACCAAGAATTTAATTTCTGTATTAGTTTATTTGGGAATGAATCTATACTTTCTTCTTTGGGTTTTAAAAACAAAGAGGAAACAACTGGAACATAAGTAAAACAAAACAACATGGCCCCTACTAAAGCAAAACTAAATGTCATTGCCATTGGCTTAAACATTTTACCTTCAATTCCTGATAACGATAAAATTGGAATAAAAACGATTAATATAATTAATTGCCCAAACACCGCAGAGTTCATCATTTTAGAAGCACTTTTAAATGTAATTTGGTCAACTTGTATCTGTCTGTCTTCTTTAGAAAGTGTTGTCAAATGTGCTGATTTATGAGCAATTTGAAAAGCAATGAATTCAACCATAATTACAGCTCCATCGATAATAATTCCAAAGTCTATAGCTCCTAAACTCATTAAATTAGCATCTATCCCAAAAATATTCATAAGCGAAATTGCAAATAATAAACATAATGGAATTACGGATGCTACTACTAACCCAGAGCGCCAATTCCCAAGCAATAGCACCACTACAAAGATTACTATTAAACAACCTAAAATTAAATTTTCAGCAACAGTAAATGTAGTTTTTCCTACCAATTCACTTCGCTCTAAAAATCCATTAATGTAAACGCCTGTAGGAAGATGTTTTTGTATTTCAGCTACACGATTTTTAACATCTGTAATAACTTGTTTTGAATTAGCTCCTTTCAGCATCATTACTTGCCCCAACACCTTCTCGCCTTCTCCATTGCCTGTTATGGCACCAAAACGATTCGCATGACCAAATTGCACTTTTGCAATATTCTTAATATATATTGGCATGCCATTGGTATTTTTAACAACGATATTTTCTATATCCTCTAATGACTTTACTTTTCCTTCACCACGAATGAAATAACTTTGGTTTACTTTTTCAATATAAGCACCTCCTGCTATACTATTGTTTTTCTCCAAAGCAGTAAAAACTTCTGACATAGTAATATTCATTGCTTTCAAACTAGCAGGACTAATCGCAATTTCATATTGCTTCAAATACCCTCCCCAGGTATTAATTTCTACCACACCTTTGATTCCAGACAGTTGTCGTTTTACTACCCAATCTTGAATAGTTCTTAAATCAGTAACAGAATAATTAGCTTTAAACTCCGGTTTTACCTCTAAAGTATATTGATAAATCTCTCCTAATCCAGTGGTAATAGGGCCCATTTCTGGTGTTCCAAAACCTTCGGGGATTTTTTCAGAAGCCGATTTTATTTTCTCAGCAATTAATTGTCTTGGCAAATAGGTTCCTAAATCATCTTCAAAAACAATGGTTACTACAGATAAACCAAATTTTGAAATAGAACGAATTTCTTTAACTCCTGGTAGATTTGCCATCTCAATTTCTACAGGATACGTAATGAATTGCTCAATATCTTGTGTAGAAAGATTCCTAGAAGTGGTGATAACTTGAACTTGATTATTAGTTACATCGGGAACTGCACCTATCGATATTTGAAATAAAGAAAATATTCCAAAACTAAATACTCCTAAAGTAAAGAGTAAAATAATCAATTTGTTTTTTAAACTAAAAGCTATGATTTTCTCAAGCATAAAAGAAGTCTATTTATAATTCACAAAAATAGAACATAAATATATGTTTTTCATGGGATAAAATCGAAAATGAGTTAGAAAATATGAGCATTCTATTATCATATTCAGCTCTATAAGCTTAATTTACTTATTTTTGTAAAAAAATAGTACTCTATGTCTTTATTAAAAAAACTATCCCCTTTTTATAATCTCACCTTATTTTATATTGTAGTAAGTTTTATTTTAAGAATTGTTTTGTTATTTCATCCAATTACCCAAGCTACATTTTCTTGGATAGATACAATTAAAATATTTAGTTTAGGCATTCTTTCAGATGGACTGGTTTTTACAGTCTTAAGTGGTTTTCTATGGTTGTATTTGATTTTCATATCCAATTCAAAATACCTAAAACCTACAGGATATATTGTATTTGGACTTCTAGTCAGCCTATTCCTGTATGTTGCGTTTGGAAACACTATCCTAAATGAATATGGTGGAGCGCTACCTGAAATTGGAATGATTTTTATTGGACTGAAAACATTGCTTTTTGGATTGTTATTATTTCTTCCAAAATACAGAAATACTATTCGTTTTTGGTTATTTTCTTTTGTTATTTTTCTATTTGTAACTTTAATTCTTCAAAATGCGATAAGCGAATTTTTCTTTTGGAATGAATTTGGGGTGAAGTATAATTTTATTGCTGTCAATTATCTGGTTTATACAAACGAAGTGATTGGGAATATTATGCAATCGTATCCAGTAATTCCTATATTTTCAGCTTTATTTTTAATCTCTGGAAGTATCACTTATTTCATCATTAAGAGATCTAAAAACTATATTGAAGCTATCCCTTCATTCACTGAAAAAATAAAAATTTCAGGACTTTACCTAACAATGTTAGCTTTATCTTTAGTTACAATACCTTATTTGGCTGCCAAAGAAAATTCTCAAAACATCTTTACAAATGAGTTACAGTCTAATGGTGTCTATAAATTCTATTTAGCCTTTATCCATAGTGAATTAGATTATTTTAAATTCTATAAAACAATACCAAATCAGGAAGCATACGCTATAATTAAGAAACAAATTCCTGGTAATAGTGATGAATCAACTTTGAGACGCATTAGTGGAAAAGGAACTGAAAATCATAAAAACGTTGTCTTAATAACCATAGAAAGTTATAGCGCTGATTTCATGAAAGCTTATGGAAACAAAAATTCTATTACTCCTTTTTTAGATAGCTTAGCTAACCAAAGTCTCCAATTTACTAATTTATATGCCGTAGGAAATCGTACTGTTCGTGGATTAGAGGCTGTAACATTGTGTTTCCCTCCTACAGCTGGAGAAAGCGTTGTTAAACGAAAAGACAATAAAAACAAATTTTCTACCGGAAATGTATTCAAACAAAAAGGATATCAGGTCAAGTACCTTTATGGTGGTGATGCTTTTTTTGATAATATGGAAGATTTCTTTTCTGGAAATGGCTATGACATAGTCGATAAAAAATCCCTACAACCAAGCGAAATTAGTTTTGCTAATGTCTGGGGAGTTTGTGATGAAGATATGGCTAAAAAAGCTATTAAAGTAATGAATGCAGAAGCCAAATTAGGCAAACCTTTCTTCAATCACTGGATGACAGTAAGTAATCACCGACCTTTTACCTATCCAAATAATAAAATTGACATTCCTGGAGATGCTAAATCTAGAGATGGGGGTGTAAAATATACCGATTATGCTTTGAAGCAGTTTTTTGAAATGGCTAAAAAGCAAACTTGGTTTACAAATACTGTTTTTGTTATTGTAGCTGATCATTGTGCCTCTAGTGCAGGGAAAACAGAACTCCCATTAGATAAGTACCGAATACCTGCTATGATATACAGCCCTGGTTTTATAAATCCGAAGAAATCAGCTCAGTTAATGTCGCAAATTGATTTAATGCCTACAGCAATGGGATTGTTGAATTTTAATTACGAAAGTAAATTTTATGGACAAGATGTATTTCAGCCTGATTACAAACCAAGAGCTTTGATTGCTACTTACCAAGATTTAGGATTAATAAAAGACAATGTATTGACTATTATTTCGCCTAAACAACAAGTAAAACAATTTCAATTAAATTTAAAACCAGATCAATTAATGGCTCCTGAATTTCGATTGTATTATGATCAAATCCTATTAAAAAAAGAAAGACCTGATCTAATTAAAGAAACTGTTGCTTACTATCAAACCGCTTCAGACATGCTGAAGAAAAAGAAATACGAAAAGAATTAAAAAAAAGGTGCTATCACAATAGCACCTTTTTTAATTAATCAAAATCTTTTTCACTTTCTAAGCCAAATAATTTTCCTTGATTCCAAAGTAATACATCCGCTTTTAAATTCATCTTGTTTCGTTCTGTTAATTCAAACGAATCTAAACGAGATAAATCAGGCTTTCCAGCATTAACCCAAGCAGTATACCAATAACTAGAAGTCATTACAATAGCTTTCTTTAATTGCTTTTCTACCATTCCATTCAATGCTTGATTGTATCTTTTTACATATTCATCTGTGTGAATCAAATCATTGAATTTATTTCTAGTAATTGTTCCTTTAGCATCTATTACATACATTTTTCCATTCCCAATCGACTCTCTCAAATCTTTATCTGCTGCTAATAATGGGGCTACCAGGGCATGTGAATCATTAATAATATCCCATGTTGTTGCTTCTATATTACTGATGTATTTTGCCTCTTCGGTATGAAAATTATAATTTTTACCAAACATCTCAGGAATACGAGCTTCCCATAACGCATGGATTCCTTTTTGGTTTGTTAACTGACCATCGTGGTTTGCTGAAGTATGTAATGGCATGTGAGCATCGCCTATATAATGACCTAAATCAGCGGCCAAAAATAAAATTTCAGTTTTACGCTTGTCTTTAAAAGCCTTAGTTAGTTTCACCATAACGTCCTGAATATACCAAGGTAAAATTCCGTTGCTTGACAAGAATTTTTCATCGTACTTTTTCTTAATTAATTCGGGTGTTTTAGGAATAGTATCGATAGCACCATAATTTTCTAAATCAATAAAATGACGTGGTTTTTCAGTATTATCACGTAATGTATATTTTCTTAAATCTGGAACTGTTGATTCTTGAGTTACAAAATTAATATGATTGTAAAAAAATGTTCGTACACTTTCCGGAAGTGCTAAAACAGCTGCTTTATTAATATGCTCATGTCCAAAAGGTCCCCAGGAAACAACTGTAAAAGCTACTATTGCAATTCCGGTACTTATCGTTAATGACTTAAATAAATCTAGTTTCATAATGTAAAATTAAAGATATAAATATATTTATAAATGAGAAATTATAACAATCCATTATATTTTCTAATAAACCATTCTAATGAGAGTATTGCAGCTATAATTATTAACAATGAATTCCATTCAATAAGAGGAGTTTTTACAACTACATTTTTTTGTATTGCTTTATAATTTTCTTGTTCTACTAATTGATTTATCAAATTGTTTGTTTGATTAGGGAGATAAATTTTCCCATTTGTACGATTAGCCAATCTATTTAATTTTTGAAAATCAGGATTTACAAATTGTTTTTCAATATCGTAATCAATTATTTCAAAATTCCCCGAATAGCTATCTTTAGAATTTAGTTCTGTAATTAAAAAATTATATTTTCCAGCCGAAAGTCCCTTAAGATTGGCTTCAAAAGAGTTAGCTCCTTTTACGAGATCATAATATTTTACACTTTTAGCTTGTTTATTTGTTACCGAAATAGTTACTCTGGCTTTCTCATCAAAATCATAATTCTTATTAAAATATTGAGCTCTAATCGTAACATTATCTCCTGTAGTATAAAATTTCTCATGCTCAACAACTAAAGATTTCTTATTAGTATTCGATGCTAAAAATTGAATTATTTTATCGATAAAAACATCAAAATTTTGAAAAGATTGATTGTCCCTATAACTTTTTGAACGCCATTGCCAACTATTTTCTCCTAAAAGAAAAGCTTTTCTTTTGCCTTGATTTTCTACAAAAGCTAATAAAGGGGATTGGGTTGAAATTCCTTTTATCTTGGAAGAAAGTAATACCGAAACGTTGCTTTTAGCTGTAATCCTTCCAAAATTATTTTGCAAAGGAGGAAACGATTCAAAATCAATCGCATCAATTGCAAATAGATTAAAATTAGAATTAAGCATACCAAAGTAATCTTCTTTTTGATTTACCATTTTGAATTGTAAATCCTCTTGTTGTTGATTTAAGAAACTAAAGTCAGTTGCCGTCCCAGTGACGATAAATGTATTTATTCCTGCTGTATTTGCGATTTCAAAAACTCGTTTAAAAGTTTGATTAGGTTGGTAAAAAATTAGAATATTATTTTTTTCTAATTCATTGTTATTGTTAGGATTAACTACTTTTACTTTACGTTGTGAATTAGATTCAATAGCGCGTTTCAATGCGCCAACATCAGGATGATTAATTCCCGTAACTATAGTGATATCTGTTTTTTGATCAATTACTTCAATTGCAAAATTTTTACTATTGTTAAAACGATTCATTTCTTTCTTAGAAGATGAAATTGTAGCCTTATACAATTGTAAACCAATTTTATTTGTTGGCAATACTAATTTGACTATTTCTGTATTATTGTTTGGAGATAATTTAATGTTTTGGTTTGATACCAAAATTTCACCTTGATAAATTCTTAAATTAGTTGATATTCTTTCGTCTCCCGAGTAGGAAACAAATACTTCTACAGGAAATTTGTTTTTATAAAAAGCATATGTATTGACATTAATTTGATTGATTTTCAAATCAAATACTTTTGCTGTATCTCCCAAAACAATTGGGTAAATACTATTTTCGGTATCAAAACTATACTCATAATCCGCACCAATAGTTTGATTACCATCTGTTAGAATAATTGTAGGAAAGATTTTGTTCTTGTATGTTTTTTTTAAAGCTTTAGCAACACCATCTAAATTAGTTTGTATTCCTTTAAAATTAAAGTTTTTAGAGGCTTTAAAATCTTCATCAAATCGATACGTATGAATGGTAAATTTTTCGTTTAAAGCAGTATTGGAAATTATTTTTTGAAAACTCTTCAAAGCATCTTTATTTGATTTTAAAAAAGAAACTGAACTAGAATTATCCATTACTAGTAGTAAAGGTGTTTTTTCTACTACATAAGTCTTTCTTGTAATTATTGGATTAATTAATAGGATTAAAACCCCTAAAAAACCTAAAAAACGTAATAAAGCCAAGAACAGGATTAAGTTAGATTTGTTCTTGGCTTTAAAAATATATTGAAAGTAAGTGAAACCCGCAGCAATCAAAACAGAAAAAATCAGCGCTATGATTGTATTGGTTTCCATTGTTTTAAAATTACAGTTTGATTACACAACCAAACTTAGTATAGAAGATTATGTTAGCATTCCACCACAAACATTTAACACCTGCCCTGTTACAAAAGCACTCATATCTGAAGCAAAGAAAAGACAAGCATTAGCTACATCATCAGTTGTACCGCCTCTTTTCAAAGGAATTCCATCTCTCCAACCTTGAACAACTTCAGGACTTAATTTAGCTGTCATCTCAGTTTCAATAAACCCTGGTGCAATTGCATTACAACGAATATTTCTTGAACCTAATTCTAGTGCAATCGATTTGGTAAAACCAATTACTCCTGCCTTAGAAGCAGCATAGTTGGCCTGACCTGCATTTCCTTTCACTCCCACAACACTACTCATATTGATAATCGAACCCGAGCGTTGTTTTAAAAATGTTTTTTGTGTAGCCTTTGTCATATTAAATACTGATTTCAAGTTGACATCAATTACTTGATCGTAATCAGCCTCTGACATACGCATCAATAAATTGTCTTTTGTAATTCCAGCATTATTGATTAAAATATCAACAGTTCCAAACTCTTCAATCACAGCATCTACAAAAGCTTGGGCTTCGTTAAAATCAGCGGCATTGGATTGATATCCTTTGGCTTTGATGCCCATTGCATTCAATTCGTTTTCTAATGCTAAAGCAGATTCTACAGATGAACTGTAGGTAAATGCAATATTAGCTCCATGCTGTGCAAACACTTCAGCCACTCCTTTTCCGATTCCACGGCTGGCACCAGTAATAATGGCTACCTTTCCTTCTAGTAATTTCATAGTATAAAAACTAAATATATTATTTTAATAAGACTAATACTGATTACACATTCAATTATAATCATTCAAAGTTCAAATATAATAATAAATGGAGAATAAACGAAACGAATCATTGCCCTGTTATTGTATGGAAAATAGCAGCCATTAATAATTTTAATTATATTTATACAATAAATTTATTTCGATGATGTTATAAATAATCCTAAATCATTCAATACCCCAATAATTATGACAAAAACAAATCGCTTATGTGTTTTTTTGATTGCAATCATCTTCTTATCGTGCAGTAATCACGACAACACCTATCCTAATGTAACTGTTACTTTTGCAGGAAAAATTGATTTAAATAATCTAAGTAATTATGCCAATCAAACCAAACCTGCTTATATTACAAAAGATAATACTGCAGGAAACCTAATAACTGACAAAGGAGCTACTTTAGGAAGAGTATTATTTTATGACAAAAATCTATCTTCAAATAATACTATTTCATGTGCTTCATGTCATATCCAATCCAATGCCTTTGGGGATACTGAAATTGCAAGTACAGGTGTCAATGGAACAACTACCAGACACGCTATGCGATTAATCAATAGCCGATTTGCAAATGAAACCAAGTTCTTTTGGGATGAAAGGGCTACTACTTTAGAAGCACAAACATCAGAACCTATCAAAAATCATATTGAAATGGGGTTTAGCGGTATTAGTGGAGATGGCTCAATTACTACTCTAATCGCTAAACTTCAAAACATAGGATACTATAAAGAGCTATTCAAATTTGTATATGGTTCAGAAATTATTACTGAAAACAAATTGCAACTTGCATTAGCACAATTTGTTAGAAGCATCCAATCTTTTGACTCAAAATACGACATCGGAAGATCGGCTGTACAAAATGACAACCAAGCATTCCCCAACTTTACAGCCCAAGAAAATCAAGGTAAAAATTTATTCTTATCCCCTCCCGTATTTGATGCTAATGGGGTTAGAACTTCTGGAGGTTTAGGATGTGCAGGATGTCACGCACCTCCTGAATTTGATATCGACCCTAACACGAAAAACAATGGAATTATAGCTGTTTTAAATGGTACCGGCATTGATATTACTAATACTAAAGCTCCATCTTTGAGAGACTTAGTAAAATCAGACGGAACTCCTAATGGACCTATGATGCACACAGGTAATTTTGCAACATTACAAAATGTTATCGGTCATTATGGAACTATCACTATTGCTCCTAAAAACACCAATCTTGATCCACGATTAACACCAAATGGGATAGGACAACAATTAAATTTAACAGCAACTGAAGTAAATGCTTTAATTGCTTTTATTAAAACCTTAACCGGAACCAATGTATATATTGATGCGAAATGGTCTACTCCTTTTATAAAATAAAAACGCCTCACGTTTTGTGAGGCGTTTTAATATTAAAATAGAATAGTATTAACCTAAAACTTCTTTTACTTTTTTACCTATTTCAGCAGGAGAGTCCACCACGTGAATTCCGTTTTCTCTCATGATACGCTTTTTAGCTTCTGCAGTATCATCAGCCCCACCTACAATAGCTCCTGCATGACCCATTGTACGTCCAGCTGGAGCAGTAACTCCTGCGATAAAACCGACAACTGGTTTACGATTTCCATCGGCTTTAATCCATTTAGCTGCATCTGCCTCTAATTGACCTCCAATTTCTCCAATCATAACGATACAATTCGTTTCAGGATCGTTCATTAACAACTCCACGGCTTCTTTTGTGGTAGTTCCAATGATTGGATCTCCACCAATACCAATTGCAGTAGTAATTCCTAAACCTTGTTTAGCAACTTGATCAGCGGCTTCATAGGTTAATGTACCTGATTTAGACACTATACCTACTGTTCCTTTTTTGAAAACAAAACCTGGCATAATTCCCACTTTAGCTTCACCCGCAGTAATAACACCTGGGCAGTTAGGTCCAATAAGTCTTGCATTTCTTTCTTTAACGTAGCTATTTGCTTTAATCATATCAGCTACAGGAATCCCCTCTGTAATAGCAATAATTACTTTGATTCCAGCATCGGCTGCTTCCATAATTGCATCCGCTGCAAAAGCTGGTGGCACAAAAATAATTGATGTATCAGCACCGGCTTGATCTACTGCATCTTTTACCGTGTTAAAAACAGGACGGTCTAAATGAGTTGTTCCTCCTTTACCTGGAGTTACACCGCCTACAACGTTTGTACCATATTCAATCATTTGAGAAGCATGAAACGTTCCTTCACTTCCTGTAAATCCTTGAACAATTATTTTGGAATTTTTATTAACTAAAACACTCATGATATATTTTTTATATTTATTTTAAAAATTGAAATGCAAAAGTACGGTTTTGAAATTATTTTTGAACTTTTTAATTGAAAAATACATTAAGAAATTTGACTCATTTGATATCCTCTATATAGCTTGTTCTCTTTTAGTTGCCAAATCGCTATAAAATTGGCTAAAAACATCTCTTCTCTTGGATTTTCAATTGTTTTTACATAATGAGAATACCGAACAGACACTAAATCATTTTCCGAAAGAATATGACTTATTCTAACTTTGGATCGTACGTAGGCTTTACTCAATTCATTTGCTAAATTCAGTATTGAATCATAATTCAATTGTACGAATCCCTTACTACTGTTCCAATCTAAAATAATTTCTGGATGAAGGAAATCTTTCATCACTTCAACATCAATTAAAGCATCTGATTTGTAAAAATTCTGTACTATTTTTTTTGCTGACATTATTTTAATTTATTTAAAAGTTCCGGTATTTTCTTAATATTAGCTAATTGTTTTAATTTCTCTCTCGATTCTTCTATTGGAGTACCAAAATACGATTTTCCTCCTTCGATAGACTTAGTTACTCCTGTTTGTCCCATCACCACTGCTTTGCTACCAATTGTGATTCCACTTGTTGTGCCTACTTGTCCCCAAAGAGTCACTTCGTCTTCAATAATTACACAACCCGCTATTCCTGTTTGTGAAGCAATTAAACATTTTTTTCCTATCACTGTATCATGTCCTACATGCACCTGATTGTCTAACTTACTTCCTTCACCTATAATTGTATCCCCTGTAACTCCTTTGTCAATGGTGCAAAGAGCACCAATACCAACATTGTTTTCAATCACCACCCTTCCTCCTGAAAGTAATTGATCGAATCTTTCAGGACGTTTTTTATAATAAAAAGCATCTCCTCCTATCACAGTTCCTGCATGAATAATTACATTATCTCCAATTATTGTATGATCGTAAATAGCTACATTAGAATGAATTAAACAATTTTCACCAATGGCTACATTATTTCCAATGAAAGTATTGGGTTGTATTATTGTTCCTTGACCTATTCTAGCCGAAGCTGAAATAGACACATTTGAGGATTCAAATGGTTTAAAATGTTTAATTAAAACATTAAAATCTCGGAATGGATCATCTGAAATTAATAATGCTTTGCCAGCAGGACAATCCACTTCTTTATTGATTAGCACAATAGTGGCTTTTGATTGTAATGCTTTGTCATAATATTTTGGATGATCTACAAAAACAATATCACCTGGTTCTACTACATGAATTTCATTCATACCAAAAACAGGAAAATCAGCATCGCCAATAAAACTACAGTGAATCAAATTAGCAATCTCTTTTAAAGTATGTGGTTTTGGAAATTTCATGATTTCAAAATAATAAGGTTGATTACACTATGTATAATCAACCTTGTGAATATTTGGTTTTATTTATTCTTTTACACGTTCCATATAAGAACCAGTAGTAGTATCAATTTTTATTTTATCTCCTTCGTTAATAAACAAAGGCACATTAACTATTGCGCCGGTTTCAACAGTTGCAGGCTTTGTTGCATTTGTTGCTGTATTTCCTTTTACACCAGGTTCGGCATAAGTTACTTCTAAAACAATAGAAGCAGGCATATCAACAGATAAAGGAGCTTCTGTTTCAGCATTAATTTGAATCATTACATTAGTTCCTTCTTTTAATAAATCAGGATTATCTAATACATTTTTGTTCAATGTAATCTGTTCAAAAGATTCATTATTCATAAAATGAAATTGATCACCTTCTGCATAAAGATATTGGAATGTATGCGTTTCTACACGAACTTCATCAATTTTATGCCCTGCAGAAAATGTGTTATCTAATACTTTTCCGTTCGTTAAAGATTTCAATTTTGTTCTAACAAAAGCTGGTCCTTTACCTGGTTTAACGTGTAAGAATTCAATGATTTTATAAATATCATTATTGTATTTGATACATAATCCGTTTCTAATATCTGATGTACTTGCCATTTTAAATTGTATTTATTTCTATTTATTTTTCTTTCTTATTAATAATTGCCACTATATCCTTTCATTACTCCTCTTGATGAATTTCGGATAAAATCTAAAATTTCATCACGCTCTGGTGTAGCTTCCATTTCAGCTTCAATAATACCAATAGCTTGAGTAGTATTGTAGTTTTTTTGATAAAGAATACGATAAATATCTTGAATTTCTCTGATTTTTTCGGTTGAAAATCCTCTTCGTCTTAATCCGATAGAATTAATACCTACATAAGACAAAGGCTCTTTAGCTGCTTTTGTAAATGGTGGTACATCTTTTCTTACCAAAGATCCTCCAGAAATCATAGCATGATCACCAATATGAATAAATTGATGTACCGCTGCCAATCCTCCAATAACAGCATAATTACCTACAATAACGTGTCCCGCCAAGGCAACTCCATTTACAATGATAGCATTATTCCCTACAACACAATCATGGGCAATGTGTGCATAAGCCATAACTAAACAATTATTGCCTATTACGGTTTGTCCAGAAGCTATTGTTCCTCTATTGATAGTTACACATTCTCTAATAGTACAATTATCACCTATAATTGCCAAAGAATCCTCTCCTCCAAATTTTAAGTCTTGTGGCACAGCCGATATTACTGCACCTGGAAAAATATTACAGTTTTTCCCAATTCTGGCACCTTCCATTATGGTTACATTAGAACCTATCCAAGTACCCTCACCAATAACTACATTGTTGTGGATTGTTGTAAAAGGTTCAATAACTACATTTTTGGCAATCTTAGCGCCAGGATGAACATATGCTAATGGTTGATTCATCTGTTTTGTTTTAATAATTTCTAATTTACTAGAAAATTTGCACTAAAACTTCTGCGAATTTTCTAATATTTTATTGTTTTTTAGCTATTTGAGCCATTAATTCTGCCTCGGCTACTAATTTACCATTAGCATAAGCGTTGGCTTGCATATGACAAATCCCTCTTCTTATAGGAGTGATTAAGTCGCATTTAAATATTAGTGTATCTCCAGGAAGTACTTTATGTTTAAATTTTACATTATCCATTTTCATAAAATAAGTCAAGTAATTTTCAGGGTCTGTAACAGTACTTAAAACTAAAACTCCTCCTGTTTGTGCCATAGCTTCTACAATTAACACACCTGGCATAACCGGTGCTTCTGGGAAATGGCCTACAAAGAAGTTCTCATTCATCGTTACATTTTTCATACCTACCACGTGATTTTCAGACATTTCAATAATTCTGTCAATCAATAAAAATGGAGGTCTATGTGGTAATGTAGCCATGATTTTATGGATATCCATTAAGGGTTCCTGATGCAAATCATATGTTGGAACAAAATTTCGTTGTTCAATTTTTATAATTTTAGACAACTTTTTAGCAAATTGGGTATTGACATAGTGTCCTGGTTTATTAGCAATAACTTTTCCTTGAATCCTTGTGCCAATTAAAGATAAATCTCCCACAACATCTAGCAATTTATGTCTTGCTGCCTCATTAGGATAATGTAATGTTAAATTATCTAGTATTCCATTTGGTTTTACTGCTAATTGATCTTTTCCAAATGCTTTTTTGAGATTTTCCATTGTGGTAGCTGATATTTCTTTATCAACATATACAATGGCATTATTTAAATCACCCCCTTTAATTAATCCATTATCTAGAAGAGATTCTAATTCGTGTAAAAAACTAAATGTTCTTGAATCTGAAAATTCTTCTTTGAATTCAGAAAGACATTTCATTGTTGCATTTTGAGTACCCAAAATTTTGGTACCAAAATCCACCATAGTAGTAATACAGTAATTGTCACTCGGCATTACTAAAATTTCACTACCTGTCGTTTCATCTGTAAAAGAAATGACTTCTTTTACCACATAAACGTTACGTTTTGCATCTTGTTCTTCAATTCCAGCCTTTTCAATAGCTTCAACAAAATATTTTGATGATCCATCCATTATTGGTAACTCAGATGAATTAAGCTCAATAATCACATTGTCCAAATCACATCCTGTTAATGCTGCTAAAACATGTTCTGGGGTTTGAATTTGAACTCCTAATTTCTCTAAATTAGTTCCGCGTTGTGTATTAACAACATAATTAGCGTCTGCTTCAATAACTGGCTGACCTTCTAGATCTACTCTAACAAAAGTAAAACCATTATTTGCTGGGGCTGGTTTAAAAGTCATTGTCACTTCTTTTCCAGTGTGTAATCCAACACCTGTAAGCGAAATTTCTGTTTTGATGGTTTTTTGTTTAACCATTATTTTTAGTTTTTAGATTTAGTATTTCTTTTTTTAACTCTTCTAATTCAGATACAATCTTTGGTAAATTTTTAAAATGAACATACGATTTTGAAAAATCAGAATAACCAAAAGCAAGACTTCCTTGCATAATTTGTCCGTCTTTTACATTCTTAGTAATCCCTGATTTAGCTTTAATACCTACATTATTTCCAACGGTTATGTGACCTGCAAAACCAACTTGACCACCAATCATTCCGCTTTTACCAATTTTGGTAGAACCTGCAATTCCTGTTTGAGCAGCAATCACTGTATTTTCTCCAATTTCAACATTATGAGCAACTTGAATTTGATTATCTAATTTTACTCCTTTGCGAATAATCGTAGCACCCATAGTAGCCCGATCTATAGTCGTACAAGCTCCAATTTCAACATCATCTTCAATAACAACATTACCTATTTGTGGAATTTTTTTGTAGGTACCATCTGGATTCGGTGCAAACCCAAAACCATCTGAACCAATAACGGTTCCAGAATGAATCGTACAATCATTTCCGATAACCGTTTCTGAATAAATTTTTACGCCTGCAAAAATGGTTACATTGTTTCCAATTACAGTATTATCACCTACAAATGAATTTGGGTAAATTTTTACATTAGTTCCCAAAACTACATTTTTGCCAATATAACTAAAACTACCTAAGTATAAATCTTTTCCATATTGTACGCTTTCATCTATAAAGGAAGGTTGTTCAATACCAGTCTTATTCAATTTTACTTGATTATAAAACTCTAACAATTTGGTAAAGGCACTGTAAGCATCTTCTACTTTTATCAAGGTCGTTGTTATACTAGCTTCTGGTGTAAATGTACTATTGACAATTGTTACCGAAGCTTGTGTAGTGTATATGAAGTTTTGGTATTTTGGATTCGATAAAAAAGTCAGAGATCCCTCTTGTCCTTCTTCAATTTTAGATAATTTAAAAACTTCTGCTTGAGGATTACCTATTACTTCTCCTTCTAAAATTTCTGCTATTTGTGCTGCTGTAAACTTCATTCAATAAGGATTGTTTTTAATAGGTTTTAAAGCCCAATTTAAAGGGTTTTGGAAATTAAATAGTAATAGACTTTTTTCGTTCATTCCGACAAAAATATAAAAAATAGATTTTATTATAACGTTTTTATACTAGTTGTTTTGGAAAACAAATGTAATATTTCGTGACAAGCTTGGATAATGATTTCAAATTCAACTGGTCTGATGCTTCTACTACATCTTCAATTGTTTTATCTTTTTTCAGGATTCGGATAGGCTCGGCTTCTTTGCTGTAGGCTTGATTTTTAATTTTTCCTTTAAAAATAAAGTAACTTGCCTCTGCAATTGAAATATTGTTTTCTTCTGAGAAACGTAGTTGTAAAGCTGTTATTTCATCAAGAATTATTTTTTCAGAAGTTACTTTAATTTTTGGTAAATCCCGATTAATTATCATTTTGCTTAATGACGATAAAATAAAATCATCTTGACTTTGCCATGCTTTCAAAGCACTAATGACATCAAAATCATCTAACTGTGAAAACAAATTCAATATATTAGACTCAAAATCTTCTTGAGCTATCCGATTCTTAATAAAAAAACATAGCGGAGCACTACATGGTAACTCTACACCTTTTAAAACTAACTCTTTAGCGCGTTTCAAAACCTTTGTTAGAATTAATTCTGCTACCAAACTTGTCTTATGTAAATAGGCTTGCCAATACATCAAACGTCGAGACATTAAGAATTTTTCTACTGAATAAATTCCTTTCTCCTCAATTACCAAAACATCATCTACCACATTCATCATTTGAATCAATCGCTCTGAATTGACGTTTCCTTCAGCTACACCCGAATAAAAACTATCTCTTTTAAGATAATCCATTCGATCCATATCCAACTGGCTTGATATCAATTGCAACATAAATTTACGATGGTATTCTCCTTTAAAAACTTGGATTGCCAAACTCAATTGCCCCTTGAATTCTTCATTCAATTGGTTCATAAATAATAACGAAATAGCTTCATGGTGAACATCTTCTACAATACTTTTTTCCATAGCATGAGAAAACGGCCCATGTCCAATATCATGTAAAAGAATTGCAATATATAAGGCATTTTCTTCTTCTTCCGAAATAGAAACTCCTTTAAATCGCAATACATCAACAGCTTTTTGCATCAAGTGCATACAGCCCAAAGCGTGATGAAAACGTGTATGATTAGCACCGGGATATACTAAATATGATAATCCCATTTGGGAAATTCGTCGTAAACGTTGAAAATAAGGATGTTGAATTAAATCGTAGATTAAAGCATTAGGAATGGTAATGAACCCATAAATAGGATCATTGAAAATTTTTAATTTATTGATTTGACTCACAATTTGGTGGCTTTAGGGCAACAAATATAAAGAAAATTGATTTATATTTTGAATCGATTTTTTTGATTAAATTTGTTAGAGAAAGGTTTTATAAATCAAACCTAATCCCAGAAGATATGGATCATAAACAATTGCAAAATGACAAACTACATTTGATTAGTTGGATTACTCAAATTCAAGATCGTCATTTGATAGAAAAAATTAAATCATTGATGAGTGCATCCAATGAAAATTTAACTCTTACTAATGAACAAGAGTTAATATTGGAAGTTGAGAAAGGTAAAGAAATTGGCTCTCAAAAAGATATTGATTCGTTACCAATTAATCCAAAAACTGACTATGAATTATAACAAAATGAGGGAAATAATACTATCCGTTTTTTGTGTGTTATAATCTTTTCAGTCAGATATTTTCGTATTGTTTTTTCAATCGTGGTCTTGAAGTGAAATAAAATTTTTACAATAATTTTATAAATACTTTCTGCTTATTCATTGTTGTATAAATCTAAAACTTGAACTCATTACGATTTTGGAAAAGACACTGATATTCTTTCTAATTTGTCCATCATCGGCTTCTTCATCTGAATCACTATGTTCCTCTATCATTTCAGGTTTCATTAGCATTAGTAAAACTTCGAAAGTTGTGTTTATATAATTTATGTTCTGCAAAGACAATGTTGTCGAAAACAGAATTATACTAAAGTATTTTTAAATGTTTTTTGTCTTCGTGGTTTTTAGTTAATTTGTTGAAAATTATAATTGAAAAAAGTTACAAAAAGGTTTTTTGATTGATTTTACATTTAAAAATTATACTATATCATCAGTTTTCTAACAAATAATAATGAAAAAAATAATTTATTTTAAGCAATCAAACATTAAAAAAAACTTGTAAATTGCCTATATACAAATTAAATTAGTACTAATGGAAGATACTATAAAAATACTTTGGGTGGATGATGAAATTGATTGTTTAAAATCTCATATATTATTTTTAGAAAGCAAAAATTATAACGTAACCACTTGTAACAATGGTTTAGATGCTATTGAAATATTTGAAAAAAATAATTTTGACATCGTCTTTCTAGATGAAAATATGCCTGGAATGAGTGGTTTAGAAACTCTTTCTGAGATGAAAGAAAAAAAATCATCTGTTCCTATGATAATGATTACGAAAAATGAAGAGGAATATATTATGGAAGAAGCAATTGGATCTAAAATTGCCGATTATCTCATAAAACCCGTAAATCCCAATCAGATTTTATTAAGCTTAAAAAAGAATTTGGATCATTCTCGTTTAATTTCGCAAAAAACTACTTTAGACTACCAAAAAGAATTCAGAAAAATTACCCTAGAAATGGCTTCGGTTACTACTTTTGAAGATTGGATTGAATTGTATAAAAAATTAATTTTTTGGGAGTTACAACTTGAGAACATTAATGATGCAGGAATGTGTTCGATTTTAGAATCGCAAAAAACTGAAGCTAATTCCCAATTTGGGAAATTCATAGAGCGTAATTACGAATCTTGGTTTGAACCTAAGGCTAACCAACCTATTTTATCCCATACTTTGTTCAAAGAATTGGTGGTACCTGAAATAATAAAAAAAGACAAGCCTATACTCTTTGTTGTGATCGATAACCTGCGATATGATCAATGGGAAGTAATTCAAAATGTGGTGAGTAATCATTACAAACTAGAAAAAGAAGTGCCTTATTATGCTATTTTGCCTACAGCTACACAATATGCTCGGAATGCTATTTTTTCAGGTTTATTACCAATAGCAATGGAGAAACAATTTCCTGAATATTGGAAAAACGACACCGATGAAGGTGGTAAGAATATGTTTGAAGCCGAATTTTTAACAGCGCAACTAAAACGATTAGGATTAAACATTAAGCAAGACTATTTTAAAATTACCAATTTAGCCAGCGGTCGTAAATTAGTAGATAGTTTTAAAACATTAAAAACGAATGATTTAGTAACGGTTGTGTACAATTTTGTAGATATGTTATCGCATGCTAAAACGGAAATGGATGTAGTGAAAGAATTAGCACCTGATGATAAAGCTTATCGTTCATTAACCTTAAGTTGGTTTAAAAATTCTCCTCTTTTAGGCATGATTCAGCAAGCACAAAAAATGGGTTTTAAATTGATTATCACTACTGATCACGGAACAATCAATGTTAAAAATCCTTCGAAAGTGGTGGGAGATAAAAACACCAGCTTAAATTTACGATACAAAACAGGTAAAAGTCTTACTTACGAAAACAAAGACGTTTACGCAGTCAAAGACCCAAAAAAAATAGGTTTAACTAGCATCAACATGAGTAGTTCTTATATTTTTGCAAAAAATGATTTGTTTTTGGCTTATGTCAATAACTTCAATCATTACGTCAGTTATTATAAAAACACCTACCAACACGGAGGAATTTCATTAGAAGAAATGATTGTTCCTTTTTTGGTATTTAATCCCCGATAAATGGAAACAGTATTTACAATTGAACAACTGGAATCGGTAGCACAGCAAATCATCACCCAAGAACCTAAAAAAATAATTCTTTTTCATGGTGAAATGGGCGTTGGAAAAACTACTTTAATCAAGCAGTTATGTAAATATCTGGGTGTTTTAGAAGCAACGAGTAGTCCTACTTTTTCTTTAGTTAATGAATATGAAATAGCTGATAATCAATTAGTTTATCATTTTGATTTTTATCGATTAAAAAATGAAACTGAAGCTTTAGATATGGGGGCTGATGATTATTTTTATTCTGGAAATTGGTGTTTTATTGAATGGGCAGATAAAATTCCTAATCTCATCCCACAAGAACATACAACAATTACTATTGAATTGCGTCCAGACGGAAAGCGATATTTGAAGCTACTGAATTCATAATCCCCTTATAAGTATAAAAAAAAATATGTAAATTGTACCTTTTAATTTAAACACGACAATGTCTCTATCGCCTTTTACTAAAGAACAATTATTACCGCAAGAAGAAAAATTAGAAATCGCAAAGCAAAAAAGCGAACTTTTTATTGGTATTCCAAAAGAAACCAGTCATCAAGAACGTAGAATTTGTTTAACTCCTGATGCTGTAAATTCATTGACCTACCAAGGACATAGAGTTATGATTGAGTCTGGGGCTGGTATAAGTTCAAGTTATTCCGATAAAGAGTATTCTGATGCTGGAGCTGAAGTAACCCAAGATACTAAAAAGGTATTTAGTTGTCCTATTATTTTAAAAGTAGATCCTGCAAGTTTAGCTGAAATTGAAATGATGAATCAAAATACGATTGTCATCTCTGCTATTCAGATTAAAACAAGAAAAAAAGACTATTTCGAAGCCCTTTCGAAGAAAAAAATAACCGCTTTAGCTTTTGAATATATCAAAGACGAAGACGGTACTTACCCAGCAGTTAAGTCATTAAGTGAAATTGCAGGGACAGCTTCGATATTAATTGCATCCGAATTAATGATTGCTAATCAATTTGGAAAAGGATTGCTATTTGGTAACATAACCGGTGTTCCTCCTACTGATGTGGTCATTTTAGGAGCAGGAACTGTTGGCGAATTTGCAGCAAAAACTGCTATAGGTCTTGGTGCCAATGTCAAAGTTTTTGATAATTCAATTACCAAATTACGTCGTCTGCAAAACAATTTGAACCAACGCATTTTTACATCTACTATTCAACCTAAATCATTATTAAAAGCTTTACGACGTTGCGATGTAGCAATTGGAGCCATGCGCGGAATTGAACGCTGTCCTGTTGTAGTAACCGAAACCATGGTGGAACACATGAAAAAAGGCGCTGTAATTGTTGATGTTAGCATTGATACAGGAGGTTGTTTTGAAACTTCGGAAGTCACCACTCATGAAAAACCTACATTTATTAAAAATGATGTGGTGCATTATTGCGTACCCAATATCCCGTCTCGTTACTCTAAAACCGCCTCGCTTTCTATTAGCAATATAATCACCCCTTATTTGATGCAAATTGCTGAAGATGGCGGAATAGAAAGTGCTATTCGCTGTAACAAAGGTTTAAAAAATGGAGTATATATGTATCACGGAATTTTAACTAACAAAGCCATTGGCGATTGGTTTGGATTATCGGATAGTGATATCAATTTAATTGTTTTTTAAACAAAGTTTCCTTTACCTTTGCTAAAAATTATTATATGAAATTCTTTCAACGTTTTGCTTATTTTTTTTTAGGTCTTATTATGGGACTATTCTTTGTTTCAATGGTGTTCAGCGGAAAAGATACGCGTTGCAATTATTTCCCTAATGCCCGTGTATTGAATGATTTGAGAAACAAACCTTTTAACTATTCTACAAAAGCTACACAAATACTAGCTGAACCTTGGATTGACACAACCGATATTCGAAATACACTAGAATATGGAGATGTTGATTTTGACCAAAGCAATATTGCTGTTGGGAAAGGAAAAAAATATGTAATTGAAGGAAAAACAGTAAAAAATCAAAAAATTACACTTACTATAATTAATTATTCAGACAAAGCTGTTTTGGAAGATATTATCAAAAAATAATTAAACTTCAAGCCATTGAATTGGTTGTAGTCCTTTAGATTCTAAATACTCGTTCGTAGTACTAAAATGTTTATTACCAAACCATTTTCCTTGGTTAGCACTCATTGGCGATGGATGCCCACATTCTAAAACCAAATGTTTCTTGCGATCAATTTTCAATCCTTTTTGATGAGCAAAACTGCCCCAAAGTAAAAAAACCAATCCTTCTTTTTCATCGGATAATTTTTGAATTACAGCATCGGTAAACACATTCCATTTCAAATGTTTATGACTATTAGGTAAGTCTTCTCTAACCGTTAAAGTAGCATTGATTAATAGTACTCCTTGATTGGCCCAAGATGCTAAGTTGCCTGAAGTCGGCATAAAAATACTACCTAAATCATCTACTAATTCTCGATAAATATTACGTAACGAAGGTGGGATTTTCACTCCATCATTCACAGAAAAGCACAAACCATTGGCCTCTCCTTTTCCATGGTACGGATCTTGACCAATGATAACTACTTTTGTATCCGAAAAGCTACAATGATTAAAAGCCGAAAATATCAAGTCTTTAGGAGGGTAACAGGTATAATTTTGATACTCCAAATCCACCATTTCTAGTAATTCACTAAAATAGGGTTTCTGGATTTCTTCAGCTAAAATGGATTTCCATTCGGAATTAAGTTGGAGTTGCATAGTACTAAACATAAGTCGGGTATAAAATTATACTTTTTCTTCCAAAAACTCCTCTTAAACTTTGTAACTTTGCTTCTTAGCAACAAATCAATACATGATATCCATTACCGAAAAGACTTTACACGATTTACAATTTTCTACTGTTTTAGAGACGATTTCTGCTATTTGTAATACCGATATTGGAAAACAAAAAGCATTGGAAATTACGCCTTTCAAAGACAAAGAAACTTTGATGGAAGCCTTGTTGCAAACTTCTGAATACGTTTCGTCTTTTGATAATAACAATGCAATCCCTAATCATGGATTTGATGCTATCACACATGAAATCAAATTTTTAGGTATCGAAGATAGTTTCTTGGAAGTGGGAAGTTTTAGAAAAATTGCCAACTTGTCTAGTACGGTGAATTTTTTATTGAATTTTCTCAAAAAATTCCACGACTACTATCCCAATTTAAACAATAGAGCCTTAAAGGTTGAATTCACCAAAGACATCATCACAATGGTAGACGAAGTGGTTGATAAATACGGCGAAATCAAAGACAATGCTTCCCCCGATTTATTGAATATTCGCAGGGATATGAATGTGGTTCGAGGTAAAGTCAATCAGAGTTTTGGTGTAGCTTTAACCCAGTACAATTCGCTAGGATATTTAGATGATATTAAAGAAAGTTTCGTACAAAATCGTAGAGTTTTAGCCGTTCTATCGATGTACCGCCGTAAGGTAAAAGGATCCATTTTAGGCAGTTCTAAAACCGGAAGTATCGCTTATATCGAACCCGAAACTACTTTGAAATATTCCAGAGAATTAAGCAATTTAGAATACGAAGAAAAAGAAGAAATCACTCGAATTTTAAAACAATTATCTAATAAAATTCGTCCTTTTTTAGACTTACTCATTGAATACCAAAATTTCTTAAGCGATGTTGATGTTATTGCTGCTAAGGCAAAATATGCCAATAAAATCAATGCCATTTTGCCCACTATAACCGAGGAACGTCGCTTGTATTTTAGAGAAGCCTTCCACCCTATTTTATATTTAACCAACAAAGAAAAAAACCAAGTTACTTATCCACAAACTATTGAATTACAGCAAGAAAATAGAATTATTGTTATTTCGGGTCCTAATGCAGGTGGTAAAACTATTTCGCTAAAAACTGTTGGTTTATTACAATTGATGTTACAATCTGGAATGTTGATTCCGGTTCATGAGCGTAGTGAAACCTTTTTATTTGACCGAATCCTAACCGATATTGGCGACAATCAATCGATAGAAAATCATTTAAGTACGTATAGCTACCGTCTAAAAAACATGAACTATTTCTTGAAAAAGTGTAACAAGAAAACGATGTTCTTGATTGATGAATTTGGTACTGGTTCTGATCCCGAATTAGGAGGTGCATTAGCGGAGATTTTCTTGGAGGAATTTTACCATCGAGAGGCGTTTGGAATCATCACCACACACTATTCTAATTTAAAAATACTGGCTAACGAATTGCCTTTTGCCACCAATGCTAACATGCTTTTTGACGAAAAATCGCTGGAGCCTATGTACAAATTAGTGTTAGGCCAAGCAGGTAGTTCTTTTACCTTTGAAGTGGCTCAAAAAAATGGAATCCCTTATGGATTGATTAACCGTGCAAAAAAGAAAATTGAAGTAGGAAAAGTACGTTTTGATAAGACCATTGCGACACTCCAAAAAGAACGCACTAAATTGGAAAAAACTTCTTTAACTCTAAAAGAAGAAGAAACCAAAGCACGTGAAGAAAGCAAAAAAATGGAATCTATCAATGCTAAAATCAAACAAAAGCTAGAAAGCTACCAAGAATTGTATGATAGTAACCAAAAGACAATTTACATCGGTCAAAAAATAGAAGATATTGCTGAAAAATATTTCAATAACAAAAACAAGAAAGAGCTAATTGGTGAATTTCTGAAACTTGTTGAAATAGAAAATTCAAAACGAAAAAAAGCCACCGCTAAGGAAACTAAAGTAATAGCCGAAAAGAAAAAAGAAGTTATTAAAGAAGTCCAGGTTCAGGTAGAAGAAATTCGTGCAGAAAAGAAAGCTAAAAAAGTAAAAGTAGTGGTTGAGAAACCAAAACCTATTCTTAAAATTGGCGATCGTGTTAGAATGCTGGATGGTAAAGCGGTAGGAAGTATTGACAGTATCGAAAAAAACAAAGCAACCGTTAATTATGGCTTATTTACTTCTAAAGTCAGTGTAGACGAATTGGAATTAGTGGAAGCTGTGAAAAAATAACTATGCAAAATCTCCCTCAACATAAAAAAATCATTTTGTTTGACGGTCTTTGTAATTTGTGTGATGCTTCGGTACAATTTATTATAAAAAGAGATACAAACGATGTTTTTCGTTTTGTTTCATTACAATCTAATTTGGGACAACAAATTGTTCAGCATTTAGAAATTAACACTCAAGAAGTAGATAGCATCGTGCTGTATAATCCAGAGAAAAAGACGTATTTGAATAAATCGGAAGCTGTTTTTGAAATTATAAAAAGTAGTGGTGGAATTTTCTACTGTTTGCTTATTTTCAGGTTAATACCTATTGCAATTACAAATAAAATCTATGACTTCATTGCGAGAAATCGTTATAAATGGTTTGGGGAAAAGAAAAGCTGTTTAGTTCCAACTAAAGAGTTCGAATCAAAATTTTTAAAGTAAAAAAAAAGGATATCAAACGACATCCTCTTTTTTTATACAAATACCAGTGATTAACTTCTAATTAATTTTCTGTATTTCAATCGTTTTGGAGTTAAATCACCACCCAAACGTTTCTTTTTGTTTTCTTCGTAATCAGAGAAACTTCCTTCGAAGAAATACACTTCGGAATCTCCTTCAAAAGCTAGAATATGAGTACAAATTCTATCTAAGAACCATCTGTCGTGAGAAATAACTACTGCACAACCTGCAAAGTTTTCCAAACCTTCTTCTAAAGCACGAAGCGTATTTACATCCAAATCATTCGTTGGCTCATCCAATAATAGAACGTTACCTTCTTCTTTTAAAGTCATTGCCAAGTGCAAACGGTTTCTTTCTCCACCTGAAAGCATCGATACTTTTTTGTTTTGATCGCTTCCTCCAAAATTAAAACGAGATAAATACGCTCTCGAATTCACTTGACGTCCACCCATCATGATCAATTCTTGACCATCACAAAAGTTTTCCCAAATGGTTTTATCTGGATTAATATTAGAATGCGATTGATCCACATAAGCGATTTTTACTGTTTCGCCAATGGTAAACTCACCCGCATCCGGTTTTTCTTCTCCCATAATCATTCGAAAAATAGTAGATTTACCCGCACCATTAGGCCCAATAATTCCAACAATTCCTGCTTGTGGTAGGGTAAAGTTCAAATTATCATATAGTAATTTGTCGCCAAAAGCTTTAGCTACATTTTTAGCTTCAATCACATTAGTTCCTAAACGTGGCCCATTTGGAATGTATATTTCTAATTTTTCATCCAATTGTTTTTGGTCTTCGTTCAGTAATTTATCGTAATTCTGCAAACGCGCTTTTTGTTTAGTTTGGCGTCCTTTAGCTCCTTGGCGTACCCAATCCAACTCACGTTCTAATGTTTTTCTACGTTTTGAAGCTACTTTCTCTTCTTGAGCCAAACGATTTGATTTTTGGTCTAACCAAGAAGAATAATTCCCTTTCCATGGAATACCTTCTCCTCTATCCAATTCTAAAATCCAACCCGCAACATTGTCTAAGAAATAACGGTCGTGCGTTACGGCAATTACAGTTCCTGCATATTGTGCTAAATGTTGCTCTAACCAAAGTACACTTTCGGCATCCAAGTGGTTTGTAGGCTCATCTAAAAGCAACACATCTGGTTGTTGCAATAACAAACGACATAAAGCCACTCGACGACGCTCTCCACCTGATAAATTCTTAATTGGCGTATCCCCTTCAGGCGTACGCAAAGCATCCATGGCAATCTCTAATTTCGTATCGATTTCCCAAGCACCTAAAGCATCGATTTTATCTTGTAAAGCTGCTTGACGATCCATTAATTTGTCCATTTTATCCTGATCTTCGTAATTCTCAGGAAGCCCAAACAAATCATTAATTTGGTTGTATTCTTCTAAAACAGCCATGGTTTCGGCAACACCTTCTTGAACAATTTCAAGTACGGTTTTAGAATCGTCCAATTGTGGTTCTTGTTCTAAATAACCAACAGTGTAACCTGGAGCAAAAACAACATCACCTTGGTAGTTTTTATCTACACCTGCAATAATTTTTAAAAGAGATGATTTTCCTGAACCGTTCAATCCCAGAATACCAATTTTAGCTCCATAAAAAAAACTCAAATAGATATCTTTTAAAACTTGTTTATTACTGCTTGAATACGTCTTACTCAATTTAGACATTGAGAATATTACTTTCTTATCGTCTGACATATGGTTTGTTTTTATTTTTAAAATTCATGTAGCTACAAAGATAGTTTTAAATAAAAACAATACAATATATAGTTCTTAAATTCTATTGATTTTATACCGATTATCGACTTTTTAGGTCTGTTACAGATAAAATATATAACGCTTTATAGTTGTTTGTAGTTTTATTCACATCTAAAATTCTTGTGCTATGAAAAACATTCGAACCATTGATTTGTTTGATTTTAATTTAGAAAAAAGAAAACAACAAGAGCACATTGCTCTATCGTATGAGATTGCTGGACTTCCTATAGGTACGGCTCCCGTTATTGTAGTTAATCATTCATTAACTGGTAATGCTATCGTTACCGGAAAATACGGTTGGTGGAAGGAGTTAATAGGCGAAAACAAAACTATTGATACCAACACTTATAGCGTTATTTCTTTCAATATTCCAGGCAATGGTTTTGAAGATGATTATGAAACTCTACTCCCAAATTATCGAGATTTTACCATTAGAGACATAGCCGCTATTTTTTGGGAAGGTTTATTCCATCTAAAAATTAAAAATCTATTTGCTGTAGTTGGTGGTAGTTTAGGAGGTGCCATTGCTTGGGAAATGGCAGCACTTCAGCCAAACAGGATTGAAAATCTAATCCCAATTGCGACTGATTGGAAAACTACCGATAAAGTTATTGCCAACTGTTTGATACAAGATCAAATTCTAAACAATTCTGAAGATCCAATTGTAGATGCTCGCTATTATGCTAACTTACATTATAGAAATCAAGAATATGTAAACCAAGTTTTTAAACGAACTAATCTAGAAATTAGTTCAATAAGTCCTATTGAAAAATGTATTTTCACCAATAACAAATATCAAATTTCAGGATATAGATTGATGAATTTTCTACTACTGAGTAATGACTTGACTCGAAAAAGGAAAGACTTTTTATCTATTGCTACTACCATAAAAGCAAATATCCATTTAATTGGAATTGATACTTATGGTCTATTTCCTGCTGATGAAAACAGAATTACATTTTTAAAATTAAGAAAGATTAAACCCAATGTCTTTTACCATGAAATCGAATCGGATTTTGGTCATGATGCGTATTTAAAAGAAACGGAACATATCGCTTTTTTACTAAAACCCATTTTTAAATCGAAAAAAATAATCATCAAGAACAAATTTAATTATACAATGGGAAATTATTTCATGAACACTTGAGTGTAAATTCAGACTACAACTTCATTGCTCAAAGTGTTAAACCATTTAAGCCCCCAAAATAATATCTTTTTGCAAATAATTACCACTAGTACTTATTTGTCCTACTTACTCTTGTTTAAAGTAATTCAATAGATTAAAATCTATCGAATTGGATAGAAATAAGCATTATCCATTTGTTCAAATAAATAGTAATAATTAAATTCAAAAAAAGATGAAAAAAGTAACACAAATTGCATCAATTGCAATAATCGCATTTACAGGATTAGCTTCGGCACAAACTGCAACAGGAAAATCAGCCGTAACCACATTAAATGTCAATCTAGATAACGCATACGACATTCAGGTGGGACAAAGTAGCGTTTCTATCGACATGAAAACCCCAAACCATTTTCAACAAGGAAATGATTCTGGTAAACAAACAGGGCATGTTATTGTGAGTTCAAACACAGGCTATGAAGTTAAAGTAGTTGCCGAAACAGAACTCTCAAACAACGGCATAACCATACCTGTAAGCACAGTTACTGTTACACCTACATTAGGTGCCTATAAGGGTACTGGCACTGCACCTACAGTTGCTGACGTAACTTTAACTCAAAATGCACTCGCTGTGGGTACAGAAAAAACAATCATTACAAAAAATTCAGGAGAAACTAAGCGTGAATATGATGTAGTATATGCTATTTCAGCAGAACAAGCTAATCAATATTTAAATAAGACTACTGGGGTATACTCTACTAAAGTTACCTATTCTTTATATGCTAAATAAACGATTCCAACTTTACTACTAAAAGCATCGACACCGGTTGATGCTTTTTTTAGCTCCACTAAAATATTTTTCTGTTTGTAATTATCATGAAAAAAATCACTCTAAATATCGTCTTAGTATTAGCTCCAATACTTGCTACTGCGCAAATAAAGACTGCTCAAACACAAGTAAATGTGACTATTGCTCAAGCTCAAAGTATTAGCATTACACAACCATCTGTGGATATTCAATTAACACAAATGGCACATTATATATCTGGAAATACTTCTGGTGTACAAACTAATCACATTAATGTAGGATCAACTGTTAATTATCAAATAAGTGTTAGAACAGAATCTGAGTATTTAGTATTCAATGGAGGAAATAGCACAATTCCAGTAAATACTATTGCATTGCAAACTACTATAGGATCTGATCTCACAGGAAATAACACTCCTGCATCGACAGTAACCACTATAAGTCCTACTACAACATTAAGTAGTACAGACACCATAATCATTAATAATGCCATCGCTGAAGGCGCAAGAGGTTATAATATAACGTATGCAATTCCAGCTAGTAAAACAAGCTATTTTTTAAATAAAGCTATCGGAACGTACAGCACAACGGTTATCTATACACTTGCTGCTCAATAATTTCAAATCTATAAATAATGAAACAACTATTTTTGACTCTATTCTTAATTCTAATTACTCCATTTACTTGGTCTCAAGCAGGTATTTCTGTTACTCCAGGACGACTGTATTATAAACTAGGTATTGGCGAATCTAGTTCTCAAATTATAAAACTAATGAACCCTAACGAGACTGAATTAGAAATAGGGGTTTCATTTAGTGACTGGAATTATGAAAATTCGGGTGCTAATCATATTTTAGAATCAAACAGTTTACCTAATTCTTGCGTAAATTGGATTCAAGTTTTACCCTCATCCTATTTTGTAATCCAACCTGGGGAAACCAAAGAAGTTGAAATTTTATTCAAAGTTCCTAATGATGCTAATACTGAACTTCCGGTTCATAACGCAATGGTATTCTTTACGCAATTAAATCCAGGGCATGCCAAAGATGAGAGCGGTGCTGCTATTCAAATTACGGTTAGAATGGGAGTGAAAATTTATCACAGTTTTGTTCAGAATACGGAGCCATTAATTGAGATAGCTGATTTTAAAAATTGTACTGATGAAGATAAAAATAGGTTTGTTAAATTACAAATTAAGAACACCAGTGCAATTTGGACCGATGGCAAAATAAAATGGGAACTATTTAATAATGATACTGGAAAAAAAAGTAGCTGTAACGAAACAGATTTTTTTACACTCCCGAATGATTTACGAGAATTAAATTTTCTATTACCTAAAGATTTAAAGAAGGGAAAATATACCATTTCAGCTCAATTATCTTATGGGGAAACTGATGTTATAAAAGTAGCTGAACTAGAATTGGAATTATGAAAAAAATAGTACTATTTCTACTTATCTTAAAAATCAATATCGGTTTATCGCAAAATAGTATTTCGGCTTATTGTAGCGAACAACCAATATTTAACACTCTAAATGATCTTAATGTAGGTAAATCACAAGTTAACCAAGTAAATATTAGTATTCAAAGACAAACAGGACAAAATAGTTTGACTAATTGGAAAATGACCGTTCGTTTGATTCAAGATTATACGTATTTAAGTACTACTATTGGTGCACAATACTCAGCCTTACAATACAATACGCAATCTAACTTTAGTGACAATACCAGTCTAATTAATTTTAGCTCTGGTCCTTTCATTTTGAGCAAATTGGGCGAAACTGTTTTAGTAAATAGTACAATTCCTTTAAAAGGAATGGTAAATCGTATGTTTAGTTTTAATTTAAATATTCAAGGAGGAAGTCAATTATTAAGTGTACCTAACGGATCCTATCAATCTGCATACGAATTTAAACTATATGAAATCAAAGGGAATAGTGATGTTCTAGTGAGTTCTTGTATAACTACATTGGGAAATAGTGCTGGATTTACAATTAATTATAGTGGAAATAGTGCAAATAATAACATTATCATTCAAAATGGAGCCGACCAATTCAATTTAAATTTTACAAATCCTTCAGATTTTGTAACTGGAAAATCGAGTACCGTCATAAAGGGACTAAAAGTTACTTCAGATTCAAATTACCAACTTTCTGTAAAAGCTGCGAGTCCTTATTTAACTTCTTCCACAACGACAACCACCATACCTGTTTCGGTTTTAAAAATAGGATTAGCAACTAATTCCTCAATTAATGGATTAACTATCAATCCTCCTGTAACTCTAAGTGCTATCGACCAAATAATTGCCTCTAGAACAACTTGGGTTTCTTCTATTGAGTACGATGTAACTTTTTTTATACAGCCTAATACTTTGGGAATAAACCTGCCTTCGGCTACCTATTCGACTTTTGTTTATTTTGTTTTGACTCCAAATTAACTCCACACAATGCGTTGTTATTTAATAAAAATCATGCTTTTTTTGGTGACCTATTATTCAATAAATGTAATTGAAGCTCAAACGAATAGGAATAGAATTAGTATTTCATTAATGGAAAACAAAGACAAATCCAATGAAAACAACATGATTACAGCAATTATTCACCTTAAAAATATCTCTAATACAACTATTGAAGGAAATTTAGACGTTGAAAGTTCGACTGAGGATTTATATATACTACAAAGTAAACCTAAAAAAATTAACTTACATCCTGGCGAGGAAATTTATATTCCAATTAAAGCGCTTATTTCTAAAAATACTTCTTCAGAAAACGCTACTAGTATAGTAGCTAATTTTATATTCTCTGATTCAAATAATACAATCACTAGTCAGTTGCCTATAATAATCGAAAAAAAACGATTAATTAAAATGATATTGCAACAAACTAATTTACTTTATGAACAAATTGGAGATAGTCTACGGATACCCATCCGCATTTTAAACGAAGGAAATACCACTCAAACCATTACAATTCTTATTAACTATCCTGAATTTGTTTCCAAAAACCGCATAGAAAATTCTACAATAACAATAAAAGCCAATACAGATTCTTTGATTATTTTCAAAAAAGAAATTACAAAAGAAATAATACAACACGAAGAATTCTTAATTGCAATACGCTCTTTATACAAAGATGGAGATATTATTGGTGTTGCAAATGTTAGAGCAAATCCAATCAAACAAAATCGCCGATTCCTGCCTGAATTCATAGCGGATTATTCTAACCCTTTTAATCCTTTCAATCAAATTACAGCAAGCCATCAATCCAATAATAACCATCAAAATGTTACTGCGCTCTATGCTAATGCTCAAACCAAAATTAAGGATGGCACATTATATACAAACCTCGATTTTAATTGGTGGGAACAATCCAAACAAATATTTATGAGGAATACATGGATTGGGTACAAAGAAAAAAAGTTTGGACTCCAATTAGGCAATGTTACTAAATTTGAGGATTTAAATTTAATTGGAAGAGGTATAGAAACTTTTTACAAAACAACCACTAACAATACAATAGAAACTGGATTCTTAGAAAAATCATTTTCAATTATTGACTTTTCAACCCCTAATATAGGCCAATCAGCTTGGATAAGCTTATCAACTGAAAAAGGATCAGATAAAGGTTCTAAAACTACTATTCTATTTGATAATGATAGTAAAGAAGCTATACAAAAAGGAATTATATCTACTCGGTTCTCTATCATGCAAAAAAATAATTTTTCGTTACAACTAGGATCTGCTGTAAGCGCACAACATTCTACTATCAATTCTAAACAAAAATTAGGCAGTGCTACAGAGATTAATTTTTACGGAAAATCTAGAAATTTGTTATACACTAGTAACAATTATTTCAGTTCTAGTTATTTTGCAGGGATTCGAAGCGGTGCATTAAACTTAAATGAAAGTATTAATTTAAACTTAGAAAAAATAAATTTATGGTTGAATACCAATCATTTTTCATTTGCACCAAAATCAATTGAAAATACCATTTATTATCCAAATGAATTTTCAAACACTCAGTTAAGTACCGGAGTTTCTAAACGATTTACCTCTTTTTTTGTATCACTTGCATTAACCTCTATTTTAGAAAAGCGAACAGAACAACCCTTTGGTACTACTATACTACAAGAATTCAAGATGAATTCAAATAGAATTACTATTGGGAGTAACTATTTTAAAAACAATCAAAATATTAACTTAAGTATCGAAGGAGGTTTGTTTACTACTAGTTGGAATTCTAAACAACAAATTCAATTTAAAGCAAATTTAAATTATAGTTGGCGTTTTTTTAATTTAACTAGTTACTATCAATACAATAATTTCTATCTCAGTGAAATTATTGCATCACAACAAAAATCTGAAAAAACGTTTTTCAATTATATCATAGCTCCAAACATTCAGATTAATTTATGGCACAAAAAACTACATTGCAGAACGGGGTTAATGTATTCCAAAAACAATCTGATTTCAAATACGCTTCAATTAAATAATCGAATTGATTTTGATTGGAACAAGAATTATAATTTTTTTATAACAAATTTTTACAGTGACTATTCCAATAGCTTTAAACCTTTAAATACAATTCAATTTGGCTTAACAAAACGATTTAATCCTATTCAAATTGATGCGACTAAAAACAATTTAGAATTGTATTTATTTTATGACATCACTGACAATGAAATGCTAGAACTTAAGAATAAACCTGCAGGTAACCAATTAGTACTTATAAATAATAAAGCTTTCAAAACAAATGAACAAGGCATAATAAAATACACCAACATACCTTCAGGTTATTATGAAATCAGGCCTATGAACTCTAATGAATGGCATGCTCCATCACAAAAAATTAAGATTGAAAAATCTACTAAAATAGCAATAGCCTTAAGTAAAACAACTACAGCAAAAGGAAGCGTTCGCTACTTATTAAACGAAAATTCTTTCCCAATTAACCCTAAAATATCAGGACTATTAATAACACTTACAGATGAATTTGGAGCTATTTACCACACTAAAACAGACGAAACAGGAAAATTTATTTTTTATGTTCCAAAAAACAAATACGTTGTAACTCTTGATAAATCAAGTCTTTCAGAATATGTAACAATTGAATCTAACAGTATTCACATTCAAACAACACCTGAAATGATAATCGAAACTAACTTTGACTTACAAGTGAAAGAAAAAAGAATTGAAACCAAAAAATTTGGTAACAAACAATACAAATAAAAATTACACTCTACCTTTTAATGAGCTAAATACCCATGCATTAGCTAAGAAACCTACTCCAACAGCTGCAAATCCCCAACCAGCAACATCGTCATATCGAAAAGCGCCTAAAGCTATCAATAATAATCCCATTATAATCATTAACAAAGTAGCCCACCCCAAAATGGTGTTTTTATTCATTCCCATAATTTTAATATTTTATTTTAGCTATACAATAGCCAATTTAATTTTAATTGAATATCCTATAAAGCATTTCTTTTAGCAAATCTGACTGAGATAAATTAGCACCAACACCTTTACTCTTCACATCAACTTCTCTCAAAGAAGTAATAATTTTACTCACCTTTTTCATTGGATAATTTTTCAAAGCCACATCATAATCCTTCAAAAAATAAGGCGAAACACCCAAAGCCGTAGCTACTTTTGATGGGTTTTTATCTTTCAATCCGTGGTACTTCAAAACTTTTACAAAAAATCCAAATACAATTCCGGTAGTAACTACTAAGGGATTTGCCTTGGGATTATCCGAAAAATATTGTGCAATATGAAACGCTTTAGCTTGGTTGCGAGATCCCAACGCATTTAGCAATTCAAAATTATTAAAATCCTTACTAAATCCTATATTTTCCTCAATATGCTGTGGAGTTATAACACTTCCAATAGGAAGTATAATTTGTAGTTTTTCTAATTCATTATTGATTTTACTCAAATCAGTACCTAAAAACTCCACAAGCATTGCAGCTGCCTTAGGTTCAATAGTATATTTTTTACCGGATAACACACGTTTTATCCAATCGCCTACTTGATTTTCATATAGTTTTTTACTCTCATAAACTATTCCTTTTTGGGCTAATAATTTGGTTGCTTTTTTACGTTTATCTAATGTTTTGTATTTGTAGCAAAAAACCAACACTGTTGATTCCATAGGATTTTCTGCATAACTTTCAATTTTGTCAATGGTACGAGACAACTCTTGAGCTTCTTTGACAATTACTACCTGACGTTCTGCCATCATTGGATACCTTTTTGCAGTTGAAACGATATCATCAATAGTGACGTCACGACCATACAAAACAGTCTGATTGAATCCTTTTTCTTCCTCAGACAACACATTTTGTTCTATGAAATCAGATAATTTATCAATATAATATGGCTCTTCTCCCATCAAAAAATAGATTGGTTTGATGTTTCCTGCCTTGATATCATTCACAATTTTTACTACTTCGTCCACAAAAAGTTATTTTGGTTATGCGTTTATTCGGAAAATTGAAATTTAAAATAGTAATTTTGTTATATGCAACAATTGAATTTTCCATCCTATTCTTTCCGTTTCAAAAATAGCGAAAATAAAGTGTCTATTTTTGATGCAGTACGGAAAAAATTTATAATTCTTACTCCCGAAGAATGGGTACGTCAACATGTAGTGCAATTTTTAACACTTGAAAAAAAGTATCCTTTAGCATTAATTAATGTCGAGAAAATATTGAAAGTAAATGGATTACGCAAGCGCTATGACATTGTGGTGTACAATACAGACGGAACAATATTTTTATTGATTGAGTGCAAAGCACCCGAAGTGACCATTTCTCAAACTACTTTTGACCAAATTGCTCAATACAATATGACTTTAAATTCAAATTATTTGATGGTAACTAATGGACTGAATCATTATTTTTGCCAAATGGATTTTGAAAATCAAAAATACCAATTCCTAGCTGAATTACCTTATTACCAATCAAACAGAATTTAAATGAAAGTAGCTGTTGTTATACTCAATTGGAACGGAAAACAATTACTAGAGCAGTTTTTGCCTTCAGTGGTTCAGTTTTCTCAAGAAGCGACTGTTTATGTTGCTGATAATGCATCTACCGACGATTCTATTGCTTTTGTTAAAGAGCAGTTTCCAATAGTTACAGTTATTGCCAATCCAACCAATACAGGTTATGCAGGAGGCTATAACGAAGCTTTGCAACATATAGAAGCTGATATTTATGCTTTAGTGAATTCCGATATTGAAGTAACTGAAAGCTGGTTACAACCTATAATTAAAACATTTCGAGAAGAGCCTAACACTGCCATCATTCAACCAAAAATACTAGATTTTAATAAAAAAGAGTATTTTGAATATGCTGGTGCTGCAGGAGGTTATATTGATCAATACGGCTATCCTTTTTGTAGAGGAAGGCTATTTGACACTATAGAAAAAGATAACGGACAATACGATTCTAATACAGAAATTTTTTGGGCATCAGGGGCTTGTTTCTTTATACGAAGTAACGTGTATAATGAATTGAAAGGATTTGACACTTCCTTTTTTGCACACCAAGAAGAAATAGATTTGTGCTGGAGAGCAATCAACAAAGGATATACCATTAAATATGTATTTGCATCAAAAGTGTATCATGTAGGTGGTGCTACCTTACAACAAAGCAATCCGAAGAAAACCGAACTGAATTTCAGAAATTCATTATTGATGCTGACGAAAAATTTACCACAAAAAAAAATGTATCAAATTCTATTCACCCGAATGATATTAGACGGAATTGCAGGGTTGAAATTTTTATCAAAAGGAGAGCCAAAACATTTAGTTGCAGTGTTAAAAGCGCATATTTCTTTTTACAAACTTTTCCAAACAAATTACCGAAAAAGAGGGAATAAACAACAAACAAAATATTATTACTCAAAAAATATTGTCTATAATTATTTTGTAAAGAAAATTCGATTTTTTAACGATTTAATTTGCTTAAAATAAATTATAAAAACTAAATTTGCTATCAATAAAATAATCTAACAAAATATTATTTATGAAAAAAGTTGTAATTGCTTTATCAGTATTGGTGCTTTTCAGTTCTTGTGTTTCTAAAAAGAAATACGCTGAATTAGAGGCTAAAAACAAAGAAACCCAAGACTTATTAAATACTTGTACTGTAAAATTAAACTCTTGTATAGAAGAAAAAGCGGCTTTGTCAGCTACAGCACAAGCTTTAAAAGATCAAAATAAAAATTTAATTGAGACTTCTAAAGAAATGGCTGTTTTGTCAACAAAAGGAGCCCAAAATATTGAAAAAGCATTAGAATCTATCAAAGAGAAAGATTTAAAAATCAGCAGAATGCAAGATGCTTTGACAAAAAAAGACAGTGTAACATTGGCTGTTGTTACTAGTTTAAAAAGCGCTGTTGGTTTATCTGATCCAGATATCGAAATCAATGTAGAAAAAGGAGTTGTTTTCATTTCTATTGCAGACAAATTACTATTCAAAAGCGGAAGTTATGAAGTTACTGACAAAGCGAAAAGTGTTTTAGCTAAAGTCGCTAAAGTAATCAACGACAAACCTGATTTTGAATGTATGGTTGAAGGTCATACCGATAATGTTCCTTATACAGGTAGTGGTATTTTGCTTGATAACTGGGATTTAAGTGTAAAACGTTCTACTTCAATTGTACGCGTATTAACAAACAACTTAGGAGTTAAACCTTCTCAATTGATTGCTGCTGGTAGAAGCTCTTATGTACCATTGGTAGAAAATAATTCTGCTGAAAACAGAGCACGTAATAGAAGAACTCGTATTGTGGTATTGCCTAAAATTGACCAATTCTACGAAATGGTAGAAAAAGAAATGAAGAAACAACAAAGATAATTTTGTTCTCATAAAATAAAAAAAACGTCTTGATATTCAAGACGTTTTTTTTTTATACAAACCTTTAGAATACATTTAGTTATACATTACAACCTAAAGTATACTTAAATCCCCTTTTCCCTCCCTAATAACAATCGGTTCATGTCCGGATAAATCAATTATGGTAGAAGCTACATTATCTCCATATCCTCCATCAACAACCATATCTACACGATTTTGCCATTTCTCAAATATCAATTCAGGATCAGTTGTATATTCAATCACATCATCCTCATCGTGAATAGAGGTAGATACAATAGGATTTCCTAATTGGCGGACTATTTCTAAAGCAATGGAATTATCAGGCACACGAATACCCACAGTAGTTTTCTTTTTGAATTCCTTTGGCAAATTAGTACTTCCTGGTAAAATAAAGGTATAAGGACCTGGTAACGCTCTTTTTAAGATTTTAAAAGTAGCCGTGTCAATTTGCTTCACATAATCAGATAAATTACTCAAATCGCGGCAGATAAATGAAAAATTAGCTTTTTCTAATTTCACTCCTTTAATTCTAGCAATGCGCTCTAAAGCCTTTGTATTCGTAATATCACATCCTAAACCATACACCGTGTCGGTTGGGTAAATGACTAAACCACCCTCTTTCAAGACTTTTACCACTTTGGCAATAGCCGCTTCACTGGGTTTATCTGGGTATATTTTTATAAATTCAGCCATTGTTTAATAATTATTTAAGTTTTTGACACATTTTTTGTTCCACTTCGCTACACAAAAAACACTCGAACTGACGAGTAAATTCAATTTCACATTAATTATCTTTCATACTCGTCACTTCGAGTGATTTTAAATAGAAATGCGATAGCTTTTTTATTTAAAATTGTATCGAGAAGCTTTATTATAGATAGTATCTTTAATCTATCAAAATTTCTTTTTAGCTAAGTTAGGAAGTTTGTCAAACTCTTCATTAATCAAAGCTTCTTTTTTAGCTCTAGACCATTTTTTAATTTTTTTCTCAGTTTCTATTGCAAAATTTATATCCGTAAATTCACAGTAGTAAACTAATTGTACTGGTCTTTTGTTTGCGGTATAACAATCGGGATAAAATGCTATTTCATGCTGAAATATTCGTTGAGTCAAGTTACTAGTTACACCAGTATAATAGGAATTATCAGCGCATTTTAGAATATATACGAAAGACTGTTTCATTATATCTGTCTTTAAAAGGTTCTCGATACATTTTTTGTTCCGTTTCACTACACAAAAAACACTCGAACTGACGAGTAAAATAAATGTATATTTAGTAGTTTAAAACAAACGTCACTTCGAGTGATTTTTATAAAATGCGTTAGCTTTTTATAAAAATTGTATCGAGAAGTTTTGTTTCGCTTCGCTACACAAAAAACACTCGAACTGACATAAAGAATATAAATTTATTACCCAATAATCTCCAATTTCGCGAAGCGAAGTAACAATTTTTTAATCCCTCCTACTTCAAAACGAATTTCAGCTTTTCTATCCGCACCAACACCTTCCATATTGATTACTTCGCCTTTGCCAAAACGTTCGTGCATCACGATATTTCCAGCCATTAATTTATTATCAAATAAATTGGCATTGCCAGAATTGGGAGCATTTCCTGCTACTGGTTTCAGTCTACGAATTGGACTATCCGGCTTAGGTTCATTATCAGTAATGTATTTAGGAGGCGTTCCTGATACCGGTTTGGCTAATCGTAATTTGGATTTGTCCACATCACCAAAAATATCACTGTCAATCATTGGTTTATAGCGATAATTCGATTCGGCAGGCGTTAAATATTCTAAATATTGTCCGTCAATTTCTTCAATAAATCGAGAAGGTTCACTATCTGTTAATTTTCCCCAACGGTAACGTGATTGCGCATAGGTCAAATAGGCCTGATGTTCGGCACGAGTTAAGGCTACATAGAATAAACGGCGTTCTTCTTCCAACTCCGAACGGGTACTCATACTCATGGCACTTGGAAACAAATCTTCTTCCATTCCCACTACAAACACGTGTGGGAACTCTAGTCCTTTAGCTAAGTGAATCGTCATTAAAGCCACACGGTCTTCGTCACTGGTATCTTTGTCTAAATCGGTAGCTAAAGCCACATCTTCCATGAATTCAGACAAGGCACCACGCGCACCATCAATTTCTTTTTGTCCTTCAGTAAAATCCTTGATACCATTAAGTAATTCTTCAATGTTTTGGATTTTAGTCATTCCCTCAGGCGTAGCATCTTTCTTCAATTCTTGTACTAATCCTGTTTTCTTTGCTACATGATCGGTAATGTAAAACGCATCTTGGTTTTCGTTGATAATCTGAAAACTCTTGATCATATTCACAAAATCAGTCAATTTTTGTTTAGTACCTGCATTCAATTTCAAGTCGATTTTATCGATGTTTTGCATGACTTCAAAAATAGAACGCTTGTAATGATTGGCAGCAATAGTTAATTTTTCAACGGTGGTATCTCCAATTCCTCGGGCGGGATAATTAATCACACGCACCAAGGCTTCTTCGTCTTTTGGATTAATAATCAAACGCAAATAGCACAAGACATCTTTGATTTCTTTTCGTTGGTAAAACGACAAACCACCATAAATTCGGTACGGAATATCGCGTTTACGCAAAGCATCTTCCATAGCACGCGATTGTGCGTTGGTACGGTACAAAATAGCAAATTGCCCATTGTTCAATTGGTTGTGCATCTTTTGTTCAAAAATCGTACTCGCAACAAAACGCCCTTCTTCAGCATCGGTCAAACTGCGGTGTACTTTTATTTTGGGGCCAAAATCATTGGCTGTCCAAACAATTTTATCCAGCTTGGTTTTATTCTTGTCGATAATCGTATTGGCTGCTTCTACAATATTTCGTGTTGAACGGTAGTTTTGTTCCAAACGAAAGGTTTTTACATTATCATAGTCCTTCTGAAAATTCAAAATATTATTAATATTTGCTCCTCGAAACGCGTAAATACTTTGCGCATCATCTCCCACCACACAAATATTTTGGAATTTGTCTGACAAAGCGCGTACAATCAAATATTGAGAATGATTCGTATCTTGGTACTCATCGACTAATATATACCGAAAACGGTTTTGGTATTTGGCTAATATTTCTGGGAAACGAGTCAATAACTCATTGGTTTTCAATAATAAATCATCGAAATCCATGGCTCCTGCTTTGAAACAACGCTCGACATAATTTTGATAAATTTCGCCCAAACGCGGCTTTTTGGACATGGCGTCGGCTTCTTGTAATTCGGGATTATTGAAATACGCTTTTACAGTAATCAAACTATTTTTATAGGTCGAAATTCGACTCAATACCTGTTTGGGTTTGTAAATATCGCGATCCAATTGCATTTCTTTAATAATCGACGAAATCAAACGCACCGAATCCTGAGAATCGTAAATGGTAAAATTGGAAGGATAGCCTAAATGTTCGGCCTCAGAACGCAAAATACGCGCAAAAACCGAGTGAAAAGTTCCCATCCAAAGATTCTTAGCTTCACTAGCTCCAACGATAGACGCAATACGATTTTTCATTTCGCGTGCCGCTTTGTTGGTAAATGTCAATGACAGAATATTGAAGGCATCAATTCCCTGTTGCATCAAATACGCAATCCGAATGGTCAACACACGGGTTTTCCCCGAACCAGCACCGGCAATGATAATCATTGGGCCGTCTTTTTGAAGTACGGGTTCGCGTTGCGCTTCGTTCAGTTGATCAATATAGTGCTGCATTGGAAATTTATATTATTAAAAGCAAAAATAAGTATTAGCAATGTATTAATTCAACAATTAGAAAATTAAAATTGATTTAAAGTTTTTTTACCACATAGAAACATAGACTAAAAATTATAGAAAAAAGAAAGGGTTAAACGTTTCACTATTCACATAGCTATGTGAGAAATAAAATTATTTCTATACGTTCTTTTGAAAGTCCTTCAATCTATGTTTCTATGTGGTTAGAATTGTTTTAAAAACAAATTCATTTCTAATGCATTCTACTTACAAAACACATCGTATCCAAAACGAATTAATGTCCCAACTACCACCACCAAGAAGAAGATACGAATAAAATTATTCCCTTTATGAATAGCTAATTTAGCTCCCAAAAAACCACCTAACGCATTGCTAAACGCCATCGGGATAGCAACAGCCCAAATAATTTTTCCTTTGATAAAAAACAAACAAATCGAACCAAAATTGGTAGCTAAATTCACCATTTTAGCATTGGCAGAGGCATGCAAAAAATCAAAGCCCATCAAGGCAATAAATGCCACTACTAAAAAACTCCCGGTTCCAGGTCCGATAAAACCATCGTACAATCCCAC
>JACCDV010543934.1_pt1 | contig 73584 bp, 65 predicted proteins | sample 7446131 | NCBI WGS metagenome assembly JACCDV01 (sample SAMN15323448, study PRJNA562643) | freshwater metagenome | isolation source: river surface water | place: USA:Blue River Watershed | collected 2017-08-17
AGCGGTTTTGAGTGATGAAGATTTGCAAGCAGTGAATGCACTCTTGAAGTAAATCAAAATTACTGTGTCTAGCTATCTCTACTTATTAAATAATTCTTGGTTGTTCGGGTAGAGATAACTATTGCATAAGCTTCTGAATAGCCTCCAATACTTCAGTGGCACTAGGTGGTGCCTGCGTATCACCTAAATTAATAATCTTCTCCGACCAATAAGCTTCAGTTTTCCAACGGGGGGAATCGCAGTAAATTTCTATAGTGGGTCGATTGAAGATAGCTGCTAAATGGGTAAGGCCTGTGTCCACACCAATCGTTAAAGTGGCATTGGCCACGAGATAAAAAGCGGTTTCAATCGAAAAGCTACCTGGAACAATTGCATTCGGTATTTGTTTCGCTAATTGCGCACTGATTGCTTTTTCATCCTGATTACCCCAAGGCAACACTATCTGTATACCTCTACTAGCAAGGTCTTTACCGATTGTTACCCAATGATCATTGGCCCAACGTTTTGCATCTCTCGCCGTTGAGTGAAAGCAAAGGACATATGGTTGAGCCATATTAAAACCCAACTTATCTTTAGCCAAGTTAGGTAAGGCAGATAAATTAGAAAGGTCGGTTAATTGCTGAAGATAGTACGAGGGGTAAAACTGGGGCGGCGCTTGAGCCCTATCTGGTGGCGCTTGATCACAAGCCGCAGCAGCGAGCCATCGGGAGCGATCGACTGCATGACAATGAAATGGCACTTGAATTGACTCTGTATAGAACTTTCTGGCTAGGGGTTCATAGCCTGAGTATTCAGTTTGATTAGCTAGACCAATGATTCTGGCATTAGGTGATTTGTTTGCTAGATAAGTGACAAAAGCCGATTTGATGAGACCTTGGGTTTCAATGATCAGGTCGTATGGGGTTTGCTGTAGTTCTGTTTTAAAGGTAATGAATTCTTGAATGGATCGGACAAACTCCCCCTTTTTAAGTGACTTCTTCCAACGTCTAAATCCGAGCGGTATCACTCGATCGATGCCTTTAAAGTCTTGGCTCGTCTTCAGAGGTTCCAACAATGATAGATAACCTTCCTCGACCACCCAATCGATTTGGGTATTAGGATATTGCCGGCGCAGATCCCAGACGATAGGAAGGTTGTGCAAGACATCGCCCAAGGAGGAGAGCTTGACAAGAAGAATTTTCATTAAGCTATATTTTCACCCGAAACTGTACTTTAGGCTTTTTTTGATAACTCAACACTAGAAAAGATTAAAATCTAAGTACAAGCAATTCAACATTATCAACTTCAATTGAGGCTATAGGTTTTTACCCAAATTCTCAAAATGACTAATCTAAAAACGCTCTATTATAAAAAAATAGAGCAAATAATTACAGATCAAAAATATCTTTAAACAATGATCTTAAATTCATTACACACTCAAAAGAAGCTAGCGGGCTTTAATTGAATACAGAAAGGCTAAAGTTGAATAATTTCGTGCTGTATTGCAAATCATATAAAAGGGATGTATTTCGGGCAAAAGAACTTCTTCAGAGCATCATTACATTTAACAACGAAGACATTCCCTTTTATATCTCAACACCAAACGAAGATGAATCTCTCTTTAAAGAGGTTTTGGGTACTGATGGTTATTTATGGATCAGCGATGAATCTATTATCAACTCCAATCCCCATATAGATAAAGACTTAGTAAAGAAATTTCCGGCAGGACTAGCCCAGCAAGTCATTAAATCTGAATTTTGGCGTCTAGGCTTATGCAAAAATTACTTGTGTTTAGACTCAGATGCTAAATTTATCAAAGGTTTTAGAGTGTCGGACTTTATTCACGAAGATAAAACACCCTTCACTATAGCTCACACAGCTGATGATTTCATTGCTGAGGTAAAGAAAGAACGTAGATATTACATTTTGCATAATATGAATAAAGAATGTGAAAATTTAATGTCATTTTTTCACCGAACGGGCCCCAAGTACGATTTCGGACCAGCCCCTTTTATATGGTCGAGTGAAGTATGGCAATGGCTTGCCGACTACTTATGGGATTCACGCAAGATGACACTATGGGACGCGATTGCGCTACACAGCACTGAAATGCGATGGTATGGCGAAGCCCTGCTCCATAGTAAAAAAATCCCTTTTCATCCTATATCGCCACTTTTTAAGGTGTATCACTACAACTGGCAGTTTAAAAATGATCAATTAAAAAAAATTACAGAAGTTGAACTTGGTAAAAAATACTTAGGTGTTATTTACCAATCTAACTGGGATAAAAAATTAGAACCTAATGAATTTCGAAAATCACTTTTATCAAGATGTTGGCGCTTTATCAAAACTAATTACCTAAAAAAATGAAAAATAATGAACGCTGGCTGATTCTATCTCATGCATTTAATATGGATGGTAGAGCCGCGAGCCAAACCATCACCGATAAGATTCCATTCCTCCTAGAAAAGAATATTGATCCAATTATTGTTAGCGCGTGCACTGGCAAAAAAGATTCTTTATTACCTCACTATCAAATTTTTCCACTAGGTGCTGCGGGGTTAAAATTTGACTTAAGGCATTATCTAAGGGGCCGACTCAATAAAGGCATCAGATACAAAATACTCATCACATTACTCTCCCTAGCACTCACACCATTCATACTTGTTGAAAAAATAGTTTTTGGCCTCCAAAGTCAAGCCTCATGGGCGATTCCGGCTTACATAAGCTCTCTTTATCTAATATATAAATACAAAATAAATGTAATCTACTCAACAGGCGGGGCTTATTCGGCTCACCTAGCCGGCCTATGGCTAAAGAAAACTACAAACTTGAAATGGATTGTTGAAATACATGACCCGTTAGTTAAACCTGAGCAACCACCTTCTACCCGTGATGAAAAGTTTCAACTTAAACTTGAAAGAAATATTTGTACTTATGGCAATTTAATTTGGTGGTTTACTGAAGGAGCATTGAATAGTGCTAAAAATAGAAATCCTCAGCTAAAAAGCAAAGGACATTGCATAACCCCTGGAGCAACTCCACCACTTGTTCATTATGAATATCAGAAACATAAGAAAATAATCTACGCTCACTTTGGGTCTCTTTCACAAACAAGAAGCTTGGATATTTTTCTAAAATCATTAGCCATCTACTTACAATCACATCCCGATAAAAAAAATATTATTGAAGTGCATATCTATGGTGCTGATTTGGATAGCTCTAGCATTCAAGTAATGAACACTGAGTATTTAAATGAAAATGTCAAGCTACATGGACGGCTCGAGTATGATTCAAAAACTAAGCTTACAGGGCGAGAACAGGTGCTACAAAAAATGCAAGCGGCCGACTTCCTAATACTTACTCATGGACAGATTCCAGACTGCGCTGAATATATACCCTCAAAAGTTTATGAATATTTTTGGGCAAAACGACCTGTTTTTGGCATCACTCACAAAAATCCACAGCTAGACTCACTTATACTGGACCGGAATGGCTACATTGCTCACACCAAAGATTTGGAACAGATAATCAAAAACATTGAACATAGCGTCCATGACTGGGAAACTAATAATGTCAAAACGGCAACTTTACCGCCAATTGGCGTTGACACAGCAACACACAACATTATTAAAAAAACAAGAGATTTGACTAATGGGAATCAAACATAAATTAAAAATCATGATCTCTAAAAGTCATAGAGACAAACAATGGGCAAAGACATCACACACTTTTGATACAACAGTCAAAATTGATGGTGTTGACGTGTCAGTTGGCAAATTTACCTTCGGTATCGGCAATATTGAACTAGCTCATCACAAAGGGGCGCCCCCACTCTCAATAGGCAGATATTGCTCAATTGCTGGTAATGTTAGGATTTTTACTGGTGCATATCATCGGTCCGACTGGATAACCGCTTACCCATTTGGTCATATTCATGAAGATATATATGGGAGCACCAAACCCTACGGCTACCCGCACAGTAATGGACCAGTGATTATTGGCAATGATGTCTGGATTGGAAACTCAGTCACCATCATGTCAGGCGTGACTATCGGTGATGGGGCAATTCTTGCGGCTAACTCACACATCATTAAAAATGTACAACCCTATGAAATTGTTGGCGGAAATCCAGCTCAACATATTCGCTTTCGATTCCCCAAAGAAGTGATTGACTTTTTAATTGACATAGCCTGGTGGAACCTGGATGATTCCCTCATTAAGAAAATTCATCCATTATTAACCACCAAACCAACCTCAGAAACAATACATCAGATCAAAGCAATTTTGGAAGAAGATTTATGAAGATTACAGCTGTAATTTTGTCTTACAAAAACTTCAACACGACCACAAAAATTTGCTTAGACACCCTACTACCAGAGGCCAAAAAAAATAATGTTCATGTCTTGGTGGTAGACAATGCATCACCCGATGGCAGTGACAAACTATTACTTGAGTACCATCAAGAACACCCATTATTTGACCTACAACTTAACAAAGAAAACTTAGGATTTACTGGTGGCTTTAATAGCACCGCTGGAAAAGTTAACTGCGACTGGTTTGTTATTGTCGATAGTGATGCGGCCTTTCCGCCAGACTCATTAAAACATATGGTAGAAGCCATTCATATCGCAAATGAAAGTCAAGGTATTATTGGCCCACTTACAAATAATGCAGGTACATGTCAACATCTTTTATTCCCCGCCAATAATCAAAATGAGATCTTTGAATTACAAAAAGAAATTACTGCTACTGCACCGGATAAGCTTGTAGAAATATATAGGGCGGACTTTTTCTGTGTAGCCATTAAAAAGATATTATGGGATGCGCTGAATGGGTTATCACCAGATTATGGTCGCGGTTATTATGAAGATTTTGACTTCTGTATGCGCGCAAAAAAAATGGGTTATAAATCTTTCGTATATGAAAAATGGTTTGTTTACCATCAGGGTAGTGCAATTTTTAAATCAGATCCAGCCCAAAAACAGTTACTAAAAAAAAATAAAAAAATATTCTTAAGAAAATATCCGAATGTTGAATTAAGGCATCGTAGGCTAGATGTTTTTCATCAGACTCAAAGATATCTTTTGGATGGATTAAAACTTCCATCACCTCTGCTTCTTAACCGAATAAACTACTTAAAGCACGACAATCCAAGAGGTATCATTAAAAGCTGGCTTTGGAAAAAAAAGGTTAAGAATTTACTTCAAAAAATATGAATGAACAGCTCAATTTTGCAGAGGTAGTCACAGAAAAAATATGTATTTTTCTCGCCAAAAAAATCGCATCAAAATTAACAATTAAACAAAAAATTGCTTTACTAACTCCTTGGTGCAGAAGTTTTACTCACAGTGCACTTCACTTCTATTTAACTAAAGACCCCTTAGATATCGCAGAGTTTAACCCATCAAATGCGCCAGGTGACACGCTAGCTTTCTTACAATGGTATAAAACTGAAGACTACACTAATTTTTTATCAGGCAAGTTTACACCCGATTCTTTTCGGGGGAAAATTCAGACCAAAACTGAAATATTGATAATGCCACGTTTCCTTTGGGCCAAAACATTAGTTTTTCAAGCTGGTATAAAAAAGAGTTTTATCACCAAACTCTGTTTCTTTAGTTTCTTTAGAATTAGAAAACTTTCATATAAGAAAATTAAACATGAATTTAAGGTTGATACTACTCTTAGAAATCAAATTTTCTGTGAGTTGAAAGAGCATTTAAAGGAATATCAATTTGGAACATGGTTAAGCCAAAAAGCACTAGAAATGTTTCCCAGAATTTTTCTAGAAGGTATCTATCCAACCTATTTAAATTACGATAAAAATCAAAGTTTCGATGCCATTTTTTCTAGTGACTGCTGGTCTAGTATTGACTCGCTCAAGATTATGGCGTTCGCTCAGAAAAATAGGCGGAATGTGAGGCTTATTGGTACGCCTCATGCATTTAACTATTCTGCGCTACATAATTTTTGGTTAAAAACTTATGAAATATCATTTTTAGATAAATATCTAAGCTGGGGAGTATTGCACGATCAGGACTCAAAAGTTCTACCCTTTTACATTAATAAATTTGCTGGTTATCAAAGATCACAATCCCCTCAACGAGTTAATGAAAAAAGTCCTATTCTATTGACCGGCGCCATGCGCCCCAGTCACTTGGTTGAATATCCATTTGAACCAGATCTTTTTAAGCAATACTTGTTACAAGAAATTAATATCGCTATTATCACTGCAGAAACAACCAATCGGCTAGTCAAAATTCGAACTCGAACCAAAGACCGAGGAGGCTCTTTTGAGACTCTATTGAAACAAAACTTTCCTACGAATGTAATCTTAGACTTTCAAAGTGGCACATTCATAAATGAGGTTAAAAACTACTCTTTGCATGTTAGTGATAATACGAGTACAACTATCCTCGAATCATTAATCATCAATCACCCCACCATTATCGTGATAGCTAATAAATATTTTTCAATTGACGCCATGGCAAGCAACAGTTTTAATGCACTGAAAGAGGTTGGTATATTTCACGAAACTACCGAGAGCTATAAGTCTCATCTCGAAAAAATTAATGGGCATGTCAATGAATGGTGGAATTGTCACAGTACTCAGCTAACCATCAGTAATTTTCTAAATGAACATGCTAGGCTAGGCAGCGGGTTTACAATATGGAAAAAGGCTCTCCTTAATTAATTTAGGAAAATATGATTAACTTATTCATTGGATATGACCCTAGAGAGGCAGTAGCATTTCATGTCTGCGCCAATAGCATCATTAGGTACTCAAAGTCGCCAATCTCAATCACTCCATTAGCACTTAAAAACTTATCTGCCTACAAAGAGATGCATGCTGACGGCTCGAATCAATTTATCTATAGCCGATTTCTTGTACCTCATTTAATGAATTATCAGGGCTGGGCTCTTTTTATAGATGGAGATATGATTCTTAGAGAAGATATTACCAATCTTTGGAATTTTCGCGACGAATCAAAGGCAGTTATGTGTGTTCAGCATGATTACAAAACAAAAGCTGAACAAAAATATTTGGGCTCCAAGAACCAAAACTACCCACGAAAAAATTGGTCTAGTGTAGTTTTATGGAATTGCGGTCACCCTGCCAATCAAAAAATTAACCCAAGCTTTGTTGAAAGCGCATCCGGGGCTGAGCTACATAGGTTTACTTGGCTGAGTGACGATTTAATCGGCAGCCTCCCAATCGAATGGAACTGGTTACCTGATGAATTTGGCGAGAACCAAAACGCAAAATTACTTCACTTCACGCTTGGGACACCATGCTTCCATGAGTACGCAAACAGCCCCATGGCCTCTGAGTGGCACAGAGAAAGAATGCTCACCAATTACAGTATACAAACTGATAGCAATATTTAATTTTCAAGAATGTACTAATCACGAGGCTTGAATGAAAAAACCCAAGAGTCCGATTCAATTATTTAAAGTATTCATGTCCAATGATGCAATTACTCGCGCTCAGAAAGTCTTAGGCTCAGGCTACATTGGTCAAGGTCCGGTAGTTGAAGACTTTGAAATACAGCTTGGTGAGTTCTTTGGCAACCCTAATGTTGTTACCACAAACTCAGCTACATCGTCAGAGCATTTAGTATTTCATATGCTAAAGCGTCCTCAAAAACGATGCTCCGAAGACTCAAGCCCAACGATTGATAACCACAATTGGCCCGGCATCAATGATAATGATCACATCCTAACCACAGCGTTAACTTGCACCGCTACAAATTGGCCGATACTCGCAAACAATATCAATCTAAAGTGGGTAGATGTTGATCTCAATACATGCAACATGGATCTGGATGATCTGGAAAGAAAAATTACAGAAAAAACTAAGGCTATTGTTGTTGTTCATTGGGGCGGTTATCCATTAGATTTGGATAGATTAGCAAAGATTCAAGAGGATGCTTTCAATAAATATGGTTTTAAGCCAATTATCATCGAAGATTGCGCCCATGCATTCGGATCAAAATACAAAGGTAAACCAATTGGCTCCCATGGAAATATTTGTACATTTAGTTTTCAAGCGATTAAACATCTTACAGCTGGTGATGGCGGCTGCATCACATTCCCAAATGACCATCTAGTTAGCAGAGCAAAACTACTTCGTTGGTTTGGCATAGATAGAAATGACAACCGCAAAGATTTTAGATGTGAAGCGGATGTTGCTGAATATGGCTTCAAGATGCATATGAATGATATCAACGCCGCCATCGGTATTGGTAACTTACCGGAAGTTAAGTCACTAGTATTAAGAAATCATAAAGCTAATGGAGAGTTTTACAACGAGGCGCTAAAAAATGTTGATGGCGTCACTCTTTTAGAGAATCATACTGATAGGGAATCTGCTTATTGGCTTTATACGCTCAAAGTTGAAAATCATTCTGACTTTGTTAAAAAAATGTATGGCGCAAATATTATGGTTAGTCGAGTTCATGAGAGAAATGATATACATTCATGCGTACAGGATTTTAAAATACCTCTACCAAACTTAGATAAATTAGTAAATCAGATGATTTGCATACCGGTTGGTTGGTGGATCACACCAGGGGAACGCCAGTACATTATAGAAACGATAAAAAGTGGGTGGTAATTTTTAAACACCTAATATTTTTGTTGCAACCTTAAATTTTCTTCTCACATCAACCACTCATACTTTTGCGACCCAAAAAAATTAAAGCTACTTAAACAGTCTCATAATTTATAATTTGTTTAATCGCAAATTTAAAAATATATTTTATTCCTCGCCAAATTAATCTTAATTGGTTAATTTGAGTAAATTATAATTACAGTAATATAACTAAATGGCAAATCTAAGTCTAAAAAAAATACAATTGATAGCTATATTTTTTTTCAGTTTTATTCTGCTAGCTACATGGAATATTCCTCATACAATTGCGGTTAGATACATCTCATCCATAGCGCTATTTTTTTTTCTGGCACTTGAAAAACCAAAGATTTTATTTTTTTTGAGAGAACAACCAATTCTCATATTTTTAATATTTTATATTCTCCTTCATACTGTTGTTATTTCTGACAATAAAGTTCTGTCGATGCAAGGATTTATCCAGGAGTGGGTAAAATTTATATATTTTTCTTTACTGGGTACATACCTGGGTTTTTATCTTTCCAAAAATTATGCTAAAGGCATCTACCTATTTTTAGGCATTGCATTTTGCGCGCCATTAGTCATACACTTATCACTTCTGATTGAAAGGTCGGTAGCACAAGGATACTTGGCTTATGGTTATTCTGGTTTGAGCATCAGTCATGGAGATCTTGGTTACGCCGCCCTTCAGTCAAGCATTTTTTTAACCATATATATCTTTTTGAGTAAAACTTTCTCGCTGAAAAAGGTGTTGGGAATAGTACTTCTTGTTTTTTGTTTTTTATCTCCCTACTTTTCACAAAGTCGAGGCGGATTAATTTTCGCTTTTTTATCAACACTACTGGTATTTGTTATTTATTTAATAAATAAATGGAAAGCGTCCAATTTTAAAAAGCTATTAACTGCAATATGCTTATTAGCTTTAGCTATCTTTATAGCATTTAAATTCACATCGATTATATTGGGTGAGAAATGGCAAGATCTTAATGAAAGAATAAATATTGGGCTACTGGGAAATCCAATAAAAATCATGTGTCATGGGATTGATGAGGTTAAAACAGTTTACCAAGAAAAATATAAGGAAATTTCGCCGAGAGTTGAAAAAATTATCTCCGAAATTGATTCTGGAACAACATCAAGAGTCACCGTTGTGCGAGCGGGCCTAGAATTATTAATTGAAAATCCGCTTGGCCTTTACGGCTCGAAGGAAGCTTATCAAATTGCTATATCACGAAAATGCACTCCGACTATTACTATGTCAAACACCCATAATGGATGGCTGGATTTAGCACTTGCTCTTGGCATTCCAGGATTGCTAGTTTTCTTATGCTTATATTCATCATACCTCACCCTTGGCATCAGAGCGCTCACAAGCGACCATGAACCTACCTCTACAGTAGGCTTAGCACTGTCAATAAGTGTGATCATTTGGTTTTTCAGAGGCTTATTGGACGCCACATCTAGGGATCAAATGCTTGAAATTCAGGGATTTGTAATGGCATTGATGGCTAGTTTAATATTTTTTTTAAAACCTAATAAAAAAGAAACAAGTCCTTAAAGCTTGGATTCCTTCTAAGCAAAAACAACCTCAAATTTTCTTTGATATTTTTTTTAACAGAATTTCTATAATACTGACCCGATGCCCCAGAAACACCATATATTTGCGGATATCTTAGAGAAAAAATGTTTTTTATATTTTCGGAAAGTACTATCTTCAAAAAAATCTCCTCTATCCCATCTGGTGATTCTGCATTGATTTTCTGATGAGCTTTCTGAAAAAATTTCATATATAAATCAAGACTAATCATGTAAAAACGAGTATCTATATAATTTATTTCTGTTGGCTTAAAAGAAAATGAATTTTTAAAAACTGGTTTAAAAATACACCTACCATTCCATTTCTTTAAAAAATATTGGTAATTCTCTACCCATAATCTTGCAGTAGATTTTGTAAAGCAACCAGCTTCTAATATATACCTTGAATTTCTAATTGCGTATTCAATAATCTCGCCTTCTCCATAACCCTTACCCCTGGCTATTACTGCTTTTTTATCTCCAACAAAACATAAGCTCTCTATACTCTCCTTGGGAAAGTATTGCTTAAGTAATTCAGAAAAATCATAATTAGAATTGTCACAAATGACAATTTTTGAATTAGGGGCAACCGCTAACCATTTTCTTATTGATTCAAGTGTAAAGCGAACTCTATCTTGTGCAGATTTTAAAGCGACTGAGTCATCTGAAATATAAACACATGATGTTAATAAAATTGGAGGAATTATCATATTACTTTCGATTATAGACATCTTCAAACCTTACAATATCATCTTCGCCGAGATAGCTACCCGACTGGATTTCAATAATCTCAAGCTGTTTTGATCCAACATTTTCAAGTCGATGCTTTGCCCCAATAGGAATATAAGTGGACTGATTCTCCTCCAGAAAAAATATATCATCACCATTAGTTACTTTTGCAATACCAGCTACCACTACCCAATGTTCAGCGCGGTAACGATGTTTTTGCAAACTAAGACTTGCGCCTGGCTTTACCTCAATTCGCTTAACTTGAAAGCGATCCCCTACATCAATCAAATCATACCAACCCCATGGTCTAAATACTCTTCGATGAAGAGATGCCTCTTTAATACCATTTTTTTTAAGTTGTATAACAACATTTTTTACCTCTTCTACCTTATCTAAAGAAGAGACTAAAATCGCATCCAAAGAATCAATAATCACTAAACCATCTGTACCCAAAGCAACTACGGGGCGGTGTTGTGCGTTTACATAAGTATTTTTTGCATGCAAAGTGACTCCTTGTCCAATAATTCTATTTCCTGACTCATCAGGTTTAGTTAAATTAGCTACGGCATTCCAGCTACCGACATCACTCCAAATCCCCTTAAAAGGGATAACAGCCACTTTTTTAAAATTCTCCATCACGGCATAATCAATAGACTCTGAACGACAATCCAAAAATATGGTTTCATCTGGGCGAATAAAGTTACCATCAATTTCGGGCGATTGCATTGCCGCCTTACAAGTCTCCAAGATATCTGGCGCATGTTGTTTAAAGGCAGCGATAATAGTAGAGGCCTTACACATCAGAATACCGGAATTCCATAAGTAGTCACCCGAAAGCAACATTTGCTGAGCTTTTTCAAGAGAAGGTTTTTCAACAAAGGAATTGGCGATGTATGCATCAATCAAGGATTGATTATTTGTACTATCTCCCACCATTGAGCCTTTTTCAATATAACCATAGGCCGTGCTAGGAAAGCTTGGCTGAATACCAAAGGTTACGATGAATCCACTTTTACATGCTGATATACCTGATTCAATAGTCTTTAAAAAAGCATCAATATCAGGAATGAAATGATCCGATGGTAAAAAAAGCAAGATACTATTTTCAGCTATGCCGGGCATCTGAATTACGCTTGCAATTGCTGCTGCTGTATTTCTGCCATCGGGCTCTAGTAATATCGAGCCTTCTTCAATACACCCCCTATGAGCTAACTCATCCTGAACAAGATATCTATGCTCTTCATTTGTAATACAAATTGGGGGAAGAAGGCTAGCAACTCTAGATATTGTTAAACTAAAAAGGCTATTGCCCTCAATCAATGGGGTAAATTGCTTTGGCAATGACTTTCTTGATAAGGGCCACAATCTAGTCCCCGTCCCACCACAAAGAATTATTGGCTTAATTTCCATAGTCAAACTTGGTTATCTCCAGAAATTTTCACACTTACTCTCATTTTTTATTGTAGTTAGGAATGCTCAAAATAGAGAGATTCAAAATTTAACTGCCTCGAGCCAAGATAAACCGCATTCATCTTTGAAGTTTAAAATTGGTGCAACATCTAAATTAGGCCATTGAATATTTAGAGTAGAATCATTCCATGAGATACTATGCTCACTAGCAGGGTGCCAATAATTAGTAGTCTTATAGAGAAATTCAGCCTCATCGGATAAAACTAAAAAACCATGAGCAAAACCCTCCGGTATCCAAAGCTGTCTTTTATTTTCTTCCGAAAGCTCAACGCCTATCCATTGACCATACGTCAACGATGACTCTCGAAGATCAACCGCTACATCAAATACCACTCCGGAACTTACCCTTACTAATTTTCCTTGAGGTTTATCCAACTGATAATGTAGCCCTCTTAAAACACCCTTCTTTGATTTTGAGTGATTATCCTGAACAAAATTTATATTCTGACCAACCACTTGATTAAAATCTTTCTGATTAAAAGACTCAAAAAAAAATCCTCTCTCATCACCAAACACTCTAGGCTCAATAATTAGAACATCAGGTATTGATGTAGGCACAGCTATTATTGTCATTATATTTTTACCATTAGCAGTTTCTCTAGATACTGGCCATATGCACTTTTCTTAAGTGGCATTGCCAGTCTAAGCACATCCTCAGAACTGATCCAGCCCCGGCGAAATGCAATTTCCTCGGGACATGCAACCATCAAACCTTGGCGTTTTTGTAATGTAGAAATAAAACTTGAGGCCTCCAAAAGAGAGTCATGCGTACCGGTATCCAACCATGCATATCCTCGGCCCATTATTTCAACTTGCAACTGATTTAGTTTTAAATAAACATCATTAAGTGCTGTAATTTCTATCTCCCCTCGTGCACTTGGTGTTATAGAAGCAGCAATATCACAAACTTGAGTATCATAAAAGTAAAGCCCTGTCACAGCATAATTACTTTTGGGTTTATTGGGCTTTTCTTCTAACGATAGAACTTTAAAAAAATCATCAAACTCCACGACACCATAGCGTTCCGGATCATTAACATGATAAGCAAATATAGTAGCGCCCTCTACTCTATTGCCCACAGTTTGCAATTGTTCAACTAGCTCATGACCATAAAAAATGTTATCGCCAAGAACTAAAGCTGACGGATTATCATTAATAAAATTTTTACCAATTATGAAAGCCTGCGCTATACCATCGGGTGAAGGTTGTAGAGCATATTGAATATTCAACCCCCATTGAGAACCATCTCTTAACAATTCTGTAAATCTTGGTATATCTTGAGCTGTAGAAATCAATAAGATATCTTTTATACCAGCCAGCATTAGAGTCGTTAGTGGATAATATACCATCGGCTTATCGTACACAGGCAGCAATTGCTTTGAAAAAGCTTGTGTGACAGGATATAAACGAGTACCCAGACCACCTGCAAGTATGATTCCTTTACGATTGATTGATTGTGTATACATATGTAACACCTTAATAAAAAAATAGTTTACTGAATTTTTAGAGAAGCTTTTACATAGTCATTTACATAAGCTTGTACTTGTTCTTGCCAATGCGGGTACTGGTCTGTAAAACCTATTTCTTCTAAAGCTTTTTTTAACTTCTGGTGGTTTAATCTTGAGTTGTAAGGGCGAGGCGCAGTTAATGGATATTCCGCCGCAGAAACAGGAAGAATATTATCGATTTTAAGTTTAACCCTCTTGCCAGCCATTGCAGCAGTTTTAATTGCATACACAGCCAATGTATGCCATGATATTTTTCCGTCAGGTACAGCATGATAAATACCAGACTCAACAGAACTTTCCGCCATTAGAATGCCGACTTTCGCCAACCATTCTGCTGATGTTGGAACTCCTATTTGATCAGCTACCACCTTTAATTCATTACACTCACCCGCCAAACGCAAAATTGTACGAATGAAGTTATCGCCGTCACCGTACATCCAGGAGGTTCTTAAAATGAAGTATCTAGTAAATAGATCTGCACGCTGCTGACGACGCAAATGTAGAGCTAAATTAAATATTTTTTCAATAGCTAATTCACCGGCTAATTTACTTTGCCCATAAACACTTAGCTTATCAACTGGTCCCGTAGGGTCTGTTTCTAGATAATCAGTATGCTTAGTATCACCAAAAACATAATCTGTTGAGTAATGCACGAAGATACCACGCGCAATGTTAGCAATGAAATGCGCCATAATGGCGGGCGCTTTTTCATTGATAGCAAAAGCAAGCTCACGATCTCTTTCTGCTTTGTCAACTGCTGTATAAGCAGCTGCATTGATAATTACTTGCGGGTAAAGATTATTAAGGACAGAGCGTAGGGCTGATTCATCCTCAAGATCACAGTCAGATCGCCCCAGAAAAACTGTTGGAACTTGGATATTTTTGAGATATTTTTGAAGCGCTTTCCCCACTTGACCATCACGCCCAAACACCAAGATAGGTCGCTTCTGATCTAGAAATTCAAAGGATGAATAAGGCATATATTGATTAGCAATCAATCATCATTAAAACTATAGTGTTTGTTCACCCAATCGCGATAAGAGCCACTAAGAATACTCTGAATCCACTGCTGATTATCTAGATACCACTGCACTGTTTTTTGGATACCAGTCTCAAACGTTTCAACGGGCTTCCACCGCAGCTCACGCTCCATCTTGGAAGCATCAATTGCATAACGACGATCATGACCTGGACGATCTTCGACATAAGTAATTTGTGATGCATATGAAGTTCCATCAGTTTTTGGACGTAAACCATCCAAAACAGAACAAATAGTATTTACCACTTCTAGGTTAAGCTTTTCATTACAACCACCAATATTGTAGGTCTCGCCTAACTTTCCAGCCTCTAATACACGTAGTATCGCTGAACAATGATCTTTGACATATAACCAGTCCCTAATCTGCTGACCATCCCCATAGATGGGTAAAGGTTTACCACCTAATGCATTCAGAATAATCAAAGGTATAAGTTTTTCCGGAAATTGATATGGGCCATAGTTGTTAGAACAATTGGTGGTTAACACTGGCAGGCCATATGTGTGATGCCATGCACGTACCAAATGATCTGATGCAGCCTTAGAAGCTGAGTATGGACTATTAGGTTCATAAGCATCGGTTTCAGTGAAAGCTGAATCAGTCGGAGTCAGCGATCCATAAACTTCATCAGTGGATACATGCAAGAATCTAAAAGAAGTCTTTTTTGAATCAGATAACCCTGACCAGTAAGATCGTACAGCCTCTAAAAGATTAAAAGTGCCCACCACATTGGTCTGGATAAATTCGCAAGGACTATGAATTGAGCGATCTACATGTGACTCAGCAGCAAAATTCACAACCGCACGAATTTGATGTTTTTTTAGTAATAAAAGAACCAAATCAAAGTCACCAATATCACCCTGAACAAATACATGGCGATCATCTCTTTCTAATGATTTGAGTGTTGCCAAGTTACCGGCGTAAGTTAACTTATCTAAGCCAACAATACCCTCAATGTTTGGATTGGCCAGACAATCCAAAACAAAATTACTACCGATAAAACCAGCGCTGCCAGTGACTAAAAGCATAGGTTTAATTATATTTTGTAAAACTTAATTTTCTCATGAATGTAGGTTGGTTGTATTAATTACTAGAAACAAGACACTACAAAAAAAATCAACCAACCCAAATCACACCTCATTACAAACAGCAGATTATCCAAACCCACAAACAATCATGATCATTCTAGGCAAGGGTTTACTAGAACAAATAGAACTGATTAATCGTACTCTTACCTAGATAGCAGTCACCCTAATAGAAAGTTACCAATCAGCTATCTTATTGGGAAATATAAGACATATAGCAAGTACTTAGTCATACAAACATGTGCGCGGCCAACCTCTAGATAAGTAATATGAGGAACCTTTCACTCCTAATGGTGATTCTTTTAGTAGGGAGGTGTTAAAAAGTGAATATTGATAATACTAAAAAAATATAAATGCCTTAAAAATTTATCTGATAAAACAAATTGAAAAAAATATCTGTTACTTCGAATTTGCTTTTAATGTGTGAGATAAGCTTTACATATATTAAAATATCGTCTAGGTCATTAAAAGGTTAATACAGGCAATAGTCTATTTCTGAAAAGTAATTTTATTGTTACTAATCAGTATGCAAACTTTAACAAGCCCACAAAAGCGTAATATGAAGTCGCTTCTGGAGTTACTGCGTACCGCAGTTTTAGAAAGTGTTGACAATTAACCTTAGATTGACAAGCATCCCTGAACGGCATCATACTCAACTAATGATGCCGAAAAACTGATAGCTAAATGTGTCTTAATCAGTCAGCCACTGGCTTTGGCCACGCCTATTTGCTCAAGATATACCCAATCAACAATCTCATCGCTAGAGACAAAGTCGGTGACGAGCTGCTTCATAATCAAGCGGATTAAATCAACATCATTTACGTTCAGCGCGATTTTTAAGAGATTAAGCTTTACTTTCAGATCTATCCAAGGGACAAACTCCTCGTGAGCCTTCATGATATGCGAATGGGAAGTAGGCTTTGGGTTGTTACCAATCAACAGCTCTTCATAAAGTTTCTCACCAGGACGTAAGCCAGAGATTTCAATATCAATATCTCCATCTGGGTTATGCTCGTCTTTCACCGTCAGTCCAGATAGTTTGATCATCTGGTATGCCAAGTCCATAATCTTTATTGGCCGACCCATGTCGAGAACAAATACATCACCACCTTTAGCCATCGCACCCGCCTGAATGACCAACTGTGCGGCTTCTGGAATGGTCATGAAATAGCGGGTTATTTCTGGGTGGGTCAATGTGATTGGCCCACCATCTAAGATCTGTTGTCGGAATTTAGGCACCACAGATCCAGAAGAATCTAGGACATTACCAAAACGGACGATACTAAACTTGGTGCCTAGGGTATTAGCAGCAAGCGCCTGCAGCACCATTTCTGCCAGTCGCTTGCTGGCACCCATAATGTTGGTGGGCCTGACCGCTTTATCGGTGCTAATCAGAACAAAGTTAGTAACACCATTCTCCGCAGCAGCTTGGGCCACGTGAAGTGTACCAAAGACATTATTCTTGATACCTTCTGCTGGGTTATGCTCTACCAGCGGTACATGTTTGTAGGCTGCGGCATGATAGACCGTATCCGGCTTCCAATTAGACATAATCTCGCACATACGGTGACTATCCTGAACCGAAGCCAAGAGTGGCACTAACACAATATCTCGACCGTAAAGCCTTTCTTCAAGCTCCTGGTGAATGGTGTAAAGAGCAAACTCACTCTGCTCGATCAGTAGTAATTTGCTTGGGCCTACGGAAAGGATCTGTCGACAAAGCTCGCTACCAATAGATCCTCCAGCACCTGTCACCATCACTACCTTGCTACGCAGATTCTTCGCCAATAGGATATAGTTGGGTACAACTGGTTCACGGCCAAGTAAGTCATCAATATCCAATTCATGCAAATCCGAAATACTAATCTTGCCTTGCGCTAAATTAACTAAACTTGGGAGTGCACGAACTGCTACAGGAACAGTTTGAATTTGTGCCAGGATCTCATTGCGACGTTTGCGGCTCACGCTGGGAATCGCCAGCAACACATTATCAATTTTCAATGTGGATACGAGATTAGCCAAATCTGCAGGGTCAAAGATGGGTTGATTATTTAATACATGGCCCTTAAGACGATCATCGTCATCTAAAAATCCCACAACTTGCATCTCGTGACTATTGCTCAAGGCTTGAACTAGCTGACGGCCAGCTTTACCAGCTCCATAAATCAGAACCTTTGGACGTGAAGCCCGCTTGAGAATTCTCTGATATTGATCACCGAGCCAGACGCGAGCTAGTGCACGCGATGCCCCCACAAACAGCAATAACAAAATAGGCTGAATCATGCCGACTGTGCGTGGAACGCCGGCTACGCCGATGACAGTGATTATGGAAGCATATAGTAAACCGTAAAGGCCAATAGCCTTAGCAACAGTGAGTAAAGCCGGCCAACCGCTATACCTAAAAATAGCGCGATAAAATCCTAAGATGGCAAAGATAGGAAGTGCAATACCAATGGATAACGCAATAGCTATAAAACCGTTATTATTTGATAAGGAGACAAACTCTCCAAGTCGAAGATAATAGGCTAACCAAACCGTAAAAACACAAAGTCCAATATCAACCAAGATCGCAATAATCCGCTTTATGTTTCGAGGCAAAGCTAATACTGAAACCTCAAGTTTGGATAGGGATTTTTTCACATCCCCATAATGATTTTTTTTTGTCTTATTCAATGAGACACTCCATCACTCGACGCAACCTTGATTGCAGTCATCCACAAAATTATTAAATCCATATGAAACGACCGAAACTGCAGATACTCTGCATCCAATTGTACCTTCTGGGTAATGGATAACTCGTCGCGTCCATTCACTTGGGCCCAGCCTGTCAAACCGGGCACCAACTCATGTACACCCGCCTGAGTTCGGAGGGCGATCAAATCGTCTTGATTAAATAGTGCCGGCCTTGGCCCCACGAAACTCATATCGCCCATTAGGATATTCCATAACTGAGGTAATTCATCAAGGCTACTCTTACGCAAAAAAGGTCCGATTGGAGTCAACCATTGCTCCGGGTTGTGGAGCAAGTGGGTAGCCGCCAAAGGTGTATCGATTCTCATAGTGCGGAACTTCGGCATTTTGAAAATGCGATTGTATTGGCCAACACGATCGCTCCAATAAAGAACCGGACCTGGGGATGTTATACGAACCATTAAAGCTACAAGGCTGATTGGCACGATAAACAACATGGCAACCAAAACCACTAGAAAAATATCAAATAATCGCTTCACGTCCCAGCATCTCACGCACCCCGTTAATCAGACTCACATTAGCTTGCCAACCGAGTTCATGCTCTATTCGAGTTGGTAAATAGCAAGCTGATCCTAGTAAGCGCTCCACAACTTCGCTGTTAAGTGGCATAGAGCAATGCAATAATGCACCAAACCAATCGCCAATGATACCCCCCGCACGTAACACATTGGTTGGAACGCGCCAGGTTGTTGGTTGCACATCCATAGCTAAGCAAATAGCATTATAAATTTCGCTACTAGAATAAGCCCTTCCGTCAGCAACAATGTAGGTTTTCCCACCAGCATCTTTCCTAGCGGCCACCAGGCGCATCGCGGCCACCACATCATCCACATGAACCAAGGATCGTTGATTGTGCGTTTCCGGAAGTGGTGGGAACCATCCAGCGCGTATTCCACGAGCCATGCGCTCAAGATTTCCACTTCCGCCACGTCCATAAACCATAGCTAGACGCAAGTTTACGACGTGCATACCATACCGCTGCCCAGCTTCGAGCACTGCATCCTCTGCTGCCCGTTTAGACTGGCCATATGGTGTGACAGGTTCACCTGGCCAATCCTCGTCCACGCAACCCTCTCCTGGCTCAGCCATCGCCTTCACACTAGATAAAAATATGAAGCGTTTCACGCCAGCGCGCGCAGCGGCCAAGAGCAGATTTTGTGTCCCAACAAGATTGGTTACCCAATGTAACTCGCTATTAGAGCACGAAAAGGCATGTGCATGGCCTGCGCAGTGGTATATCTCCGCAACCCCCTCACAGGCGTGGAGCAGGGACTCCATGTCGCTTAAGTCGCCAACGATCTCGCCAGCAACTCCACTGGCAACTCGAACCAGCACTCGATCAATCGGGCGAAGAATGCGCCGACCAATAAATCCCCTCCCCCCGGTCACTAATGTGCAGCCTTCGCTCATATGGCAAGCAATTCCCGATAGACTCTCAAGGTACCAGCATGAACAATCGTGTCGGAAAATTCATCGACGACCATCTGGCGAGACTTTCCCCCCATAGAGGCACGCAATTCGGCATCCTCAAGTAGCTTTTTCACTGCTGCAGTTACCCCTAGAACATCACCCGGGGGTAACAAAAGGCCATTTTCTCCATCACGTACAATTTCCCGACAGCCCGGCACATCGTAGGCAACCAAGGGTTTTCCGCATGCAGCCGCTTCGATTAGGGCCTTAGGTATACCCTCGCCATATGTGCTCGGGAGACAAACGATAGACGCCGCACCAAAGACTTCTGGCATATCCGATCGATACCCCCACCACTCGATATCACCAGCTTGATGCCATGCCTCAAGCTGCCACTTGGGTACCGCTGATGGATTGGCAGAATCAGTATCACCCACCAGCACGAACCTTGCATCCACTTTTAAATCGCGTAATGCTCGGGAAACTTTAACAAAATCCCCCACCCCTTTGTCCCACAGAAGGCGCGCGGCAAGAACAACCAGCGGGCGGACAGTTTGGGTTGATTTAACGTCAAATCGCTTGAGGTCAACACCAGCACCTTTAATGAGTCTAATCATCTCTTTTGAGACTCCTATTCTCTTAAGAACTTTAACATCATCAGGATTCTGCAGGATGACCCTGCAGAGTTTGCCACGCAGACTCACAACTAGTAGCGGCTGTATGAGATAACGAAACAGTCGTGCCTTCATTGATTTAGAGCTGAAGATGAAACCCAGGCCTGCAAGCGCATTTACTCTAGCCCTAACACCAGCAAGCAATGCTGCTATGCTTCCGTAAATTATTGGCTTAAGTGCAACGTGATGTACGATATCTGGGCACCAAACTCGGTAAATACTGAACAACTCCGCAATGGCTTGAATCTCATTCAAGGGATTGCAACCGGTTCGCTTGAGTTGCTTCAACGGGAATACTCTCAAACCGGAAATAGTCAATACAGCCTCCACATTCCTCACATGGGTTGCAACAGCAACAACGAAGCCCTCTTTTACCGCGGCTTGAGCCAAACGTAGGCGATGGGAGACAAAGTACCAATCCTCTGTGACTACAAATAGCAGCTTCGGCTTACTGCATTCCACACCTGAATTCTGGTGCTGCCAAGTGGTATCAGCGGATCGGGGCGCCGTGACCGATCTACCTCGTCTCATCATGAAACTCTCTCCCAATTTTTAGTTTTAGCTTGAAATAACCAACCAAAAAAGAAATAAGGGCGGAGTAAATTAAAAACAAAGCAATAAAAGAAAACTTCTTTGTGATGTCAAAATAAAGCTCCGAAGGTTCAATTATCACAAAATCGGAAGTGATCTTAAATCCAAGCAAACTTATATCGTCTAAGATGCCATCAACTGTAATTTTTCTCCGCAACAGCTCATGGAATTGTTTATCTGAATCAACTCTCAATTTCAATTCTTGATTGATATGATGCCCTCGTTCCAATAAAGCCCTAAAAAAAACTTCCAAAAATTCACTCTCGCGCCTCAATCCTTCGGCATAACCTGGTATGCGAACATTGACGTGGTTTATAACAAAATCCTTAATCAGAGCAAGTTGGGAGCACGCCGTTTCTCGCGAAACATTATTACTTGAAAATTTCAGAAAATTTCCTTTTTCCTCCATAAGTACATTCTTATAAGTTAGTAATGAAATTCTTTCTCGAAGAGCCTGAGTTGATTTAACACCCAAAAGTTCTGAATGGCTGGGTGACTGAAGAACCATATAACACTCATACTTCGGCTCAAAGAACATCGACCTGTAACCTAAATAGCAAAAAAGAACAACACACAGGCAACCGAAGACCCTCCAAGAGAAGCACTGTTTCAATTCGGAAAGGTTCATACTCACTAAATTTATCTTAGATATTTTTTAACAGCGCAACTTAAATGACTCGGCATTGAAATGACTACAACTTACCATCCGCTAATCATGCCATACTTCGAAGATGCTTTCGATGATTCATAATGACTGCCATAGGAATTACTGCATACCACCAGTGCAACTCAGGTTCGAATAACAACATACCGTTTATCAGAAAAAATCCAGAAATTGTGACCACGCTCCAACTTTTACCAACTATGTAAAACATCGATACTATCGATAGCATGAATGAAAGTAAACCTAATAAACCATAGGATGAAAAAATCCGTATGTGATAAGTATGGGGTTTCATGTTCTCATAAGTCAATGATTGACTTATATCTGAACCTAAACCGATAAACATACTCGAGGCGCTGTTTTGGATCGCCATGAAAACACTACCTATTCTCTGTCTTAAACTGTCATCATCGATTAATGCAATGCTATTAAGATTCATGCCGAAGTGATTGTTTAGTAATAGCGTGTACAAACCCACCGTGCCAAGTATCCAAATCATTATGCGACCCGGTTTTCTCAAGCCCCTATAGAACTTAAATCCGAAGAGCACCGCTAGTAATAATAAAGCCCCCCGCGTCCTATTTATTGTAATCATCAACAAAAAAAGAATAAACAATATAGTAAGTGCCGACTCCGACCAAGGCCATCTTCGCCACTGCCCATCGATAAATAAAACTAGCCAGATTCCAAAAAGCGCCAAATAGGATGTGAGATTCAGGTGATACCCATCAGGGCGATCTCCGCGAAGAATATGCTCAATAGAAACCCAACTTCCAGGAATAATGTTTACATAAGACAGTAACTGCAGAATACAGTAGAGCGCAGGCACCAAAAGGAACAATAAATACATCCACTCAAGCCTCCCTATTTTTTCCACAGCTAATTTAAAAGTATAATAAAAAACGAAAAACCATATCTGCGGTGCTAAGAACTCCATCACATTAATGCCCACGCTTAGTTTATCGCTTGAATGTATTATCTCGATTGACAGCCAGACTAAAATATTTATCAAAAATAAAAGTTCCGGCCATGCTATTGGCACTGTGGTTTTTTCGGTTTGCGAGCGGATTAACAACAAAACCCACAATAGCAAAATTAAAAGCGGTGCCACATACGGTAAACGATTCGAGTAATATGGTACGGGCAGGGAAAGCTTGCTGACGATTGCCTCGGGAAAAGAAAAGCATCCGAAAATGCAGACTGTGACTAAGATCAAAACTTCACGACTAACTGGCCGAGTAAAGGATTTATCCTCAACCATTTTCGACGATTGATTTGTGGGGGTATTTCTCATGCCAACTCATCCTGCTCTGCCAACCACGCCTGAAACATTAGCACGTTCCAAAGCCAGTGTTGCCAGTTGCGAGTTCCCGAGAGATGCTCCTGCCACTTGCGCCGCACCAACTCCACATGCAAATAGCCCTCATGCCGAAGGCGACGTTCGTCGAGCAAGTTCTCTGCCCAATCATGTAATGGTCCTCTGAGCCAACTATCCAGAGGTATACCGAAACCCTGCTTGGGACGATCAATCATTTCGATTGGAACGTTGCGATCCAGAACTTGCCGAAGCAACCATTTACCGCAGCCGTTGCGAAGCTTCATTCCTTGCGGCACCCGCCACGCGAATTCGACCAAATCATGATCAAGAAAAGGCACTCGCGTCTCCAAGCCCACCCCCATGGCAGCGCGATCAACCTTAACCAGAATGTCGTCCGGCAGATAACCAACAAGATCATGAAACATCATGCGTTCAACGAAATCAGTTTTTTGGAACCGCGTGGACTCAGCTTCTCCCCAACTTTCTGCTGGGTCGGCGCCAACAACGATTCCGCCGGACTCTCGGTGCTGTGAAATCAGCCTGCGATACAACTCCATTGGGTTATCGACATCTATCACACTAGCTAACTTATGGATCTTATCGCCAATTGCCTGGAGGCGAAGGTGTTTTGGCAGTAAGGTGAGAATAGGTCCAGACAGCATGTCCCATCTACGGGGAGGTATTGCTGTCATAACCCATCCCAGTATGCGTCGAAGGGCAACAGGTACATTTCCACTCCTCTTCCAAATGGACGCCCCCCAGAAGTACCGGTTATATCCCCCAAAGAGTTCATCGCCCCCATCTCCAGAAAGGGCTACAGTAACATGTTGGCGCGCTAGATTGGCTACCAGAAAAGTGGGAATACTCGATGAGTCACCGAAGGGCTCATCATAAATCCGCGGCAACTGCGGTATGACGGCAACCGCATCCTCAGGCGTGACATAAAGCTCCGTGTGCACTGTTCCGAGATGCGCCGCTATAGCTTTAGCGTAACGAGCCTCATCATATTCTCGCTCCGCAAAACCAATTGAAAAGGTACTTACCGGCCTCGATGACTGCGCCTGCATTAATGCCACAACCGTAGATGAATCGATGCCGCCAGACAGAAATGCCCCAAGTGGAACATCTGAGATCATCTGACGCCTGATCGCCTGCCTAAGTAAAGACTCCAACTCATCCACAGACTCTTCTTCCGTCATTATAGAAGGTGACTGCATTGCAGTATCAAGTGCAGACCAATAGGACACAGGTACCATCTCAATAGCGGTAGTAGCTGTCGAAGGCACAATCAGAAAAGTGCCAGGGAGAAGTTTTCGCACACCCTGGAATATGGAGTGCGGCGCCGGAACATAGCCAAACCGCATGTAGCTCGCAAGAGCCGCTCGATCTACGCGTCCACGCCAATCAGGATGAGCGCGAAAGGCCTTGAGCTCTGAGGCAAAAGCAAAGACACCATTGATCCAGCCATAGTAAAGGGGTTTTTCACCTAGACGATCTCGCGCCAGTAAGAGTTTGCGATCATGGGAATCCCAAAGGGCGAATGCAAACATTCCCTTGAATTTAGTCAACGCCCTCTTAATCCCCCAAACCTCAACGGCGGCAAGCAGGGTCTCCGTATCCGAGTGCCCATGCCAGGGCAGATTCCCCAACTCACTCCGGATCTCATGGTGGTTGTAGATTTCTCCGTTGAAGGCAACAACATAACGACCACTCGCAGAGGACATCGGCTGCCGACCAGACGGGGAAAGATCTAAGATAGATAGTCGGCGATGTGCCAATGCAATGCCAGCACCCACCCACTCTCCAAAATCATCAGGGCCCCGATGCGCCAAAGTCGCAGCCATTTTCCTAACAGCGACCACCCCCTGCGCAGGGTCAAAACCTCCTACAAAACCGACAATACCGCACATATTCTTTATCCTAAAGAGGTCTGAGATTCTGGATTAAGTAAAATTGTAAATCCTCTGATCATCAATTCATCGTCAGATAAATTGACGAACTCTTCGCTTAAGACACGGCGGCAGATAGGTAGCTTTGGGTAACTGTTACATGCAAAAGATTCCACGCCAAAGCCAGAAGCCTTAAATACACTTATCATCTCGTAACAGCGTATGCGATTGGTATAAAAGCCAGATTTGACAAAAGTCTGAGACTCCCAAATACGACTACTGAATCTGAGATTATTCAGCCCTCCACCAAGATGATCTTCCAAGTCCACACGATGGGAAACTTTTCCTGAAGCCGCAATTACACGGCGAGATTCGCGTATGATTTGGTCAAATTCATGCCGTCGAACGTGCTCGAGTACAGCGTGCGAGAAAATCAAATCCACTGACCCAGTAGGAATCTCAGAAAAGCTTGCGAGGCCCCCTGTTAGGTAGATTGCTTTACAGGCCTTCAGTACTCCGTCCAATGAGGAAACATCTGAAAGATCGGGAGGATTTAGACCCAACTTTGACAGCTCGTAGGCTAGGTTCTTATAAAACCTAATGTCCTGTATAGCGTAAGCAGCTGTATCGAGCATTATCGATCTACACCCGTGACTTGCCGCAACCAAAGCTGTACCAATACTGTCTCCCGGCCCTAATTCTAGAATCGTTTTTCCCGCAATCTCGTGTTGCAACCCAGATCGTTTGAGATGGCCATTAAATACCCCAATAAGGTAGGTATGGCGGTCCATATTGCCATGTCGGAATAAACCCAAGCGCTGCCAAATCCGATAATTGAGCGGTAGATGCGACAAGATGAGCTTTACCAGGAGTTTCCCCCACCAAGGAATTATTGGCTTAGGGAAGTTCATAGTCAAATTACCTTAAGGTTGGGGGTTAAAAGGTTAGGAACCACTAAGTGCGCTATCAAGAATCTGTTCTATAAACCGATTGATTGGTTTCATGCAAGGTGTCATACAACTGCAGGTATTGTTCAACGCATTTGTCGAGGTTGAAATACTGCTCCATTCGCTGTCTTGCCGCTCTACCCATTGCTGAGCGCTTAACTGGATCGGTTGCAAGTTGCACGAGCGCGGTCGCCAACTGGTTCACATCACGTGGCGGTACAACCAGGCCACAAACCCCATTAATAACAGCCTCAGCATTGCCCCCGACATCGGTAACTACAGCTGGCAACTCAGCTCCCATATATTCCAATACCGCATTCGAGAACCCCTCCTCATGGGAGGATAGTATACCGATATCACAGACCGCCAAAAGATCCTGAACATCTTGGCGGGGGCCGAGCCAATGGATATGGTTGCCGATTCTAGCAACTTCGGCCCGCCGTTTTAGATCGGCCAGCACACCCCGATCATCACCAATACACAGTAGGTGCCAATTCGACCCCAAGTCTTCTTTAATTATAGTTAAGGCATCGAGCAAATCGACATGCCCTTTATAAGCAATCAGATTCGCAGTGATGACCATAACCAACGCATCTGGAGCAATACCTAATTTAGAACGACGAGAAATCTTACTCTCCAAATTAGCCACAACAATCGGAGGGATACCATTATAAATGAGCCGAATTTTTTCCTCCTGACCACCTTCATCCCTCAAGTCATCAACCACCCTGCTAGAATTTCCAAGTAGCGCCGACATCTGACCGTGTAGAAAACGTTCGACCCTCGCCGCAATAGGGTGTTTACGCTGGTAGTGATTTCGACTACGACGACTCATGATACGTATAGGAACCCCGCCTAAAATCGCCACTATGCCACCTAGCAGATAAGCCGCTGGCAGGAACATGTGAATAGTGTCCGGTTTTATTCGATAGATAATAAAAAGCAGTCCAACTAAAGCAAGAGCGGGTCGAAGAATCCGTCGCAGAAGACGCGGCAGTCGTCTCACCAGGGGGTCTCCCCAAGGTATAAAAACAGGCACCCCAGCCCCCTCTAGATCAGGAGCCAATACGCCACGACCATTGAGCGAGAACACGGTAGCAGAAATTCCCTGCTTAGCAAGACTCGGGACAACGTACGCAAGATGCCGCTCGGCCCCTCCCAGATCAAGGGTAGCAATTACATAGAGGATTTTATGTGTTGATGCGGACGCCCCTGTACAACCCTCAGAATAAGTGAAAAATGGGGAAGGCACTGCTAAAAAACCTTTTGGCTACTCATTTGAAAACCCAGCACTAAGAACTCCTGTCAAAAATGACTTTATCCCAAATATCGAAAACATTATCGATCGTGAACCGCTTAGTGACTAATGCGGCCTCCCGTCCAATGTACTGACTTAAAGCCTTATCCCTTGCCAATCTCACCAACGCTGCTGCAAGCGCCGACTCATCGCCAACGGGAACAACAAGAGTATGCCTGCCATTCTCAACAACCTCAAGGGCGCCAACGATGCTATCACTTATTACTGTTGGCAGTCCACAATTCATCGCCTCCCATAATGCATTGGGTGACCCCTCATAGGAGGAAAACATCACGAACAAACTGGCGGCTCGATAGTGCGGGAAAGGATCTTCGATATGCCCCAGCAAATCAAGCTGATTTGTAAGCCCAAGTTGATTCGCCAATACCTCAATATTATCCCGCTCCGGCCCATCCCCAAGAATTCGCAATCGCCAATCTTGCAAATTCGTTTTTGCAAAAGCTCGTAAAACGGAAGTGTAATTTTTCTGAACATGAAGACGCCCTACAGCAAGCACGAATGGTGGCTCTGAGCACACTGCCGACACCCCTGAATCTTGACGCAGCGGATTTGGGACAAAAGCTAACTTGGACGGTCTTACAAATCCCGCCATCATCTGCAGAGCGGTATTTGTGTTTGCCGTAACACGCCAGGCTAGAGGGTAAGTTAGACGTCGCATCAGAGCCCACAATCTACTCATCGGTTGCCTCGATGGATCGTTGCGTTCAGAGACAATAACCCTGACCTTAAGACCTAGGACTGCTAGAATCACGAGAATATTAGTCGCGGTTACAAAAGAGACTATAGTGCTTGCTTGCGACTCCCTAATTGCTTGCCGCAGGAACAACGCTCTCCGCCAATTAGAAAAGACAGCTTGCAACAGGCTTTGTGAAAATCCAACGCTGCCACCAACGTACCTCTCAACGACTTCAGGTACTGGAACCTTGTCAGTTTCTGGAGGCTGAAATGTGATTAGTACCGGTGCATCTCCTCGCTCAACCCAATGACTCAAGAGTTGTGCCACCACCTGCTGAGCACCACCACCGCCCATACTTTCAATCACGATAGCGACCGGCCCGAATAACTCCCTATAACTTGAAACAACTTGAGTCACATGTAAATCTACTGCATGACAATCGATCACAATTTTACGAGCCGCCTCCACCAAAGCGCCAGCGCGATCTGGATTAGCAAGCACTTCCGCAACAGCATTCGCGAGCGCCTGAGGGTCATCAGGAGTGACAAGAATTCCAGTTCGTCCATGGTCAATTGCTTCAACATGACCCCCTGAAGCAACCGCAACTACGGGAGTTCCATACAGCATAGCCTCTAAAACAACGCGGCCATGTCCCTCATGGACTGCAGGAGCCAGCAACACATCAGCTGCAGCAATAAGCCTTCCAACATCGGAGCGGAAGCCAACTAAGCGGACGGCCTCCTCCAAACCGGCCCCCGCAAGGAATGTACTTATCGCTTCAGCCTCGGTACCTCCGTCTCGGCCAACGATCAACATTGCAGCATCAATACCCTCTTGGCGCAATAGGGCAAGCGCCTGCAAGGCGATACGTGGGCGTTTTTGAGACTGAAGCGTACCGACGAATATCAGTAAGTATTGGAATGTATCTAAGTGAAATTCACGCGCTACGTCTGCACGAGCAATAGCGCGGTCGTGTAGGGTCGTGGTATCGAGTGGATTAGCTACCAATCGAGCACGTGGTCGAATATGGGATGGTAAAGAGTCACTTGTGAATTGTGAAATTACCAGCACTCGCGAGGCCAGCTCAAGCGCCAATGAAGAGATCCTCGATTTAGCGAAAAATGTTCGCTGATGAACCACCAATGGAATACCCAATACCCGACAGGCCAGAGACCACGAAATTGCCATTCGTCCATCATTTACATGCACAATATCAACCTGCTGCCGGTAAAGTTCGTACGTTAGTCGTGGCGTTATTGCTAGAATACGAAATAGACTCATCAAAGGTCCACCACCACGTTCCCAGAAGGGTAAGTGGGCGGTGGCCTTATTTGCAATCCCCCGTGCGGCAAGAAAGTTCAGAAGTGGTCCATCACGATGGACCACTACAACAGGATCCACGCCAGCATTTGGCAGGTTCACTATTAGTAATACCGCCGACTCATGGCTCCCCCCAACTGTATCACCCACAAATGGAAACAATATTTTCATGCTGGGCTAATTTCGATCTGCCGGCCTTAAAACACTTGAAAGTGTCATTAGGAGATTCAACAACACTGCATGATCATGTATGCCAGCCATGTGCTCAGTAACAACTGATTTCACACCTTCCAAATCTATAACTTTGGTCGCAGCCAGAATATTACAGTCGGAAAGTGAACGCACTTTTTCCATTAACCGAGGTGAAGCCTCCAACTGAACACACGGCGAAGGCCAAGATCGCTCCTGCCAACTAGGGCTGCGTAATTTTTGAGTTAAGCCGATAGAGGATAAACCAAACAAAGCAACCTTCGCCCAAGTTTGCTTCCGCAACGACCATCCAGCAGGAAGATTTGTATTAGCATTGCGCAAGGCCATCAGCCTCGGATTTAATCGCGCTATAGCACGCTGATAGTGAGTTCCATTAAGTTTATCGCGCACATCCATTGAAATCGCAAGATCAAATAGTTGATTAGAAAGCGCGGGTGCGCGGCACTCCGCAAAAGTTCGCACCGAAGAGAGCATTGGGAATGAATAGTGGCGCGACAGATTATGCAGATGCATGTACTCCCAAAGCGCGTAACTTCTGGCCCCCAAAGCCATTCCTCGCGACATAACGGCTTCGACCTGAGCTCGCAACATTTGTTGAGCAGTGCGTCGAAATTCAGGTGTTATCACAGACATGGGGTCGGACGTCTTTAGACGATACTTAATATTGCCCAGGTAAAAGGAGGCTAAGTCATCAGGCAACGGCAAGAGCTGATGATGCAGAGCCTCACGTCGAGCAAAGGATGCAGGCAACTTGGGTAGATACAAGCCCCCAAAGAAAATATCAAGCCCCAAACCCACCATCACGACATCCGCGAGTGGTGTTACCTGCTCCCCATAACCAAGAAACTGGGCTTCGTTAAATACCTGCATACCTGCAAGCCCTGTAGCCTCATCCAGTCGATTATCATAAATGGCTAATGATCGTTGCAGAAAATGATGTTTGGCGCCCACAAGGTAAGCAGCTTCGGCAGCAACATGGAACTCCTCATTTCGGGTTAGGCCGGTGGTAAAGCACTCCGGAGCAATTTGCGCAGCGGCCAAAAGAGCGCGGGAATCGAGCCCTCCGCTGAGCATTAGGCCGTAGCGCCGATTATCACTCATGTGACTAGTAACAGTACTTTGCAAGCCTTCTGCCAATTGCTCAACTAAGGCCTTGCCTCGGGGAGGCGTACTCTGGAAATCCGGCTGCCAATAGGGCTTAACTCTGACCCCTTTAAGGGAGGCCGATAGCACTGCTGCTGAACGCAAATACCGAATATCCTTCGCGAGCGTTCCCTCGCCCAATAGGCGACGCAAATAGAGGAATGTCAAGACGTTATCACTATCAATAGCACCTCCGCCATGAGCACGCGCATGAAGCAAGACATCCCGAAACGATACACTCGCAACCATGCGATCGCCCAAGCTCCAGAAATAAAGAGCAAACGCTGCAAATCTATCATTAATAACAACCATTGAAACATTAGCGGGTTCATGCACCAGAATCAGAAATGAACCGTCTAGCTCATTTGCAAAGGAAGAATAATCTTCAGACCGTTGAAATACATCAAGAACTGCGCCATCATCACGCCGACCACGTATGATAGGATGCCCGTGTATTACGATGATCTTACCTTCAAGACGATAAATTCGCGGAACCGGCAACTGTTTCCCTGCCGATATCCGCAAATACCTACTGGAGAAAAATTTATCCGGTTCGGGAGCTAAAGTTCCAGCAGAATCAAACTCTAAAAAAAGCTCACTAGTTTCCATCTTGGACTCAGTCTCCGATTGCCAATAAAGACTGGAAATGATGAATGAAAAGATCTGGTGCTTCCGAACCAACTGTATAACAGCGATAGAGATCCTGGCCGCGCTGCGCAATCGCAAGTCGGCGCTCGTCATCAGCCAATAGGCCAGCAAGCTTTTCTTGAAAATCACTCAAATCCCAGGCGTGAGTCTCCATGGTATCTCCTGGACGGAAAAAATTTGGCCAAGTCTCCATGTGATTCATCGTCGGTTTTAGTAACGCCCCGCCCATCATGAAAACCTCGAAGTCCTTAAGAGTAATTTCACCTAGGCCAAACGGAGACACCACAATACGCGATATTTTGAGTTCTTGCAGGTAGGCACGACGACTGAGCTTATTTGTTAGAAGTTGATTACCCAGCAAATTCGCAATTTCGCGACGTTGCCACGCGACACTGTCGCGAGCATAGGATAGTCCAAAACGACTTGAAACACCAAGTTTTCTTGCCGAAAACGGCAGTGCGCTAACACCTGGAAAACGGAGAAACTTCGAACTCGGAAGACGATTGAAGATAGCCATGCGCGTTGGTCCCCACAAAGAGTAGTCGGCCAATCCAGAATTCCATCCGACATGGATTTTATTCAGCAGAGCAGGATCTGATACTGGCTCAGACCAGGAGGGATCGTGATCTTCAGCTTTTCCTCTTTCATATACGTATTCAGCGAAAATTCGCCCATTAGCATAGATTGACTTTAGGTACTTTGACCGATCTCGCAGCACTTGATTTTTTATCCAAGCGGTAACGTAAGGTAGGGGGCGGGCATGAACGCACCCTGAACTGTCAGTGGTGTCAAACCATAACAGTTTTTTGACCTGTCCAGAGAGCTTAGCAATTTCGGCCTCCACATGGTCGCCAGCGATCATCCAATGGGATGCGTAATATTTGCTATCGATACCTAGAATATCGCAATCAGTAAGCCCAGGACCAAGTTTGTCAAAAAAACAAATCTCAATACCGGCAGATCGAAGCTGACCACGCCAAACCACAAGAGGAAATAGGAAGGCACGCCCATTGGGAGTTACGAAACCAGGCGAGAGTATGTTTACTCGCATGCGTTAAATCAGCGCCCCACTAACACTGTCCGAATACCACCCTCGCGGCAAATCAGGTCGATTGCATCCTGATTTGCAATATTTTCAAATATAGCCCGAACAACACCATCACTTCGAATCGAATCCCTCTTCTTGTAACCGCGAGCCTCAATGAGCCGGGTTCCACGCTCCGAAGATGACCCAGCGAATTTCACCCTATAACCGAGGGCAAATAGGCGGCGTAACGGCGTCTCAATATCATGTCCATTTCCATACCGCGACAGATGGGTTTCGAAAATAATCGTTGGACTAGTTTCGCCACGCTCAATCGCTGGCAGCAATCCGTTGATGACTTCTACCTCGTGGCCTTCCACATCCATGCGGATGAGGTCCAATGGACGGCCGCTCATAATCTCAGGAACCGTAGCAGTTCGAACATCAACCGTCTTACCCGATAAATGAAGCAAACCCGTTCCATTGTCATGGAAGGTGTTCAGATTCGACATCTCAGATAGGAAAAATGGCTTGAAACCAGATTGGTCGGAAATAGCCACCTGGTGGACCTCGATATCACTATGATTATTTAGGGCCAGATTGCGACGCAACAACTCAACATTCGATGGGGACGGCTCCACCGCCACAAGCCTACCGGATGGTCCAATCAGTCCTAACTCCATAAGTGCGTAATAGCCAATATTTGCGCCGATATCGAGGACATTCATACCCGGCTTAAGAAAACGCTCAAGCATGATTTTGTGCTCGAGTTCACGCTCTCCGAAAAGCAACAAGGTCCGGGAAATTCCCCTATCCTCAAGATCTAAAAGCATCCGGTAATTATAGATACGCTTCTCGAAAAAGCGACGGCCCATTGCATGATTCAACTTACCCACGATATGGTAGATGATGGCATGGGCAACTGAGCCCGCACCACGGCTAAAAAGTGTTCGAATGGCACTGTGTAATAAGGACATAATTATTATTCTCTTGGAGTCAAGATGTATTCGCGCAAGGCGAATGTTTTTACTGGACTGCCATCGATGTGATGGCAGTTATACCCTAGCGATTCTATCAGCTTCGCCAGCATCTCGGTCGACTGACCTAGAATCCGAATTTGGCGGGGATGGACTGAAAGAAATATCAGCGGACGGCAAGACGTAAGAGTTACGCGCGCACCATTGAGGACACCCAACTCGGCACCTTCAACATCAATCTTAATAACTTCTGGCACCAACTTATGCCGCGCACAATAAGCATCCAATGTAACCTGTTGTCTGAACACGGGTTTGTAGCGAGCATCCACGGCACCAGAAACGATCGTATTCATCCCAGTATGGTCACCCATCTCAAAGAATCGGACATCATCGTACTCATCCTCACCGACTAAAGCACTTTCAACAGATGTCCTACTATCGAATCCGTTAAGTAAGAGATGTCGCCTCAGCAACGTTCGGTTCGCTGTCGCCGGCTCAAATGCGATCAGTTTACCCGTTGGCGCCATGACTGACATTGCCGGCAAGGAAACCAATCCTACATGTGCACCAACATCAATCACACAATTTTTGTCTCGGCACGCTTCCACACAAGTCTGAAAACCATCGTTATGCCCTCGACCCCATTCGGAAAAGTTACTAAACGCAAAACGAGCATCGAGGCGAAATGGGCCGTAAGGTCCGATAAACTGCTTAATAGTTAGATCTGTTCCATTAACACACCGACGATAAACCCCGCCAAGCCATAACCATATCGGCGAAAACCGCTTGAGAGGACCATGCCGCAAATATCGCAAAAAACTAAGCATTGACATACCTTTTTCAACAATCAAGCAAGATCATCCCAAGATAACAATCGATTTGGATCAACTTGTCTTACAAGTTTACGCCCCACTATGCAATCAATCTGATCACCTGAAATTCCTCCACCAGGTTTCTTTAGAGTTAAATCCTCGCGAGTCAAGACTGTACCAGCGGACAACTCTCGTAGAACACAAACACTGCGAGAAAACATTTCACGCATAGAACGCATCTCCAACGCAAGATCATTTTTGTCGACCGGATGATTATCCATAGTGACAAATGCTTCTCGTGCCTGAGCCAGCAATGTAAGTTCATCGGGAAGAAGTGATGCAGAGACATCTGGGCCGAAGGCACGACGATGCATAGCAACATGAACCTCCACCACCGACACACCACGCGCCATAGCAGCGAGTGCAGGCCAGGGGGTTCCAGAATGGTCTGAAAGACCAACCTCGCAATCAAAACGCTCTTTGTAGAGGGAAAGCATGTTTAGACCCACTTTTTGTAATGGTGTTGGATAATTAGATGTACATTGCATTAGTACTAATTCATTACCTCGGCGTTGGATGCGACGGACCATCTCCTCAATCTCTATCCAGGAACTCATACCCGTGCTGAGCAGAATCGGTTTACCTGTTTCCAACATGGCATTCAAAAGATCCCATGACCTGAACTCACCAGATCCCATTTTCCATGCCGGCACATCCAAATCATTCAGAAGTCTAAATGCCTCAAGGGAAAATGGTGTGCTCAAAAACAGCAGGCCACGTTCACGCGCATGATCCCTTAGGCCGCACCATTGCTGAGGAGAAAACTCCATCCGCTTCCAATAGGAGTAGCGATTCGAATCTTGTCTACTGAACGAAACTCTAAAAGGTTCATCGAGTGTTGACTCAGCGTGGGCGAAATGCGTCTGAAACTTGATAGCATCAAATCCGGTATCAGCCACCACATCTATAAATGCATGGGCGGTTCCAAGTGAACCATCATGAGCCTGAGCAACCTCAGCTATCAAAGTCGGCGAAGGTCGATCTTTCCATGCCGTAAACGTCACACACACCCTTCTAAGTTGAGACAAAAATTATTTCCATGTATCGAAAAATTGAGTAACTGTCTATTCATGTATTTTTGATAATTGAACTTTATTAAACGGTGCATTAATGGATTTATATTGAATACTAAATATGAAGAATAGGCTAAAAAAAAATTTAAGTATATAAATTCTTTCCAGCAATCATCATCGATAACATCTTTTCTATAGACTCCGCATTATCTGTCGCAAGTGGCATATAACGCCCAATCGAATATCTACTGCTTGTTTTTGTATTCAACTTTTTTTCAACCGTGAATGCATACCTATACCCAGTTTCTTCAGGCCTTAACTCTGCTTCTGAAAAGCAATCTAAATGCCCGCCAAATGGATAACTTATTGAAGTTACAGGCACTCTAAAAGTATCTTCAAGATATTGACGTGGCCTAATAATTTCAGTGTCAAACTCTTTATCATTCAACTTGTTGGCCGCAACAGAAATATGTGTATGTGAATGAGTTCCAATACTATGGCCCATACTGATCAAGTTATGCACCCCCTCTTTATTTATATGCATTTTCCTAAGAATATTAGGGTCGGCGACAAATAATAAATTGCGATAAACATGCATAAGCACAAGTCTGGCATCACAATGATTTAAATCATACTTTATTCGCTTTTTTATCAAGCCAATAGATTCCCATGGATTGGATTCACCTTTAATGAAACTTACATCATACCTTTCAATTGGCAATTGCATCTCTTCCAAAGCAGATCTGTATGATTTTAAAAAACGATCAACACCAAACATCGCAATTGCATAATGTATTACTATTGGGTTAGCTGGCAAGTCGTCCATAAGGGTACATGTTGGGATAAAAAAAACTCCTTGTAGTCCTTCATTAAACAGAATTTCTGCAGCCAATTCATGATCGGATAAACCATCATCAAAAGTGAACAATAATCCATGCTTGTGAGTTATAAAATTTCGATAATCTCTATCTTCAATCTCGTCTAAAGTCATGCAATGAAATTTGGCTTTCAGCATTCTAATTTGAGCGACAAAATCATCCACCTTGGTTCCTAACAGCCTAGGAAATGGATCATCAAGTTTAGGCCTAACATAGTGGTAACAGAGAGAAACAAAATCTCTAGTGACGCTGGCTATATTTAACTCATTCATAGACTAGTTTTTAAACTCGTTCATTAGTATTTCTGCTAATTTAAAGTCCACAAAACCATCAATATCAACCGATCTTTCTTCTGGCATTATGTACGGTACAGTTTTACCACCAAAGAGTTTGCCTTCCATTATGTTTTTTCTTCGAACTAAATAAATCGCCCCATTACGCTGATAGACATCAGGAGATAAGCTCTGTCTTCTAGCAGGCTCCTCGCTTCCTTTAATAAATGGCACTAAAAGTCCATTTGTATTAATTTTTTTAATTTTAAAAGGATGATTAGAGTTGGCATTCCTAACAGAGACTACCGAATCGCAATTACCTTTGGCAGCAATTGCCAATGCAGCCTCGATATCACATCTAGTTCGAAGTGGAGATGTTGGCTGAAGTATCAACACCCAGTCCATTATTACGCTGCTCGAGCATTCGATGTAATCTAAGGCATGCTTCAAAACATCTAATGTTGTTGCCTCGTCTGTTGCCAGTGAATTAGGTCTTATAAATGGAACCTCGGCCCCGGCATTACTCGAGATTTTGGCAATTCCCAAATCATCTGTACTCACAATTATTTTATAGAGTAAATCTGCAGCATCCAATGCTGTTGCAATCGTATATTCAATCAATGGCCTGCCATTTAATAAACGTATATTTTTACCTGGCAACCCCTTAGATCCTCCACGAGCAGGAATAATTGCTAATACCTTCATAAATAATTTAATAAGAAATTCGCTTCTCAACACTTAGAGGAGCACAAGACAAAATGTGTGCAATTTTCTTTCCAGCATCTCCATCCCCGTATATATATGAAGGAGGATACACGCCATGATTGATTTGTTTATTAATTGCTTCCAATATCTCTTCAGAGTTATAAGAAACATCAATTACATTTGGGCCACGATCACGCCCCATCTGACGAGTTCCAATATTCACAACAGGCACACCCAAGTATGCACACTCCCTAATTCCAACGCTTGAGTTTCCAATCAAACACTTAGCTTTATTTAATAGCTCCAGAAAAGATTCTGGGGAGATATTTTTTATGAATCTTATTTGTTTATCGCCGCTAGCTTCACGAAAAACACGTATTGCCCTTGATGCCATATCAGAACCAGCATCAACATTTGGCCAAAACCATAACACAGGCATTTGCAATGATGATACAGCCATCAACGTTGCTTCAATTTGCTTTTGGGCAGATTCCCATTCATAAGTTACAGGATGTTGCATTACTACAAGATAAGGCTTTTGAAGATTAATCTCTGCGCCTACACCCTTAATCTGCTTGTTACGATCAAGATAACCTGGGCAAGAGGTAATCAAAGCCGCCAAATCAATTGATGGGCAACCTGTAATATGAACAGAATCAGGATTCTCGCCCATTTTATAGACTCTCTCGGCCGAATAATGATTTGATACCAAGTGTAAATCTGATAGCTTAGTGACTGCATGGCGAACTTTCTCATCAATAGAGCCAGTTACCTCTCCACCTTGCAAATGAACCACTGGTATATTCTGGTAGGCTGCCGCAATCGCAGTGGCTATAGTTTCGTATCTGTCAGCAATAGTTAGAACAGCATCTGGTTTTAAGGAATGAAATGTTGAAGCTAGCTCAAAAATACCTAAACCAGTTGATTTTGCACCCGTTAAGAGCGTCTCCCCCTCGATTAGCATATGAACTTGAGCGGAAACTCTAAAACCATCTGATGAAATTACGTCAATTACAGAACCATACTTATCCAGTAATGCTGAGCCAGTTACCACCAACTGTAAATCTAGGTTAGGATGACTCTCTATTGCCATCAATACAGTTTTAATTCTGGAATAAGATGGTCGAGCAGTAATTACTACACAGATTTTTCGCATGTCTAGTTAAAATTAAAGTTGAGAATACTTTTGGACTGACTTATTTCGCGCCTAAAAACCGCCAAAGCTCGCTCAGCAACTCGCCCATCGAAATACCCCAGGTAGTCCTGAATCATCTCATTAGGTACTTGTTTTTGCTTCTCAAGTACACCTAAGATAGCATCCACCAAAAGATTATTCATTTCATCTGGGGAATTAGCCACGGAAAAAATATCTATATACTTTTTAAAATAAATGTTACTGTCAAAATATTTGGTGGCCGCCTCTTCAAATATTGGAAGAATTACAGGTACTCCAGCTAATTTAGCCTCAATTAGTGTTGTGGAATTTAAACCAACTACGACTATTGCAGAATCAATCAAATCATGGGCTAAAATTTCGTCTGTAATCAAAAGATTTTTAATATCGGAAATATTTATATTAATATGGCTTTTGACTGCGTTCTGTATTTTTTTTTCCCAAATTCCCAACCATTTAGTTTTTATTACAAATTGCAAATGAGGGAATTCCAAGGCTAATTTAGCAAAATTACTATGTAATTTATCAAAGTGACGAATGAATCCTTCCTGCACATCTGTTTCATTAAACCACCCTTTTACATTTTCAATTTGCAAAAGACCCGATCTATGGTGAGTTGAAAATAGAATAACCTTATTACGATTGGCATCTTCTTTGCTATTGATGCGACGGTAAAGACTATCCATTCTTAAAGAACCAACCACTTCGATTTTATCCTCTGACACGCATCCGGCTTTTAACAGAACATACTTTTCAAGTCTATTGGCCAACAATAGTTTGGTACCATTAAAACGATAACCATGCTTCTTGTAACGCTCTATATTGGCATCATGAGTTGATGGATCTTTCATATTTTCTTTGTGCAAGACAAAGAAAGGGACCCCAGCTTCAACCGAGGCAGATTCCCACTCACGATCCTGTTTGTAATAAAAAGTACAAGTAATAATACAATCTATTCTATATTTCTTGTTAAGTATAGTTATTATTTTTTTTAAAAGTTTTTTTAAATTTTCTCTTGATTCATGCACTTTTTTATTTTTACTTTTCAAGTAAGATACGCCTTCTGAATCAGATAAATTTCTAATATTTGAAAGCCAAATTGAGTTTATTAAATTTTGAATATTTGATGGCAAATAATATAAAGTAACATCATCTCGATTAATTAACTCTAGCAAATCGGCCCTATATCTTTCCTCATTTAAAACTAATATTTTTATACTACCATTATTTCCTTTATTAATTGATGGAACCAATTTCAACCACACATATTCAGCCAGTATTAAATATGCATACTTACTACGCGTTATTAGTTTCAAAATATTCAAAAAAATTCCAGCCACAAAACTCTTTTGATCTTTACGTATAAAGTTACTGGATAAATCAATTATTGATGCAATTAATTTCATAAATATTTTTTTAAAATTAAGCTTATTCAATATGAATTTATATTATTTCTAATAATTTTTTATTAGTATAGTAGCTATTATCCCACCATTTTCTTGGAAAAAATTTACCAAACTGAACGTGATTCAGAAAGATATCAACAGACTTTTTAAGAGACTCATCCCATAAATTTTCATTAAAAGTATGTAGTTTTATTGAGGGTGGCCTAGAAAATCTACCCTGACAATCAAAGGTATCCCGCGGGCCTGTAAATTCTATATCTTTTCCATCATACTCAATCTGACCATTAGTCCCATAAATAGTAATGCGGTCGTTATATGGTGCAGCGTATGATGCGCAAATGGAAGCTGTTGCGCCATCAGAGTACCGCATAAAAATTGTACATGTGTCTATTGATTCTTTATGCTCCGTAAAACTTGCTGCATTTAGTTTGACCCACTCTGGCTTTCCAAATAAACTTAATAATAAGTCAAAATAATGAATGGATTTAGTTAGCGCTATACGATGAGCAGAACCATTATTTTCTTTTCTCCAAGACTGAATATAATTACTTTGAAAAGCTAAGCCATGACTCGTTACTGCATCAATGTGTAGCAATCTGCCTAAATCCCCACTTCTAATAACAGCCATTATTTTTTTATTTAATATACTATGCCTTAAATTAAAATTAAAAAAGACTCTTTTTGAATCAATTATATGTGTAAGGCTATCTAATTCTATATCAGTATTTACGGGTGGCTTTTCACAAAAAATGTAACCCCTGTACTCTTTAAGTAATTTCTCCAGATAGTAATAATGAGTGTTATCCGGGGAGAGAATAAAAATTGCTTGATTATTATATAGATCAGATAAATTTTTAGCTCTATTACTTATACTTGGATTACTATTTAACGTATAGATATTCTTGACAGCAAAAATTTTATTTGCTTCGATTATTTTAATAATCCTATCGGCATGATTATTTGCACCAATGGTGCCAACGAAAAAAGTATCACTCAAGCCTTACTACTCCACCCACATCGATCACAGGGGTAGCACTTATTTCGTTCGCCTTTGTTATGCTTGGCCCGTAACTCAGAAATATTTTTTGAATGCCAAATTTCTCTTAAAGATTTTTCGGGAAACCTTCCGGGACTTAGCGTACTCTTATAGTCTTGTTCACAGGGGTTAACAATCCCATCCCACCATACATAAATTCGTCCCCACAAATTCTGACATGCTTCAGTGTTATCTGGGTGCTCTGGATTGCTATATGTATCCCATTGAGGCCTCACGAATGCGTAACCTACCTCATCAACAATATTAGTCCAATAATCTTTAAACTGTAACTCATCTTGCTCAGGATCAAAGAGCATTCCGGATACACGGGTCTTGACTTTTGAACTTGGATAAAATTTTTGTCTAATTTCATGGAATTTCTTGATATTTTCATGAACCTGATCAAATTTCCCTAGAATTCTTATTCGTTCGTAAACACCTTTTGTGTGGGAATCAATAGAAAAGACTAATTCATTGACACCGCTTTCCAAAATTGCCCTACTGATATTCTCATTAAGCAACATTGCATTAGTATTTACCTTTAGTTCATAAAACTTCCCACTTGCATAATTAATAAAGTCTATAAATTGATCGTGGAGCAATGGCTCTCCCCGCGCAGCCAGTGTTAATGCGCGGCAGCCCCCTTCAACCAACTCATCTACAGCTCTCTTAAACAGTTGGAAATCCATCATTCCCATATAATTTTTTTTGGTAAATGTATCATCTGATTGATAACACATTACACAACGCAAGTTACAAATAGATGTTGGCTCAATAAGGGCATAAATGGGGAAATCTGAAACAATTCTTTTCTTGGGGTACAACTTAAATTTATATCTATAAATCAAATAATTAAGCCAGTCTTTTGTATCATGAGTATCCAGAAAATGAGATTCTTGTGGCGACCAATTATAGGGAAGCTTTCCATTGATGCAAATGGATTCAATAAGTATTTTCAAAATACCCATATCTTCGTCATTCAAATTTCGAGAATGATCATTCTCCAATTTGATTAATAAATCTCTTGTTACTCTTAGATCTAAACCATCTTCCCCAGACAAAAATTTAAAGTTACCAACCAAATTAGTAGAATCAAAAAAAATACTGCGCTCAGTTGCCCCGTTCACAATTACCTTTTTATCAATCATTTTCCTAATATTTTTTTTCATATATTCCAAATCAAATTTTTTTACTAAAATAGACAGTAGTTTTAATCAATAAAGCAGTGACGAATTCAAATTATAGATGCTATGCCATTTAATTCATGAATTTTATTTTAATTATGTTTATATTTACTTGTAAAGCAATAGATCTAATAATCAAAAAGCCACTTTCTCATAAAAGCATGTAAAAAATTTATGCGCCTAAATATCAACAACCATTAAAAATGGTTATAAATCTTTTTCAATCATTGTTAAAAATATTTAACAAATCTTATAAATATGATTAGATCGGAAATATATGGTTTAGTAACAAGAAAAGGATTCCCTGAAATAATTTTTAACAATTTTTGAAATTTCCTCACATGCAATTGAGTCAGCTTTACAGAAATTTTTAGTGGCTAAATCTTGTCGTCGCAACATCTCCAATTTACCTAATTCAGTTTGATAAAAATTAATATTTTTAATTAGCTGATCAACACTTTTTGAATGAAAAGACCCACCAATTTTTTCGTACATATCATCAAAGTAATTAGTCTCTAAAAGATTATATGAGATCACAGGCACATGTTTTATCATAGCTATATATCCAACCGTGCTTTGCTTTTGCAGCAGGCATTCCGATATCAAAATAATTTTTAAATTAAAAATTTCGTCATTATAATAATCTATGAAAGTGACATTATTAATTGGTGTTGCGGTCTTTATTTTATTCACTTCGCTACTTGGTGTTTTGGGATGAAATTTAATCAAAAACCAGATATTTTTCTCCGCAGCATTAACGGTATTTAATACCAATAAAATCTCTTTTAATTGATTATCAGTAAAATTTGATGGGGACAAAAAGAGTGAATAGACTTTCACTTCTAAAGGTATGTTAAGGGTAGCTCTTACTTCATTCTTTTCTTGTGTATTCAAATGTATGCTTTTTAATTTGTCATAACTTGGATTGCCAACTACCTCAATGATTGTTTTTGATTTATCAACTCCAACACCCATTTTTTCATAACTTTTTTTGATCCTCTCCCCCGTCACGGTTAGATATTTTATACCACTAAATCCCTGTATGTTATTAACACTTTTTTTTCCCATGATTTTGTCAACTATCCAAAATCTAGAAAAATCTAAAATAGTATTATTAATTACCGGTAATATTTTAATTCCGCAATAGTTGTGAATAAATACTAAGATTTTATTTATTAGTTTATCTTTTTTATTGCTTTCCAGGGCTTCATATCCAATCATCAGATCTATATCAATAAAATTTGTAGTATTATGAATCGTGAGGGAAGGTATTTTTTGACTTATTAAGTACCATAATATTCGATTATCCCATGGCACTATTGCGAAATCATAATTTTTAGAAATTCTTCCCACATAGAATCTTGACACAATCCAAAAAATAATTCGTATTAATATATAATTCGATCTGTTTGAAAGCATTCTGATAATCGATGGCACAATCTTTATTTTTGCCTCTTTATTTATGGAAGATAGTTGGCGTGCCACTTTAGTATCTTTTAATAAAACTGTAACATCGAAACCATTATCCAATAAATTATCTACTAATTCAAACCCATAACTAAATAAATAGTAGTCATCGAACCACGCATATAAAATTTTTTTACCTTCTGAATCATTCATATATTTTAATAATCTTATATTGATAACTCAAATAATTTCTTGCGATTCTTGTAAATCAGATATCCTATCAATATCCATCCATGAGCCGCTTATATATTTGATGGTAATATTTTTTTTCTCTGATATTTTATTAATTAAATCAATTACTGTATATTTTTTAATTAGTCCTTTTTCACTCCATTCATCCATTATTTCAAGCATGTCACTTAATGCGGAAGCTGATACCTTCCATAACCCTATAAACTCACCGTCATATTTTTCTAGTTGACTGGATTCATCTACATTTAATGATGTAATTTTTTCAAGTTTGATTTTTCTAGAAAAAAAACTTTTATCGTATGGCACAGAGGCATTAACTAGATCTAAGCTAAACGCTTTTCTTCTAATATTACAATCAACTACGATGGCAATTTCATCTTTGTCTGACAAAAGAGAATGAAGCACGTATTCCTTAAATACAATGTCACCATATGAGATTACGATATCTCCGGCCAGTTTTTCTCGAGCACAATACAAAGAATAAAGATCAGACGTTGTAGCGTACTCGTTATTCTCAATTTTTTTTACGCCAGGTATTTCAATCTTATCCTTACCATAACCACAAACAACATTAATCTCATTCATGCCCATAGATCGCATTCCGTCAATTTGACGTGCCAATATTGAATTACCACCGACCTTCAGTAATGTTTTAGGTACTTCTTCTGTAAGAATTCCTAGCTCATCACCTCTGGTAGCGGCTAAGATAATTGCCGTCTTCGCCTCCCCTGCGGGCAAATAAACTGCTTCAGCCTTTCTGAGCTCTTCATCTCCCTGCAATCTAAAAACCTCCTCGACTGTTGCAATAGTGCCCTCTACGTTAATCAGAGATTGATCTTGAAAAATTTGCCTAGAAATTTGCTGCATAGATGTAATTGCGGCACGACAATTGTGATTAGCCCAAATTACAGTACTAACACCTAAGTCCTTGAATATCTGTGTGGGTGTCGAGTAGTACTTTGTTGGAACAATTACTACTGGTAACCGTTGCCCCCATTCTTTCATGAACATTTCTATTTCAGAAGCATTAGCAAGCTTGCTATGCATAAGAATTGCATCAGCCCCAGCTTGACGATAAGCCTCAGCTCGAGTTAATGCCTCTTTAATGCCCCAACCGGCAATCAAAGCCTCAACGCGCGCTACAACACAAAAATTTTCATCACGCTGAGTGTCTTTGGCTGCTTTTATTTTTCCGCAAAATTCAATCATATCTGCTAGCGGTTGTTTTTCGCTATCAATAAATGAATTTGTCTTTGGAAATAGTTTATCTTCAATACAAACTCCGGCAATGCCTCTTTGCTCTAATTTGTTTACTAAGCGTCTCAGATTGTTGAAATTTCCATAACCAGTATCCCCATCTAAAAGTATAGGCACCGACGTTCCGTCAGCCATGAACTCAACAACTTCTAGAACTTGCGTCCAAGAAGCCTCGTTATTATCTCGAACACCAAGCCCAGCAGAGATAGAGAGGCCTGACGCCCAAATGCCTTGAAAGCCTGATTCCTCAACAATCTTTGCAGACAAGCCATTATGCGCCTCCATTAGAAAGGTTAAATTCGAACTTAACAACAAACTGCGCAATTGCATGGTTTTTGATTTCATCACTTGTATTTCCTAAATTAATATTTGCCCAATACAATACTTAAAGCTCAGACACATAGGTTCACTCCAAAATTAGAGTCTATTCACCGGAAAAAAAGGCTAGACAAAATCAGAGTTAAGCATTGGTCGACGCTCACCGTCAGAGACTAGCCGAACATTTCCATTTACACCAGATTCACTTGACGGAACAACCTCATAAACGCAATCTGCAGAATTAATAATTGCCTTTTGATGCGAAATTGCCAAAATCGCAATGCGACTACTAATCTCCTTCAATGTCATGCAGATTCTAGCTTCTGTCTCAGGATCTAGTGCAGTGGTAGCCTCATCAAGAATTAGCAACCTAGGTTGCCTCACCAACGCTCTCGCGAGACTAATTCGTTGCCGTTGCCCTCCCGACAACATCATTCCGCGCTCCCCCATTTGCGTAGCCAAACCATTAGGGAATTCTCTAACAAATTCACTTGCACCCGCCTCATCAAGAGCCTTCCATATATCTTCATCACTTATCGACGGATCGTACATGGCAATGTTCATTCGCAAGGTATCATTTAATACGAAGAACTCTTGTGCAACATAACCAATCAAACCTCGCCAATTAGCTATATCAAGATTTTGAATATTTACTCCATCGACAGTTATCGATCCGGACTGAGCCTGATTAAGACCGCAAACCAAATCTGCTATTGAAGTCTTACCTACGCCTGATGCTCCGATCAATACAGTCAATTGGTTTTGGCAGATCTGAAATGATGCATTTTTAAGCACAATTTTATTTTCATAACTAAAGTTAACGCCTTGGAAGCAAACTGACTTCATAAAGCTAGAAGAATCTGTTCCCTTGTGAGCCTCCTGTTGATTTGAGGCATCCCGAACATTCTCCCTAAAGGACCAGAAAAAACTTTCATTGGTGGCGAGCGTTTGCAAATTTTGCTGTAAAACCCCCCAACTATTAACTGCCCGATAAAAAAGCGCTGCAAGAATCATAAGATTTGAAAAAGGTACGCCGAGGTTAGTAAATCCAACAATTCCACCGAGAATGAATATGACAATTAAAGGCTCACGCAATATGGGTAACGCGTATTTTGCTAAAAGCTGACGCGCATAAGATTGGAATAGAATAAAAGACTGCACTTCAATAGGATCAAACACCCTCCCTCCAAGCCCCATTGCCTTAAGAGGTTTGATGTTATGAAGAGCATCGGATAAACGCTTACTTAGATTCTTGTTAGCATTTGTGGTGGCTAATCCAGTTTGTTGTGCGATTCGTATTAACAAAGAGAGCCCCATCCATAGAATAACCCCAAGCACTAGCGCTGCAAAAGAAACATGCCAAGATATAAAAGTCGCCCCCACCAAGAGTAGTGTAGCTCGAAAGAAATTTTCTATTATTTGGCACAATGCGGCAAAACAAGCACTTCCTTTAGCGGATTCGAATAGGGCTGTGTTGACAAACTGCCCGAGCGATCGATTTGTGTAAAACTGCCAACGAGCGTCTATCAATAAATGCAAGAACTCATTTCGCTGATCATAACCGAGCTTTGCTGTAGTAAAACTGATGTAACGCATTAGGCCCAAGTGAACTATAGCCTTAAGTCCAAATACCAGTATAAGAAAACCAAATATAAGATTGGGTGTGAGCTGAACGCCCAACAGGGAAAATGTATCTTCAATAACTAATCGGACGGGTGAATGTGAATTTTGATCCAGAATGAATTCAAGTAGCGGAAGAATGCTGACTATACCTACAGTTTCTAGAAGACCCGCCACCCCGAACGCACCGAGCATCATCAACGCTTGTCGCGGGTAACGATCATAGAAAAACCCCGCCATTTGAACGCGCGCAGACCACGTATGATGATTACTTGTGCTTAGCTTGTCTATCATGAAAGTTATTTCTTTACAGCTAGCATCATAAAGCTATGGAATCGCACCCATCCATTCAAATAAAAAAATGGCTTGGTTGATAACAGTAATTTTTTAATTCGTGGGAATCTATATCCTGGCAGAGCGTAACGAAATACCTTAGGCTCAAGATTGGTCTGTCTTAGTAATCTAGAAAAGTCGCGAATTGTATGTGGAGTAGAGTCTTCTTTAGCTCTCTTTTTTGGTCGAAGAAAGATAGGATCATAATGTTCGCCATGAATAATAAGCGACCCCCCGGGCTTGAGTAGATTTGTGGCAATCTTTAATGACTGAGGAATATCACCTGAATGATGAAGAGATGCACAAAATATTACAGTATCAAAACTGCCATACTCGCTATCTAGTTTATTCATATCAGCTATGCGTAGTGAAAATTTGCTCCAATCAGGCTGCAAATACTCCCACATAAATGGACCAAGCTGGTACATCTCAGCAGCCGAGATGTCGAGCGCGATAGATTCCGAAACGGAAGGTGACTTTGACGCCAATGCCGAGAAGTAGCCATATCCAGACCCCAACTCTATGCATCTACCTCTAATCGGCGCAACTGTCTGATTTAAAAGAATTTTTACTTCATCAATCCTGGATTTCCTCTTTAGAAGCGCCAACTCTTTGTCTGGGTAGTACTTGAAGTCCATATAGTCGTTGCCGATATCATCCAAACCGGAAACCAACTCATTTGTACCAGAGTGATATCCAATAAAAGCCCGGAACTGCTTATCAGTAATATGCTTAATTTCTCCAAGCCTATTCAAAAACAATGTATTTGCGTAAATAGTCGCCTCGAGATAATCATAAGGCGACCTATTAGTTGGCAATACTGCATTTTGATAAGCTAATAAGCGACGCGCAAGTACTGATCGATTAGAAACGCTTTCTGCATAACCATCAATCAGCCTCTCCAAATCCTCAACACTTTCAAAAGTCTGGTTATTTCGTGATGAGAGCAGCGCTTTCCAAGCAATCTTCATACCACCATCATTCTCAAGCAAACTAGATTGGCCGTTACCTAAAAGAGTCTGAAATCTTTTCAGACTTCCAAACCGCGTAAAATCCTCACCATCACCATAAGAAAAATCCAGCGTTGCCTTGCTGGATAACCAAATCGCATCGCCTGAGAGTGCAATTTCAAGGTACTCCTTTGTACAGTTACCGTTGACTATCGACACCACGGGGATCGGAAGACTTTCCAATAGGTTCGTCAGTAACTGGCCAGCCTTACTCCAATCCAATCGATCTCGCACAGTTGTTGGTTCAGTGGTCGGCAATAAATCTTTCTCAAAATAAATTACAAGAAAATTCGCTTGGGTTTGTTTAACAGACCGAATAAATGTAATGAAACGAAATACCCCTTCCAAGGTAAGATCTTTCAAAGAAACTTGGTAGAACCGACGCGATTCATCAAAGAAATATTCAGTCAAAGTAGACTCCTTTTGGGTAAACGTAAGATTAATAAAAGCACTTCACTAATTGCTTTCAGGGAGTTAGGTTCACATTCACTCCCCCATTAAAGAATGCTTTAGAATTTGCACACTCTCCTTAGGGGAAGTAGCTGGACGACCGAGGTCACTTCTATGCCCCGGGCAACAGACAATCTCAATGAAAAAACTATCCCCGTCAGCCTGCATTGCCAATAGCAATGCCGCCTCTAATTCCTGATCACTAGCTACACGCAACGCATGTTCAAAACCACAAGCCTTGGCAATCTTTGCTAAATTAAGCGCCTTAGCCAAGGTACTTTGACCTCCAACGGAATCATGACAACCATTATTCAGTACAATGTGGATCATATTCGATTGGGACGCAGTATAAGGAACACCCCCCATATGCATCAGAAACGCTCCGTCACCGTCTAGGCAGACGACTGGAATGTCCGGCCGAGCTTGTGCGATACCCAACGCAATCTGTGAAGCATGCCCCATGCCGCCAACTGTTAGGAAATCTCTGACGTGACCTTCCTGTCTCGACTCGCGTAATTCGTAGAGTTCCCGAGAAGCCATTCCTGTCGTTGCCACTACCACAGCATTTGCCGGAAGTTGCTTAATAACAGAACCAATCGCGGTCTCGCGCGACAAACCCACACTAGCCACCACTTTGGAGGAATTACTCTTGTATGCCGCGAAACTGTCCTTTCGAACTACGATCGCCACAGGCCTTGATTCACTTCGAGCACAATCAATGATTTTGCTTACATCTTGCATCGCTCTGCCCATATCCTGAGAAAGAACCACATATGGGATCTCCATCGCCTCTAGCAAGGCGAGAGTCACTCGCCCCTGTTTTATATGTTGAGGTTCATCCGCCAACTGTGAGCCATCGCTCGATATTTCTCCGCGCCAGCCTATCATCAGAACCATGGGAATGCTGTAGACCATTTCGTCGGCAAGGGACAAAAGTGGATTGATGGCATTACCCAATCCCGAGTTCTGCATATAAACTAGAGGCACCACCTCGGATCCGATTTGCTGCCCCATCGCCAAAGCGACAGCAGAGCCTTCATTGGCAGTAATCACGTGCTGTGATTCAGGCATCCGATCACTCAAGCAGGAGCAGAAATTTTTTAGAAGCGAATCAGGCACGCCGGCAAAAAAACTTACCCCCTTCGACAGTAGTAAGTCTACGAATTCACTGGGAGGAATTTTATCTGCTTTGATATTGATCATATAAAGAAAAAATTAGGAAATATTCAAGATTTCAACCAGTTGGCCCTTAGCCAACCGCCCGAGGTGAGCTTCTCCCAAGTGGCAGACAATACTTCCACTGATGGTTTCACGAGGCTGATACATAAGAGCGGGACTAGCCGAAACCAAGCGCTTGAGTACGTGAGTGCAAAGCTGAGGCTGAAGGTCAACGGGTAAAGCCACATATTCGCCGAAACGATGCATAAATGCAGCCTTATTTGCCGATACTGCGAACCGAATTGAGTCATGATCACGAAGAACAGGAGCCAACGACTGAATCACATGATACGGCCCAGTCACCTTTTTCTCTAGGTGGGTCTGAAGGTCCAGATAGAAACTATTGACTTCGTTTTGTGGATTACCATTAAAGGCAATAAAGGCAGCCCCCGTAAGACCACATAGCCCTTTGCATGAGCTATAAGCGAGCAGATCCGCCAATTCGTGCCCATCTTCGAGCCCAATTGAAGCAGTTGCATCAACGAGGAGCCTAGCCCCCACACGATCAGAAAGCGCTCGCAGTGTAGACATTGATAACTTCAATGCTCGACTAGTTTCGACATAGCAAGCCATGACCCAGTCGTACTGTCCCGAAATCTCTTGAATACGCTCAAACTCAATTTCATCAACATGACTAACTTCATCAGACAAACGGGCAAGATTTGCTAGACGAGAAGCATAATAACCACTGGAAACCACTAGCACCCGCCCAAAGGCAAAATTACGTATTGCAATTTCAAGCGCCAATGTTGCCGACCCCTGCATTCGAACAATCTTTTCATGTCCCGTCATGTTTAGCAAAGCATTCAGGACCCTTTTTTCTATTTCTTCATAGGCAATATCACAACGTCCGAATGCGGGGCCGAGGGCCTCAAGATTTCCAGAGCAAAGACTTGCTGGACCAGGAGTAAAAACGGCAGTCTGATTAACTGATTGAATTCGCCAATCAAGAGCTGACTGCCATAAATCTTCTTTAGTCATTAAATTGCCTTTAGCATTTGTTGACTAACAACATTCAGAACTCTGGCCCTTAATTCGGTACTGCTAACACCTTGGGTACGAGGTAGTATTTTTATTCGATTTACTGAAATGCAATTACGATTGTCGTCTCCGTGGATTAAAAAATCAATTTCATGTTGATCAAGAAACGCTTCATTGATAAGCCAAGGTGCCTGAACCACCTCATCTACATAACGGATTGACAATAAGATTTCCTTACGCTCGTCGAAGTTCAATTCCGGCGTATATCCTTTAGCTTTCAAAATCTCCATGTCAGAAGTCAGTCCCACCACGACTGAACCATGCTTAGACGCCTCATGCAATAGACGCGTGTGACCGTGATGAAGCAATGTCACAGACATATCAACCATGACTCTTGTATTTTTCACATTCATAATTAATCCCATCGATAAGCTCATTTGATTTACTGGGCCCCTAACCTCCCAGCACTTCCTCTAAAAAGCTTTTATCACCTCTATTCTTAGTAGCACCAATTGACTCATAAAGAGCATGCCAATCAACTTGAGCTCGATTTTCTTCATCAAACCAGCCTCTAGTGCGCGCGACCCTCTGGTCGAGTTTATCAAGTATGATTTTCGGTAGATCGGAGTAACCAAAATCAATTAATACGATATGGCGATCCGTTCTCAATCCGCTACCAAACGTGGTGCTCAAAGTATAGTCATACAAAATAACGTCGGCAGAATCGTAGACATTCTCAAAGTCATCAGTTAACACCTCCATATCAAGGCTCTTGAAAAAGTCATTGGGTAGGTTGATTCGAGTTCTGGGATGCGGTTTAATTAGAACTCGATAGCCTTTTTCACATAGAGCTCGAAGAAGGCGCATTTGCCAATCCGCAGCTACAACATCAGGCATGAGTGGATTCATTTCACCAACATCAGTCATAAACATCGGCTGGACATACATTATTGACTTAACGGGAGTACTGACTATCCTCCTTGGAGATCGAATAATAGGGACTCTATTTTTCAACTGCCCCAACTCGGTGATAGACAGAATTTCAGGGCCGAGTGACTTTTTAATTCCATCCAGAGATGAAGCTTTAAGCAGTCGCTTTATTTCACTAGAATAAGTTATAAAGTAATCGGAGTTTCTTAACTCTATAAAGGCAGTGTGGCTATCTAATGACGCATTTGCTCCTAGTGCATGATCATGAACCGTAACTATCCCTCCAGTCCTTCGGGTGGCGTGGGCAAGCATACTGTTCCATGGTATTCCAATAGAATTTATCCACAACCTTTTCGGCAGAAATTGAGGGTGATTTTCCAGTCGATCGCAATAAAACTTTATGTATTTTGTAGTCTCAATAATCCATTCTCTGATGTATTTAAGCGAGCGTTCACCACGCCTGACTCCGAACTGCTTTAAAACTTCAGCGATAAGGGAAATATAGTGATCGACATAGTCACTATCGACACTAATAGATTCAATATAGATCAAATCGCTTGCGGATGGCGGGGTAAACCACTCATAAAGTGGGCAAACAAAAACTCGCTCTTGAATTAATGCTGCATGCTCAATGACTAAACTATTGGTGCCTGCGGTTGAGATAATATTATCCTTAAACAACTTATCATCAAGTCCGCATGAGCGCAGTCCATGCATTAACCATCCCGGTTTATACCGCCTAACCCACCTTCGAATGAAATTTGATGGCAATCCATCACGAAGCTGACTTACGAACCTCAATGGAATGTCATCTCCATAAAAAATATATCTCCAATAAAGAGCATGGTCAGGAATTACATAATCATCAGACCGAAGATCGTGTAGTTGCTCAGCTTGAAAAAATGACGCTATCAGAGATACAAGATATCCATTAAACAGCTCTATTGAAGTCGGAGACTCTGATATTGACGAAGAAACAAAATTATTATGGTTTGACACCACAAGTCTCATTGCATCGACGTGAGTTTTTCTATTCAAAGGCCACGCAAAATCACTTGCCTCATATCGATTAGTGTCTATTTTGGCAATATCTAACAGCATGCGATGATAACTAGCTTTGATTAAATATCTTAAACGCAGATTCCGCAAAAATCCAATCAAGCTCAGAATCAATATCAATCGACTCGAGAACATCATCAACAATAAGCGGCATTATTTTCCCCTCAAAAAATGACCTTGTATCGCGAAGTAATTTACTTCTTATTAAATAAAATGACCCATTGACGACATAGGCCGACTCAAGATCCTGGGATCGCAAACTTAGTGCGCTACCATTTGAAAATGGGATCATCGCTCCATTTGATATTTTAAAACACCAGGAAGGATGACTTTTCGCGCACGAAACGCCAACCACAGAACAACCAGGATCATTTTTGAAAGTCTCTATACCCTTTAGCATTGTTGTAATTGTTCTAAACGGCGAGGTAGGCTGCAGTAACAGCAGCCCATCGACCTCTTGTACATTTTCTTCATACCACTCTAGTGCGTGAAGGCAAACATCTACTGAGCTTGCGGTATCACTTGCGAGCTCCGAAGGTCGCAACCAAGGCACCAACGCACCGGCATCAGCTGCAATCCGAGCAATCTCCTTATCATCAGTAGTCACTAATACATCACATATTTCTTCGCCAATTTCAAAAGCAGATCGAATACTCCATACAATAAGAGGTTTGCCACCAATAGGGCGTATATTCTTTCTAGGTAAACGCTTCGACCCTCCCCTCGCAGGAATAATCGCCAATATTCTCATTGGTTCAAAAAACCACGCAAAATCCGCAGACCAACGTCACCACTTTTTTCGGGATGAAACTGGCAACCAACCACGTTATCGCGCTTTACGACTGCAATCACCGAACTGCCACCGCAGAGATAATCTGCTAAGTGATGGTTATGATTTACTTCGCTTGCCATGAAAGAGTGTGCAAAATACACTGACTCGGTGGGTTCAATGCCCTCGAGCAATGTACTCATCCAAGCCAGATTATCCCCAGCCATGCGTAGCCCATACCAGCCGATATTGGGGATTTTAATCACTGATCCGTCCGATGAGACATTAGGAATTGGGATAACTCGACCCGGGATCAAACCGAGGGCCTGTGTTAATCCAAATTCATGGCTCTCGTCGAGCAACATCTGCATACCAAGGCAAATTCCTAGTAACGGTGTCCCGGATGCAGCCACTTCCTTTACCACTTGGTCGAGACCATCCCTAGAAAGGGAGGCCATTGCATTGGCGATTGCACCAACGCCAGGAAGAACGACATGGGAAGCTTTGCGGATATAATCAGGATCCGAGCTGATTACTGCATTTGCACCACAGTGCTTAAATGCACGTTCAACACTATATAGATTTCCCACCCCATAGTCAATGATGGCTACATTACCCACGATTGAATTGCCTCACCTCAATGCCAGCATCTTGTGTTGCTCTACGGACCTCATCAAGGCTGGCGCGTTTATAATGTAAGATATCTGCCATTGCAATCGCGTCGGCACCCCCAAATTGTACCGCAACAACAGCATCGTCCGGTTTGCCCATGCCGCCACTAGCGATGACTGGCACAGAGACCGTCGAGGTTACGGCCTTAATGAGGTCAATGTCGAAACCTAGGCGCGTACCGTCACGATCTACTGAAGTCAACAGAATTTCACCAGCGCCAAGCTCCACACCACGCCTGACCCAGTCCACCACATCAATGCCGGTTCTTTCACGACCATTATCAGTGTATACCTCCCAATGGCCAATCCCCAGCTCTTTAGCCTCAACCGATAACACCATGCACTGACTTCCAAAGCGGCAAGCAATTTCTGAAATCAAGTGAGGGTTCAATACAGCTGCTGTGTTGACAGCAACCTTGTCAGCACCGTAACGAAGCAGTCGATTGACGTCTTCAACGGAACGGATACCACCGCCCACCGTCAACGGAATGAATACGTCGGACGCTACTTGTTCGATAATATTATGTAGACTGTTGCGGCCGTAGAGGCTTGCGACGCAATCCATATAAATTAACTCGTCCGCCCCCTGTTGATAATAGTGCTGAGCGTACTCAGTTGGACAACCAATTACGCGCACCCCTTCTAAATTGACCCCTTTAATAAGATTGGGTCCTTTAACGTCGAGCCTGGCAATTAAGCGAATATTTCTCATGCTTGCTGGGTCATTCAGCTTTCCACACTGGCTTCTTTAAGTGCCACTCGCCGTTCGTCTGTTCCCAGATGTGATCGGAGCGCCAGCTATCGATAACTTCGGTCAACTGTTGCTCGGTGATGTCGCAATATTCAAGAAACTCGGGTAAATACTTTCTTGGAAATTCACCGTCATAACGCTGCACGAGAGCGATACCCTCTTCTCGGGTAATTTTGCCATCACGAATTTCGTGCGCCGTATCAGATGTGGCACGTCCAATACCAAACTTGATGTAACCCAAGTAGTAATGGAACCCATCAATACGATCATCGAGACTGGCATACTTTGAATAAGTGCCTTCAGAGCGTTCAGCGTTGGGAGTGAAGCCAGTATGCTCGGAGCAGTAATAGAAATTCTCCTGCGGATCCCAGAACTTGTAGTAGCCCATGAAGTGGATTTTCGTATGGTTCTTGATTATGTCCTCATACTTGGGGGCCATGAAGGGCATTAGATCCGCCTTCGAGATACCATGCTCGGTCCAGAATTCCGGCGGTAATCCCGAAAAATAATGCTTGTCATGGTCCTGGATATCGCGATCCGGACGGAAGGCGTTTTTCATATCACCGCCATATTCGACCTCCCCGTTTTCGCCGTACATGATTAACGAAACGCCGTACTTGACTGCCATGTGTAAGGGGAAATTGGTCTGGCCGTAAATAAATGGCTGAAAGGGGTCCCCAACATGTAGAAGCGATAGGTGAGTAAGGCGTCGCGTTACCTTGCCGTTAGGTGTGCCGAGTACGTTATCAAAGCCAGATTCAGTAAAGGCTTCAAGATTGCGGCGGCCGATTTCGGTTGGCCGCAACGGCGCCCAAGTGACGGTGAGTGGATTCATACCATACCTATATTTCAATTGGTGGGCAACAAAGCTACCATCCTTGCCACCACTGCACGGAACGATCACATCATATTCACCATTATTCTTTCGATAACGGTTGCAGAGGTCAATCAATTCCTGCTCACGTTGCTTCCAATTAACTCGGGTACGCTTGTATTCGGAATAGTTGCAAGCAGAGCAGATACCGTGTTCGTCAAAAGTGATTCGTGGGCGCTGATTAGAGACCGTGCACTTTTTGCAATACCTGACTTCAATTGGTAACTTGTACTTCTCGATTACGTTTTGTTTTTCCATGGATTCCTCTGGATGCCTACTTTAACTCTCACTCATAAATGCTGGCTTCTAGCGTGCTTTAAATCATCCGGTCGACCAACATCCAGCCACGGCTCATACATCGGACACGCGATTGTGCGACAACTATCCTGTTGCAACCGTTCGAATAAGGTAGGCATGTCACAGGGCTCGCCTTTTCTTAGATTATTTAGCGCTTGTGGATCAAGAACGTAGATACCCGCATTAATATGCGTGCGCACCAACGGTTTTTCATCGAAGCCGACAATGTCGACACCCTGAATATTGACTACACCAAACGGATGTTGCCATTCATGTAGACGGACAGCCATAGTGGCAACTGTACCTGCTTGCCGGTTGTGGAAGTCAAGTATCTCACCGAAGCGAATATCTGTAATAACATCGCCATTAGCCACTAAAAAAGGATATGTTGGTACTGGGTGCAGTAAAGAAAGGGCGCCCGCGGTTCCCAATGGGACCTCCTCACGCAAGTACTCTATTTTGACTTGCCACCGACTTCCATCACCGAAATACTCTTCAATCATATGACCTAGATAATGGATTGCAAGTACGAAGTGCCGTATACCATCCGCCTTAGCGCGCTCGATTATATGTTCAAGCATGGGCTTTCCACCAACTTGCAATAATGGCTTTGGGCAATTTTCTGTGTGAGGTCGCAATCGCACACCCTTACCGCCAGCCATAATTACCATTATATTCGGGCGCTCTAAGGGGAAAATAAGATTATCCATCAGATGCAATCCGATGAGACGACGATTAACATCGGTAATCGGCAGCTGACGAATCTTATTAGCATGCATCAAGTGCAAAACAGTTTCGCGTCCAAACTCAGGGGGCACTACGAGTGCCTCGCGAAAGGCAATCAATTCTATGCGTGTATCTAATGTCAGACCTCGTAACAGACTACGGCGTATGTCACCATCAGTCACAGTGCCTACGAGCACACCATCCTCATTCACTACAAGCACAATCTGTAAAGCAGTTTCTTCTAAATTCTGTATCGCCTCCTGGATAACCGCATCGGGCGCAAGGATGGCTCGACGCCAAAGTTCGCTCGAGGTCAAATACGAGCTGTAACTGGGTTCATCTATCGACATTCAGATTCTTTCACGTAATAGCTGAAAAGCTTCAGCATACTCAAAACCTGCTTGCGCACCGCGCAAATAAGCTAGCGAACGTAGCGCCGTTTCGCTTCGCGGAAAAGGATGATCAGCAATTTCAGATGGATAGTAACGCATTAGCGCTAGCTTGCGCTCCATAAAAGAACTAATATCAACATAGCTTGTTGGCCGAAAAATACCTTCGGGCTTGAGCACGAAATCAGTTTCCGATAGGGTTTCGTATGACAACACTCGCTTAACATAAGGGTGTCGAAACCACTTGGTGCAAGCGCAAGCGGCATCGTATACCACACGATGATCCGAGTGAATGTCATGGGCATGTGGCAATAGAACCTCATTAGGCTGAAAATCAGAAAAAATCTTTGAAAACTGGCCAACTAAGTCATTGAGCGGATACTCATCCAATCGAGTTGTTGGAAAGTTAAGCTCAAAAAGATGCTGTGGCAATACTCCCAAAGCTTGTCGGACAAGCTCAATCTCTTGGCGTCTAGACTCGATACGGATGCAACTCCCCTCATCGCTGACAGCGATTGCCGTCACAAGCAACCACCCCACCTGAGCACCCTCTGCTTGACGGCGAAGTAATGTTCCTCCGCAACCTAGTAATTCATCATCGGCATGAGGCGCCACAACCAAAATTCTTGCACTCACAGATAATCTCCTGCCATTAGATTAGGTATAGGATTGACCATGAGAATTTTAATTGCATCAACTCCTGCTTTCACGGTAATACCCTCTGCTTGAATCGCCAACACCTTGCCTGGCTCAAGGTTGCGTCGTAAATCTGGGATAATTTCGCTTTTCCAGGCCTTGTACTCAATACCATTATGGACAAAATGAGCACCTACATAAGGCATGGTCAACGCACGAATCAAATTGTGAATAGATTCGGCCGTCATGCGCCAATCAATCATACCGTCAATATGCTGCCGCTTACGCCATAGATTAGACTGATTCGACTTCTGCGGATAGCGATCAAATTTCCCGGACTCAAGTGCTAAGATAATGTTGCGGAGTTGGACTTCAGCAACTGAAGTGATCTTACTATACAGATTAGAGGCATCATCACAACTACTTATTGGAACCAAGACCTGGGATAATATATCCCCAGAATCTACACCCTCATCCATAAAGAAAAATGTGGATGCCGTTTCTTCAAGCCCCAAGGCAAGGGCCCAAATGAGTGGGTGCCGCCCACGATTAGCAGGTAAAGCTGCTGGATGATAGCCAATTACTCCCTGTGGCGCTAATCGAAGTAGTTCTGCCCCGATCAGACGTGGCCATCCGAGACAAAAAATTACATCCGGAGCAAACTGACTTATCCATTCGACTGTCTCCGCCGCATTGATATTTTGCGCATCTAGCACAGGCACACCAGCCCTCCGAGCCAGATAACTCAAGTTAACATGGTCAGCATTTGAGGGGGCATTTAGTAATGTGCACACACCCACAACATTGGCCCTCATGCTCAACATGACTTTGAGCATGGATTCAGAGAACCGAACTGCTCCAATGAAGACTATCTTCATACCGTAGGTATATCAAAAAAACGTTTTTTCAACAAACCTTCAAAAGAGATCTTCTCAAGGATTCGAACAATTAGCTCGCTGGCACCACCACAGCCATAGGGATTAACCACCGTAGTCAATTTAACCTGAAAATGTGTTGAAAAAAGTTCCGCCAATGCCGCCTTAATGGCGACACGATTTATTTCACAATCAATCACATTCAAAGCTCTGAGGCGGCCACGTTGACGGTCACCAATATTAACTACCCCCTTATGAAAACTGGGTGCTTCAGTGAGGCCACTTGAGGAGTTACCTATCAAGCCATCAACATGATGCATGCAGGAGAGGTATCTTAACTGCCCTAAAGAAGTGAATGCTTTACTAGTCAAAGGATGACGTGCCACAAATTCCTCAATCATGCGGAATAGAACTCGGCTGTCTGAGTCGGCGTTCGGCATCGTAAAAATTAGATGAGTGTCTTCTAACTCCTCTAATACAGCCAGAAGTTCGGCCATCTGTCCCTCGGAGGACCCATCCTCAAGCGTCACAGGATGAAAAGTTACCAAGAGATTGCGTCGACCCAACTTGAAATCAAGTGCCTGTTCAAGTTCTTGCCTGCTGAGAACTTGGAGACGAGCGATATTATCAACTCCCAAGCCACCCACTAGAAAAACTCGATCAGGCGATTCACCGAGCTGAATAACCCGCTGGCGATACTCCGGAGCAGCGACGAAATGCAGATGCGACATCTTAGTCACCGCATGCCTAATGGACTCATCGATCAAACCTTCCGTCGCTTCCCCACCATGCAAATGAACCACTGGTATTCGAGCCACCATTGCTACGGAAACTGCAGCCAAAATCTCATATCTATCTCCAAGCACCATAAGCAAATCCGGTTTTAGTTCTGCCAAGGCATCCGAAAGGCCACATATAGCCAAGCTCATTGACTTGCTTATCCCGACAGGAGTATCAGAACTGAGAAGCATCTCGACCTTACGATCAATTTTAAACCCATCAGATTCAATTTCCTTGTAGGTCAGACCAAACTCTGGGGATAAATGCATGCCAGTAGCAATAACCTGCAACTCAAGCTCTGAAGAACTCTTAATTCCGTGCATAACCCAACGCAACAAGCCATACTCGGCGCGCGTACCTGTAAGAACACAAATCTTACGAGTCATTCCTTAATTACCTCATCTATTTGATAATTACGATTGGCTCGCCTACCCACTATCTCATTCAAGCGCATCGGCGAAATGCCGGTCCCAGGACGCTTGATACCCAAGTTATCCAAAGTAAATAATTCACCCGCCCTTATTGGATGAGCCGCAACCAAAGATTTACGAGCCACCAACATGTTCTTCAGTTCGCTAACAGTAGGGCGCTTAACTCCATCGCCCAACGCAGTTTCGATATTTCGTATCGCTTTGACTAGAGCTTTCAATTCATCGGGCTCCAGACTCGCCTTGTGATCAGGTCCAGGTAAAGTACGATCCAACGTGAAATGCTTTTCGATTAGAGAGGCTCCCAGCGCCACAGCGCCAACAGCGACCTCAATGCCTTCTGTATGATCCGAGTAACCCACTGCCACCCCAAAAGTATCGCGGATAGTCTTCATCGCACTCAAGTTTACGTCAGCCATGGTTGTAGGATAATCGGAGGTGCAATGCAGAACAGTGACAGCATCATGCGGTGTGCCTGCTTCCTTTAGAACACCGAGGGCCGTGCCAATCTCTTCAAGAGTCGCCATTCCCGTAGACATCACAACTGGCTTACCCAGACTGCCGATATGCCTGAGATAAGGGAGGTTAGTAATATCACCAGAAGGAATCTTGAACATCGGAATGCCAAGTGCATGTAGAAAGTTTATGCTCTCGATATCGAAGCCCGTAGATAAAAATGCTATACCACAGGTTTTGCAATGAGCTAGCAGGTCATAATGCATTTGCTCCGACAGTTCAAGGCGCTTTAGCATCGCAAACTGGCTATCAGTACCAACGTCATTGCGCATCTGATATTCGGCCTTGGGAGCATCAGGCGTAACTAGACGCTCTGCACTGAAAGTCTGAAATTTTACGAAGTTAGCACCAGCAGCAGCAGCTGTATCAACCAAACGTTTTGCCATCTCTATATCACCATTGTGATTCACGCCTGCCTCGGCAATGATAATTGTGCTCATGATTCTTCCTTGTGTGACGGCAGCCAACTACCGTCGGCACAGTTCAAAATCACCCGCTGACCCATACCGATAAAACACCGTTCACCGATAAGGATATTCTGGCGCACACAGGCACTACTGCCGACGAAACTTTTGGCACCGACTTTGACCCCTCCATTTAGGACTGCGGCGGTAGAGATGTGGCAATGGTCGCCCACTAAAACATCATGATCGACAATCGCTCCGGTATTTAGGATACAGTTCTCGCCAATTTGGGCGTTGGTATTGACTATAGCACCATGCACCACCAAGGTGCCTGAGCCCAACCGGGCACGGTTTGATACGTAGGAATAAGGAGAAACTATGGTTGGCAACTCACAGCCATGAGCGCGGGCCAAGGCAAACAGACGCATGCGGACATCCGGCGACTTAATCTGACCTACTGCAACGAGCACGCGCCTATATTTCTGAAGTAAAGTCGGTAAATCGGTGTCACAGCCCAGCACGGGATACCCGAACTGCGCCCCACCTATCTCTCTCGGCGTGCCGACAAGTCCTGCAATACGAAAACGCCCCTCCTGTTCGATAACATCGATACAGGACCGAGCATGACCCCCGGCGCCAAGCAGGAGAATAGAGTCATCACTCATACTGCTAACTCTTTACCTAGGATGGCGCTACTCGGCAAATTGATGATGCGACGTTCCAAAGACTCAGCCACTGGCAAGAGCATGCGTGGACAATCCCGGTAGGCTGACAAACTATGCATAGCCACCCAAGCTGGGCGAGTCATTAGACCGGCGCTATTTGTTGCAGCAAGTATTGGGTCACGCAAAGCTGCAAAATCTTCATCGAGAATCAATGTCTGCAACCAAAAGTTGCTGGTGCTACCGTGAGACTCACCAAGTAGGCGCACTCCTTGGATATCCAGTAATGCTTTGCGGTACCTCTCGTGTAGCCGCCGCTTTTCGATTAGAAATAAGGGTAACTGTTCGAGTTGAGCACAGCCCAGCGCGGCATTGATATTTGGCAGTCGGTAGTTGAAACCCACTTCATCATGGCGAAATTCCCATCGGTGTGGAATCTTGGCCGTGGTAGTAAGGTGTTTGATGCGTCGCGCAAGAGACTCATCATTGGTCAGCAGAGCACCGCCGCCGCCTGTTGTAATTATTTTGTTACCATTGAAACTTAGTATCCCTACTAAACCAAAGGTTCCAGTGTGGCGACCGAAGTAGCTGCTACCCAGTGACTCAGCTGCATCCTCGACGACAACCAGATTGAAATCTGCTGCCACAGCAAGTAAGTCAGCCATCTCCACCGGATGTCCGAAGGTATGTACAGGCACGACAGCACGAATGATTCGGCCGGTTTTACGATTTACGCAGTAGCCATCCTTGAAATCAGCATTCTGCTCTAGGTAGGAACGAAGTGTAACTGGATTGATACCCAGCGTAGTCTCACAGCTGTCAACGAAATGAGGAATAGCGTTACTGTATATGACAGCATTGGCGGTAGCTACGAAAGTAAGTGTGGGCACTAGGACTTCATCACCTGGACGAACGCCAGCAACTAATAGAGCAATATGTAAAGCAGCTGTGCCATTAACCACGGCAACGGCATATTTGGCACCAGTGTAGGCTGCCAGCTCTTCTTCGAATCGATCAACAAACGAGCCGACCGAAGAAACAAAGGTGGTATCTAGGCATTCCTTTAGATAAATCAGTTCATTACCGTCAAATCGAGGTGCATGCAAAGGAACTGGCGTGGTGCCGACCAACTCGCTCACCGCCTTAACCACTTGCTCGACCAAAGGAAAAACTTGATTCATCATCCTCAAAGATTGTATGTATCGGCCTTGTACATGCGTAGATTCTCAGGCATGGAAAACCACTCGACAGTTTTACTCAATCCTCGCCTAAAGCCTTCGAGACCGGCGTAGGCTGGATACCAGCCAAGCAACTCAGCTGCTTTAGCGTTACTGGCACAAAGCCGGTCAACCTCACTCTTTTCGGGACGCAGACGTTGTTCTTCACTCATCACCCGAACCTCGACCCCCATTATCTCCGCGATAATGCGTACGGTATCACCAATCGATACCTCGTAGTTGCTGCCCAGGTTGATAACCTCGCCGATGCCCTGCTCGGCTTTGAGAGCAGCCAAAAATCCTGCAACTGTATCAGTGACAAAGTTAAAGTCACGTGTCGGATGCAACGCACCGAGCTTCAACTCGCGCTTACCATTGCCTATCTGTGAAATTATGGTTGGAATCACTGCTCGCGCAGACTGGCGTGGTCCATAGGTATTAAAAGGACGAATTACCGTCACCGGTGTTTCAAAGGCCGCATAGAAGGACAGGGCGATCTGATCAGCACCGATCTTACTCGCAGCATAGGGTGATTGCCCCTGGAGCGGATGCTCCTCTGTAATAGGCACAAAACGAGCTGTTCCGTAAACCTCACTGGTGGAAGTGTGAATAACCTTTGATACAGCTAGCTCACGTGCTGCCTGAAGAATATTCAAGGTTCCCTTGATATTGGTATCTACATATGTATCAGGAGAATGGTAAGAGTAAGGTATGGCGATTAACGCCGCCAAATGCAAGACGGCATCGCAGCCCTGCATTGCAGTACGAACTCCGTGGGGATCTCGGACGTCACCGGCAAAAACCTCGAACTTCGCCTTTACGTCGTGGCAGCATTGATCAAGCCAACCCCAACTATTAAAGGAGTTATAGTGCACAAAAGCTCGCACATCGTAACCACACCGAACAAGTGCTTCTGTAAGGTGCGATCCGATGAAACCATCTGCTCCGGTAACGAGTACTCTCAAATCTTACTCCTTCAGAGAATCATAGGCGCCATACCGAAAAACCCTGCCGCGTAATTTCACCGGCGGGATATGCGGATTTGACATCAATGAATACCCCACCTGGCTGTAACTTTTTAAGGATTTCCGTCAAGGCCATATTTTTGTACTGCAGATGCGATACAGCAGCCACGATAGTATCTGCAGTCGGAAGATTCTCCCAATTTGTAAGCTCAAGTCCGTACTCATGCTTGGATTGAACTGGATCAGCAATAGGGTCATGAACAACAACGTCACACCCATATTCATTAAGCTCCTTGACGAGATCTGCGACTTTAGAGTTACGAAGATCCGCGCAATCTTCCTTGAACGTCACGCCAAGAACAACGACCTTTGCCCCCTTGATGCCGCGTCCTGAATTAATCATTTGTTTTATGGTTTGACGCGCTACATAAGCTGCCATTCCATCGTTGATGCGCCTGCCAGCTAGGATGACTTCAGGGTGATAGCCCAACATTTCAGCTTTGTGAGTTAAATAGTAAGGGTCGACACCAATGCAGTGACCTCCAACTAACCCCGGCAAGAACTTAAGAAAATTCCATTTTGTTCCAGCTGCTGCAAGCACTTCGCTAGTGTCGATGCCTATCTTATCAAAGATGATGGCCAATTCATTCATTAATGCAATATTCAGATCCCGTTGGGTGTTTTCGATTACTTTTGCGGCCTCAGCTACCTTGATTGAAGAGGCTCGATGCACCCCAGCGACAATAACTGACTCATAGATTTTAGCAACGAACTCAAGGGTAGCCTGATCGTCTCCCGAGACAACCTTTACGATCTTGGTAATTGTGCGCTGTTTGTCGCCAGGATTAACCCGTTCCGGTGAATAGCCTACATGGAAGTCCCGCCTCCATCGCATTCCTGAATACTGTTCAAGTAAGGGGATGCAGACCTCCTCCGTCGCACCAGGGTAAACCGTGGACTCATAAACCACTGTTGCGCCCCTCTTCATATATTTGCCCACAGTTATCGATGATCTCTCCAGAGGTGAGAAATCCGGAATATGCGCCACATTAACCGGAGTAGGAACGGCTATTACGATAACATCCGCCTCGGTAATAGTTTTTGGATCGGAGGATACAGTTAGCTTCGAGGCAGAGTTGAAATCATCCAATGCAACCTCGCCAGTAGGATCATAAAAATTCCGGTAATTGACAATCTTTTCCTCGGAAAGATCGTAGCCAATAGTTCGGAATTTTTTGCCAAATTCAACGGCTAGAGGCAATCCAACATAGCCTAAGCCAACAACAGCAATAACTATATTTTCGGAAATTTTCATGATACGACCTTGAAATAGTCGCGATACCAAGCGACAAAATTGCCTATACCCTGCTCGACGGGAGTGGAAGGTTTGTAGGCGAACTGTTCAATTAAATCAGTGACATCAGCATAGGTATCTGGCACATCACCTGGTTGCAGAGGTAGCATCTCCATATCAGCTTTTTTACCCAGAGCCTTTTCAAGTGCTGCTATATAGTCCATTAGTTCGACTGGACTGTTGTTGCCAATATTGTACACACGCCATGGAGCCTGGCTCGTGCCAGGGTCAGGGTGCACGCCACTCCAAGCCGGATTAGCAAGTGCGGGTTGGTCAAGCACGCGTATAACGCCTTCGACAATGTCTTCGATGTAGGTGAAGTCGCGCCGATGCTTTCCATAATTAAACACCTGAATTTTCTCACCCCCAAGAATAGCCTTGGTGAATTTGAATAGAGCCATGTCCGGACGACCCCACGGACCATATACTGTAAAAAAGCGAAGTCCAGTAGTTGGTAGTTTATAAAGATAACTATATGTATGAGCCATCAGTTCGTTTGCTTTCTTGGTGGTAGCATACAAGGAAAGAGGATGGTCGACATTGTGATGAACTGAAAAGGGCATCGACGTATTTGCACCATAGACGCTGGAACTGCTGGCATAAACTAAATGCTCTACGCCGCCATGACGACATCCTTCAAGAACGTTAGTAAAACCCACAATGTTGCTGTCGATATAGGCAAGCGGATTCTCAGTAGAATATCGGACACCGGCTTGGGCCGCCAAATTTACGACTCTCTGGGGCTTATGAGTGGCGAAACAATCTTGCATTGCATTACGGTCACTTAGATCAATCCGCAGGTGCGTATAGTTGGGGTGTGTTATGAACCGTGCCAGCCGAGCTTCTTTGATTGAGGGGTCATAATAATCATTATGATTGTCAACTCCAATGACGGTATCGCCGCGCTCCAGAAGACGTAAACTGAGGCTAGATCCAATAAAGCCGGCAGCGCCTGTAACAAGTATCTTCATTTACGAATCACCTCCAAATAGGTCACGGGTGTAAACCCTATCAGCCACGTCTGCAAGTGCTTCGGTGTTGCGGTTTGCGATGATGAGGTCAGCTTGCTTTTTGAAAACTTCAATATCAGTAACAACTTTAGAACCGAAGAACTTATCATTTTTGAAAACAGGCTCGTAGACAATGACTTCAATACCCTTGGCTTTGATGCGCTTCATGATACCCTGTATGCTGGAAGCTCGAAAATTGTCTGAGCCGGACTTCATGATGAGCCTATAAACTCCGACAACCTTCGGATTGCGACGGATAATTTCTTCGGCTATGAAATCCTTACGCGTAGCATTAGCTTCGACGATAGCATGAATCAGATTCTGGGGTACATCGCGGTAATTAGCAAGAAGCTGCTTACTGTCCTTGGGCAAACAGTAACCGCCATAACCAAAACTAGGATTATTGTAGTGGGTGCCAATTCTAGGATCGAGGCAGACACCTTCAATAATCTGGCGAGTATCTAGGCCATGAGTGGCGGCATAGGTATCGAGTTCATTGAAGTAAGCCACTCTCATGGCTAGGTATGTATTAGCAAAGAGCTTGATCGCTTCAGCCTCACTACTTTTGGTTAATAGGACTGGTATGTTTTGCTTGAGGGCACCTTGCCTAAGTATATTTGCGAAGGTTTGGGCACGGGCGGATTGCTCACCAACAACGATACGTGATGGGTATAAATTGTCATATAACGCCTTACCTTCACGCAAGAATTCAGGGGAGTAAATCAAATTATTCACGCCAAGGGTTTCGCGAATACGCTCCGTGTAGCCAACCGGAACTGTCGACTTAATGACCATTGTCGCATTCGGATTTATGGTTATAACGTCACGAATCACCCCTTCAATCGAATTAGTATTGAAATAATTGGTTTCGGGATCGTAATCAGTAGGGGTAGCGATGATTACGAAGTCGGCGTCGGCATAAGCTTCGCGTTTATCCTGCGTAGCTCGGAAATTCAAAGACTTACGCTTGAAAAAGTATTCGATTTCGTCATCCTCAATCGGCGATTCCTTTCGATTCAGCATCGTCACTTTGTCGAGAGCGATGTCAAAGCAAACCACTTCATTGTGCTGCGCTAATAGCAAACCATTCGACAGACCAACGTATCCAGTGCCGGCAATAGCGATTTTAAATACAGGTCTACTCTTAAGAGTACTCATCTCAGCTTTCAATGTCTCAATTTCAAGTTAAGGCGTTTCATACCCAGCAACTTTCCATCTTAAAAACTTCGTCGTTTGAGTGAACTTTTTGTAACCACGCCTGACGTAAGTAAATGGGCATAGCCCAGCTTGGTCTTGATCTAACTGAGGCCCTGCATTTTGAACAAGGATTGAAAGTGAATGAAAACGCAAAACGTTTTATCTGTGAATCTTAGTCTAGGCCATACTTACTTACGTGGACCACCTCATGTAAAGAAGGCGGAACTTATCACCAGTTTTCACAATCGCACCCAGCTCATTACAAAACAGGAGATTTAAGGTTTAATTTGGCGCAGAAGGCTACCGCCCTGCCGTTATTACGATCAGCATACACAATAAGTTAATTGTAGCAGGAGCGTGGAGCAATAATGAAGCAAAAATGTTATCCAAAGCTTAAGAACCAGTTTGACTTTGCCATACCGTCATTACTTCGAGAAAGGTTTTAGCCACGTGGAATAACAGGTAGCTGTGTTGGTTCGCCTGCTACAAACTGACGCCGACTTATAGAAAAATTACTACTTGTTTCTGTCAAATATCTAATAAAAATACCAGAAAGAATAATAATCACTATAAGTTCAGAAGATTGCAACTTTCGAGCTTGTTTAATGCTTTAGACATCTACCTCAATGACTACTTAATTGCTCTAATCTGATCTAACTCTAACTTAACTTCTAAAGATTTATTCATAAACTCCAATAAAACAACCACTCGCATTTGTGGGTCCATCCCTTGATAGAGTGACTCAAAATCCGCAAATGCCCCCGTAAGTATTTTTACTGTTTGCCCAGTTTTATAGAGAGGCTCAACGCTAGATTCACATTCAAATTCACGGGCACGAATTAGTTCAATTAACTCATCATCTACTCTAGCAGGCGTTAACCCAAACCTGACCAATTGACTAACACCCCGCGTGGAGCGAACAGGGCCGGAGCCCTTTGAAAAAAAATCTAACTCTAGTTTTATAAATAAATAACGAGGGAACAGAGGGACTTTATGCACATCGACAAGACTCCCTACACGTCTTTGCGCCTTTAGCATTGGTAGATAACACTCGTATCCCTGTTTAGATAAATTTTCTAGCGCAACATTTTCCGCACGAGGTTTAGTTTGTATAAGATACCAAGTCATATAATTATTATAATAAAATTTAGTAAGAACTTAATTTAATTACTAAATTTGTAACTTAGTTTGCAAATGGCGTCTGCCTCGACATTCAAAGAGGTGGGTTAAAAGCTCCCCCTAAACGTCTAGTTTTTTGCTTCCAAAAAAGATTCGGGGTTTTTAGGAAAAAACATGAGTATTACCCACACAATCCCAATCACTGATGATATTAATAGCTTAGATAGAAAGATTTTTAGAGTCAAATAACGAATCATCCTCTACTCTATTAACATCTTAATCTGTTTGAGTAAAAATTTATCTTGCTAATCAAATTCTTTTAATTTAACCCTCATTAATCATAATCAATTAATTACTTTTTTTGATACACGATTTTCTCTAAAAATAGTCTTTATAAGATATTGCTCACAACAAAATCAAAAAAAACTTATACACAAATTCAATTATCATCTTTATTCAAACTTTTCCTATTTAACATTTAGATAAGACGATATGAATGGGCATTCGAATCAAGTCTCCCAGATGAATCAGGGCTAACAGTGAGCAAACAGCAGCCATGAATGCGGTCCTTGCAACTGAGTTAGAAATGGATGTAAAGCCAGCTTCGATGGTTACTACAAAAAATAGTGCTTGTGAATTTTTAATACAAAAGACAAAACCAAAGAATCTAAACCCTATCATATGCATGGGCAGCCCTAGCCTTAATTCAAGCAAGTCGATTCAGCTCTTTAACACCTTCTGATTTTCCATTTGGGATCATCAAAGTTGATCCTTGCTGATCGAATAAAAATGGCCAAGGAAAAATCCTTGCCCACCTCTATCTATCATTTTTCTTCGTTTTGCTTGCTTGTCTTTATTCTCTTTAATTTTCTATTAGTTTAATTTCTTAATTTCCATTTAAACTCTTTTGCTTTTTTTATTCTTTACCTTAATTACCGGCCACAATCGACATCACCGCCATACGCACTGCAATACCATAAGTCACCTGCTTAAGAATTACCGACTTAGGACCATCAGCCACATCACTCGCGATCTCTACTTCACGATTCATCGGACCTGGATGCATGACTATGGCATCAGGCTTGGCTAACTGGAGTCTTTCTTTAGTTAGGCCCCATTGCTTGAAGAACTCATCGCCCTGTGGAATCTGATGCGCTTCCATTCTTTCTTTTTGGATTCGAAGAGTCATGACCACATCCACACCTTCAAGCCCCTCTTCGATATTGTTATAGATTTTGACACCCATCACATTGAGATCTTTGGGTAGCAGACTTTCAGGACCAATAGCCCTGATATCTAAGCAGCCTAATGTTTTAAGAGCCGCAATGTTGGATTTGGCCACTCGACTATGCACAATATCGCCAATAATTGCTACTTTGATTTTCGTGAAATCTTGCTTGTAGTGACGCATAGTGTACATATCGAGCAAACCCTGGGTAGGATGCTGATTGGTGCCATCACCTGCGTTAATGATGTGAACGTGTTCTGGTACGTGCGCGGCAATTTCTGCAGCAGCGCCTGAGCGACTGTGTCTCACAGTAAATATATCAGCTTGCATAGCCACCAGGTTATCAATCGTATCTAAAACTGTTTCACCTTTGGCAGTGGATGAAGTTTGAATATCTAAATTAATCACATCCGCTGAGAGTCGCTTGGCAGCAATTTCAAAAGTAGTTCTAGTTCTAGTGGAGTTTTCAAAGAAGAGATTAAAAACATTCTTTCCACGAAGCAGTGGGACTTTCTTGATTTCTCGATCAGACTCATTCACCGACACAAATTGGCTAGCCGTATCGAGAATCTTAAGTATATGCTCTTTGGGAAGACCTTCTAGCGTTAACAAATGAATTAACTCACCTTTGTCGTTGAGTTGTAGTTGGCTAGGAGTTTTGCTCATCTTGGGTGCGTATTGTAAATCCTTTTGGGTCTGTCTAAGAGTCTTTTGATTCTGAGCTAAAGCTAAAGGTCCCAGTCTCGCTTTGCTCCAAAACCAGGATTTGATTGGCTGGCAAATCGACTTTAGCACCCTTAAAACTCGCATCGACGGGTAACTGTCTGCGATGACGATCAGCCAACACGGCTAAATCGACTTTGGCGGGTCTGCCATAGTCAAAGAGTTCATTAAGCGCTGCTCTCACCGTTCTACCGGTGTCTAAAACATCATCGACCATAACTATGGTCGCCCCATTCACATCAAATGGAATCTTGGTGGCCATACCCTCTGCGCTTTTAAAGGCTTTTACACCTTTATCTTGGTAGTCATCTCTATGGAAGGACACATTAATCACGCCATACTCTTGGATACCCAAATCTTTAGCCAGACGTTGCGTAATCCAAGCGCCACCACTGGCCAATCCAGCAAGCTGGAATGCTTGTTTGCTTTGATGCTCTTGGAGCTTTTTTAGAAGCTCTTGGTATAGGTTTTCTGCATTCGGTAGCATGATCGGTTCTTGTAACGCTATGTGTAAAAGATGGGATTCTTACTTAGTGTCTTATCTCTATATGATCGTTTCTATGAGAGATACAGATGAATACTAGCTGATTTCATGATTGTTCAGAAAAATACTGCTCAAGGATCAATTGTGCCGCTAGAGCATCATCGCCATTCTCAACACTCACAGAGGTATAACGCTCATCGACTCGATGAACTTGTAGATTAAATCTGCCCTGTAACTGATTAGCAAAACGCTGGGCTTTCGCCGTCATTTCATGGGCATTACCATCTGGATGGGTGGGTATTCCTACTACCAATGCTTTAGGCTGCCACTCCTTGATCAATGCCTGTATTTTTTCAAAAAGTTGGTCTTTATTGTTATAGCTTATGGTATTGAGAGCTTCTGCCGTTTTTGTGAAGTCATTGCCCGTGGCTACACCCACTCTTTTTTCCCCAAAATCAAAGGCCAAGTAAGTTTGCATGACTTCTACTTGGTTTATGCATGTCCGGCTTCGCCGGACAAGAAATGAGGGTCAATACCCAAAAGACCCATGACTTTGTCATATTTATCGGTATCTGGAGTATCAAAAATGATTTCCGCAATCTTTTCCGTACTCGTGGGTATATTCAGCCAACCATTAAGAGATAGCTCCTCTTCTAATTGCCCTGCACTCCAACCGGCATAGCCTAAGGTCATCAAAAAGCGTTTTGGTCCCTGACCATGCGCCACTTGCTCCAGAACATCCTTTGATGTGGTCATTGCCAAGCCATTGGGTATTTTGAGACTAGAGCTGTAGAGCGCTGTTTCTGTTTGCTCATGCAGCACAAAGCCTCGATCGGTTTGGACAGGTCCACCAAAATAGACAGGTTCTTCTTTGAGGGTTTGGATTTGTAATTGGAGATCAATCTTGTCAAAGAGACTCGCTAGATCAATATCAGTAGGACGATTAATGACGAGCCCCATAGCACCTTGCTCACCGTGTTCGCAAAGGTAAATGACACTCCCAGCAAAGTTAGGATCGACCATGCCAGGCATCGCAATCAAAAATTGATTAGTCAGACGACTCGTGTCGTCTAAAGGAGGCTGGTTTGGGCTATTGGACTGATTGGACTGATGGTCTGTCATGGTTTTATTCTACTCTCAGAGGTATCTTATTGAGGGTTTTCAGCAAAAAAATAGGGGCTGCCGTATAGTGGCATATCGATCAACATCGGAGACCGCCAGGTACGCCATGGCCACATCAGAAGAAAAAGCTTTAGTTTGGCTCAGACGTGATTTACGAGTCCATGATCACCATGCCCTACGCATGGCGATGCAACGCTCTAAAGCGGTTTTTGTTTGCTTTTTTTTTGATACCGATATTTTGTCTGCCCTACTATCCCGAGGGCTTGTTGCTGATCGCCGTATTGATTTTATCTGGCAGTCACTGTTAGAAGTCGATGCTGAATTACGAGCCCATGGAGGCGGTTTAATCGTGCGCCACGGCCGTGCTGCTGATATCGTGCCGAGTCTTGCTCGTGAATTAGGGGTTTCACATGTGTATGTCAATAAGGACTATGAACCCGCTGCGATTGAGCGTGACCGCACAGCGGCTGATGTACTCTCCAAGGCAAAAATAGGCTTTTCAGCTTTGAAAGATCAAGTCATTTTTGAAGAACGTGAAGTGCTCACCGGTAGCGGCGGTGTTTTTTCTGTATTCACACCCTATAAAAATGCCTGGCTCAAGAAACTCACTGCTAATGATTTAGATGCCCATGCGGTGGATTTAAGTTCGGGTCGTTTAGCTGCTATACCTAAAGCCTTAGACCAAGGTATTCCATCTTTAGAATCCATGGGTTTTCAGAAAACGGGGATTGAGACTTATTTACCCACCGGTATGTCTGGTGCTTCTCATTTTTTTGAGGAGTTTTTACATCGTATGGATCAATATCACGCGACACGTGACTTTCCTGCAGTCAAAGGACCCAGTTATCTATCGATGCATTCTCGCTTTGGCACGATTTCAATACGAGCCTTGGTACGTGAAGCTCATGCCCGCATGATCGCCGGCAGTATGGGAGCCACCATTTGGTTATCAGAACTGATCTGGCGTGACTTTTATTTCATGATTTTGGCTAATCACCCTCGCTTAGCGCCTGCTAGGACTTCAAACCACCCCATTTCCGGTCATGAATCCTTTAAAGTCGATTACGACAATATCCGCTGGGAATCAGGCGCTCACGCTGAAAAGCTTTTTAAAGCCTGGTGCGAAGGTAAAACAGGCTATCCATTGGTTGATGCCGCGATGCATCAACTCAACCAATCCGGTTATATGCACAATCGTCTACGCATGGTGGTTGCTTCATTCCTTGTTAAGGATCTGGGCATTGATTGGCGCTGGGGTGAGCAGTATTTTGCCGATCATCTCAATGATTTTGACTTTGCGGCCAATAATGGTGGTTGGCAATGGGCCTCATCCTCAGGTTGCGATGCGCAACCTTATTTCAGAATCTTCAATCCCATCACTCAATCCGAAAAGTTTGATCCTGAAGGGAAATTTATTCGTAAATATTTACCTCA
>JACCDV010407698.1_pt1 | contig 73576 bp, 55 predicted proteins | sample 7446131 | NCBI WGS metagenome assembly JACCDV01 (sample SAMN15323448, study PRJNA562643) | freshwater metagenome | isolation source: river surface water | place: USA:Blue River Watershed | collected 2017-08-17
GCAGACCACGGCGACCTTGCCGGACATCATGACGTCGGTCGCGCGGTTGAGGCCGTCGATGAGCGAGTGCCGGCAGCCGTAGAGGTTGTCGAACTTGCTCTTGGTCACCGAGTCGTTGACGTTGATGGCGCGGAACTGGAGGGTGCCCTTGGCCGCCATTTCATTGAGGCGCAGCACGCCGGTGGTGGTTTCTTCGGTCACGCCGATGATCTGTGCGCTCTTGCGGCTGTACCAGGTGGCGTCCTGCGCCAGCTTGGCCTGGATGGCGGCAAACAGGATGCGCTCTTCTTCGCTGCCCGGGTTGGCCAGCACCGAGGCGTCCTTTTCGGCGCGCTGGCCCAGGTGCATCAGCAGCGTGGCGTCACCGCCGTCGTCCAGGATCATGTTCGGGCCTTCGCCGTCGGTGCCGGCTGCGCCGAATTCGAAGATGCGGTGGGTGTAGTCCCAGTACTGCTCCAGGGTCTCGCCCTTGATGGCGAACACCGGGGTGCCGCGCGCGGCGATCGCGGCCGCGGCATGGTCCTGGGTGGAGAAGATGTTGCAGGAAGCCCAGCGCACCTGCGCGCCCAGCGCCTGCAGGGTCTCGATCAGCACGGCGGTCTGGATGGTCATGTGCAGCGAGCCGGTGATGCGTGCGCCCTTGAGTGGCTGCTGGGCCGCGAATTCCTCGCGGATGGCCATCAGGCCCGGCATTTCGGTCTCGGCGATCTTGATTTCCTTGCGGCCCCAGTCGGCCAGGCCGATGTCGGCGATCACGCAGTCGGCGTTGACAGCGGTTTTGAGAGGTGCATTCATGTGTGCGCTCCAGTGCAATGGTCTATGAACCACAGGGCCATGCAGGGAGTCTGGAAATCAAGGCTCACCGCACTGGACCAGTGGATGAGCGTCGTTGCGAATGGAAGGGTTCCGAGCCTCACGCCTGATGCCAGCCAGAGCTGGTAGGCGCTGCAACGCTCCTCGGAATGCGTCAGATTATAGAAGAAGGTGGGGCGCAGGGGGGCAGCCGGTAAAATTCCCCCTGACCGCCCCTGACCGGCGGCTGCACACAGCGCCCCAGGCGCACAAGACTCCCAGGACCCTTTGTGACCTACGCCCTCGAGACCCGGCGCCGCCGGACCTTTGCCATCATTTCCCACCCCGACGCCGGCAAAACCACGCTGACGGAAAAGCTGCTGCTGTTCTCGGGGGCGATCCAGATCGCCGGTTCGGTCAAGGCCCGCAAGGCCTCGCGCCACGCCACCAGCGACTGGATGGAGATCGAAAAGCAGCGCGGCATCTCGGTGGCCTCCTCCGTCATGCAGATGCTCTACCGCGAGCACGTCATCAACCTGCTCGACACCCCCGGTCACAAGGATTTCTCCGAAGACACCTACCGCGTGCTGACCGCCGTGGACTCGGCCCTGATGGTCATCGATGCGGCCAATGGCGTGGAAGCCCAGACCCGGCGCCTGATCGAGGTGTGCCGGCAACGCGATACGCCCATCATCACCTTCGTCAACAAGATGGACCGCGAGGTGCGCGATCCGCTGGACATCCTCGACGAGGTCGAGCGCGAGCTGGGCATGCCCTGCGTGCCCATGACCTGGCCGGTCGGTCAGGGCAAGAGCTTTGGCGGCATCGTCAACCTGCGCACGCAGGCCATGACGGTGTTCGAGTCGGGCAGCGAGCGCCGGCCACAGGACTTCGAGACCATCCCCCTGACCGAGCAGGACAGGCTGGCTGCGCGCTTTGGCCATGAATGGGCCACAGCCATGGACAGCATGGAACTGGCCACCGGCGCCTCGCCCAGCTTCGACCACGAGGCCTTCCTGGCCGGCAAGCAGACCCCGGTGTTCTTTGGCTCCGGCGTGAACAACTTTGGGGTGATGGAGGTGCTCGATGCGCTGGTTGACCTGGCGCCCTCGCCGCGCCCGCGCAAGAGCACCCTGCAGACCGGCAAGGACACGGTCGAGAAAACCATCCAGCCCGAAGACGCCGCCTTCTCCGGCGTGGTCTTCAAGGTGCAGGCCAATATGGACGCCAACCACCGCGACCGCATCGCCTTTGTCCGCATGGCCTCGGGCAAGTACAGCCCCGGCATGAAGCTCAAGGTGCAGCGCACCGGCAAGGAACTGCGGCCCACCAGCGTGGTGACCTTCCTGAGCCAGCGGCGCGAGGCGGTGGACGAAGCCTACGCGGGCGACATCATCGGCTTCACCACGCATGGCGGCGTCCAGCTGGGTGACACCATCACCGATGGCGCCAACCTGCAGTTCACCGGCCTGCCTTTCTTCGCACCCGAGCTCTTCATGACCGTGATCCTGAAGAACCCCCTGCGCACCAAGCAGCTGCAGCAGGGCCTGGACCAGCTCGGCGAGGAAGGCGCGATCCAGGTCTTCAAGCCCGAAGTCGGCGGACCCATGCTGCTCGGCGCGGTCGGCCAGCTGCAGTTCGAGGTGGTGCAGCACCGCCTGAAAACCGAATACGACTGCGATGTTCGGCTGGAGAACTGCCAGTACACCGGGGCACGCTGGATCACCGCCGACCACGCCCAGGACCTGCGCGAATTCACCAGCACCTACCCGCAGCGGCTGGCGATGGACGCCGCCGGCACCCTGGCCTACCTGTGCACCAGCCCCTACGATGTGCGGCTGGCGCAGGAGCGCTTCCCGAAAATCCACTTCCACCCGCTGCGCGAGCATGCGGGGCTGGCCCTGGGCTCGGCAGGCTGAGCGCCATGCACCCTCTGGCCGGCTGGCAACCAGGACCGCTCCTCGGTGTCTTCACCGACATCGACGACACGCTGACCACCGACGGCGCCATCACCTCCGACGCGCTGCAGGCCCTGGCCGCACTGAAAGCCGCCGGCCTGCAGGTCATCGCCATCACCGGACGCCCGGTGGGCTGGAGCGAGCCCTTTGCGCAATCCTGGCCGGTGGACGCCATCGTTGCTGAAAACGGTGCGGTCGCCCTGGTGCCCCAAGCGCAGCAGCCGCTGCGCAGGCTCTACCAGCAAGACAGTGCCACGCGCTTGGAGAATTTCGCCCGCATGCAACAGGTGCTGGCCCGCATCGAGAGCAGCATCCCCGGAGCCCGCCGCGCGCGCGACAGTGCCGGGCGGGAGACCGACATCGCCATCGACCACAGCGAATTCAGCCACCTGCCAGCCGCCGGCATCGACGCGGTGGTGCAGCTGATGCAGGCCGAAGGCATGCACGCCACCGTCAGCAGCATCCACATCAACGGCTGGTATGGCGAGCACGACAAGCTGGCCGGCGCGCGCTGGATCCTGCAGACCCTGTGGGGGCGTGCGCTGGACGCCGAGCGTGACCAATGGGTCTATGTGGGCGACTCGACCAACGACCAGGTCATGTTCCGGCACTTCAGGCACAGCGTGGGGGTGGCCAATGTGCGCCGCTTCGAGGCCCAGCTGGCGCACCTGCCGCGCTACATCACGCAGGCCGAGCGCGGCGCCGGCTTTGCCGAACTGGCCCGCCACCTGTTGCGGCCCGGCCCGTGAATCGGCCCTCACCGGGCCTGAATGCGCAGTGCGCAGCCCCAGCCCGCATCAGGGCCAGAAGCCACCATCGTCATTGAGGATTGTCCGCACGGCCGTCAGCGTGACCACCCCCGGTTCGAACTTTCCCCCCACCGGGTTCGTCACATCCAGGTAAAACACCTCATCGGGTTCGGGGCTGGTGTCACCGAGGATTTCCACCGGGATGACCGCCTGGGTCTCGTCCGGATAGAGCTTGAGCGTTCCGGACACCGCCAGGTAGTCGCTGCCGGCGCGCGCGGTGCCATCCCGGGTGGCATAGTCCACCGACAATTCCTGGCTTTCCGATGCCCGCACGCCGCTGACCTGCACCAGGAAGTAGGCGTAAGTCGTGCCCGACTGCCCTTCGGCGACTTGTTTCTGCACATCCTGTGGCCGCGCAGGGGCGTTGGGGTAGGCTGCACGCAGGCTTTGGTCTATCCACTGCTGAAAAAAGCTCACCCGCTGCCAGGCTGCAATCTCGCCAAAGGTGCTGTTGCCGGTCTCGTCGATGTCGGGCGACTTGCCGCCCAGCGACAGGCTGGCGCTGTAACTGGCGACCCCCGCCAGTTGGCCTGCCATCAAGGCGGGGCCGCCGCTGTCGCCCGGTGTGAGCAGGCCTTCGGTCTGCGCCTGGCCCAGTTCGCGCAAGCCGAGAAACTGGCCCAGCGCATCCTGGGCCGCCAGACCGTTGTCAAAGTCGGCCACCAGCTGGGAGCCGGCCAAAGGGGTCCAGCCCAGCGCAGACCCGTACACCTGCTTGAGGCGCGCCATGTCTGCGTCAAAAACATTGCTGGCCTGCTGTCGGATGGGCTCAGCCCACTCGCCCGAGTACACCCCTGCAGCGCCAGTGCCCGGTTTGCCATAGCCCACCAAGGTGTACGACTGGCCGATTTCATTGGTCTGGCGATAAGGCTGGTAACGGTCGGCACCGATCGGCGCCGAAGCAGACAGCCACAGCAGCGCGAGGTCCTTGTTGCTCGAGGTGTCGTAGCCCGGGTGAACGACCAGTTTGGAAAACGTGATCGACTGGCGCCCCTGGACAGTTTCAAAAAACACACTGCCACTGGTGCTGCCGGAGCTGAACAGGTGCGCCGCAGTGAGCACCGCCCGCCCGTCAAAGAGCAGCGCGCCGGTGCCGTAGTGGCCTCCGGCCGACACGCGCACGACGCCATCGAGGCCCATGCCGGTGGCGGCGCGATTGCGCAGATCGGTGTAGGACGTGACGGTGGCGACCATCGCCTCAGTATAAAAGCACAGGCGGCTTGCCCCGCCGGGCAAGCCGCCTGTGCGTCGGCATCAGTTGATCGTGATCAGCACCGTGGAGGGCGCGCTGTCGACCTTGGTGTCGTTGACGATCAGGGTGGCCGCATACAGACCGGCGCTGGTGGCCGTGAAGGTGGTGGTGGCGGTCGAGGCCAGGTTCTGCGTGGTGCGGTCCGGCTTGGTCAGCACCCACGTGTAGGTCAGCGTATCGCCGTTGGCGTCGGTGCCGGTCCCTGTCAGGGTCACCGTCACTGAAGCGGCCGCGCCCAGTGTGACGGTCTGCGCCGTGCCCGCATTGGCCACTGGCGCGCTGTTCACGGCGGTGATGGCCACCGTATCGGCCTGGGCGCTGACCACATCCTTGTTGTCGGTCACGGTCAGGTTCAGCACATAGTCACCCACCACGGTGGGGGTGAACTTGGGCCGCTTGGGGTCGGTGGTATCCAGCGTCACCGCGGTCGAGACCGGCGGCGTGCCCGTCTTGGGCGAATGCAGCACCGTCCAGGTGTAGGTCTTGACGAAACCATCGGTGTCCTTGCTGCCCGAGCCATCGAGGGTCACGACCGTGTTGAAGGGCACGGTCTGGTCGGCCCCTGCATCGGCGGTGGGCGCGGCATTGTCGGGCGCCGCCTGCACATAGACCACCGCCAGCGGGCTGGTGGCCACGCCATCGCTGACCTCCAGCGAGGCGGTGTAGGTGCCGGGCAGATCCGGATAGAACACCGGGTTGACCGTGGTCGGGTTGAACAGCCGGGCCTGGCTGCCGGTGGGGACATTGAGCGTCCAGCTGTAGCGCAGGACCTGCCCCAGCGCCACCGCATCCTGATCGGTGCTGCCGGCACCGGTGAGCGTGACCAGGCGATTGATCAGCACGGACTGGTTGGGGCCGGCATTGGCCACCGGCGCCACATTCGCGCGCACCACCGTCACCAGGGTTTCGGCCGTGCTGCTCAGCTGGCCATCGGAGACCGTCAGCCTGAGCTTGTACTCGCCCGTCAGCACCGGGGTGAAGGTCGGCTTGACCGCCGCATCCGAGGGCGCGAGGGTCAGGGCACTGCCGGCGGGCTGGCTCAGCCAGGTCCAGCTGTAGGTCAGTCGGTCGGTATTGTTGGCGTCGGTGCTCATCGAGCCGTCGAGCGTCACCTGCGTGCCGGGGTTGACCTGCTGGTTCAGGCCGGTGCGCGCGACAGGCGCCACGTTTTCAGGAGTGACCGAGCCGCATGCCGCACCGCCCAGCGTCAGTCTGCAGCTGTCCGTGCCGCCGCCACAACCGAGCAAGCCCAGCATCAGGGCTGCGGGAATCGTCCATCGGTACATCTTCATGGGTGCATCCGCTCAAAAGAAATGACAGGAAGGGTAACTCACATCCACATGCGCAGGATACGCCAGGCCGCGGGCCGAGCCGATGTCGACCGCGGCACCCACCAGACCGCCGAGCAGCACATTGCCGGCCATCGCGCCCTGCACCACGGCCGGTACCTGCACGGTGTGCGGCTCGACCAGCACCGACCGGCAGGTCACCCGCAAGGCATACATGTCCTTGCTCACCAGGATGTCACGCGGCGCCATGAAGGACCAGCGACCACGGGAGTTTTCGGCCACGCACACCGCCGGCATGCTCTGGGCGCCGCACATGGCCCGCACCGAGACCACCTGCTGGCTGCCCTCGAGGACGCTGGCGCAGCCAGTGAGCCAAAAAACACATACAAAGGTGGTCAAAAAACGCGTCATTTCCTGTGTCCATGGGTTCAATGGGGGTCTTTGGGATTCGGCGCCAGTCGGTAAAACTTGAAAGCGGCCTTCGCCGCGCAGGCGATTGATCATCCCGGTGAATCGAATACCATCCGGCCTGCTGCTGCTGGATCGGCCAGCCAGCACTTCCCACCTCTTGTTGGTATCCGTACATGCAACACCTCGGCACTGTTTCCAACCAATCGCCCTTTGTCCTGATCGGTGGGCTCAATGTCCTGGAAGATCTCGACCTGGCACTCCAGACTGCAGAGACTTTCGTCAAGACCACCCAGGCGCTGGGCATTCCCTACATCTTCAAGGCTTCGTTCGACAAGGCGAACCGCTCCTCGATCGGCTCCTTTCGCGGGCCAGGCATGGAAGCGGGCTTGCGCATCCTGCAGGAAGTGAAACAGCGCTTTGGCGTGCCCGTGCTGACCGATGTGCACGAGGTGTTTCAGGCCCAACCCGTTGCCGAGGTGGCCGACGTGCTGCAGTTGCCCGCCTTCCTCGCGCGCCAGACGGACCTGGTGGTGGCGCTGGCCCAGACGGGCAAGACCATCAACATCAAGAAGCCCCAGTTCATCAGCCCCTCACAAGTGGGCAACATCGTCCAGAAGTTCACCGCCTGCGGCAACCCCGATGTGTGGCTGTGCGACCGCGGAACCATGTTCGGCTATGACAACCTGGTGGTCGACATGCTGGGCTTTGGCGTCATGAAAAAGGCCAGCGGCGGCAAGCCGATCATCTTTGATGCCACCCATGCGCTCCAGTGCCGTGACCCCATGTCGGAGGCCTCCGGCGGGCGCCGTGAACAGCTCGTTGAACTCGCCCGTGCGGGCCTGGCCGTCGGCATTGCGGGGCTCTTCATCGAGGCCCACCCGGACCCGGCGCAGGCCAAGTGCGATGGCCCCAGTGCACTGCCGCTGGAGCTGGTGCCAGCCTTCCTGCAGCAGATGAAGCGCGTGGATGACCTGATCAAGAGCCTGCCCGAACTCACCATCCGCTGAGGGACGCAGGCCTGGCCCCTCAGTCCATCAATGCGCTGACCTGCTGGAGGGCTTGCTCCCCAAGCTTGCCCTCCAGGCTGCGCAGCTTCAGCCAGGCGCGCAGCAGGTCGTAGCGGGCCTGGGCCAGCTCCAGACGCACCTGTGAGCGCTGGCTGTCTGCCCGCAACACATCCAGCGTGGTGCGAACGCCCGCCTGTTGCCCCTTCTGGCTCGACAGCAGCGCCTGCTCCGCAGACTTGGCAGCTGTCTGCAGCGCCACCAGCAGCGCGGCGCCGCGCCGGACCCCATCGTGCTCCGTCTGCACCTGCACGCGCAGCGTGTTGGCAATCGACTCGAACTGCTCTTCGGCCTGGACCAGCTTGGCCGAAGCCTGGCGTACCTGCGACTGGGTCAGTCCCCCGCTGTAGAGCGGCAGTGCAAACTGCACGCCGATCGAGCGGCTGCGGTTGGTGGTGGTGGCGAAAAACTGGTTCTCGCCCGTTCCCTGGTTGACCTGGGCCACCAGGTCGAGGGTGGGCAAGTGCCCCTTGCTGCTCTGGCGCAGGGCAGCGCGGGTGATTTCCACCTCCTGGCCAGCGGCCAGCAAGGCCTTGTTGGAGGCCAGCGCCGCCGCCAGCACCTCGTCCAGCGGGCCCAGCGGGAAGGCGTCGGCATTGAACTGCGCGCCCCCCAGCGGCCGCACCTGCTCGAGCGGACGACCCGTGATGATTTCCAGCTGGCGCCTGGTCAGGCGGGCCGCCTGCTCCAGCTGGATCTCCTGCGCGCGCAAGCGGTCGAGCTCGGCCGCGGCTTCGTCGACATCGGTGCGCGTGCCCTGGCCCGAGCGCAAGGCCGCGGTGACCGCCTCCAGTCTCGCCATGACAAAGGTTTTTTGTGCATCCAGCGCGGTTTTCCTGTCGAGCGACAAGAGGTGGTTGAAGTAGGCGTCGGCCAGCCGCAGGGCCAGCTGCTGCTCTTCTTCGAGCAGGTTCATGTCCCCTTGCAACTCCCGTGCTTGCGCCAAGCGCAGGCCATCGAGCTGGCGGGCGATCAGCAAGGGCTGGCGCAAGGTCAGCGCCCGCGTCGACGTGGGGTACTGCTGTTCCGGCCGGCTCACGCCGGCGGTGGTGAGCTGCTGGGTCTGGCTCAGCTCCGAGGCATTGACGCCAACCACCGGCAGCAGCTGGGAGCGCGCCTGGGGCACGAATTCACGGCTCTCGAGGTGACGGGCTTGGGCGAACCGCCATTGGCGGTCGTTTTCGCGCGCCATGCGGTAGGCCTCGAACAGGCTGGCGGCCTGGCCGGCCTGCGCCAGGCAGGCCAGGGTGGCGCTCAAGGCCACGATGCGCAAAGAGGGCAGCACACGCATGTCCATCACTCCTCTTTCAATGATGCGGCCATGCGCTTGGTCAGCGGGTGCAGGATGTATTCGAGCATGGTCCGGCGCCCGGTCTTGATCACCGCCTCCACCGGCATGCCCGGCTGCAGCTTGCGCGCGCCCAGGGTCTTGAGCCCTTCGGGCGTCACCTCGACCCGTGCCAGGTAATAGGGCATCGCTGCACCATTCGAAGCCACATCGCTCAAGGCATCGGTGGACAGGGAACGCAGTATGCCCGGCACCACCAGCTGCGGGGTGTTGGCAAAGGCAGAAAAGCGCAGGTCGACCGGGTCACCTTGCTTGATCCGGTCGATCAGCTGGATCTCGACCTTGGCCTCGATCACCAGGGCCTCATCTTTCGGCACGATCTCCATGATCCTCTGCCCAGGCTGGATCACCGAGCCCACCGTCTGGACGGCCAGGCCCACCACCTGACCTGCTGCGGGTGACTTGATGACCGTGCGATCGAGGTCTTCGCTCAAGGCCTTGAAGCGCTCACCCTGCGCCTGGATCTCAGGACGCAATTGGCTGAGCTGCTGCTCCACCTCTTTCTGGTACTCGGCCTGCAGCGTGATTTCACGCTGGCGCAGCTCCAGCACCGACTGGCGGGCGCGGGTCTCGTTGGCAGCGTTGTCGGCCACCTGGCTGCGGACCGAGGCGAGCATGCGCTCCATCTCCATCTGCCGGCTCATCGGCAGATAGCCCTCACGGGCCAGATCGCGCACGCCAACGATCTCCTTCTCCAGCAGTTCCTGCTGCATCTTCAGGTTCATGGCGATCTGACCGGTGCTCACGATCAGCGACTCCTGGGCGCGCATGTTTTCGCGCAGGGCCGACACCTGGGCCTCCAGACTGCGCCGGCGTGTCTGCAACAACTGGCTCTGCATGGCCATCTGTTCGAGCAGTTTCGGATCGCTTGCAGAGGCCTTGACCAGCTCCCGGTCGAAGACTGCGCCGGGCAAGCGCTGCAGTTCGGCCAGCAGCCGCCCTTCCACCGCCTTGAGGCTGAAGAACTGCTGACGCACCCCTTCAAAAGCCGCACGGGAGGCGCTCTCGTTGAGCCGCAACAGCGGCTCGTCGACCTCCACCAACTGGCCTTCGCGCACCAGCACCTCGCGCACGATCCCGCCCTGCAGGTGCTGGACCACCTTGCGCTTGGTGTCGACCGACACGGTGCCGAAGGTGGGCACCCCCTGGTCCAGCGGCGCGAGTGCGGCCCAGGCCAGGAAGCCGCCAAAGCCCAGTGCCAGGCTCCACAGGCCAATGCGGGCCACGCGGCGTGTATCGGAGAGCCGGGCCAGATCGCCTGCAGTGGTCGTGGCCACGGGATTGGGGGTCTTAGTCATGGTTTTGGACATGGGAAATCCTTGGTTCAGGCTTGCGGGATCGCCGCAGCGGGGGAAGGAACGGGCGCGTTGTGGCCAAGGCGGGCGGCCATCTCGGAGCGCAAGGAAGCGGCATCGCCATAGGCCGTGATCTGGCCATCGGCCATCAGCACGATGCTGTCGGCGATGTCGACGATGCCCGGCCGGTGGGTGATCAGGAAGATCGTGGCACCCCGATCCCGCATGGTCTGCAATGCCCGCACCAGGGCCTCCTCGCCAACCTCGTCCAGGTTGGCATTGGGCTCGTCGAGCACGATCAAGCGGGGGTCGCCGTAAATGGCGCGGGCCAGCCCCAGGCGCTGTCGCTGGCCGCCCGAGAGCGCCGAGCCGCCTTCGCCAATCGGGCTGTCGTAGCCCCTGGGCATGCGCAGGATCATGTCGTGCGTGCCCGTCAGCTGGGCCGCTTCAATCACCCTGTCGGAGTCGGGCGTCTCCATGCGGGCAATGTTCTCGCCTGCACTGCCGGCAAACAGTTCGACGTCCTGAGGCAGGTAGCCAATGTGGGGGCCGAGTTCTTCGCGGTCGAGGCTGCGGATGTCCACGCCATTGACCAGCACTTGTCCCTCTGTGTCCGGCCAGATGCCGGTGAGCACCTTGCCCAGCGTGGACTTGCCTGCGCCCGAGCTGCCCAGCACCGCATAGATCCGGCCAGCCGGGAACTCCGCCGAGACCCCCTTGAGGATCGGCGCAGTCCGTCCGGGCGCACGTGCCACCACATGGCGCAGGCTGATCGCCACGCGGTCCAGCGCAGGCGTGCGCTCGTGCCGCAGGGGCGTGGTGTCCGACTTGAGCAGGGCTTCGAGGCGCTGGAAGGTCTGGCGCACGTTGATGAAGCTGTTCCAGCCGCCCACGATCTGGTCGATGGGCGAGGTGGCACGGGCCATCAGCAAGTTGGCGGCAATCATCGCCCCCATGCTGATTTCTCCGCGGATGGCCAGCCAGGCACCGGCCCCCAGCGCCAGCGACTGCATGAAGGCCCGCAGCTCCTTGCTGGTCACGCTGAAGCGTTCCTCGATGTCGTTGGCGTGTGTCTGCAGCCCCAGCGTCTGGGCCTGGCGCTTCCACCAGCGGGCCTGGAAGTTGGGCGACATGCCGTGCGCCTCAATGACCTCGGCATTGCGCAGCTTGGTGTGGACAAAGGTGGCCAGCTCCTCGCCTTCCTGCTGCGCGGCCTCGGTCAGCTCCGAGGTGGCGGTACTGGTCCACCAGGCAAAAGCCGCCAGGATCAGCATGAAGAGGATGGTCAGCCAGCCCAGCATCGGGTGCAGCATGAACATGACGACCAGGTAGACCGGCGCCCAGGGCAGGTCAAAGAAGGCAAACACCACATGGCCAGTGAGCCACTGGCGGATCGTCATCAGGTCGGCAAAGCCCTGGGCCGGCGCGCGGCCGCCGTGCCGCAGCTGATTGGCAAAGGTCGCGCGAAACACCGGCTCGCTCAAGGCGGCGTCCAGGCGGAGCCCGCTGCCGATGATCAGGCGCGAGCGGATGATCTCGCTGAAACTCTGCACCGCATAGAAAAACACCACCATCAGCGTCAGCACCAGCAGCGTGATCTCGCTGCGGCTGATCATCACCCGGTCAAACACCTGCAGCATGTACAGCGTGGGGCTGAGCATGAGGACGTTGATGACGGCACTGAACAGGGTGATGACACCGATCTCGCGCCGAAACTGCAGCAGCACTTGCGCGATGGTGCTGTCCCTGAAGGAGGCAGACAGTTGCTTCATGCTTTTTCTCCCATGGACGGTTCATCCGCATCGGCTTCGGCGACCGGGGCGCCGGCGGACGCGGCAGGCGCGAGCGCCGCCGCCCGCGCCTGGGCCAGTTTTTCGAGCACCTTCTCGCGCGGTCCGAACATGCGCGGGCGACCCTTGCCCAGCACCAGGATGTGCTCCGCCACCCCCAGCAATTTGGGCCGGTGGGTGATGATCACCACCGTTGCGCCCCGCTTCTTGAGCGCCACGATGGCGGTGACCAGGTCCTGCTCGCCCTGCGCGTCCAGGCTGGAATTGGGTTCGTCGAGCACCACCAGCTGCGGGTCGCCATAAAGCGCGCGCGCCAGGCCCACGCGCTGGCGCTGTCCGCCCGAGAGCACACAGCCGTCGTCACCGATGTCGGTGTCCATGCCCTTGGGCAGCTGGGCCAGGACCGGGTCGAGGCCGGCCAGATGGGCAGCGCGTGCCACCTGTTCGCGGTCCACGTCGCCAAACCGGGCAATGTTCTCGGCAATGGTGCCGTCGAACAACTCGACGTCCTGCGGCAGGTAGCCCAGTGCCGGACCGAGCTCGGCCTTGTTCCAGGACGTGACGTCCACGCCATCGATGCGCACGCTGCCCTGCACCGGCGCCCAGATGCCCAGCAGCACCCGCGCGAGGCTGGACTTGCCGCAACCCGAGGGGCCGATGATGGCAATGGCCCGCCCCGGCTTCTGGTTGAAATTGAGCTCGGACAGGATCAACGCCTTTGAGCCCGGGGCACGGATGGCCGCGTTTTCGACGGTCAGGAAGCCGCGGGGTCGCGGCAGCTTCATCTGTTCGGGGCGCGGTGGCACCCGCTCCAGGAATTCCTCGAGCCGGTCAAAGGCGTCGCGTGCCGCCACCACCTGCTTCCAGGAATTGATCAGCTGCACGATGGGGGCAACCGCCTTGGCGCCCAGGATCTTGGCAATGATCAGGTACGCCCCCGCCTGTGCCGGCAGGACGCCGGTGATGGTCAGCAGCACACCCACGCCCAGCACCAGCGAACCCTGGGCCATCATCACCGTGCGCGACAAGGCACTGCCCGTGGCCTGGACCTTGGAGGCCTGCGCCTGGTCCCGCAGGAACTGGTCCTGCAGGCGGGCCCAGCGCTCAAAGATGGCACGGTGCATGCCCATCGCCTGGACCACCTGCGCCTTGCGGCCGCTGTCCGTGATCACATCGATGCCCTGGTTGTAAAAACGCTGCCCCTGCTTGACCAGCGGTCGCACCTTGCGCTCGGACTGCCAGGCGATCACGAACACCAGCACCGCGCCGAGCGTGGAGATCACGCCCATCACCGGATGGATCAGGAACACCAGCACCAGGAACAGCAGGCCCAAGGGCGCGTCCATCAGGGCGACCATGCTCGGCGAGGTGGTGAAGTTGCGGATGGTGCGGATGTCGTTGAGGGCCGTGCGGGCGGCCGGGTTGCCCGCCAGGTTGGCCACGAAGCAGGCATCGAGCACGCGCAGACTGACCGTCTCGGCAAACTTGACCGAGGCCGCAGACATCACGCGCGCGCGCACCCAGGACAGCAGGCCGGACGTCACCACCGCAATGAGCAGCACCAGCGTGACCATGGCCAGCGTGTTCAGGCTGCGGCTGTCGATGACCGGACCGTAGACATCGCGCATGTAGCCGATGGGGGCCAGCCCGAGCAGCGCGATGACCGTCGAGAGGATGCCCGCGAGGGTCAGGTAGGGGCGCAGCAGGCGAATCGCGGCCTGCAGCTCAGAAATTTTGGGTGGCGTCATGCGGCATCCTTCTCTTTAACGACCACAATGAATTCAGGCGAGTCATCCTGCGATGGGGCGTCGGCAGACTCTCCATCGCCAAATGCCAGCCGCAACACATAGCCCTGTGCATCCTGGAACATCACAATCTCCTTGAGCTTGCTGGTCGCCAGGGTCTGTTCGAGCTCCGGCGACACGTTCAGCTGGAACTTCAACCGGCCATCGAGCGTGAACAAGGAGAGACGCCCGGCCTTGAGGCTCAAGGTGTGCCGGTCAAAAAAGACCGGCGCATTGGGCAGGAACCTCATCTGCGGCAGCTGGCTTTCGAAGCGGGCGGCGGCGCCGGGGGCCTGGTAGACCTTGCGGGCCGCCCGCGAGACGGAGTAGATGACATTGCATGCCATCTGCGACCCCAGCTGCGGGAAGCGCTCGCGCAGCTGCCGGTAGGCCAGGTGGTGCAGGCCAACCCGGTTCCAGCAGCGGGTCTGCGCCACCAGCGGGGCCAGGAAGTTGCAGGCCTGGACAAACACCTCCTGCAATGCCTGCAGCCGGGAGATTTGATCTCCCTGCAGGTTCAGGCGGACTTCCAGCTTTGTTTTCATATAGGAGACGGATTGTAGCGCATCCTATATGAAGTTTTTTGTACCTGCCGTGCGGCAGGCCACCGTACAGGTGTCGACAGCCCGCCCTGCTGTGTGTGTGTTCTACGAAAGAGTGGCTGGGATTCGAAAAAAATTCGATTTTATTCAATCAAATCAATGGCTTGCGAGACCCCAAACTATTCCGCTCACTGCAAGTGTGGACGCCATCAACGGTACAGCTGGCAACGACACCATCTCTGGCGTGATCGGATCGTCTGGCACCTACAGCGTTGGCGACAACATCATGGGCGGCTCCGGCAACGACACGCTGAACCTGATTGCTACCACCGGTGGTGCTACTGAGGTTGTCTCTATTGATGGTGTGGAAAACATCAACATCCGTCTGCTCGATGCCGCCGTCACCACGGACGTCAACGCGGCCGACTGGTCTGGCGTCGCTGTTCTGTCAAATGCCTCCTCGGTTGCTGACTCTACCCTGCGCGTTTCGGGCCTGACTCTGGGCACGCAGATCAAAGTGCACGGCCAAACTTTCGTGAATGTTGACTTTGCAGGCCTGACAACTGCCACTGACACTGCCAGTCTGGTGCTGGTGCAAGCTGGCTCGGGTGGCGGTACGGCCGCGTCTCTCGCGACAGCCAACACCGCTGACGTGACGCTCGACACTACGGGTGCTGATCTGCTCGACGCCATCAATGTTGAAGTGCAAGGTGCCAACTATGCCCGCATCGAAGGCGGTGACGGCCTCCGTTCCATCACTGTGCGCGGTACAGGTACTGCTGTGATCAACACAGATGACCTGATCACTTCGTTTGACGCAAGCGCATTGACGGGTACCAACCGGTTCACCTTCTCTGGTCGCTCTGATGTCGCAGTTGTTGGCGGCGCCGGCAACGACACCTTTGTGTTCGGCACGTCGCTTAATAGTTTTGACACTATCAACGGCGGATCGGGAACCGATACGATCAGCGCAACCATTGGTGCCTCTACAGTTCGGGTATCTGCTACTGCGGTGGAAGCAATGACCATTACTCTCGGTGAAGTTGCCGCCGGTATGGTTGACGTTTCTGGTGTAGCATCTCTTCAGGCAGTTACGGTCGGAGCAACGGGTGGTGCATCTGGTTCGCTTACCAATTTCGCAGGTGCAACTGTTAACCTTTCAGATGATGATTTGACAGATTTCTCTATCGACACCGTAGGGGGTTCCCTTACTGTTGTCGTAGGAAGCGCATCAGGTGCGGTTGGTGTTGCTACCGCCACAATTACAGATGCTGTCGCCGTGACTGTAGTTGGATCCGGATCTTCTACAGAGTCCACAATTAACGAACTCAGCATATCTAACACTGCCAAAACAGTAAATCTTGGTGCATCAGGCTCTGGTAGTCTTGACATTACCACCGTAAAAGCATCTGGCGCAGAAGACATTACGCTTACTGCTGGTGGTAGCGCTTCCCTGACCATCCGGTCTGACTTCGGTGCAACTGGGCTTAAGACAATCACTGTTAATGCAACTGATTCAAACGCAGCAGATATTCTGATTACTGGTTCTACTCTTTTTGATGTGGCTGCAACCGCTGCAAAGTTGGATACAGTCACCTTGAATGCATCTAGCGGTGCTGACATTGTTATTGCTGGTATGCAGCTTGGTACGTCCACATACAGCGCGTCGGGAACCCTCAATAACGCGGTGACCATTACACTCAACGCTGGTAAAGATTCTGATATTGCAGGATCTGCAGCCGCAGTTTCCGGTATCGATATTTTGGGCACAGCAACCACGCTGACTATCAACGCAAACGCTGGTGGTAGCGGTGATATCCTGCTGCAAGAAATCGATATGGGTGATGAAGGCGCTGCCTCGGCGACAGGTGTCATGTCCCTAAACATCAATGTTGGGACTATCGGTACTGGCGGCACAGTTAATGTTGCTGGTATTTCTGGCAGCGGCCTGCCTGTGACTATTGGTGCCGCAACCGTCGGACAGAGTGCATCATTTATTCTTGGATCTGCAGGCCTCTCACTATCAGGAGGCACCGCTTCCTTTGGCGCCATCACTGTGCAACAAAGCGGTTACTTTGCGATCGGTACCACTGGCGCTGCTGGCATCTCTGGTGGTGAAGTTGGCCTGACCTCTGGAGGCGCAAAGGTTACCGGACTAGATGTGACTGTCGGTACTGCAGGTGAATTTGTTCTTGCTGCTGCAAGTGGAACACAATTCGGAGCAATTTCAATTAACTTGCAAGGTGCATCGGCTGAAGCACGGACGCATACTCTTGATGTCAACGATACGGGCACAGGCGGAACCATTGGTGCGATTAACATCCTTGCTTCTGGTGCAGGCGCATCTGCTGACATTGGTGGTATGTCAGCTTCAGCGATTGGTGCTATTTCGGTTACAACTGATGGCAGCGCGAATGTCGTGTTTGCTTCATTCAGTGGATCAGCCACTGTTGGCGCAATCGACATCACAACACGGCATACAGGTGACACGGTCACATTCACCAACATCGCGACGACCGCAGCAGGCCGTATTGGCGATATCACCATTCGAGCAACCGGCGATTCTGATGTGTCGTTTGGCGATCTCGGAGCAAGTGCACTTGGTACGATTACTGTAATCGGATCGGGAAATATTACTTTCGGTAGTGTTAGCGGCGTTCGCGTCCCTGCTATTGATTTGGCCCAACTTGGATCTGGTGGGTCTTTCACTGTTGATTTGAGTGCTGTGTCCAATGCCGTAACAGTTTCAGGTGGTCGGGGCACTATGACAGTCGTATCGACTGACGGCTCTGACGAATTTAATCTGCTAACTGGCGTTGGAACTGACCGAATCGTTCAAGCAACTGCTATTGCTAACGTTTTCGATACTGTCTACCGATTCGAAGCTGGTACAGCAGATGATCGCGTGTCGTTCGATATTTCAGAATTTGCATCTGGATTCCTCGATACTGACGGATCTGGCTTGGCAGCAGCAGATGCCATTGTTTTCGCCACTGCAAATGGCGCCGCAGTGACACTAGGCACTGCGACAATTATTCTGTTCACAACAGCTTATGCAACCACTGCAGCACTTATCACTGATGCTAAAGCTGATATCACTCTGCAATCAGCTATGGCAAGCGGCGAGTTCATTGGTGTTTGGACTGATGGAAGCAACACTTACGTCTCCATGATTAACTTTGAGGAAGAAACCCAAACTGCTGCAACCGCTAACGCAGCAACGTGGGCTAGCGCCTCTGCACTTACTGTGACCACTATGGTAATGCTTGATGGCGTATCGCCCGGAGCCTTGGTAGCCGCTAACTTCTCAGTCGTGTAACCCGAGAACTGCGATCCCAAGTCTTCGGTCTTGGGAACTCTCTCAGCCCCGCAGGCCACAAGCCTGCGGGGCTTTTTCATTCCTGGCGACCGGTAAGATCGGCAGCCTATGCAGCTTGACCTCACGTACCTCCGGTCCGACGACCGTTTGCTGCTCTCCCTTCGCGGCAAGATCGATTGGCTGCTCACGCGCAGCCTGGTGGTTCGTCTGGTGGACGCCTGGATCGATAAGCTCCAGAGCACCGACCTGCCCGACATTGGCATTCCGCTGGGCCAGCGGGACATCGCCGCCGAGCATGCCCTGTCCATCGAATTTGACGCTCCGCAGCGCACCGATCAGGCGGCGTCCCCGGCCTCGCAGGCCTTGTTGGTCGAGGAGGTCACCCTGACGGTGGACGCCATGGGCACCCGGTTCATCGTCAAGGGCGGGGGGCAGCACATGACGCTCAGGCTCACCCGCAAGGAGTCGCACCTGGTGCTGGAGATGCTGGCGCAAAAGGCCCGCGCTGCCCGCTGGCTGGAGCCGGTGCTCTGGCCAGACTGGCTGACCCGGCGCGCCTGAGGGGCCGGCCTCTGCGCTGGCCCGGCCCTTGTGCTGTGCCGTGTGGAGGGGGCTCAGCCGGAGACGATGTCCTGCACGTGCAGGGCCACATAACGGATGGCCGATCGGTTGCCCCAGGAGTAGGCCAGGTGGATTTCGTTGGGCAGGCCCTCCACGACCGAGGGGTAGGCCAGCTGGAAGTTGTGCTGCCAGTTGGCGCTGCCGCAAAAGCCCATGCTGGTGTCGATGTCGCGCACCCAAGGCCAGTTCATGCCGTCGTCATCGCTCAATGCGATGGACAGGGGCCAGCGCTCGAGCGGCCAGACCGCCTCACCCCAATTTTTCGTACCCACGGCGGTGGCCGCGATGCGGTTGAAGGCGGCAAGGAGCAGACCGCTTTGCAGGCGGATGACCTGCACGGAACTGTTGTTGTTGGGCAGCGCCACCGGTTCCGGCGTGGTCCATTGGCTGCCGTCCAGCGTGCCGCTGGCGCGGTACACGCAGTCTGCAAGCCGGCTGCGGAAGAACTGCAGCAGCCGCGTGCCGTCTGCCGAGGGCACGATGGCGCCATGCACGCGCCCGGTGCTGTCGGGCACCGCATGCGCCGGGCCAACCGGCGCGCCGCTGGCGTCGAGCGGCTGCACCAGGCTGTGGTCATGGCCAAAAGCGCCGCCGGTTTCGAGGCTGCGGTAGATGGGCAGGAGCCAGCTGCCGTCGGGCTGGCGCAGGGGCGGGTGGCGACAAAATGCGGGCTCTTGCAGCAGGTTGTCGGCGCGCGTCCACGGGCGGCCCCAGTCCTGGGTGGACTGGTGGCGCAAGTGGGCGGTCCACTGCATCGAAAAGGTGCTGCCCGCCTGTTGCCACGACTCGTCGCCGGCAGGCCGGGTGTTCTGGGCGGTGTGGATGAGGTGCAGGCGACCGTCGTCGGTCTTGAACAGCAGCGGGTTTTGCTCTGAGCGATCCGGGTCTTGCGACAGCAGTTTGGGCTGGCTCCAGCGCGAGGTGCTGCGGCGCAGCACGCTGCCGTAGATGGACATGCTGGAGGTGCCCTCGCGGCCGCCGGCCATCCAGACGCAGGCCAGGCGGTCCGCGTCGAGCCAGCACAGTTGCGGGCTGTGGTTTTGTGTGCCGGCGGGCTCGAGCAAGGCCCAGACGCCCACATCAAAAGGGGTGGCAAACAGGTGGTTCCACTTGACTTTGGCGGTGAAGTTGCGGGTGCTGCTGGGCAAGGATTGGAAGGTCATGGTGGTTACCGTATGGCGCGCTGGCGCAGGGCGGCAGGGCGCACCGGCGCCCGTCCGCGAACGATTATCTGCCCACCCACGCGGTGCTACCATGCCCGGCGGACAAGTTGGGATGACTATGAAACCATTGCGGACGGTTTGGGTGGGCTACGGCCAAATGGGGCGCTCACTCGCGGGGTTTTCGCGTGCGCTGCCCTGGCTGCAGACGGTCGGCGTGGTCGACAGCCGCGCTGAAGGTCTGGCGCGTGCGGGCGAGGACCTCGGACTGGCCGAGGAGCAGCTGCACGAGCGGCTGTCGTCCGCCTTGCGCGTGCATCGGCCGGCTGCCGTGGTCATCAACACGCCGTCCGAACTGCATTACGCGCAGGCCGCCATGGCCTTGCGGGCTGGCGCGCATGTGCTGGTGGCCAAGCCGGCGGTGTCCACGGTGGGTCAGGCGCTGCGATTGCAGGCGCTCTCGCGCGAGGTCAGGCGCAAGGTGGCCGTGGGGCAGCAGTTGCGGTTCAACCGCCACTACCGCGCGGTGGCGGCCCTGGTGGCCTCCGGTGCGCTGGGGCGGATCAGCCACATCCATCTGCTCAACAGCAAGCCCCGACCCGACCCGCAGAATTTGGGCGAGATGCCCCACCCGGCCATGCTGGAGATGGCCTGCCACCATTTCGACTCCTTGCTGGCCCTGGTGCCGCGGGCACGACCCCTGGCCATCACTGCCCAGGGCTACCGCCCGCGCTGGTCGCCGTACAAGGGCCACAGCATGGTGGACGCGATGGTGGAGCTCTCGGGTGGTGTGCGGGTGCTCTACCACGGCGGATTTGATGCGCAGGCGCCGTGCTACGAGCTGCGGATCGAGGGCACGCAGGGGGTGCTGCGGGCGCGGGGCGAACACATGTCGGCTGCGCACTTCAGCTACGAGCTGGCGCCGGCCCTGGGGCAGTTCAGCCCGGTGGACCTGGAGGCCCAGGTGCCCGCTGGCGGCGCCTGGGGCGTGTTCATGACGCAATGGCAGGATTGGCTGCAGCGGGGCAAGGAGCCGAGCTTCTCTCTGCGGAAGAATTTTCCTGTACTAGCCCTGCTGCAGGCCGGAATGGCGTCGATAGACCGGGGGCGCCGGATCGATTTGCTGGCCAGCCAGCCCTTTAGCCGCTTGCTGGGGGCCTGAGCATGGCCGGGGCAACGGGTCAAGCGAATGAGCGCTGGGTCTGGCGCACCCTGCCGCAGGGGTGGATGGCCTTTGACCAGCTGCAGCAGCGCTGCCTGCTCGGGGTGGGGGCGCATTGGTACCGGCCCTGGGTGTACCCGCTCTACACCCCCGCCGGGCACCAGGTGCTGCAGGAGTTTGCTTTCGACCACCCCTTCCACAATGGCTGTTTTGCCGGCCTGCACCCCGTCGTGCAGGATGGCCGGGCCAGCAATTTCTGGGCAACACCGCCCCAGCGCCAGGCCGATGACCCGATGCTGGCGGACCTGGGGCGGGTGGTGCTGGCGCAGCCGCCGCATTTGTGGGCCGATGCAGAGCAGCTGGGCGCCCTCCTGACGCTCGACTGGCGGGCTGCGGATGGCCAGGTGCTGCTGCATGAGCAGCGCACCCTGTGCCTGCGCCCGGGCCCGCAGGCCAACCAGTTGCTCGTCTCGTCCGAATGGACGGCGGCGGTGGACGTGGCGCTGGCGCCGACCAAGTTTGCCGGACTGGGGGTCCGGCTCGACCCGGCCCTCACCCAGGTGGCCGGTGCCCGCTATGCGGCATTGCCGGCTCTGGCTGGCGCGGGGCGGGACGTGTCGGGTCTGGTCCGGCAGGCCTGTCTGGCCGAGGACGTGCCGGTCGATGCGCTGCACGGCGGCATGCATGCGGGGGTGCGGATTCAGGTCGCGGCCGAGCCGGGCTGGGGGCTGGTGTTGCACCAGGCGGCGCCTGCGGTGCCCTGGTTTGTGCGCGGCTATGGGCTGGTGCTGCACAACCCCGTGCAGCACCAGCCGGTACGCCTTGCGCCGGGGCAGAACATGGCCTGGTCCATCACGCTCACAGCCTACGATGCGGGGGGCGGAACAGCCCGGGATGTCAGCTAAAATGGCCGTTTCCGTCCGGATGCAACCTTGCCGGCGAAGACGCCAATGAAACAAAACGAACTGATCAAGTTGGCCCAGGAGGCCGACGAGGCGCTCAAGGCCAATGAGCTGGACAAGGCCGAACAGGTCGCGGTCACCCTGACCCGCTACAACCGCTCTGCCGGTCTGGCCTACAAGGGGGTTGTGGCCCTGCGGCGCGAGCAATACGACAAGGCCGAGGAGTACCTGCTCGAGAGCTTCCAGATCAATGCCAAGCAGCACCTGGCCCTGGCCAACCTCATTCCGGTTTACATCAAGAAGCGCGACTTCAAGAAGGCGGTGGCTTTTGGCGAACAGGCCTTCGCCGCCATGCCCAAGAACCAGAGCGTGGCCATCAACTACGCCGCCGCCTTGCTGCAGGAGCAGGGCTACTCCAAAGCCATGGAGGTGCTCAAGCCGCACTATGACCCCGAGCAACCGAACGTCTCGGTCCTCAGCGGCCTGATCTCCTGCTACCGCTCGCTCTTCATGAAGGAAGAGGCCGATGCCCTGCTGGTGGTGGCCGAGAAACACTTCGGTGACAAGCACGAAATCATCCGCCTCAAGGCCGACACCCTGGCCGAGCGCAGCCCCCAGCAGGCCCTGGAGGCTTTCAAGGCGGCCCTGGAAAAGGACCCGGACAACATCGCCACCCGCTGGAACATGTCGCTGGTGCAATTGCGCCTGGGCGAGTTCAAGGACGGCTGGATCAATTACGACAACGGCCTTTTGCCCGAAGTGGGCAAGATCGGCCGCCCGCTGCCCAAGCTCTTTGAGGGCGCGCAGCGCATGGTGGACATGGACGCCATTGACCCGCAAAAGTGGACCTTTGCCGTCTGCGAGCAGGGCATTGGTGACCAGGTGCTGTTCCTGGGCGTCCTGCGCCAGTTCCTGCGCGACTACCCCAAGACGGTGCTGATTGCCGAAAAGCGGATGGCGCCCATCCTCAAGCGCTCGTTCCCCGGCTTGCCGGTCTACCCCTACGGAACCGGGCCGCTGCTGGCCGCGAACTCGGAAATCTGCAACGGCTTTGTGCCGATCGGTTCATTCCAGAAAAAGTACCGCAGCAGCCAGGAAGACTTTCTGGCCAACCGCCAGGTCTACCTCAGCCCGGACCAGGAGAAGGTCGCCAAATTCCGCCAGATCCTGCTGGAGAAGACCGGGGCCAAGAAAATCGTCGGTTTCTCCTGGAAAGGCGGCTACTGGGAGCGTGCCCAGAAAACCAAGACACTGGACATCGAACTGTGGGACCCGATCTTCCAGCGCGATGACGTGGTCTTTGTCTCCCTGCAGTATGGCGAGGTGGCCAAGGAGAAGGCCTACCTCGGGGGCCGCTTCCAGAACATCCGCTGGATCGACGGGCTGGACTTCAAGAAAGACCTGGATGGCTGGTTTGCACTGGCCTGCGCCTGCGACGACATCATTTCCGTCTCGACCGCCCTGGTCCACTTTGCCGGTGCCGCAGGGCGCAGCATCCACCTCCTGCTGTCTGACCGTGGCGCGCCCTTCATCTGGGGTCTGGAGGGCGACCGCAGCATCGCCTACCCGGACATCAAGATCTACCGCAAGCAGACCTCCGATTCACCCGAAGCCTTCTTCGAGGGCGTCGCTGCCAAGGCCCTGAAGTAAGCGGGATGCCCATGAAACTCTACGATTTGGTCAAGGATCGCCTGAAGGATCCCAAAGGTGTCATCTCCGATTCGGAGATGTGCGTCCTCAACCGGCGCGACTTCCTCTACAGCGAGACCTCCACATCCGCGGCCTTTTTGCGCATGTTCGGTGCGGAGCGGGTGACATACGAGATGTACTCCATCATCGACTTCGTGCAGGCCTCGGTCTGCAAGATCCGCAAGCCCACCGAGCTGCGCGTGTTCCAGCTCTCGCAGTCGATGACCTTGCCGGCCCTGGCGGTCAGCGCACTGGTGGCCGATGAGGCCGGCCGCATCCGCATCCATGCCCCGCGCGGCGTGCAGCCGGTGGCCGCACAGGACGAATTTGCTTCCGCCCTGGTCAAGCGCTTTGAGCAGCAGGCCAATGCCGGGCTCACCATGGCCGACATCGGCGAGGGCGACCATGCCGTCGACATCCTGTTCTGCAATGCCTCGAACGAGGCCGAAGTCTCCAGCGGCCTGAAGGCCTTCGAGAAGGTCAAGCGTGGCCTGATCGTGATCAAGGGCTATGGCCGCAACACGGCCCCCAACTGCGGCGAAATCATCCTGTCGGCCCGGCTGAATGTCCATTGCAGCCTGGCGGGCTTCGGCTTCTGCGCTGCCATCTGAGTTAAACAAAGGATTCCCATGCGTGATCTCGCTTCTGAAAGCTACGCCGCCCAGCTGAAAAAACTGCACAGCGACAGCCAGTCTTTTGGCGTCGGCAACGTGACGGCCAAGCACTACCCGACCATCAAGAACGTCATCCAGAAGCAGGGCTTTGGCAGCGTGCTCGACTACGGATGCGGCAAGGGCCATTTCATCCAGTACGCCCGTGAAAACATGCCTGGCCTGCGTATCGAAGGTTTTGACGTGGCCTCCGACGAGTATGCAGTGCTGCCCAAAGACAAGTTCGACATGGTGGTGTGCCTGGACGTGATGGAGCACGTGGAGTTTGGCGCACTCTCGAATGTGCTGTCCGAGATCCGCGACCGCACCGAGCGCGTCTTCATCTGCTCCGTGGCCAACTACCCGGCCGGCAAGACCCTGCCGGATGGCCGCAACGCCCACGTGACGCAGATGCCTTTTGGCTACTGGTTCAGCCTGTTCTCGGGCTTCTTCCGTGTTGACCAGTTCGTGCGCACCGGCAAGGCCGAAGGCCTGTTCATCTGCTCGCGCCTGAAGACGGACTCCGACTGGCGCTGACCTGACGCATGGATGGGGAGTAACATGATCCGCATGACCATTGGCTACGATGCCCGCGAAGCGGTGGCGTACCACACCTTCTGCCAAAGCATCCTGGAAAAGGCGAGCCAGGCGGTGGCCTTCACGCCCCTGGTGCTCTCGGCCCTGCCCGGCTACACCGAAAAGCACAGCGATGGCAGCAATGCCTTCATCTACTCGCGCTTCCTCACGCCTTTCCTGTTCGGCTTCCAGGGCTGGGCGATCTTTGCCGATGGCGACATGATCTGCCGCGAAGACATCGCCAAACTGTGGGCCCTGCGCGACGAGTCCAAGGCCGTCCTGTGCGTCAAGCACGACTACAAGACCAAGGCCGAAGGCAAATACCTCGGCAACGTCAACCAGAACTACCCCCGCAAGAACTGGAGCAGCCTGGTCCTCTGGAATTGCGGCCACCCGGAAAACCGCATCCTGACCCCCGAATTCGTGCAGGAGCAGTCCGGTGCCTTCCTGCACCGCTTCACCTGGCTCAAGGACGAGTTGGTCGGAGAACTGCCGAAAGAGTGGAACTGGCTGACGACCGAATACCCCGACAACTACGACGCCAAGCTCCTGCACTACACGCTGGGCACGCCGTGCTTTGAGGACTACTGGTCGTGTGACATGGCGGACGAGTGGCATTCCACCTATGCCCGCATTCAGAATGGCCTCCATGTCTGACGCAGTGCAAGCCTGGCCTCTGGACAATGCGCTGGCGATCGGCCAGCGTGTCCTGCGTGAAGAAGCCCAATGCCTCGAGCGCGCCGCGCTGGCGCTCGATGGCACCTTTGTGGCGGTGGTCGACGCCCTGCTCGAGTGCAAGGGCCGTGTGGTGGTGTCGGGGGTGGGCAAGAGCGGTCACGTTGGCCGCAAGATCGCGGCCACCCTGGCCAGCACCGGCACCCCGGCCTTCTTTGTGCATGCCGCAGAAGCCGGCCACGGCGACCTGGGCATGATCACCGCGGACGACGTCCTGATCGCCATCTCCTACAGCGGCGAGTCTGACGAGGCGATCAACATCGCCTCCTTCGCCAAGCGCTTTGGCGCCAAGATCGTCAGCATGACGGGGCGCCCGGCCAGCCGCCTGGCCCAACTGGCCGATTGGCTGGTGCTCACCGAGATCGAGCGCGAGGCCTGCCCCCTGGGGGTGGCCCCCACCAGCTCCACCACGCTGCAGCTGGCCATGGGAGATGCCCTGGCCATGGCCACACTGGCCCGCCGGGGCTTCACCACGCAGGACTTTGCCAAGACCCACCCGCTGGGGCAGTTGGGGCGGCAATACTATGTGCGCGTGCGCGATGTCATGCAGGGCATTGCCGAGATTCCGCATGCACAGCCTGCCGCCAAACTCAAGGAAGTGATCCCGGCCATGGCCATTGGCCGCATGGGTGCCTTGCTGGTACTGGACGGTCAGGCACTGGTTGGCATTTTCACGGACAGTGACCTGCGCCGGCTCATCACCCAGTCGGACGGGCATTTCGACGCCAAACTGGACCAGCCGGTTGGCGGCTTTGTGACCCGCAACCCCATGACCATCGACGCCGCGCAACTCGCCAGCGAGGCGCTGCGTGTCTTCGAAACCCGCCGCATCAGCCGCCTGGTCTGCGTGGACGGCGACAAGGTGGTCGGCCTGCTGGGCTGGCACAACCTGCTGCAGCACAAGATTGCATGAAGCGCATCGCCAAGACCACTGATGCTTCCCGTGCGGGAAGATCGGGGTGAATGCGCGGAGGGGTGCTGTCAGGGTGACGGTGTGCGGTGATGGGTACTCGTATGCTGTGTACGGCTACGCTTCTAGACGGTCACGGCAGAGTTTCATCCCTGTAGGCGAATTCGCACACGGCATTGAGCACTTCGTTGGACACATGCCGGGACGCCGCATCCTCATTGCCAAACGGCTGCACCCTTGCCAAGGGAGCAAGCCTGCGAACGATTCATCGGTCTCTACAGTTCATAACGACCTGCTTTCCCTAAGTGAATAAATGAAAAAGCCCCGCAGGCTTGTGGCCTGCGAGGCTGAAGGAACTCCCAAGACCTAAGTCTTGGGATGGCGACCCGTGGATTAGACGAAGTCGAAGTTAGCGGCAACCAAAGCGCCGGGGGTGACGCCCGCAATCTGGGTGAGTGTCGTCACATTAATTGCTGAGGCACTTGCCAGCGTCAAGGTTGTGTTTGCACCGGTTGAACCACCTTCAACATTCGCGAAGGATACGTATGTGTCAGAACCATTTGTCCAAACAACTACGTAATTTGCACTAGCACCATCAGCCAGAGCGGAAGCAAGAGTGCCATCAGCTTGGAGGTCAGTCACCATAGCCGAAATCGATGCGTAGGCAGTTGTCAACAGAATCACATTGTCATCGAATGTAAATGCTGCTCCGCTTCCACTGGAAAAGACTACGTCAGATGCTGCTGCTACAGCGGATCCGTCACCAGCACGAATTGCTGTTGCAAATTCAGAGACATCAAATTCAATCTGATCTTGACCAGTAGATCCAGCAAAGAAGCCAACAATGTAATCAGTACCGGCAATAGAAGAGTTGTACTGAATGTTATCGTTGCCAGTAGTACCAGATGTCAGCGTGATGTTGTCATTGCCGTCACTAGAAACCACTGCATTGACTGCGGCACCCAAACTAACTCTTACGGGGTCAGTTACGCCCGATAGGTCGATTGTAAATGTGCCAGAGGCGCCTTGTTGGGTTGTATCGACATCACCAATTCGCGTTGCCGTAATGGTTCCGAATGTTACATCCAGTGCACCAGACACTGTGATAGCGCCAACCGAACCTGACGCACCAATGGCACCAAACTGAACATCAGCGCCGTCAACGCCGCCGATTTGAATAGCGCCAACAGCACCTTCAGAGGTCATCGCACCAAAGTTAGCAGAAGCACCCGTGTTCGCAACGATGCTATGCGTGCTAATTGCTGAGGCAGTTACCGCCCCAAATGTTGCCGTTGCGTCAGAAAGCAGCGTAATAGTGCGTGCACCCACAGCACCAGCACTGAGACCCTCAATTGCACCGAAAGTTGCAGTTGCGGACGCACCCACGGTAATTGTGAAGCTGGAAACGTCGATATTAACGCCAGAACCAGAGATGGCACCAGCAGAATATCCTCCGTCTTGACCAACTACGACATCACCGAAAACAACTTGCGCTCCAGTACCAGCAAGGCGCATATCAATGCCATTGATAGCAACCTCTCCACTAGCAGCAACGGTGACGGCACTGAAGGTGATATTTTTACCGACTTCATCAGCCGTGGCTTCAGTCGATTTGATCAAGCTGATCTGAGCAATGTCGGCAATTCCAGTGGCATTCTGTGTGATATTGATGTTCAGCGTACCTTGGCCGCTTACTGTGATAGCACCTACAGTCACATCGGAATTTGACCCTTGCACAATGGAAATTGTCTCATCCTGAGTACCGCCAGTTGCATCGTTACCCAGATCAAGAGTGCCAACAGTGATGTCAGCGCCAGAGACAGCCGTCAGATTGATCGAGGTAAGCGCTGAGCCGCTGATATCGCCCAGTGCAATATCTGCAGCGTTAGAGTTATTGGCACTCAACGTGACAGTCTTGAGGGCACCTGAACCAGCCAAGTCAACGTTGTTGAAGGTGATGCCAGCAGATCCGTTAGATGTTACTGTCAGAGAGGTTGCACCACCCAAAGACATGTCACCGTCATGCGTACCGATGGTCAGATCAGCTTCTCCACCGGAAGTCGAAATAGCGAGCGACTTAAGATCAGCATCGAAAGAAGCGGTGCCGATTGTTCCCCCAACGCTTCCGGAAACACCAACGGCATTAAGGGTTACGTTAGCAACGTCGGTGATGGTAAGAGTGCCGATGCCCACGGTGCCGGAGGCTGAGCCGATGCTCAAGGTTGTTGTCGAAGCACCAGAGAGGTAGTCCAGAGTCACATTTCCTAGGTCGTCATCATTCAGTGTTACTGTGGAGCCATCTGCAATCTGGGAAACCGAAGCTGCGTTGCCAGCCGTACCAGCAGCAAACGTGTAGCTTGTCACGGTAGAAGCAGAAGCATTCACGGAACCGCCAGCAGACTCTGTAAATGTGAGGACGGCGTTTTCAACGTTGGTAGTTTTAAGGTCTGTATCAAAATCACCAACGCTAGCACGGATTGTGTCAGTGCCAGCACCGCCATCGAATGTGTCATTGTTGGAGAAATTCGCACCCAGTCTCAAAGTATCATTGCCGGCGCCCCCCTTAACTACTACTGAAGTATTTACACCATCAAGCTGCAAATCAAGATTGCCCGTGAACGCAGAAGCGTCAGCAGTTGCAATACGGTCGTCCGTAAAGAGAACGGCGCTGCCACCACCAGTGATGGTGTAGCTGTCTGCAGTTGCACCAGCATCAACGTGCAGCAGGTTGTTTCCAGACAAGGAAATTGTCACGCCGGAAATGGTGCCTGCAGCAGCGCCGTCAAGAGAGAAATGCGCAGTCGCATCAGCAGTCACTGCTGTCGCGCCATAGGTTGTAACACCTGCAAACGAGCCTGCGTTCACAGCTCCAATGCTGATGTCGGCCGTGGTGCTGTTCGAGAAGTTGCCCGAAATATCGGTGTTGCCATGAAGCACCACTTGGGTAGTGGTAGACAAACCGGAAAACTGGAGTTCCGATGCAGCGATGGAGCTTACGTTTGATAGAACTGCAACACCGGACCAGTCTGATGCATTAAGTTCCGTAACATCTGTGCCAGATGCAACCAGGATTCGAACGTTGACGTTTTCGACGCCTGCAACACTAACGAGGCCAGCAGCGGTTCCGCTCGAATCGATGAGGTTAAGGGTGTCCGTTCCAGAACCACCATTGATGTTGTCACCCAGCTTGTAAGTGCCGGAAGTGCCAATGATGCCACTGATGGTGTCGTTACCAGCGGTGCCGCTGACTGCATCCACACCTTCAGTGAGCGTGAAAGTTTGGCCAGCCACGCTAGCAGCAGCGGAATTGACCACGGTGTTGACGCTGGTGTCCACACCGGCGGTGGCTGCGGTCAGGGAGGCAGCGGTGGCGTCCACGGCCTTCAGGAAAGCGCGAGCGGGAGCGATGGCAGCGGAGCCAGCGTAGCCCAGCATCTCGGCTGTGGTGTTCAGGGCGGTGGTGAAAGCGTCGCTGGCAGCCAGCTTGTTGGCCACGGCGGTCTTGTCATCGTTTTGTGCGCCAGCCAGGATGCCCATGGCAGCGTCGGCCAGGCTCAGGCGACCGGAACCGATTTCCTGTGCCCAGTAGGTCAGGCCTGCGGGCTCAGCATCGCGGTTGAACAGGTTCTGGTAGATCGCGTTGATCTGGGCGCTGATTTCCATGCTACCGAAGAAAGCCTGGGACTCGGGCGAGGCGCTGAAAGCGGCCTTGACTTGGGCTTCGGTTTTTTCAGCGTAGTACGCCAGACCGGACGGATCGGCAGGACGGCCGAAGTAAGCAAGATACGCTTGCTGCAGGAAAGCTTTGCTAGCCATGGAGACTCCTTGAGAGTGGATGATTGACAATCTGAAAAGCACGCAAGCACAGACACAGGGCCCGATGCAATAACGCTGCTTGACCGAATATAGCAGATGCGGTGGCCTCTGGTGTGACAATCGTCACACTCGTGGCATACTTTCTGTGTTGTTGCCTCATTACAACGTCTTTTTGGCCATCTGCGGGGGAGAGACCTGTGAATTATGCCCTGAAACTCGAAAAGTGTTCTCTTTTCAATGGCTTGGACGTTGTTTTGCTCAAACAGCTTGAGGCACGGATGCGATGGCAGGATTTGGAGATGGACCAGATGCTCTGCAACAAGGGCGATGCCCCGGATGGGCTCTACGTGGTGGCCTCCGGCAGCCTGCTGGTGTATGACCTGCTGCACAACGGGCAGGAGGTGACGCTGGCCGCCGTCGGCGAGGGTGCATTCCTGGGGGAACTCGGGGTGATCGACCTGTTGCCGCGCACCGCCTACATCCGCGCGACCTTGCCCAGTGTGGTGGGCTTGCTGCCGCAGGCAGATGCAGAGGGCTTGTTTTACCAGCAGCCGCTGGTGGCCCAGCGCGTCATGTCGTTCCTGGCGGGCAAGGTGCGCGAAATGACCTTGCAGCGCGTGCTGCTGGGCATCCCCAATGTGTTTGAGCGGCTGTGCGCCTGGCTGGACAACGAGGCGCGCCCTGGGCGCGCAGGCCTGCCCGTCATCGCCATGCTGCCTCGTCAGCAAGACATGGCAAGCATGCTCAACACCAGCCGCGAGACGGTGTCGCGCGCCATGGCGCGTCTGGTGCGTGATCGGGTGATCGAAAAAACGCCCTCTGGCGTGCGGGTGCTGCAACCCGAGCGCCTGCGCCGTCTGGCACAGGCGGAGTCATGGCCAGCGCAGCATCCAGCCCAAACCAAGCTGGTTTGAGCGGTACGCATACAGCGGCACGTTGTCGTGGCTGTTTCGGCTCTGGTATTCGACGTAGGCCACCGCACCTGAACGCAAGGGACGCTGGTAGCCGACAAGGGCCGTGGTGGTGCGGTTGTTGCGCCGGTAATCCATGAGGCCAGGCAAAAAGTGCTGCGCCGAGGCCCACTGCTGGCGGCCCCACTGGGCATGCCAGACACCGCCCAGCCAGGCATGCTGCCAGCCCAGTTGCAGATTGATGCCTTGTCGATTGCCCCCCGCACGCGGTCCCAGGGCCTGGTCGTGCAGCCACCCGGCCCCCCAGCTGAGCTGGGTGTGCGCGTCGGGCCTGCTCAGGTGGGTGATGCCGGCGAGCAGCTGACGGGCATCAAAGGTGGTGGTGCTGTAGTCGTGGTGCTGGGCCCCGACATTGAAGACCCAGCCCTGCTGGCCACCGCTGGGCTGGCTCTGCCAGGCCACAGAGGGAGCACTGCGAAAGTGCCGCCCGCCAAGCCAGGTCTCGGCCCAGCCCAGGGTGAGCTGTCCCGGGGTCTCCAGCGCCTGCAGCTCGCGGCGCCCCGTCAGCTGCACCCCCAGGGAGTTGAGCGGGCTGTAATCGAGCAGCTGCCGGGCCCCGAACTGGGCCTGCACGGTCCAGCCGCTGGCGGTTTGCGTCTGGAGCAGCCCTGTGGCGCCAAGGTAGGCGCTGCGGACCGGCTTGTAGCTGTCATCGAGTGCAAAGGTGATCGGCTGGCCAGGCGAAGCAAAAGTGACCGTGCTGGCCAGCAAACCGAGGTTGACGTTGTCGTCCCAGCCCATGCTCAGGTGCAGCTCGCGCAGCGGCTTGGGGGCGGCGGGGGTACAGGCCCCGTCCAGCACGGGCGCCAGCAGGGCGTCTATGGCAGGGGTGGTCGGCAGTTGATCGCGGATGTCCTGCGCCAGCCGGCGCGCCTGCGCGGCCTGGCCTGCCCGGCATTGGCTGAGCATGAGCTCGAGCAGTTCCTCGGCCATCAGGGGCTCTGGCTGCGCCTGGCCGTGGGCCGGAAGGGCGCTTGCAATGGCACAGAGCATCAGGGCAATCGTTTGGAGGGAGCTCATGCATTGACCGGGTAATTGGCGGCAGTGCCCGATGCTTGCGGCAGCGAATCCGGGCCACCCTCTGGGGTGTACAGGGCCGTGGGCGGGCGCGGGCTGTTCCAGGGCAGGTCCATCACCTTGCGCATGGGCACCACGGTGATGGCCTGGGCTGCGGCCTCACCCACCAGAATGTCGTGGGGCTGCTGGCGTGCCGCAGACTGGATCTTGCTGGCGCGGTTGATGCAGTTGCCCACGGCGGTGTAGGTGCTTCTGAAGCGCGTGCCCAGGTCGCCAACCAGGGCGTTGCCGGACTCGATGCCGATGCGCACCCGTGCCGCCGGCAGCCCTCGGGCCAGTCGCCCGGCATTCCACCGGTGTACCGCTTGCACCATGTCGATGGCGGCCTGGATGGCGCGGTTGGGCGCGTCGGGCTCGGGCAAGGGAGCGCCCCAGAAGGCCACCAGCCCGTCTCCGGTGTATTTGTCGAGCGTGCCTTGGTGGCGCAACACGGGTTCGGTGATGCACTGCAGGAAGCCCCGGGTCAGTTCTGCCGAGTCCTGCAGCGAGCCCCCGGCTGTGAGGCCGGTGTAGTCCTGCATGTCGGCAGACAGCACGGTGATGTGGGCATGGCGTGGCGTCAGGGGCTTTTCGAGGCCTTCGCGCAGCATGGTCTCCAGCACCGTGGGCGCCACATAGCTCGAAAACACCCGCACCAGCTGGCGCCGTTCGCGCTGGGCAAGCCACCAGGCCAGCGGCACCAGCAAGATGACCGCGGCATAGGCCAGCAGGGGGGCGCTGACCGAAAACGGCTGTTGCCAGCGCAGGATCAGGGGTGCGGCCAGGCCGAGCCAGAGGGCAGAACAAGCGGCCACCATGGGCAGCAGCAGCCAGGCGCGCCAGCGGCGCATGGCCAGGCCCAGCAGCGCCAGGCTCAGGAGGCTCCAGCCGATGCCGGCGGCCTGCGCCTGATGCGGCCACGACTGCGGCCACTGGCCAGGCGGCCGCTCCAGACGGTCCAGCCAGGCACTGAGCGCCTGGGCATGGACCATCACACCAGGCACCGAAGCCTGCACGGGCACGGCCACGGTGTCATTGAGGCCCAGCGCGGAGGAACCGAGCAGCACCCAGCGGCCCTTGAACAGCGCCGGGTCGGCTTGCCCCAGCAGGATGCTGGCCGCAGGCACCACGGTGAAGGCCTCAGGTTGGCGGGTGTAGGGCACCTCCCACACCATGCCGGGCGCGCTGCGGACCAGGGTGGCCACGCCAGCACGGGTGGCCGGGTCGCACTGCAGCATGGCCAGCGACAGGGTCAGGTGCTGCTGCCCGTCCCACGCCACGACCAGGGGCAGGCGGCGCAGGACACCGTCGCTGTCGAGCACGCTGCTGATCTGGCCGGTGCAGGGAACCTGGGCCAGCCCGGCATGGTTGGCCAGATGGCCGGTGGCCGGTATGGCTTGCGGGCTCCAGGGGCCGCTGCCTGCAGAGGGCGCGCCGCTGACGATGGGCTTTTCACGGGGCAGCAGGTCAAACACCTGGCCCCAGACCACCGGGGCCACAGAGGAAATGGCCTGCAGCCGCGCATCGCCCTGCGGGTCGGCCGGCGCGGGCAGCACCATGTCCAGGCCAACGGCACGCACCTGCAGGTCGGTGGCCAGTGTTTCGACCAGATCGGCCAGGCGCGCACGCGGCCAGGGCCAGGGGCCGATGCGCTCAATGCTGGCTTCGTCCAGATCGACGATGACGATGCGGGCTTCGGTTGTGGCGTCCGCCGTGCGGCGCCAGAGTGCGTCTTTGAGGGTGTGCTCGAGCTGGCCTAAAAAGCCCTCAGGCTGCAGGATTTGCAGACTGACAGCGCCCAATGCAATCAGGAGGGAGGGTAAGAACCAGCGCAATACAGCGGGGAAGTCCTGCGGACGACGCAGGTGGGCAGGCATAACCACGCGCTTCAGCGACCCCAGACGGTGGCACCGGAGATTTCTGCGCCACCCGGCAGGATGCTGCGGTACAGGTAGGCCGCCTGCCCTGCCCCTGGCCCGCCGACCGTACCCTTGAGCGATGTGGTGGGGTTGAGGACTGAGGACTCCAGCAAGTTGCCCGCATCGACCGTGCCGCTCGACTGCATTCTCAGCGGCTGCCCGCGCGCATCCAGCAGCAGTTCTGTCTGGTAACGCCGCTGTGCAAAATCAATCTGCAGTTGACCCGCCGTCGCCTGCGTGATCTGGGCGGCCGCACCCGGTGCGTCACGGTAGATGCCATCGTGTTCGGTCAGGCGGAAATGGCCCACACCGGACTCCGGCAATTGCATGATGACCGCCGGGTTGCGGGCCAGAACGTGGAATGGGGAGATGGCCACAAGTTGGCGGTCTTGCAGCAAGGTGCGCACATAGACGGCGGCTTCATCCGGGCTGAGGTGGCCCCAGCGGCCCCATGTGGCCAGGACCTGTTCCTTGGAGAGAACGGTGGCCAGTTTTTCCGAACGGGACTCGGTGGCCGCCGCCACTTCAGCGGATTCATGTGCGGTCGACTTGCCGTTGCGGGCAGAGGGCTCGTTACCGAGCGCCGGGGCCGACTGTTCAGGCCCCTGGTTGCCATTGGGCCGCACCAGTTGAGGGCGTTGTTCACCCGCCCGCAGTTGCAGGAAGCTGGCGCCTGCATTGGCGAAGAGTTCTGCTGCAAAACGACCTTCGCAGGGACCGATGGCTTCACGGGCGCAGATGCCGTCAAAGGGGCTGACGACCACCCCCCCCGAGCGCACCGCCACCTGGGTCAGATCGGGTCGTGCCAGTACCGTGAAGTCCGTGCCCCGCACGCCGATGGCAGCCATGGGCGTGTTGAAGCGAAAACGTTCCTTGGCCGCCTGTGAGCCTTTGCCCGAAACGTAACGGCTGACCCCTTGGTCCAGGGTGTACTTGATCTGCGATTGTTCAGGGCGCTCTGCGTTGTATTGCCAGTGGTCAATCCGCAAGGTGGAGCCAGGACGCAGCACCAGCAAGGCACCATCGGCCATGCGGATGTACACGTGGCCGTCGGCCGCGGTGGCCAGTTGGTCGCCCTGGCGCACTTCGGCATCCCGCGCGAGGGGCTGAGCCGCTGTCCTGTCAGCCTGTCGCGTGGCACCGCCCGTGACAAACATGACCTTGCCGGCGGCCACCAGGCTCTGGGCGTGCAGGCCGGAGGTGGCCAACATGGCCAGCGCGCACAGCAGCAGGCGCAGCCATGGCATGGCGGCGGCCGAGCGGAGGTGACGGAGCTGACAGGCGGTCATGGCGAAGATTATCGCTGAAATTGCCAGATCCGCCGCAATGGCCAGGGCGAGGACTCAGGCCAGCCAGTGCAGCGTCCCCAGCATGGCGGCCGCCCCCAGGGCGTTGGCCAGGGCATCGCGCCAGCAAAAGCTGCGGTTGGCCGTCAAATGTTGCAAGCCCTCGGCCAGCAAGCCCAAACCCGTCAGCAGCATCCACAAAAAGACCCAGGGCACGTCCGGCCAGGCCGCCTGCGCCAGTGCAGCAAGCCCGGCAAATGCCAGAAAGTGCATGAGCTTGTCGTGCCGGCCGATCCACTTGGGCACCCAGGCGGCATCGGTCAGCATGCCCCAGAGGACAATGCCACCGGTCAGCACAAACATCAGCGCAAACACGGGCTCGAGCGTCATCGGCAGCTCATGTCGATGCCAGCATCCATTGCAGGGTGTCCTGCAAGGCAAAAGGCTGGACCGGGCCAATGCTGGCCCGCAGTTTGCGGGGGTCGCCGCACAGGCGATGGACTTCGCTGGCGCGGACAAACGCCGGGTTGACCTGCACGTCCATGCTTTGGCCGGTCAGGCGGCGCAGCACCTGCATGACCGCCTCCAGGGTGTAGGTCTGCCCCGTACAGACGTTGTAGGTCTCACCGGATTGGCCATGCTCGAGCAGCCTCAGGTAGGCCTGGCAGACCATGCGCACGTCGTTGAATTCGCGCTCCACATGGAGGTTGCCCAGTTCGATCTGCCGGGCTCCTCTTTTGAAGTGGTCCACCATTTTGGGAATCAGGAAGCTCACGCCCTGCCCCGGCCCGGTGTAGTTGAATGGCCGGGCAATGGCGATGGGCAGGCGGTCCAGGTAGGTGCGGGCCGTGTATTCCATGGCCAGCTTGCTGTTCGCATAGTGGTTCACCGGGGCAGGTGCTTGCGTTTCTGCAATGGGCGAGGCCTCGCAGTTGCCATAGATGTTGGCGCTGCTGGCGATCAGCACGGCATCGGGCTTGCGCGGCGCGGCCGCCAGCGCAGCCAGCAGGTGGGCGGTGCCCACGGTGTTGACGGCGTAGAAGGCCGCATCGTCTGCGTGGCCCACAAAACTGATGGCTGCCAGATGGACCACCGCCTGGGCGGTGCTGGCCTGCAGCTCGGCGTGCAGGCCAGCGCGGTCCGTCAGATTGCTTCGCAGGGGCAGCACCTCATGCCCGGCCGCCGTCGCTGCCGCCTGGAAGTGGCGGCCCGTGAAGCCGTCGGCACCGGTCAGCAGGATGCGCATCAGAAGGAAAACCCGCTTTGGTTGCGCCGCAGATCGGCCTCGACCATCATCTGGCAGAGCTGCTCGAGGGTGGTTGCAGGCGCCCAGCCCAGCTTGGCCTTGGCCCGGGCGGGGTTGCCGATCAGCAGCTCCACCTCGGCGGGCCGGTAGAACCTGGGGTGGATGCGCATGACGGTGCGGCCGTTGGCGGTGTCGATGGCAACTTCGTTTTCTGCGCTGCCTTTGAATTCGACCGTGATGCCCGCGCCCTTGAAGGCCATGCGGACGAAATCGCGGACGGTTTCGGTACGGTTGGTGGCCAGCACGAAGGTGTCGGGCTCGTCGGCCTGGAGCATGCGCCACATGCCCTCGACGTATTCCTTGGCAAAGCCCCAGTCGCGCTTGGCGTCCAGATTGCCCAGTTCCATGCAGTCGAGCTGGCCGAGCTTGATCTTGGCCACACTGTCGGTGATCTTGCGTGTCACGAACTCACGGCCGCGCAGCGGGCTCTCGTGGTTGAAGAGGATGCCGCTGCTGCCAAAAATGCCGTAGCTTTCGCGGTAATTGACCGTCATCCAGTGGGCGTAGAGCTTGGCCACGCCATAGGGGCTGCGCGGGTAGAAAGGCGTGTCCTCGACCTGGGGAATGGCCTGGACCTTGCCGAACATTTCCGAGGTGCTCGCCTGGTAAAAGCGGATGCGGGTGTTGAGCAGGCGAATGGCTTCGAGCAGGTTGAGGGCACCGATCCCGGTGATCTGGGCCGTCGTGGAGGGCTGCTCGAAACTCACGCCAACAAAGCTCTGGGCAGCCAGGTTGTAGATTTCATCGGGCTGGACTTTTTGCACCAATGCGATGCTGGCCCCCAGGTCGGTGAGGTCGTATTCGACCAGGTGCAGCTGGGGATGGTTCTGGATGCCGAGTTCTTCGATCCGCCAGAAGTTGACGGAGCTGGTGCGGCGGTAGGTGCCGTAAACGTCGTAGCCTTTTTCAAGCAGCAGTTGTGCAAGATAGGCCCCGTCCTGGCCGGTGATCCCTGTAATGATGGCTTTTTTCATGGCGTGCGTCGATGCTTTGATCCAATACAGGGTCAATTCTCGCATCCCTGCACCTGAGCGGATGGGTGACTTTCCACACGCGCCTTCTGGTGGCGCTCGACCTCCGACTCGTTATGGGCCATGCAGGCGGCCAGACTGGAGAGGTCATACGTCCTGACGAGGCCGTGTTTCTTCAATGCCGCAGCGCTTGCCGAGAGCCACTGGGCATAGCCGACCCGTTGCTGGGGCGCATGCGCCTGGTCTGCAGTGGCCATGCGTTGGCGGTGCAAGGCCGCCATGGCACTGATCGCCACCTGTGCAGAGGCGTCCCAGGAAAATGCTTGTGCCTGTCGCCGTGCATGGCTGATCAGGCGGCTGCGAAAGTCGGCGTCGCTGAGTGCCTGCGCCATCTTCCGGCTGATGGCATCCACATCGAAGGGGTCGAAAAGCGCCGCGTCCCATCCCACAACCTCGGGCAGGCTGCTGGTGTTGGCGGCGATGACGGGGGCACCACAGGCCATGGCTTCGAGCGGAGGCAATCCGAATCCTTCATGCCATGAAGGAAAGACAAACAGTTGGCACAGGTTGTAAGCCAGCACCAGTTCCTCATCGCTCACATACCCCGTGAAGCACAGCGCATCCGGCGTGAGACCATGCTGCCTGGCGGTGCTGAGCAGTTCACCTTGTTGCGCCGGGCTGAGCTTGCCCGCAAACAGCAGCTGATGCTGGTGCCGCAGGGCATGCGGCATCGCGGCAAATGCCTGGATGAGCCGGGCCAGGTTCTTGCGCTCGTCTGCGCCACCGGTGTAGAGCACAAAGCCGCGCGTCACACCCCAGTGCGGCGGCAAACTGTTGAGCCCCTGAGGGCGATCTGCCATGGGTCTGAAGCAGGGGTCGCAGGCAGCAGCGATATTGACCACACGGTCCGGCTCAACCGCCAGTTGCGCAATGGCTTCACTGCGGGAGGATTCGGAGATGGCCAACAGCAGATCCGCCTGGCGCAGCTGCTCGACCTTGTCACGGTAGTAGCGGGCGTATGCCGGGTCGTGGTCAAGGTACTGGTCGGGATACAGCAGTGGAATGAAGTCGTAGGCGATGGTGCAGACGGGCGTGTGCGCATCCAGCTGTCGAATGCTGGCCACCGCATTGTCTGTGTAACCCTCGAAAAAGCTGGAAATCCAGACCATGTCGGGCTGCAGGCTGGCGATCATGGTTTCGCGCAGGAGTTTGGCCAGTTCTTCACGCCCCTGGTTGTGCGGATCAGAGGGATGGACGGGATCAGGAGCGGTCCACGTCAGGATGCTGTCCGGGGGCAGCAGGCCCTCGAAAGCGGACCGCACCTCCGCCACGCTGTCTTCCAGAAGTCCGTTGAGGAGGAGCACCATGTCATGTTCGCCCCGATGGCGGATCATGGCTTTTGCCAGGGCGACCGTGTAGCGGCCAATGCCCCTGAAGCGGCTGCCGGTTTGCGCACCCTGCATGTCCATCACGATGCGCATCATGGCTCCCGCAGTGCAGCGAGGGCGCGCTGGAGGTCATTGCGAATGGCCATGCCCCGCTGGCCGAGTACGATTTTTTTCTGCGGCCGCGATGTCGCCTGCATCCGCCTGAGCCAATGGGTCAGACCCAGCTGGTCCAACAAGTGGCGTAAGCGTTGACGGGCACGGGGGTGACGTTCCAGCCAGCGCACCAGCGGTTGCAGCAATGGCCGCAGCACCTTGGCGATCAGGGCGTTCAGGCGGGCGGGCAGGCCCTGCGCCACCAACAACTGGCGTTGCAATCTGAACCATTCAATGCACTTGATTTTCATGTACTGGGGCGGCTGTGTCGGCATGGCGATTGTCCATGCACGCGAATTGAAGCAACTGGCTGGCGCTTTGCTGCCAGGTGAGCAGGTGCATGCCGGCCGGGCTGGGGGCCTTGCCCTGGCTGCTGAGCTCCAGCCACGCGCGCAACGCCCTGGACAATTCCAGTCCCGTGTGCGCGGCAAAAAAGAAGGCGTGTGCTTGTGCCACTTCACGAAAAACCGGTATGTCACGCGCCAGCACCGGGCATCCATGCCGCGCCGCTTCGATCAATGGCAAGCCATAGCCCTCGGCGTAGGAAGCGGCGATCAATGCCGCGCAGCGCCGGTACAACAGGCCCAGCGCTTCATCGCTGGCGTTCTGCAGCCAGTGCAGGCGGCGCCCGACCTCCGGGTGTGTGGTGAGGCGGTCCACCAGTGCATCGACCAGCCAGCCCTGCTTGCCCACCACCACCAGCTGCACGTCATGGCCGTCCTGCCAGAGATGCTCAAAGGCATCCAGCACCTGGGCATGGCCTTTGCGCGGCTCGAGGGTGCCCACCATCAGAAAGCCGGGCATGCGCTCGAGGCTGTCCAAGCATTGCCGCATCGCATCGGACAGACCGCAAGTGGGCAGGGACTGCTCGACATCGGCCCCAAGATGAAACCAGTGGAGCTCGGGTGAGGAGGGGGCCGATCTCTGGCGCAGCCAGTCTTGCAGCGCATCGCGGGTCGCCCGTGAAATGCAGATGGCCGTATCCGACTCGGCCACGGTCTCCAGCCAGGGCGTGAAACCGGGCGCCGCATGGGGCACAAAGTATTGCGGGTGCTGCACGGGCAGGAGGTCGTAGACCACAAAGCGCACAAGGACACCGTGGCGACGCCAATCGCGCAAGGTGTCACGCTGGGCAGGAATCGTCCTGGGCTGCAGGTCCAGACCGAGAAAGACATCCCCGCACCAGGCCTCGACGGGCAGGTCTTCGGTCCACGGCTGTTCCAGGCCCAGCAGCTGGCAGGTGTATGTCCGCGCATAGCGGTAGCCGGGGCTGTCGTCACTGGCCCACACCGGTTCAATGCGCCAGCCGGGTGTTTCCAGACGAAGCCATTCATGGAGTATGGCGCGGGTGACGCGCTGGATCCCGGTCCGGGCATCGTGGCGCACGAGCTCGGAAATGTCCACCAGCAACTGACGCAGTCTGGGCCGAGGCGGGAACGTCAGGGACAGTGCGGCGGCTGCAGCCATGCGGTCCCGGGCCCCAAGGTTCTGCTCACGCAGCTTCGCCAGCAACCCCGTCAGGCCGTTTTGCGCTTGCCGGTGGAAATCCTCGATGGCGTCTCTATACTGCTGGGCGCATGCAGACGGTGCATGCTGGGCACTGAGCCAATGGCTGGCCGCCTCGCCCAAGCGCTGGCGCAGTGGCGCTTGCTGCCACAGGCTCTCCAGTGCATGGCAGAGCTCGTGTGCAAAAAATGCATCGGGCAGCAGCCAGACCGCATCGGGCGGGAGGTCTGCCATGCTGCCATTCGCATTGGCGATGGTTGGCAAGCCGTGGCGCATGCAGTCCAGCACGGCCGCCGACGTTTCGCCACGCGACCGTGAACGCAGCTGCACGCCAAGGTCGGCCGCCACCAGGTAGTGGTGGTAGTCGCGCGCATCGGTCCAACCGGTGATGCGAATGCGTTCGCGCAGCCCGGATTGTTCAATGCGCTGCAACAGGCGCTCACCGTATGGCCCAGGCGCATTGGCCCCCACGAACACCAGCATGCAAGCCGGGTCCTGCGCCAGTGCAGACGACAGGAAGGCATCGAGCAGTTCGCAGTTGAGTTTGTGTTCGCCGAGCAATCCGAAAGCGCAAACCACAAAGGCGTCTTGCGGCAGCCCCAGCGCGCCGCGGGCGTGCGCGCGGTCTGGCAAACCGGCTTCAGGGGCTTGCCGCAACAGCGGGATGACCCGCCAGTCTGCGTCGGCGTGCTGGCCATACCATTGGCGCGCCAGCTGCCGGCTGTACTGGCTGTGCACGATGACGCCGGTGGCGTTCTGCAGCACCGCCAGATTGCAGGGGTAATGCCAGACGACCTGGCTTCGGTCTGCCGGCAGCTGGTCAGCCAGCAAGGCGCTGTAGCCGTGATTGGCATGCAGCATGCGCTGCCATGACTGCAGGTCGTTGCCGCGCCGATGGTGCGACTGCAGCCCTGAAAGGTAGAAGTCGTGCAGCACCACCACGCCGGGTACGCGCTCGAGGAGGTCGAGCATGTGGCCATGGAAGTGGGAGTTGCCGAAGTGGTAGAGCACCCGGTCAAACAGGCCATGGTTCTGCATGAACCAGTCCACGGTCCGTACCGGGCAATGTGCCAGGACCCAAGGGTCATCGACCTGCGACTGCTGCACGATGACATCGATCGTGTAGTGCGCATGGAGGGCCTTGAGCAATTGCGCGGTGTAATCGCTGATGCCGCTTTTTTCTGGCGGCAAGGGGGAGATGCAGGCCAGCCGCGGCTTGCCTGCCGCGGTGGCTGGCGCCTTGCAGGGGATACCGCTCGCCAGCGCCTGCAAGGCTGTGCGGGCCGTCTCGTCCCAGTCGAATTGTCGGGCCTGCACGATGGCGTGGCGCTGCAGCCTGTCACGGGCCGCATCGTCGGTCAGCACCCAGCGCATGCGGTCGCACATGTCCTGCTCATCGAAGGGGTCAAACAGTGCCTCGGGCAATCCAACGACCTCGGGCAGGCTGGTGCGGTCGGATGCAATGACGGCCTTGCCGCACCGCATGGCCTCGAGCACCGGCAGACCGAAGCCTTCGTGCCAGCTCGGGAAAACAAATGCCTTGCATGCGTTGTACAGCGCCACCAGCTCGGGTTCGGGAACATACCCGGTGATGACCAGCTCATCGGCTTGCAGGCCTGCCTGGCCGGCGTCCAGCTGGAGCCGCTCGCGATCGGCCGGGGCGATGGCGCAGACGAGCACCAGCTGGTGTTCTTCGCGCACAGGCGCCGGCAGCAGGGCATAAGCACGGATCAGCCGTTCAATGTTCTTGCGCCGGTCGATGCCGCCGGTGTACATCAAAAACGGCCGGCTGAGGCGGTAGCGCGCAGTCCAGTCCTGCCACATCGTTGCAGGCACATCTGCTGGCGCAAAAACCTCGTCGCAGGCCGTGGAGATGTTGACCACACGGTCTGCCGGCCAGTGCAGATGGTCGATCGCCTCGCTGCGGGAATGTTCGGAAATGGCCAGCAGCAGTTGCGCTTTTTGCAATTCCTGCAGGCGGCCCTGGTACCAGTCCTGCGCAGCGGCACTGCCCAGATACACCTGCGGATGGATCAGGGGGATCAGGTCGTACAGGACCACTGCGGTCGGCGGTCCTTCAGGATCGAGCGTGACCAGTGCGGCGTTGCCCGGACCTTCAAACAGGCTGGTGATCAGCAGGACATCGGGCGCGATGCCGGCAATCACCGCATTGCGGATCTGTTTGGCCAGGGCAGGTCGAAACGATGCTTCGCCAGCGTCACCATGCAAAGGCTCCACCGCCTGCCAGATGTGCATGTGCTCTGCCGGCAACCGGTCGCCCACAGCCCGCCGGATGTCCTCGACAGCCTCAGGGAAATGCCCATTGAGCAGCAGGCGGATGTCGTGCGCCCCGCGTTGCCGGATCAGTGCCAGGGCCAGGGACAGCGCGTAGCGTCCGATACCTCGGCCGTGGTGCGTGGCCTGCGCACCTTGGAGGTCGATCAGGATGCGCATGGCTTCAGGGCTGGGGCCCCTCACGCGTCTCGGGCTGAAGTCGCGCCGCGAGCTTTTGCAGGTGCTCCGCAGATGGTTCTGATGGCACGGCAGACGTGCTGTGGATTGACGCCGGTTGCTCGGTCCGGGCTGGCGACTGGGCGTCTGGGGCGACGGGGCTGGCGCCGCCAGTCAATCTGCGCTGCAGTGCACGCAGGCGTGCGGACAAACCCTCCCTGCGGAGCCTGCGGATCTGGTTGAACAGCCACTGCAGGGGCCTGGACAGACGCCAGAGGGCACTGTCATGAATGGCGTGGATTTCCGACTGGAGTTGGGACTGCAGTGCCTCCCGGTCCTGCTGCAATTGCAGACCCAGATCGTGTATTTGCCGGCGCATCTCGCTGAGCGCGCGCTTTTGTTGTGCGCTGTAGGCTTGTGCGAGTGATGCAGTGCTGATGCCGTAGTCGCGTGCAAAAAGATGGACCAGGTCATCTGCAGAGCCCGCTGGAGCCACCTTCTGCGCCACAACGGCATAGTCGGGACTGGCACCGGCCAACACATCCTGCAATTGCAACTCCTGCTGGAATCGCAAACCCGGATTTTCCTGCAGCCCCAGGATTTTGGAGCGTGCAAATCCCGCTTGCTGTGCCATGAAGGCCAGCAACAGCGAAGGAATGGGTTTGATGTGGCTGGGGTCGAGGTAGAAGTTGCAGGTGGCAACCTGCAGGTTGTCGGGGTTGGGCGTTTCCAGGATCAGCAGTCCGCCCGGCACCAGCGCCCGCAGTGCATGGTCCACCAGCACCTGCAGGTCTTCGAATTGCAGGTGCTCTGCCAGATGGAACGCCGAAATGACCGATGCACTGGCTTCGGGCAAGCCCTGCAAGGCCTGCAAGGCATCGGTCTGGCGGACATGCAGCCCTTTGGCCTGGGCGGCTTGCAGCATGCCTGCATCGAGGTCAACACCCTGGGCCTGAAGGCCGTGCTCGGCCAGCAGCTCCAGCCATTCTCCGCGACCACACCCCAGGTCCAGACACACCGTTGCAGGATGGGCTTGCGCGATCGGCAGCACAAAGGGCAGATAGACCTGCAGGCGTCGCATGATGTCCTGCCTGCTGCCGCGGTGAACGTCTTCAAAGGCACGGTAGAAAGGGTCACTCATGGTTCGATTCTCAATTGGGGATTGAGCCAGGCGAGGCCAACAAATTCATGCTGAAGGTGGTTGACCACCTGAAAGCTCAGGGCCTGGTCACGCCATTCGAAGTTGTTCTCGATGTGTGTGTCCTGCGTGTGCAAGGCCAGCGCGATCGAGTAGTGCCCGGGCCCCAGATTTGCAGGGAATTCAAAAACAAAGCGCACACTCTGGTCTGCCCTGACCTGCATCAGGGCCTGGCGAAGGTGGTGGCTGTTGGTGCCGAAAATCGGCTGTCCCAGTCTGTCCTTGACCATGAAGCCCAGCACCAGCTCTGGCAGATCGTCACGGGCCCTGGCCTGGACACTCAACTGGACCGGCTGTCCGACCTGCACCACCTCGAGCGGACACCCATCTGCGTCGGTCAAGGCGGCGCTGACGATCTGGGCCTTGCCTGTGCCGGAGACGGTTTGAACAGCGCCATCGCTGCGCACTTGCTGGGTGATTTGCTGCGGCTGGTGGTTGGCCAGCAAGGCGTTGTAGTAATCGAGCACCTCTTCCGGGAGACCGTTTTTTGCGATGCGGCCTGCGCTCAGAAGGATGGCGCGATCGCAGATGCCCAGAATGGCCTGTTTGTCATGGCTGACCAGCAGCAGCGTGGTGCCCTGGGCACGAAAGCTGCGGATGCGGTCGAAACTTTTCTGCTGAAACAGGGCATCCCCGACGGACAAAGCCTCGTCGACGATCAACACATCAGGGCGAACTGCGGTCGCCACGCTGAAGGCCAGGCGCATTTGCATGCCGCTGCTGTAAACGCGCACTGGCTGGTGGATGTAGGGACCAATGTCTGCAAACGCCTCAATTTCCGGCATCAGGCGCTCGATGTCGTGGGTTTGTAGCCCGAGCAACTGCCCTGCCATGAACACGTTCTCACGGCCAGTGAAGTCGGGATGGAAGCCCATTCCGAGCTCGAGCAAGGCCGCCACACGTCCAGTGATCTGGACGGTGCCGGTAGTCGGCTGCGTGGTGCCAGTGATCAGCTTGAGCAAGGTGCTTTTGCCGGCGCCATTGACGCCAATGATGCCGACAGCTTCTCCTGGCTTGACCGTGAAACCGATGTCCTGGAGGACCCAGTGCATCTGATGCAGGACACGATCACCCGGCATCAGCCACTCCGCCAGTCGGGACCAGCGGTTGGCGTATTGCTTGTAGGCCTTGCCCAGGCCCGAGACGGTGATGGTTCCCATCAGAGTTCGTCCACCATTTCAGCCGAGTGGCGGCGGAACATCCGCCAGCCCCAGGTGCACAGCAGGCCACCGAGCACGGCGGGCCACAGCAAGGCTGGCCAGTCCGGCATTTGCGCATGGACAAGCACACGCTGGAAGCCGTCGATCAAGGGCACCATGGGGTTCAGGCTCAACCAGGCCCTGACCGGCGCCGGCAGGATGTCGGCGGGATAAACAATGGGGGTGAGCCAGAACCAGAACTGGATGAAGATCCCGAAAAAATGGCCGACATCCCTGAAGAAAACATGGAGCACGCCGAGCACGACGCCCAGCCCGACCGCCAACAGCAATTCGATGGCCAGCAAGGGCAACATGGCCAAGGCCACCCAGCCCGGCCAGTTGCCGGAGAGCACCAGAAAGAGCAGGAACAGTCCAAAAATGATGGCGAAGTTGATGCAGGCGTTGAGGACCATGATCAAGGGCAAGGCCATGCGTGGAAAGCTGATCTTCTTGAGCAGGTTGGCGTTGTCAATGAAGATGTTCTGCCCTTTGGTGGCGATTTCGGTGAACAAGCCCCAGGTCAGGACACCCGCACACAAATAGATGCTGTAGGCGAAAGTCGTCTCCACACCCGGCAACTTGGCACGCATGACCTGGGAGAAAATCACGGTATAGACCAGGATCATGGCCATGGGCTGCAGGACAGTCCACAGGGCACCCAGCAAGGAGTGCCGGTACTTGCTCTGGAACTCTCTGCGCACACTGCCAAAGATAAAGCCTCGGTAGTGCCACAACACCGTGAGCATGGCCACCTCTCAGCCCACGCGCCCGTACCGGTCTGAAAAGCGGACGATGTCGTCTTCTCCGAGGTAGGGACCGGTCTGCACCTCAATCATGATCAAGGGCGCTGCCCCTCGGTTTTCCAGACGGTGCTTGTTTTTCGCAGGAATGAATGTGGACTCGTTGGTCTGCAGGGTCAGTTCCTTGTCCCCATTGACCACGGTGGCATCGCCGGAGACAACGATCCAGTGTTCACTGCGGTGATGGTGCAACTGCAAACTCAGACTGGCGCCGGGCTTGACCTCGATGCGCTTGATCTTGAAGCCGGGGCCTTCTTCCAGAACGGTGTATGTCCCCCAGGGACGGTGCACGGTGCTGTGGAGCTTGCAGGCGTCATGGCCCAAGGACTTGAGCGAGGCAAAGATCTTCTTGACGTCCTGGGCCTGTTGCTTGCTGGCCACCAGCAGTGCGTCTGCGGTGTCGATGATGACCAGATCGCTGATGCCTACCGTGCCGACCAGGCGGCCGTTCGCCTGAATGGTGCAATTGCGCGTGTCGTGCATGAGCGCTTGCCCTGCGACCCGGTTGCCGTTTTCATCCTGGTCGATCAGTTCACCCAGTGCGTTCCAGGACCCGATGTCACTCCAGCCGATGTCACAGGGGATGACGGCAATCCGCCCTGTTTTTTCCATCACTGCAAAATCAATGGAATCCTCGGGCACTTTCGCAAACCATTGCGCGTCGAGCTCGACCTGCGCATGGCCAGCCCCTGCCGCACGGCGCGAGACTTTCAGACAGTCCTCGGTGGTTTGCACAATGGCCGGGCAATGCCGCCGCATTTCTTCCAGCATGGCCCCGGCGGTGAAGCAAAACATGCCGGAGTTCCACAGGAACTTGCCAGAGGCGAGGTACTCTGCTGCCTTTTGCGCATTGGGCTTTTCGACAAAGCGAAGAACCTGCTGCCCTTGGGCTTCGATGTAGCCATACCCGGTTTCAGGCGCGCTGGGCTGGATGCCGAAGGTGACCAGTTGGCCCTGCCTGGCGAGATCTGCTGCCTGGGTCACCGCGTCCGAAAAAGCGGCCTGGTCGGCGATCAGGTGGTCTGCCGCCAGCACCAGCATGGTTTCCTGCGGGCCATATTGCCGGGCCACCTCCAGCACGGCCGCAGCGACGGCCGCTGCCGTGTTGCGGCCAAAGGGCTCGAGCACAAAGGACATGGGCATGCCCGAGCCCGCCACTTCACGGTACTCGTCTTCCGTCTTGAAGAAATGGTCACGGTTGGTGACCGTCATCACCTGCTGCACGCCCGGCAACTGCGCGCCACGCAAAAAGGCTTTTTGCAGGAGACTTTGCCCGTCCGGCAAGCGGATAAATGGCTTGGGGTGTTGCTCCCTGGACACCGGCCAAAGCCGGGAACCGGAGCCTCCGGACATGATCACAACTATCATCAGAACTCACTTTGGCATGGCTTTGGAGTCAACGCCATGGGTTGGACGATGGCTGCATTGACCCAGCGTCAAAACGCCAGTCGAGCACCCTGTGCATGAGCAGCATTTTGCCTGCCCCCGGCCACTGTCTGCGCCGGAGGAATACCGGGGTATCTTAACCCTGCAGTTACGGCTTGCCTGTGGCCCGACCCGAGCCGGCCCGGCAGTGCGATGCGCAGACCGGGGAATACTGGGCCCTTGCATCGGTGGTGGAGCCAGATTCAACAGCCTGCACAGCGTGCATCAATAGGCATTACGGCCCCAGAAGCCCTTGTAAAGCGTCATCACAATGATGCGCAGGTCGAGCCACAAGGACATGTGCTCGATGTAGTAGAGGTCATACTCAACCCGTTTCTCCATTTTTTCGAGGGTGTCGGTCTCGCCCCGAAAGCCATGGACTTGCGCCCAGCCCGTGATGCCGGGCTTGACTTTGTGCCGGAGCATGTAACGGGGCACCAGTTCCTTGTAGTACTCATTGTGGGCAACTGCATGCGGCCGGGGACCGACAATGGACATGCGCCCCTGCAACACATTGATGAACTGCGGCAATTCATCCAGGCTGGTGCGGCGCAGGAAATGCCCCAGTGGCGTGATGCGGGGATCGTCGCGCGTGGCCTGCACCACTTGCACATCATCCTGCGCATGCTGGTACATGGTGCGGAATTTGTAGACATTGATCACCGCACCATTCCAGCCATGCCGCTTCTGCTTGAAGAAGACCGGGCCTGATGAGCTGAGCTTGATGGCCAGGGCAACGACCAGCATCAATGGACTGATGAGCAGCAAGATGAGCAAGGACAGAAGCCTGTCCTCAAGGCCTTTGAGCAACCTGACCCAACCCGTCACTGGCGATGTCGACAGATCGAGCATGGGCATGCCCAATGCTTCGCTGACGCCATGGTTGATGAGGCGAATGGAGAACAGGTCTGGAACAAGTCGAATGTTGGCCACACTGTGGCGCAGCAGATCCAGCGAGGTACGGAGACCTTTTTCATCACTCAGGGGCAGGCACAGCCAGATTTCGTCAGGCTGCTGGTCGTCAGGGAGCTCGCTGTATTGGGACAACTGGGCCGGCTCAATGTGCGCCAGCACGCGCAAGCCGCTCCAGGCGGACTCCTGTATTGCCGACACCACTTGCTGACTGACGGGCGTGAACCCGACCAGCACCACCGTCTTGTAGTTGTAGCCTTTCCTTCGCAACCAGCGCAGGAAAAGATATGCCCCCAGGCGCTGCACCGACAGGGCAACCCAGCTGATGCCAGCCCACGACACAAACCAGAGTCGCGAGATCTGCTCGCTCGACTTCGTGAGAAAAAGGCCCAGCATGACCAACAGCGCCACGCTGCCCCAGACCACTGCCACTGAGCGCAGCATGATGAGCAGGTCATTGACTCGCCAGGAGCGGTACAGGCTGTCGGAGAACACCCCCAGCAACAAGATGGCCCCCACCATGACCACGCCGTACACATCAGGCCAGGCATCCCGGGCCATCGCGTCACTGTGGGCCAGCTTGAGCAAGCCCCAGCCGACAGCTGCGATGATGCATGCATCCAGCATCCAGGCCACATAGCGCAGGCCAGGCGAGGACAGTCGAATGGGGGAGCTCATGGTGCGCAACGGGCCCTGCGGGACTCAAATGCCCGCCATTGCGCATCGATGAGCCTCGTGAATTCCTGCCTGAACCCCACCTCAGAAAACTGCTCGGCGTGGTGTCGGCATGCGGTGGCTGCAATGGGATTGGGGCGTGCTTCAAAGCGATGGACGGCATCGATGATGGACTCTGCCGACTGGACGGGAAAAAACACCCCGGTGGCTTCGGGGCCATCACCCGCCCTGACGGTCTCCAACGCTCCGCCCTTGCCGAATGCAATCACCGGCGTACCGCAAGCCTGGGCCTCCAAGGGGGCGATACCGAAATCTTCCTCAGCAGCAAATACAAAAGCCTTGGCGCGCTGCAAGTGATCGCGCAGGAGGGCGGGGGCCTGATGACCCATGACCTGAACATTCGGCCCGGCGAGTGCTCGGCACCGCTCCAGCTCAGGGCCCTCACCCATGACCACCAGACGCCTGTCAGGCATGCTGTTGAAGGCCTCAATGATCAAGGGAATCCGTTTGTAAGGGACATGCCGTGAGGCCGTGAAATAAAAGTCGGACTTGTCGGTGTGCAACCCAAAGAACGACAGGTCCACCGGCGGATAGATGACGACGGCATCGCGTCGATACGCTTTTTCAATGCGACGGGCAATGTAATGCGAGATGGCGATGAATTGATCCACACCGTGTGCGGTGCGTGCGTCCCATATGCGCAATCTGTGAAGCCACCACCTGGCCAGCCAGCTCTTGGGACCGCGGTCCAGTCGTGATTCCTTGAGGTACTGGTGTTGCATGTCCCAGGCATAGCGAATGGGCGAATAGCACAAGCAGACATGCAACTGGTCCGGCGTGGTCAGGACGCCTTTGGCAACGGCATGGGAGCTGCTGATCACCAGGTCATAGGCCGACAGGTCCCACTGTTCGACCGCGAGTGGCATCAAAGGTAAAAAATTCCGATAACCTTTGCGCGCACCCGGCATCCTCTGAATAAAGCTGGTAGTGATCTTCCGTCCCTGCAAAAAACCACGGTCTGAAGGCCCCAGAAAATCAACCACGACAAACAGATCGGCCTGCGGGAAACAGGCCAATACCTGCTGCAGCACACGCTCTGCACCGCCGCAAGTCACCAGCCAGTCATGGATAAGCGCTACTTTCATCAGATCACAGCACGGTAAACAGCGACCGTCTCACGAACACACCGATTCCAGCTGAATGCATGACTGCGCTGCAGCGCCTGCTCGGCCAGGGCGTCACGGACTTCAGGCTGCTCAATCATGGTGAGCATTGCCTGTGTGAGATGGACTTCATCTTGGGGATCAATCAGTATGCCGCTGCTGCCCACCACTTCCGGAATGGATGCGCTGTTGGACGCAATCACGGGAACCCTGCACGCCATGGCCTCCAGCGGTGGCAAGCCAAAGCCTTCATATACAGAAGGATAGACGAGGGCACATGCCCCAGCCGTCACGACGGCAAGATGTGCACGGGACAAATACCCCAGCTGCCGGACTTCTCCATTGCGGATCAGCGGTGCAAGCTGCCGCTCCAGCGCGCTGGTATGCCAGCCTCTCATGCCCACAAGCACCAATGGACACTGCTTGCGCCGGGCAGGCGGCAAGGCCATGAATGCGCGCAGGGCAACACCCAGATTTTTTCGGGGCTCCAGCGTGCCGACCGCCAGAAGGTATTGCCCGTGCATCAGGCCGAACTGCTGCAGCACTTGCGCTGTCTGTGCTGAATCGAGCGGTCGGAAAAGCGCCTCAACGCCCAGATGAACCGGGTGGATGGATTCGGGGCGCATCCCAAAAACATCAACCAATTCCTGTTTCACAAATTCGGAGTCGGTCAGGATTCGGGTGGCGCGTCGCAGACTGTTCTCAAAATGCTTGTCCATGGCCCTCACCCGCTCAACCGGATGCATGGCGGGGTAACGGATCCAAGACAGATCGTGCACCGTCAGTACAGTGGGGCCTTCAAATGGCAACAACAGGTGATTGGGCTCATGGTAGAGCTGGAGCCCTTTGTTGCGTGCACCAACCTTGAATGTCAGGGACTGGATCCATCGACGGATTTCATAAGACCACGGCAGGCGGGACCTGAGCTTGGGCAAAACCTCGCGAAGGGATTCAGCCATGGGCGCCTGGCACTGCATGCTCCAGCCCAGCCCATGGAAAAAGCAGGGCTCGAGTGCGGGCATCTGCTGTAACTGGGTCGCCAAATTCCATACGTAGCGCCCGATGCCTGTTTTGGGTGACAGCAGCGCCACCGCATTGAATGCCACTTTCATGCCGTCAACGCCCCGCCAGGGACATTGCTGAGGGGGTGCCCAACTTGAAGTGGGGGCCGCGCCGATGGGCAGGCCCCGAAGACACTCCAGCCGATGTCACACGGGATGACAGAAATCCGCTTTGTTTTTTCCATGACTGCAAAGTCACACCATCACCACTATCATCTGAATCCGCCCTGGTATGGCACTTTCGGCAACGTCATGCTCTGGCCGATGTCTGAACTGATCCGACATGCATGCGCCACCGAGAATGCACGACAAAAGCATTATTCTGCCTGCATCCGGATCGCCGACGGCATGGACAAGCGATCCGCTATCTTAACCTTGGCTTTTGGGGCTGTCTGTGGGGCAACGCACGGCAGTGGTGCAGGCCCATGTGACTTGCCCTCAGGGCCTGGTTCCCGTGTAAATCAGAACGCATGAACAAATCGCAAGAGTTGCATTGGCAGGTCCTTGGCCAAACCCGCACGGCCCGCTGGCGCGCCGATGCCCCCCTGCCCCGCCGCGTCCTGACCGCCGACGACACCTTGCCCGCCGATGCCGCCTACCGCATGGCCTGCGAGGGCACCGCCCTGATCTGGCACGGCGATTTTCAGAACGCCCGGCACCTGCTGCAGGCCCTGGTGCGGCGCCTGGACCGGCCCCGGCGTGGCCCGCGGGGCCAGCCCGCGGCTGCGGCACCCCCGGCAGCCGCATTCCATGCCCACCGGCAGGCACAGGCTCAGCGCGCCCGGGTGCTGGGCATGCTGCTGGTCGAACTCCAGGGCGACTACCGGATCGCCCTGCGGCGCGCGCCGGATGTGCAGCAGGCCTGCACCGAGGCCTGGGGCGCAGGGGACGGCCAGCCCAGTGTGCTGCCCCTGCGCAGCCTGCAGGGCCTGATCGGGGCGCACGAATGGCGCAAAAAAGGCGTGCCCATCCCGGCACTGGGAGGCGCGCACATCCATCCCCACCATGGGGTGTTTTCACCGGTGCGCGGGGAGTATGTCGATCTGGTGGCGCAGGCGCCGCTGCCCGCCGCCCTGCGCGCGTGCCCGCGGGCCTTTGAGCTGGGTGTGGGCACCGGCGTGCTGTCGGCGGTGCTGGCGCGGCGCGGCGTGGCCCAGGTCGTGGCCACCGACCTGTCGGCACCGGCCCTGGCCTGTGCGGCCGACAACCTGCAGCGGCTGGGCCTGCAGGCGCAGGTCCAGTTGCTGCAGACCGACCTGTACCCCCCTGGCCAGGCCGCCCTGGTGGTGTGCAACCCCCCCTGGCTGCCGGCCCGGCCGACGTCGGCGCTGGAGCAGGCGGTCTACGACGAAGACAGCGCCATGCTGCGGGGATTTCTGTCTGGGCTGGCGTCCCGCCTGTGCGACGGCGGCGAAGGCTGGCTGATCCTGTCGGACCTGGCGGAGCACCTGCAGCTGCGCCCGCGCGAGGCCCTGCTCGGCTGGATCGAAGCCGGCGGCCTGAAGGTGCTCGAGCGGCTGGACACCCGGCCCCGGCACGGCAAGGCGCGCGACACCAGCGACCCCTTGCATGCAGCGCGCTCGGCCGAAGTCACCTCGCTCTGGCGCCTGGGCAAGGCCTGATCAGGTCCGCGCCAGCACCGGCCCCAGCGCCTGGCCGGTGTGGGTGCCCAGCCGCAGCAGGTCTTCGGGGGTACCGGCCGCCACGATGCGGCCGCCGGCGTCCCCGCCCTCAGGCCCCAGGTCAATCACCCAGTCGGCCTCGGCAATCACGTCCAGGTCGTGCTCGATCACGAGCACGCTGTGGCCGGCATTGACCAGGCGGTGCAGCACGCGGATGAGCTTGTCCACATCGGCCATGTGCAGGCCCACGGTGGGTTCGTCCAGCACATAGAGGGTATGCGGCGCCTTCTGCCCGCGCTTGCCGACCTCGTCGCGCACCTTGGTCAGCTCGGTCACCAGCTTGATGCGCTGGGCCTCGCCGCCGCTGAGCGTGGGTGAAGGCTGGCCGAGTGTGAGGTAGCCCAGGCCCACGTCCTTGAGCAGCTGCAAGGGGTGGGCGATGCTGGGCATGCTGGCAAAGAAGCCGACCGCTTCGTCAACCTCCATCTGCAGCACCTCGCCGATGCTTTTGCCGCGCCAGCTCACCGCCAGCGTTTCCGGGTTGAAGCGGGCGCCGTGGCAGGTTTCGCAGGGCACCTTCACATCGGGCAGGAAGCTCATTTCGATGGTGCGCATGCCCTGGCCTTCGCAGCCCGGGCAGCGGCCTTCGCCAGTGTTGAAGCTAAAGCGCCCTGGCCCGTAGCCGCGCGCCTTGGCCTCAAGGGTTTCGGCAAAAAGCTTGCGGATGGTGTCCCAGAAGCCGATGTAGGTGGCCGGACACGAGCGCGGCGTCTTGCCGATGGGGGTCTGGTCGACTTCGAGCACCCGATCGATGCGCTCGAAGCCCTGCACATCGGTGCAGCCCGACAAGGGCACGCGCCGGCCCTGGTCCTGCGCGGTCCGGCCCGCCGCCGTGCTGCGCTGCTGCACCAGGGCCTGCACATTGGTCAGCAGCACATCGCGCGCAAGTGTGGACTTGCCCGAACCACTCACGCCGGTGATGGCGACCAGGCGCTGGAGCGGCACGGCCACATCGACCTCCCGCAGGTTGTGCAGCGTGGCGCCACTGAGGCTGAGCCAGGACAGTGGGGGTGCGCTTTGCGCGCTGCAGACATGGGGGTCAGAGCCCGGCTTTTCTACCAGCCGTCTCGGTTGCAGCGGGTGCTTCATCGCGTGCAGCAGGTAACGGCCGGTTTGGGAGTCGGCGGCGCGGGTGATGTCATCGGCCGTACCCTCGGCGACCAGGCGGCCCCCGCGCTTGCCGGCGCTGGGGCCAATGTCGATGATGTGGTCAGCACGGCGGATGGTGTCTTCATCGTGCTCGACCACCACCAGGGTGTTGCCCTTGTCACCCAGCTTGTGCAGGGCATTGAGGAGGATCTGGTTGTCGCGCGCATGCAGGCCGATGGTGGGCTCGTCGAGCACGTAGCACACACCCTGCAGGTTGCTGCCCAGCTGAGCGGCCAGGCGGATGCGCTGCGCCTCGCCACCACTGAGCGTGGGCGCCCCGCGGTCGAGGGTGAGGTAGCCCAGGCCCACTTCCTCCAGGAATTCAAGACGGCTCTGGATCTCGGGCAACAGGTCGCGCGCAATGTCGGCATTGCGTCCGCTGAGCTCGAGCGCCTGCACCCAGCGCCGCACATCGCTCACCGAGAGGCGCGCGATGTCGGTGATGCGCCAGGCCTGGCCGCCGGCACCCTGCAGCCGGACCGCCCGCGCGGTGGCGTTCAGGCGCGTGCCCTCGCAGCTGGGGCAGGCGGCTTCGGTCAGGTCCTCGACCTCGGGCTCGGCAAAGCTGCGCTCGCGGCCCTTGTCCTTGTCGTCCTGGACCGAGTCATCAAACGCCTTGCGTTGTTCCTTGCTGAGCTTGACGCCGGTGCCCACGCAGTCGGGGCACCAGCCGTGCTTGCTGTTGTAGGAAAACAGGCGCGGGTCCAGTTCGGCATAGGAGCTGGCGCAGGCCGGGCAGGCGCGCAGGGTGGAAAACACCCGGTGCTGCCCAATGCGTGCGGTGGAAGTGCCGTTCGCCATCGCCTCCTGCAGCCCCTCGAGGTGGCTGAGCACATGCACCACGCCCTTGCCGTGCTCGAGTGCAGACCGCAGCGCCTGGCGCAGGGCGGCCTCCTGGGTGGGCAGCACATCCAGGCTGGCCACCGGCAGTTCGATGGTGTGTTCCTTGAAGCGGTCGATGCGCGGGAAACCCTGGGTCGGCAGGAACTCGCCATCGACCCGCAGGTGGGTGTAGCCGCGCGGACGCGCCCAATCGGCCAACTCGGTGTAGACGCCCTTGCGGTTGACCACCAGCGGCGCCAGCAGGCCGATGTGCTGACCCTTGAACCCGGTCATCAGCTGGGCGGCGATGCTGTCGGGGGTCTGCGGCTGCACCGGGGTGTCGTCGTGCACGCAGTGCTGCACGCCCAGCTTGACATACAGCAGGCGCAGGAAGTGCCAGACCTCGGTGGTGGTGCCGACGGTGGATTTGCGGCCACCGCGCGAGAGCCGCTGCTCGATCGCCACGGTGGGCGGGATGCCGTAGACCGCATCCACCTCGGGGCGACCCGCCGGCTGCACGATGGAGCGCGCATAGGCGTTCAGGCTCTCCAGATAGCGGCGTTGTCCTTCGTTGAAGAGGATGTCGAAGGCCAGGGTGGACTTGCCCGAGCCGCTGACGCCGGTGATGACATTGAAGCGCCCGCGCGGGATGTTGACGCTCAGGTTCTTGAGGTTGTGTTCCTTGGCGTTGACGATCTGGATGGCTTGTGGTTCTTGCTGGTCCCGCGAGGCTGCGGGGTTGGTGGGCGACGATTTCTGCGTCCCCCCGCTGCATGAGGAATCCACCGACCCGTCAGCCTCGCCCCCATGGACATCCACACGCTCGCCAACAGCCACCGCCTCTCCCATGGCCTGGGCGTAGTCGCGCAGGGCCGCGCCGGTGTGCGATGTGGGGTGCTGCCGCACGTCTTCGGGTGTGCCTTCGGCCACGACCAGACCACCGCCCTCGCCGCCCTCGGGACCCAGGTCGATGAGCCAGTCGCTGGCGCGGATGACGTCAAGGTTGTGTTCGATGACGATGAGCGAATGGCCCGCATCGAGCAGCTTGCGCAGCGCCCGCATCAGCTTGGCGATGTCGTCAAAATGCAGGCCGGTGGTGGGTTCGTCAAACAGGAACAGCGTGCCCTTGCGCGCCAGGCTCTGGCGGCTGTTGCTGGCGGTTTTGGCCGCTTCGGCCAGGAAGCCCGCGAGCTTGAGGCGCTGCGCCTCACCACCCGACAGGGTGGGCACGGGCTGGCCCAGGCGCACGTACTCGAGGCCGACATCCACAATCGGCTGCAGGGCACGGATGACCTCTCGGTCCTGCGCGAACAGGGCAGCCGCTTCGCTCACGGTCAGTTCGAGGATGTCGGCCACGCTCAGACGCCGAACGCCGGGTGAGGGGACATGGGCCTTGTCGCCCGAGAAATTGGAGTCAGAGAAATTGGGGTCAGACCCCCATTTCCCCATGAACTGTCGCTCGATCTTGATGTCCAGGATTTCGGGACGGTAACGTTTGCCGTCGCAGTCCGGGCAGCGCAGGTAAACGTCGGAGAGGAACTGCATCTCGACATGTTCGAAACCCGAGCCGCCGCAGGTGGGGCAGCGGCCGTCACCGCTGTTGAAGCTGAACTTGCTGGCGGTGTAGCCGCGCTGGCGTGCCTCGGACGTGTTGGCAAAAATTTCGCGGATGGCATCCCAGGCGCCGACGTAGCTGACCGGGTTGGAGCGTGCCGTCTTGCCGATCGGCGACTGGTCCACAAACACCACATCGCTCAGGTGGTCGGCCCCCAGCAGGCGCTCATGCGCCCCCGGGGTTTCGGTGGCCTTGCCAAAGTGGCGCATCAGGGCGGGGGCCAGCACGTCCTGGATCAGGGTGGATTTGCCCGAGCCGCTGACGCCCGTCACGGTGACCAGGCGCTGCAGGGGGAAGTCCACCGAGACATTTTTCAGGTTGTGCTCACGCGCGCCCTCAAGGATCAGGCGCGGTGTGCTGTCGCTGACCATGCGCTTGAGGCCCAGGCCCACCTGCTTGCGGGCGCCAAGGTAGGCACCGGTGAGGGTATCGGCACGGCGCAGTGCATCGGTGCTGCCATCAAAGACGATCTGGCCCCCACGTTCGCCGGGGCCGGGGCCCATGTCGATCATGCGGTCGGCGGCGAACATGACCGCCGGGTCGTGTTCGACCACCACCAGCGTGTTGCCCGCATCGCGCAGGCGGCGCATGGCCTCGGTGATGCGGCCCATGTCACGCGGGTGCAGGCCGATGCTGGGCTCATCGAGCACGAAGAGGGTGTTGACCAGGCTGGTGCCCAGCGCGGTGGTGAGGTTGATGCGCTGGACTTCCCCGCCACTGAGGGTGCGGCTCTGGCGGTCGAGCGTGAGGTAGCCGATGCCGACGTCGCAGAGGTATTTGAGGCGTGTGGTGATTTCTTCGAGCAGCAATATCAAGGCCTTGTGCTCGGCGCTTTCTGGCTCCTGCGAATCCCGGCTTGGAGCTGGGCGGGGGGCGAGCTCCTCATGCTGCGGGTGTTCGCAGAAATCGTCGCCCGAAGTCACCCCCGGCGCCCCAGCCGACAAAGCCTGCCCCGCACGTTCAGACACCAGCGCAAAAAACCGCCGCAGCCGCTCCAGCGGCATCAGCATCATGTCGTGCAGGCTCAAGCCCGGCAGCGTCTCGAGCTGTTCGCGTGTCCACTTCACCCCGGTCGGCATGAAACGCCTGGACGGTGCCAACACGGCATCCGCATCTTCCCTGGTGCCGATGCGCCAGAGCAGACTCTCCGTTTTCAGCCGGGCACCCGAGCAGTTGGGGCACTCGGTGTAGCTGCGGTACTTGGACAGCAGCACCCGGATGTGCATCTTGTAGGCCTTGCTCTCGAGGTACTCGAAAAAGCGTGCGATGCCGTACCACTGCTGGTTCCACTTGCCGTTCCACTGGGGCGAACCCTGGATGACCCACGCTTTCTGGGCCTCGGTGAGCTTGGCCCAGGGCGTGTCACGCGGGATGCCTGCGGTCTCGGCATGGCGCATCAGGTCGTCCTGGCACTCCTGCCAGGCCGGCGTCTGGATCGTCTTGATGGCGCCAGCCCGCAAGGTCAGCTTGTCGTTCGGGATGACCAGGCCCCAGTCCACCCCGATCACGCGGCCAAAGCCGCGGCAGGCTTCGCAGGCGCCGACCGCCGAGTTGAAGGAGAACATCGACGGGATCGGGTCGGTGTAGCGCAGATCGCTGTCGGGGCAGTGCAGCCCGGTCGAGAAACGCCACATGGAGAAATTGGGGTCAGACCCCAATTGCTCAGTGGAGAAATTGGGGTCAGACCCCAATTGCTCAGCGCCCAATTGCGCCGGCTTCTCTTGCACATACACATTCAATCGGCCGCTGCCGCGCTTGAGCGCCACCTCGATGGCCTCGACCACGCGGGCTTTCTCGGCCGACGAGAGGCGCAGTCGGTCGGCCACCACATCGAGCACCTTGCGCGGACCGGTGGGGGTGGCCACTTCGCGCTCGGCCTGGACCCGGGTGAAGCCACTGGCCGAGAGCCACTGCTCGACTTGCTCGGCGGTGGTGTTGGCGGGCAGCTCGACCGGGAAGGTCAGGACCAGGCGCGGGTCATCGGCCTGGGCAGCGCGTTGCTGCAGTTCGGCATAAATCGTCTCGGGCGTGTCGTGGCGCACCGGCTGGGCACTGTCCCTGTCAAACAGCTGGCCGAGCCGGGCGAACAGCAGCTTGAGGTGGTCGTTGAGCTCGGTCATGGTGCCCACCGTCGAGCGCGAGCTGCGTACCGGGTTGGTCTGGTCGATCGCAATGGCCGGGGGCACGCCCTCGACCTTGTCCACCGCCGGTTTGTCCATGCGGTCGAGGAACTGCCGTGCGTAGGCGCTGAAGGTCTCCACATAGCGCCGCTGGCCTTCAGCGTAGAGGGTGTCGAAGACCAGGCTGGATTTGCCCGAGCCGCTCGGCCCCGTCACCACCGTCAGCTCGCCGGTGCGGATGTCAAGATCGATGTTCTTGAGGTTGTGCTGGCGGGCGCCACGGATGCGGATGAGGCCTTGGGACGACATGCTCTGCCTTGTTGACTGCTGGCCGGACATTCTAGGGAAAGCCGACCCGGCCCACCGGCGGACAAAAAAAGGCCACGCAAGGGCGTGGCCTGGGGGGTCAGGGCGAGGCCCGGCGGGCGCCGGGTCAGGCCCTCACATCACTTGGCGGCGCTGGCGTCGGAAGCCGGTGCTGCGGCAGGCGCACTGGCCGGGGCCGAAGCGTCATGTGCAGGACCGTGGCTCTCGATGCCGTGCTTTTCGCCACCCATGTCGATGTCACCGCCTTGGTTGATCATGTACAGGGCTGCTGCTGCAAAAACAATGAAGCCCAACGCCAGTTTCCACATGTCTCGATCTCCAGAAGTACAGAAAAAAAGGCCCTCCACAGAGGGGAGGGCCTGAATGTAGCACCCGAGTCACCCCGGCTTGCTTACAAAGATGGATCCTTGCGGATTCAGTCTTCTGCGTAGATGTCCACGTCCTTGGTCTCGCGAACGAACAGCAGGCCGATCACGAAGGTCGCAGAAGCGATCACGATCGGGTACCACAGGCCGTAGTACATGTCACCGTTCTGGGCAACCATGGCGAAGGCAATGGTCGGCATCAAGCCACCGAACCAGCCGTTGCCGATGTGGTAGGGCAGCGACATGGAGGTGTAGCGAATGCGGGTCGGGAACAATTCCACCAGCATGGCGGCGATCGGTCCGTACACCATGGTCACGTAGATCACCAGGATCGACAGGATCAGGATGATGGTGACCTTGTCCACCTTGGCCGGATCGGCCTTGGCGGGGTAGCCGGCTTCCTTCAGGGCTTCGGACACTTCCTTCTTGAAGGCAGCGATGGCGGCCACGCTCTCGGCGGTGAACTTGGCGTTCTCGACCTTGGCCACGGGTGCCACGATTTCCTTCTCGCCGATCTTGATCTTGGCCGGGCCGGCTTCGGTCGCGGTGATGTTGCCGTAGCTCACCGACTGCTGGGCCAGGTAGCGCTTGGCGATGTCGCAAGACTTGGTGAAGTCGATTTCACGCGCCACCGGGTTGCCCTGGAAGGAGCAGTCACCGGCAGCGGCCGTCACGGACACCTGGGCCGATTTCTGGGCCTTGGCCAGATCCGGGTTGGCCGCTTCGGTCAGCATCTTGAACAGCGGGAAGTAGGTCACCACAGCCAGCACCATGCCGGCCAGGATGATCGGCTTGCGGCCGATCTTGTCGGACAGCGAACCGAAGATCACGAAGAACGGTGTGCCGATGACCAGCGAAGCGGCCACCAGGAGGTTGGCCGTCGAGCCGTCGACCTTGAGCACGCTGGTCAGGAAGAACAGCGCGTAGAACTGGCCGGAGTACCAGACCACCGCCTGACCGGCGACCAGACCAAACAGGGCCAGCAGCACGATCTTGAGGTTTTTCCACTGGCCGAAGGACTCGGACAGGGGGGCCTTGGAAGTCTTGCCCTCGGCCTTCATCTTCTGGAAGGCAGGCGATTCATTCATCGTCATCCGGATCCAGACCGAAATGGCCAGCAGCAGGATGGACACGATGAACGGCACACGCCAGCCCCAGTCGGCGAAGGCGGCTTCACCGATTGCAGTACGGGTACCCAGGATCACCATCAGCGACAGGAACAGACCGAGTGTGGCCGTGGTCTGGATCCAGGCGGTGTAGGCACCGCGCTTGCCGTTGGGGGCGTGCTCGGCCACATAGGTGGCAGCACCACCGTATTCACCGCCGAGCGCCAGACCCTGCAGCATGCGCAGCACGATCAGGATGATGGGGGCGGCCACGCCGATGCTGGCGTAGGTGGGCAGGATACCCACGATGAAGGTCGACAGACCCATGATCAGGATGGTCACCAGGAAGGTGTACTTGCGACCGATCATGTCGCCCAGACGGCCGAACACCAGGGCGCCGAAGGGGCGCACGATGAAGCCGGCGGCGAAGGCGAGCAGCGCAAAAATGAACGCGGCGTTGGGATCAAGGCCGGCAAAGAATTGCTTGGCGATGATCGCAGCGAGCGAACCGTACAGATAGAAGTCGTACCACTCAAAGACGGTGCCCAGAGAAGAGGCGAAAATCACCTTCTTCTCTTCGGCCGTCATCGGACGGGGTGCGGTGGTTGTCATTGACAGAGTCTCCTAAAAATCTCCACCCGAAATGGGCTGGTGTCCCGACTATGGACAAGCGCTCTGACGAGGCACTGACGTGAAACTTGTTCCCGACTTACAGCCTGCCGGGTCCGGACCGGTCAGCAGTCATCATCAGATGAAGTCCAACCGCAGCCTGGTCTGAAGGGTGCGTATGGCGTTCAGGGCCTGCTTGATGAATTGCCGATCGACCTGGTTGAAGCTTGCGGTGGCAATTCGATTGGCGTCGGTCGCAGAACCCTCGCTGCGCATCTGCTGCCTCAGGCGCAGGGCCTGCAAATAACTGAATGCGGTGACCCAACCCTGGTATTCCGAGGCGGGGATGCCCAACTGCCGGCCAGCCTGCTGCAGGCGATCCACAGTGGATGTACAGGCCAGTCCACAACGCATCGCCATGATCCTTGCAGCATCCACAACAATCGCCGTACCGGCGTGCTTGATGTCAATGGTCTCGCAGCCATCCACAGTTTCAGTGGCCAGTCCACCCAGCCAATTGATGGCGACGCCGGCGTGCAGATGCTGCTCAACCCATTGCCTGAAAAAGCGCGGATTGACTTGCAATCTGGCTACATAGTCCTGACGCAGCGCTTCGGTCCATTCCAGAGGTCCATGCAACACACGCATATCAAACCAGATGGCGGCATTGAGCAGGTCGTGAGGGGCGCCGCGCTCGATCCATTCAGCAGCCAGGCTGCTCCACTCCTCAGGGGTCCGACACCAGTCAGCGGTCGAAGCCATAATGCCGCCGCGACACAGGGGATAGCCGCAGGCGTCAAGGGTGTCATTGATCTGCCTGGCCAGGGCCTGCCAACGCGCCCTGTCCAATGTGGGCTGCTCGCTCATGAAGATCAGTGCGTTGTCCTGATCAGTGGCGATGGTTTGCTCCCGGCGACCTTCAGACCCAAGTGCCACCCAGCAAAACTTCTGGCGGGGCAGGACACTCCTCTCATGCACCACGTCAATGATTCTGACTGTCAACTGGTCGTTGAGTTGGCTGTGTAAGCGGGTCAGGCTTTCGGGGGATATGCCTTGGGCAATGAGCTGGGCAGCCAGCGCCCTGATGGCAGTTGCAGCATTTCTCAGCTCGGGCACGGTGTACGCCTGGTTGATGAGTGCACGCAGATGCCGCAAGCCCTGAGACTGCAAGGTGAACAGATCATGCTCGGAGACAAGGTTGACCACTCGGCCTTCACGCAGGATCGGCAGGTGCCCAATCTGACGGCTGATCATGAGCACAGTGGCTTCTTCCAGCGATCTGGTCGAATCCAAAGCCTCCACAGGTTGGCTCATGACCTTGGAGACGGGCTCGTCCAATGACAGGCGGGGCAAGACTACGCGCCCGATCACGTCATCGCGGGTCAGTATCCCGCTGAGTCCCCCGTCTGTGTCCGTCAGCAGCACTGCACCTGCCGGCGGCTGGTGCATGGCTTGCAGCACCTGCAGCAGGGTCGCTGTGTCAGGCAAGGTGCGGACCGGCTTGTCGGGGACCGCTGACAGCGGTTGCTCGAACCGGACAGTCTGCTGATGGCAATCCTTCAATTGCTCAAGCAACAAGCCTCTTGACGCCTCCAGCAATGTCAGGCCCAGCTGGGTCAAATGGTTGGCCAGCGCCGGGCTGAGCGCCATGATCTTGCGCACCTGCGTCCATGGAAACCTGACATAGGCGCACTTCTCGCGTGCCACATAACGGGTTCTCACCGCTCGCTCGGCCAACAGGGCCCCTACCGGCCAAAGACTGCCCACCTCCAGCTCAAAAGGCGAGGCCTCCATACCGTCCGGATATCCGGCCACGCCCCCCTGCCAGATCCAGTAAAGCGATGGGGGCACGCCTGTTCCAGGGTCGAGGATCGTGGTGCCCGCTGCAGCATGGCCAGCCTGTCCGGACATGGCCAGCGCCAGCACATGGGCCGTTTCCATGCGCGCAAATGGCTCGCTGGCCAGCATTTCCTGCAACCAGTCCTCCCCCCATGGCTTATAGAGTTCAACAGACATGAGCACCTCGAACCGCTTGTTAACATCCGAATCATCATTAGGATTTGCCCTAGATCAAGGAAGATTCACGAAGAATGTCAGAAATCAGTAAGTAATTTTCAAGACAGTCCCCCAAACTTTGAGCGACTGACCTTGTTATTGCTGCTGAACATTTCACAACTTGTGACCTACATCGGGCTGCTGGCCATGCTGGGCCAGGGTCTGCTGTTCCTGCTGGCCGGACAAAGAAGGCAGGACAACCTCTTCTATCAGCTCTTCCAGGTCCTGAACAAGCCTTGGTTTGCGATGGCTCGCTGGCTTTCTCCAGCCAAAGTGGCCATCCAGCACCACGGCTACGTGGGCTTCTTTGTGCTTTGTGTGCTCTACCTCGCCATCACGGTGGCCAAGATCGAGCACTGCATTGGCGTGAACATGTTGGGCTGCAGATGAGCATCAAGCAACTACGCAACCGTTGGCGTCACTGGCAAGCATTGTTTTGGGTCACATTGGGACAAGCTGCCCGCGCCGAACGACTTTGGAGCCGACTCATTGATGAGCACGGACCCCGTCAAGAGTGGGTTTCGAGCCGGGCGCACCTGCTGGCGCAATTGCAAAAACCCGTAGCGGCTGCCAAGGACTACGAATGGCTGTGCAGCCAACCGATGGCACGGGCCTCGGACTGGTTCAATCGCGGCTTCCTGCTGGAACAGGCCGGCAACATCAACGGTGCCGCTGAGTGCTTTCGTCAAGCCATTTCCCTTGACGGCGAGCTCGATCGGGCCTGGTATGGACTAGGCCTGTGCCTGGCTCGCCAAGGCAAGCTCGATGAAGCCATACAAGCGCTGACGCGCAACACCCAATTGCAACCCATGAGTCCCCACGGCTGGGTCCAGCTGGCCAGGGTTCATGAGCAACGCCAGGAACCCGAGCAGGTGCTGAAGATCATTCGGCACCTGCAAGGGTTCGAACCCAAGGTCGCGGCTGAGCTGATGCGCGAGTCTGGGTTGGGCCTGAGTCCTGGCCGGGCCTAGGAGCGGTTGGGTTGCAACGGGAAGAGACCCTTCTCGCAACCGCAAGTGCCTCGCTAGAGGCGGAGACAACAGGAGACATCAATGCAGTTGACGGAGTCCCATCGCCAATATTGGCAAAAGAACCTCAACATCACCGCCATCCTTCTCGGACTGTGGTTTGTTGTAACGTTTGTGGTCACTTATTTCGCGCGTGACCTCAATTTCAATTTCTTTGGCTGGCCATTCAGTTTCTGGGTGGCTGCTCAAGGATCCCTCGTGGTGTACGTGGCCATCATCTGGTACTACGCGCACTACATGAACAAGCTCGACCAAGAGCACGGCGTTGCCGAAGCCGAGGAGGACTGAAATGGCTGGACTCGCACCTGAATCTGAAGGCGGAATGTTTTCCGCCTCCAGCAATACTGCTTTCAAGAAGCAGCTCAACAAGGTTTACGCCTGGTACACAGGAGGCTTTGCAATCTTCGTGATCGTACTCGCCATCCTGGAACAGATGGGCCTGCCCCGCAACTGGATCGGCTACCTCTTCCTTGCTGCCACGGTGTTTCTGTACGCCGGCATCGGCGTGATGAGTCGCACCAACGATGCTGCCGAATACTACGTCGCCGGTCGTCGCGTGCCTGCCTTGTACAACGGCATGGCCACCGGTGCCGACTGGATGAGCGCCGCCTCGTTCATCGGCATGGCCGGCACCCTGTACCTCACCGGCTACGGCGGCCTGGCCTTCATCATGGGCTGGACTGGAGGCTACTGTCTGGTAGCACTGTTCCTCGCGCCTTACCTGCGCAAGTTCGGCCAGTTCACCATCCCGGACTTCCTGGGTGCACGGTATGACGGCAACATCGCCCGCTTGATCGGCATCATCATCGCGATCTTCGTTTCCTTCGTCTACGTGGTGGCGCAGATCTACGGTGTCGGTCTGATCACCACACGCCTCACGGGCGTGGCGTTCGAGCTGGGCATCTTCCTGGGCCTGGGCGGCATTCTGGTGTGCTCGTTCCTGGGGGGCATGCGTGCCGTCACCTGGACTCAGGTGGCGCAGTACATCATCCTGATCATCGCCTACATGATCCCGGTGGTCTGGCTGTCGGTCAAACAGACCGGGGTACCCGTGCCTCAGGCCATCTATGGCTCGCAGCTTCAGAAGGTGACCGAGAAGGAAAAAGCCCTGATCGATGACCCCAAGGAAAAGGAAGTCATTGCCATTTTCAAGCAGCGTGCCGACGAGCTGGGCGAGAAGCTCAAGGACGTCAAGGCCGCGCTCGAGACCGACAAGGCTGCTGCAGCCAAGAAGATCGAAGATCTCAAGGCGGCCAACGCCCCTGCCGACGAGGTCAGCGCAGCCGAGAAGGCACTGGCGGCACTACCCAAGGACGAGGCAGCCGCGAAGGATGCCTGGACCAAGGCCAAGGCCGCCAACGAGGCACGCGCCAGACCGCTGGGCGGCATGCCACGCCATGCAACACAGTTCACCGGTGACCCGAACGGTGACCAGAAAGCCAAGGACACCTACGACACCTCTCGCCGCAACTTCATGGCGCTGGTGTTCTGCCTGATGCTGGGCACAGCTGCTCTGCCACACATCCTGATGCGCTACTACACCACGCCGTCTGTGAAGGAAGCCCGCAGTTCGGTGACCTGGTCGCTGTTCTTCATCTTCCTGCTTTATTTCACTGCTCCAGCCCTGGCTGTGCTGGTGAAATACGAGGTCTTCAGCGTACTGGTCGGTACGCCGTTCGACAAACTACCCGCCTGGGTCGCGCAGTGGGCAAAGGTTGATCCGGCCCTGCTGTCTATCGCCGATGTCAACAAGGACGGTCTGCTCCAGTTGGGAGAAATGCGCATCGGGGGTGACATCGTTGTGTTGGCCACACCCGAAATCGCTGGTTTGCCCTACGTCATCTCGGGCATGGTGGCAGCAGGTGGCCTGGCTGCTGCGCTGTCCACCGCAGATGGCTTGCTGCTGACCATTGCCAATGCGCTGTCGCATGACCTGTACTACAAGATGATCGACCCGAATGCCTCCACATCGCGCCGGGTGATGATCTCCAAGGTCCTCTTGCTCGTGGTGGCGCTGGCTGCAGCATATGTGGCAGCACAGAAACCTGCGGACATCCTGTTCCTGGTTTCTGCCGCTTTCTCGCTGGCCGCGGCAGGGTTCTTCCCCGCGCTGACGCTGGGCATTTTCTGGAAGCGCGCATCCAAGTGGGGCGCCGTTCTGGGCATGTGCTCGGGCTTCGGCATCACCCTGTACTACATGGTCACCACACAGCCTTGGCTGCGAGGCGTGTTTGGCGTCACCTCGCCAATCGAACTGTGGTGGGGCATCCAGCCCATCTCCGCCGGTGTTTTCGGAGTGCCAGTCGGCTTTGCGGTGATCATCATTGTCAGCCTGCTGACCACAGCTCCTCGCCGTGAGATCCAGGAACTGGTGGAGCATGTCCGCTACCCCAACCTGGTTGGCGGGCGCGCCAACTGACCCTCACACGGCGGTCAAGCCGCCGTTTTATGCATGCAAGGCCCACCTCGGTGGGCTTTGCTGTTTTAAAACGGATCCACATCAACCCGAAGTCCGGTGTTGGTGTAAGCTGACAGCAAACACCGTAAAAATGCCAACAGCCTTGACTGCCCCCCTGCTGCACAAGCGCGTAAGAAAGCTGCAATGGCTGTGCTTATCGCTGTGGTTCGGCATCACTTTGCTGCCACTCCTGGCAGCATCTGCCACTGATCGCCACATCGGCTCCTGGCCACTGCCCTACTGGCTCGCCGCACAGGGTTGCTTACTGGGCTATCTGGCAATCGTCGTGGTGTATGCCTCGCTTGTGAACCGCTGGGAGCGGCAGGCGGGCACCCTCTCGTTCGAGCTGCCGCGCACTCAGGACGACTGACGGCGGATGCCGACCGAGGTCGCGCGGACCGCATTCCAGTCCGGGCCATCGAACCAGCCATCGCCCTGCAAAAAGGCACGCAGCATCGGCAAGGCGTCCTGCCCCCAGAACACCTTGTCGTCGACCACGAAACTGGGTACGCCAAAGAGCCCGGCCTCGAGGGCCTGCTGGGTGTTGGCCTGCAGGCCCTGCTTGACCTCGGGGCTGGCCGGATCGCGCACCGGCTGGAGCTGTTCGGCCAGGGCCTGCAGCCGGCCGGCATCGGCCGCGTCCTCGCCACTGCACCAGACGTGCCGGAACACCTGTTCGCACACCTGGCGGTTGGGCTCGCCATCGGCATCACAGGCCATGGCCAGGCGCAGCAAGCCCAGCGGATTGAAAGGGTGCGCTGCCGGCAGGCGCAATGCACATCCCTGCTCTCGCGCCAGCCAGAGCACCTGGCGGTAGGTCCAGTCGCGCTTGGCCGGAATTTCAGCCGGCCCGAGCTGGCCATGGTGCTGCAGCATGGCGCCGAACAACACCGGCTTGTGCACGACCCGGTGGCTGATGCCCTGCAGGGCCTGCGGCAGGGCGTGGAAGGCCAGCCAGGCGTAGGGCGAGATGAAGTCCAGGTAAAAGTGGACGGTTTTCATTGGTCAGCCTCCTGCGCCACCCGTTGCGCCAGGCGCCCGGGCAGCAGCGCCCAGACCGCCCGCTTGGCCGGGTTGTCCATGCGGCCCCAGGCCGCGATTTCGTCAAGGGTGCGCAGGCAGCCCTCGCACCAGCCAGTGTCCGCATGCATGACACAGACCGACTGGCAGGGCGAAGGCACCTGAGGCAGGGCAGCCACCTGCTGCGCCAGCTCGGCCACACGTCGCCAGCGGCGGTTGCGGAGGGTGCCGGGGTCGATCGTCATGGGGCTGCCACCACATCCGCCGGCGAGGCGCCGGTCAGCTGTCTGAGGTCCTCGGGCCTGAGTCGGAACACGCCGTGGGGGTGGCCGGCAGCGGCCCAGACTTCTTCAAAGCGCCAAAGGTCCTGGTCGAGCAGGGTGACCGACGGGTGCAGGTGCGCCACCGGGGAGACGCCACCGATGGCGAAACCGGTCCTGGCCTTGACGAAGTCGGCGTCGGCACGCCCCACCTTGCCCACCAGGGCAGAGACCTTTTTCTCGTCCACCCGGCGGTCGCCCGACGTGACGACCAGCACGGCCACCTCGTCTTGCCTGCGCCGGAAGATCACGCTCTTGGCGATCTGCCCGAGCTGGACGCCCAGCGCATCGGCCGCCTCCTGTGCGGTGCGCGCGGCATCGCTGAGCATGACCGGAGCGTGCGGGTGCCCCAGCACCTGCAAGGCACGGCTGACCCGCGCAACGCCCTCGGGCAAGGAATGAAGTTCAGCACCACACATGGTTTGTTTCGGCTTCGGTTTGTACCGAGGATTATCTCCGCGCCTGGCCGCAGCCACCTTGGCGACGCACCACAAGCCCCAAGCGCCTATGATGTTTTCATGAACACCCCACTGCAACGACTCCCCGCCCTGCTGGCCGGTCTGGCCATGTTCCTCAGCCCCCTGGCCCAGGCGCAGGCCGACAACTACCCCTCCAAGCCCATCACCATCGTGGTGGGCTACCCGCCTGGCGGCAGCACCGACCTGACCGGCCGGGTGGTGGCTGCCGCGCTGGCCAAAAGCCTGAATGCCACGGTGGTGGTCGAGAACGTGGGCGGGGCCGGTGGCGCGATTGGCGCCCAGAAGGTGCTCAACGCAGCGCCAGATGGCTACACCCTGCTGGTGGGGGCCAACAACGAGGTGGCCATCAACCGCCTGGTCTCGCCAACCATCCGCTACAGCTGGCAGGACTTCAGTCCGATCGGCCTGATCGCCTCCCAGCCTCTGGTGCTGGTGGCTGCCCCCAAGATGGGGGTGAAGAACACCGACGAATTCATCAAGCTGGCCAAGGCCAATCCCGGCCGCTTCAGCTACGGCAGTTCGGGCGTGGGCACCTCCCTGCACCTGGCCGGCGAAATGGTCAAGGAGCAGGCCGGCATCTTCATGACCCACATCCCCTACCGCGGCGTGGCGCCGCTGGCGACCGACCTGATCGGCAACAACCTGGAGTTCGGCGTGTTCGTGCTCTCCAGCGGTCTGCCCCACATCCGCAGTGGCAAGGTGGTGGCGCTGGGCACGACCGAGAAAAACCGCTCCAGGGTCACGCCCGACATCCCCGCCCTGGCCGAACACCCCGCCCTCAAGAACACCGACATCAGCACCTGGTTTGTGCTGATGGGCCCCGGCAAGCTGCCTGAGCCGGTGGTGGCCAAACTCAAGAAAGGCCTGGCCGATGCCCTGCAGAACCCCGAGCTGCGCAGCAAGCTCGAGGCCTCGGGTTCGGCCGTGGCCCAGGGGGCGGTCGACATGAACAAGTTCCTGCGCGAGGAGACGGTCAAATACCAGCGCATCGTCGACTTTGCCAAGATCCGCGAATGAAGCCGCTCGCGTTTGACCTGCCCTGCCCCGACATCTCGATGTGGCGCCAGGGCAATACCGGCACCGAAGGCGTCTGGCATTTCGACTCGGGCACACCGGGTCGCCATGTGCTGATCAGCGCGCTGATCCACGGCAACGAGCTGTGTGGCGCCTGGGCGCTCAAGGGCCTGCTCGAAGCCGGTGTGCGGCCGGCCGCCGGCCAAGTGACGCTGATGTTCGCCAACCTGCGGGCCTTCGAGCGCTTCGACCCCGCCTGCCACGACGCCTCGCGCTTTGTCGACGAAGACATGAACCGCCAGTGGCTGGACGAGCGCATCGCCGAGCCGCGCACGCTCGAGCGCCAGCGCGTGGCGGCCCTGGCGCCCTGGGTGCGCCAGGCCGACTGGGTGCTGGACCTGCACTCCATGCACGAGCCCGGCGCCCCGCTGCTGCTGACCGGCATCCAGCCGCGCAATCTGGAACTGGCGCGCCAGCTGGCCAACCCGGTGCACATCGTGGTCGATGCCGGGCACAAGGACGGGGTGCGCATGCGCGACTACGGGCGACTGGGCCTGCCCGATGCACAAGCCCCCGACACCCGTTCGCTGCTGATCGAGTGCGGCTTCCATGGCGACCCGGCCAGCCGCGACGTGGCACGCGACCTGTGCGTCCGGTTTCTGGCGGTCTCGGGGGTGGTGTCTGCGCAAACGCTGCAGGCGACCCTGCCCGGCTGGCAGCTGCCCGATGCGCCGCAGCAATGGGCGCTGGAGGTGACCGGACCGGTGGTGGCGCGCAGCGAGCGTTTCCGCTTCAGCGAGCCTTTCTCCGGTCTGGAATGCATTCCCAGGGCCGGCACCGTGATCGGCGACAACGATGGCGAGCCCGTGACCACCCCTTATGACGACTGCGTGCTGGTCATGCCCTCGGTACGCCAGGCCCGGGCGGGCGTGACGGTGGTGCGCTTTGCGCGGCGCCGTCCCCTGGCTTGAACCTTCCCGGATTCAGGTCTTGCGTTTGTTGAGGATGGCAGTGGCCACGCGCGACTGTGGCGCACGCCCGAGCTGCGTGCTGATGAAGGCGCCGGCATCGACCAGCCGGTCCAGGTCAATGCCGGTGGCAATGCCCATGCCCTGCAGCAGGTAGACCAGGTCTTCGGTGGCCACATTGCCGGTGGCCCCCTTGGCATAGGGGCAGCCGCCCAGCCCGGCCACGGAGGACTGGAAATTCCACACCCCCATCTGCAGCGCTGCCAGCGTGTTCGACAGGGCCTGGCCATAGGTGTCGTGGAAGTGGCCGCTGATGTGGTCAATGCCGTAGTGCTGCAGCGCCGCCTCCAGCGCGCGCTGCACCTTGAGCGGGGTGCCCACACCGATGGTGTCGGCCACGTCGACGCGCTGCACGCCGATCTGCTTCATCAGCCCGGCCAGGTAGGCCACCCGTTGGGGAGCAATCTCGCCCTCATAGGGACAGCCCACGGTGCAGCTCATGGCGCCACGCACGCCGATGCCGGCCGCCCGTGCAGCTGCGACCACCGGGGCAAAACGCTCGATGCTTTCGGCGATCGAGCAGTTGATGTTTTTCTGGCTGAAGGCCTCGCTGGCTGCACCGAAGACCACGATCTCGTCGGGCCGGTCGGCCAGTGCCGATTCGTAACCTTTGAGGTTGGGGGTGAGCACCGAATAACGCACCCCGCCCTGTCGCTGCAGGCCCGACATGACCTCGTGGTTGTCGGCCATCTGCGGCACCCATTTGGGCGAGACATAGCTGGTGACTTCAATTTCCTGCAGGCCCGCGGCCTGCAGGCGATGCACCAGCTCGATCTTGACCGCTGCCGGCACCGGCTGCTGCTCGTTTTGCAGGCCGTCGCGAGGCCCCACATCGATGATCCGGACACGGGCAGGCAGGGACATGGTGCAAGCTTTCTCGAAGTTCAGTAACCGCGCTGCAGATCGACCGTGCCACGGATCGGCTGGCCGCTGTGCAGCGCCAGGATTTTGCTGGCAATCTGCGCGATGCTCTGGCTGCGCAGCGTGCGTGCCGAGGTGTGCGGCGTGACGGTGATGCGCGGGTGGCGCCAAAACGGGTGTTCGCTGGGCAGGGGTTCGGTGCGGAACACGTCCAGCGTGGCCCCGGCCAGGTGGCCGCTGTCAATGAGGGCGAGCAGGTCCTCCTCGACCAGGTGGTGGCCGCGCGCCACATTGATGAGGTAGCCCCCCTGTGGCAATTGCGAGAGCGTCTGCCGGTTGAGGATGTTTTCGGTCGCAGGCGTGAGCGGCATCAGGTTCACCAGCACGCGGCTGGCAGCCAGAAAGGCGGGCAGCTCTTGTGCCCCGCTGAAATTGCGCACCCCGGGCACCGCCTTGGGCGTGCGACTGAAGCCATTGACCGGAAACTCGAAAGTCTGCAGCGCGCGCGCCACGCGTTCGCCCAGCACGCCCAAGCCCATTACGCCGACGGCGAAGTCGGCGCGCTCGCGCGGCTTGCGATACGACCAGCGGCCCGCGGGCGCATCGGCATCGTAGGCATCCAGCTCGCGAAACTGCCGGATCACCGCATGGCACACGTACTCGGCCATCTGCACCGACATGCCGGCATCGTCGAGCCGAACCAGCTGCAGGCCCGGCGGCAGACGAAGGCGCAGCAGGGCGTCCACACCGGCGCCAATGTTGAACAGGGTTTTGAGCCCTGGCTGCGCATCGATGAAGGCTTGCGGCGGCGCCCACACCACGGCGTGCTCGGCGGGGGGCGCGCCCGGTTGCCAGGCCAACACCTGCGCGTGGGGCAGCGCGGCCTGCAAGCCTTGGACCCAGGGGGCGGGGTCGAGTTGTTCGAAACAGACGGTGATGTTCATGCGCGCATTGTGCCGAGCGAAGCTGCCGCCCGCTGTCTCAGGCGCTTTGCAGCCGCAGCAGCTCGGCGCCTTCGCCGACCTGGTCCCCCGGGGCATACAGCAGCTCGGCCACGGTCCCGTCGTGCGGTGCGGCGATGGTGTGCTCCATTTTCATCGCCTCCATCACCGCCAGCGGCTGGCCAGCCTTGACCGCATCGCCGACCCGGACCGCAAAGGACACCACCTTGCCCGGCATCGGCGCGCTCAGGCGTCCGCCCTCCTGCGCTGTCTCGCCGGCGTGGGCCAGCGGGTCGGGCAGGGCCAGGCGGGCGGCGCCGCGCGGCGTGAAGACATGCGCCACCTCGCCCTGCCAGTGCAGCGTGCTGTGCAGGCGCTCGTTGTGCTGCACCCACAGGCCGTCCCCCTCGGGGCTGAAGGACAGCGGCGCCGCTGCGCCTTCGCCGATCTGCAACAGCAGGCCCTCGCGGGCATAGGTCAGTACCACCTGCACGGTTTGTCCTGCATCGTCGAGCATGAAGCTGCGGCGTGTAGTGCCGTGCGACTGAAAACCATCGCGCTGGCTGAAGGGGTCGGCGCCTGCCAATGCCTGCTCCGCCGCGAGCGTGTGCGCCACCACGGCAGCCACAGCGGCCTGAACGCCCACCGGGTCCTGTTTGAACAGCACCGCACTCTCGCGCGGGATCAGCGCCGTGTCCAGACGGGCCTGGGCAAACGAACCGCTGCGCACCACATGGCGCAGGAACTGCACATTGGTGTGCAGACCCACGATCTGCGTCTGCGCCAGCGCGGCATCGAGCCGGGCCAGTGCCTGTTCGCGTGTGTCGCCGTGCACGATGAGCTTGGCCACCATGGAGTCGTAGAAGGGGCTGATGGTGTCGCCCTCGCGCACGCCATCGTCAAAGCGGACATCGCCTCTTGCAAAGCTGACGGCATGCGGCTTGCGGTAGACCTGCAGCGTGCCGGTGGCAGGCAGAAACTGCTTGTCGGGATTTTCAGCGCAGATGCGGGCCTCGATCGCGTGGCCCTGCATACGGATCTGCTCCTGCTGCAAGGGCAGCGGCTCACCGCTGGCCACGCGCAGCTGCCACTCCACCAGGTCCAGGCCGGTGATGGCTTCGGTCACCGGGTGCTCCACCTGCAGCCGCGTGTTCATCTCCATGAAGTAGAACCGCATGGACTCGGGCTGGTCATACGCCGTCTGCTCGACGATGAACTCCACCGTGCCTGCGCCCACGTAGTTCACCGCCTTGGCAGCGGCCA
>JACCDV010330945.1_pt1 | contig 73456 bp, 79 predicted proteins | sample 7446131 | NCBI WGS metagenome assembly JACCDV01 (sample SAMN15323448, study PRJNA562643) | freshwater metagenome | isolation source: river surface water | place: USA:Blue River Watershed | collected 2017-08-17
GCCCGAAGTCCGTGCTCCAACCCGTAAGGGAGGAAGCGGCCGAAGGCAGTGCCATTGACTGGGGTGAAGTCGTAACAAGGTAGCCGTACCGGAAGGTGTGGCTGGATCACCTCCTTTTAAGGAGTAGAGAACTACACTGTAGTTCTCCAAGGTTGATCACTTTGAAGCTAATTAGGTTTTTTTAGGACGCCAATTTGGTGCCTAATTAGTGGAGTGTACTAAACAAGAAAATTAAAGTGGTACTATTCAGTTTTTAGTTTACTAAGAACAAGTCATTAAGACGAGCTCAGGCTCTGTCATTGCGAGGAGCACGTTAGTGCGACGAAGCAATCCATACTCAAAGCTTGCTTTGCAACAAGTAATTACCTATATATGCTAGTATAGAAGACTATGAGAGAAAGTCCCATTGGTTTATTAACTCAAGGTAATATTCGAAATCGTTTAGCTAGAGCCACCGGCCGCAGACCCGGAAACCCTCTGCCCCCAAAGGAAACAGATGGGATAAGTCGTAGTCAATTCTGTAGACAAGGTGTTGCAAGCTTGTTAGCTCTAGCTGTCGGTTGTACTAATGATAAGAAGCTACCACCTAAGATTGCTTCCGTGTTAGATAAGAATGGATATTTTCGTCCAGTAGAAGATCTTTATAAGCTTATGGATAATCTTCTTATTAATCTTAGTCATGAAACTGATGCAAAACCTCATCTAGTAGAGCATATTCCCGAGTTGCAAGATGAGATAGGAGAATTTTTAAATGCTAAGACCTTAAAAGATAAAGATGAAAGTCTTGAGTACTTAAATGAAATACTTTTGAAGCATAGAGATTTTATGGATCATCTAGGTTTGCATGCTATTTATTTTGCTATTAAAGCTAAAAAAGCAGGTCTAACATCTTTAAAAGATGAGTCGTTAACAGCTGTGTTGAATTTGGAGACATCATCTAATGAATATTACGAACTTGTCAAGGCAGTTAGAATGTTCAGCGACTCTTTTGACAAAGCTATTCGTAGGTCTGATTTTGCTTCATACGATCCTATAGAGAGTAGACTCAATCTATTGGGTCTAGGTGTTGTAAATGAGAAGTTTTTAATTAGGCTGAGTAGCACTTTAAATCAAAAGCTGGAATCAACAGAAGAAAAGGAACCATTGCCTGAAATTAAACCACCACCTGAAGCTCCACGGAAGAGTCAACCATCTCCTCCCCCTGTTGGTCAGTTAGCTTAATTACTACTTCACTTTCGCCGAAGCAATATTCGGGCTTTCTGGGTTAACTGTTAGTTTACCTGAGGCTGGGTGTACTACTAAATCCATATCTTCCATTGGTACAGCACCTAACAAGACCTCATCACCCAGAGCCTTAACTTGCAAAGCTCCGAGCTTAGTGTTGCGCGGATTAGAAAGTGAGAGTTCCGAATAAACCAAACCCATAAAGACTATTATACCATTATATATGTAAGATACCAAGGGCTTGTGTGATATTTTATTATTCAACTAAAGCCTTAGTGAGCCTTCTTATATATAAATATTATCCCAACCCCTTGTATTACTAGTTCATTATGTATTAATATATTAACTTAGATGTCCTCAACAGGTTCCATCAATTCCGCAATAAACTCAGGTGCTCAGGCGGCCGCAAAGGCCACAGGTGCTGCTGCACAGGCTAGCGCTGTTGATGCAGTTGCTGAGGCTGCTCGTAAGGGTGCTGCTGCACTTGCTGCTCAAGTTGGTGACACTGCAAAAAAAGCTTTAGAAACTGGTAAGGTCATGGCTAAAGATGAAATTCAAGGTTTTGCAGATATGATTTTTCATCGCGTGCAAGATGCATTGCAAGGACTTCAATTAATGCCAGGTGGACTTGGTGACAAAATTATTGATGCATTAGGATCAGTGCTATCGAAATTACCATTACCAGCTCCTGCTAAAGGAACTAATCGTCAGAACATGATCAATGCTGACACTCTAAGACAAATACTTAAAAGTCCAGATACTGTAAGTAAACAAATTGTTGAAGACATCGCTGCACTTTGGGAGCATCCGAATGTCAAAGCTATTACTGATTCTCTGAATAATCCAATGGAAGCTTGGAAAAAATTATCAAGTTTACTTGGTTTTGGTGAAGAAGCCAAACCTGCTGCTCAAGCTGCTTCTAAGCCAACTGCTGCGAAGAATGATAAGACTGATAAGTCTGAGAAAACAGGTTGGTTCAAAGGTATCTTTAAATGGTTTGGAAGCCTTGCTGGTCCTAGTGATCCTAAAGAGATAGAACAAAAACTAAAAGGTGCTGGTGCTATTAAAAAAATGTGGTACAAAGTGCCACCAACAGCACGCAAAGGAGTACTGTATCTTGGTGGTACATTAGCGGTACTTAAATTATTTACTTTTGGTTTCTTTCTTGTTAAAGCGGGAATTGCTCTTTTCGTTGGCTCAAAAGTTCTTAGTGGAGCTAAGGGTTTATTAGGTGGTGGCAAATCTGAGGATAAACCGAAGAGTGGAATATTTAGTTTTTTAAATCCGTTTAAATGGTTTGGTGGTAATAAAAAAGCTAGCCCAATGGATCAAGCTGAAGCGGCTGCGCAGCAACCACAGCAGAAAGCCGGTGGTGGATTGCTGAATAAATTTATGGGACATGCTGGCAAAATAGCGCAAGGTCTGCAAGCTGCACAAACTGGTAATCTAGGTGCTATCGCTAATATGCTTGGTGGTGGTGGAGCCGCTCCTAACCCTCAGAATAATTAATAGCTGGTGCTAGAATGAATTCTTGATGAATCAAGCTACTAAAGCCATGCTCGCGCGCGATGAGATATTAGAAGCGATAGCTAGCGCGAAAACCGCTGTTGTGGTCTCTCACGTTAATCCTGATGGTGATACTTTAGGCTCTATGCTGGCGTTAGCGCGTATGCTTGAGAAGGCTGGAGTGCCGCGTGTAGATAGAGTGATGCACGATAAGGTGCCTGAGATTTATAAGTTTTTTCCAGATCAGGAGAAGGTGCTTTGTTCTTATGATGAGAACGATAGAAAAAAAATTCTAGGTAGCTATAAACTAAACGCAGAGCAGAAAGTTGAGGCTATAGCATCTGATGCTAAGTATGATATTAGCTTCAGTTGTGATTGTGGCAGCGTCGATAGACTTGGCAGCGCTGGTGTGGTTTGGGCAAACGCCCTCACTAGCTGCAATATAGATCACCATCTTTCTAATACCTTATTCGCTGATCTTAACTGGGTAGAACCTAATGCAACTAGCACTGGGCAAGTGGTTTATAACATGATTAGGACTTGGAATTCTGCTGTTGAGGACTCGCTTAAGGGTGCTTGGGCAGCAGCGCGCGGTTCAGCTTGCGGCGATCCGCCACCGACTAGTCATCTAGTGCGTAGTCGCGTGGATATAGATCAGGAGTTAGCAAGTTTGATGTACATTACTTTACTCACTGATACTGCTGGTTTCCGTCACGCTAACACTAACGAGCTAGCACTGACTTGGGGTGCCGAATTAATTAATCTAGGAGCTAGTCCTAGTGAACTTTACAATAAACTCTTCAATCAAATACCAGCTAAGGCTATTCAAGTTGGTGGTGCTGCGCTTGCAGCTCTCAAGATCCACGAACTAAAACGCGGTACTAAAACTATTCGTGTCGCTTATACTGAAACCTCACGTGCGGATCTTAATAAATATGGCGCTGATGATGAAGACACAGATGAAATCGTAGATCACGTTATGCGTATTAGAGGACTTGACGCCTGCTTATACTTGCGTGAGGGACGCCATGCTGGAACTTATAAAGGTAGTCTTAGAAGTGCGAATCCAGATATCGATTGTGCTAAATTAGCTGGATTAATTAATGGTGGCGGACACGCTCGGGCAGCGGGTTTCAATATAGAAGCGAATAGTTTTGCAGAATTGCAGGCTAGGGTTTTTGAGCTATTACAAGGTTAATTTATTTGTCGTTCTTCTGAAATAAACCATCGAAAGAGCCCACTGCGACCATTGCAACAAAACATAAGATGGTACCAAACATAGCCGCTGCAGGTACTAATATATTAGGATCTTCATACCAGTTCATAAGCGGTGTTCCTTTTTATCAATTTTATCATGTGTCTTGATGCTCATTATTATTGCTGTTATGCCACAAATTAGGTGTGAAATAGCGAAGGCAACCTTGAAACCAATGGAAGGTCCTTCTAAGTCTCCGTTATACCAGTCTTGAAATAACCAGCTAATTGGCGAGCATAATGCTAAGCCTGCTGTGAATAGTGCAAGCCCTCGTTGCTGTAATCCATGAGTCCCCTTGATCATGATTGGTATTCTGGCATAGCTAAAACTAAATTGAAAGGGGTCATTTTTCCTCTGGAAAATTGGCTTTTTAGCTGTTTATATTTTGATCAGGGTTGAAAAGAGGCTTTCTCTCATTTTCAAGATGGGCAAAATTGGCTTTTAAGGCTGGATGCTCAGCAGCTACTTGAGTATTGTGTGTATCATGGAAAGGAACATGGCGTGGGTCAAACGCGGTACTTTCGTTACGAGCAACAACGTTACTATGTTTAACAGCTTGTTTTGCAACAATTTCTGCAGCACTCTTTATAATTGCTGGCGTAACCTTAGGCATCTAATATATTAGGCCCCAATAAGGTTAAGACCTAGTTAAGAGTTAAGCGCTATGGATTGCTTCGCTTCGCTCGCAATGACGGACGCCCCACCTAAATACCCCACAAGCACCTTCGGCACAGTAACCGACCCATCAGGGTTTTGATAGTTCTCTAATATAGCGGCTACCGTTCTACCTATTGCTAGCCCTGATCCGTTGATAGTGTGCACTAATTCATTTTTGCCAGTGGAGGTCTTGTAGCGGATCTGCGCGCGGCGGGCTTGGAAATCACCGAAATTAGAACAGCTACTTATTTCACGATATTTGTTTTGGCTCGGGAACCAGACTTCAAGGTCATAGCATTTAGCTGCACCGAAACCCATATCGCCAGTGCAGAGTAGAACCTTACGGTAGGCTAAGCCCAGAGCTTGCAGAATGGCTTCAGCATCTTGAGTAAGTTTCTCGTGCTCTTCGGCACTATTCTCAGGTAGACAGATTTTAACCAGTTCTACTTTATTGAATTGATGCTGGCGAATTATACCGCGAGTATCCTTGCCAGCGGAACCCGCTTCAGATCTAAAACACGGTGTATAAGCACAGAGATACAAAGGCAACTGATCTAAATTTAATATCTCATCGCGATAAATATTAGTAACAGGAACTTCTGCTGTTGGAATTAGGTATAAATCCTCATTCTCAATTTTAAAAATATCTTCACTGAATTTAGGTAGTTGACCTGTGCCATATAAGCTAGCTGAGTTCACTAATACTGGTGGCATGGTCTCTGTGTAACCACGATTGGCAGCGCTATCAAGCATAAAATTAATTAGTGCACGCTCTAACTTAGCACCAATGCCAGTTAGCAATGTAAATCTACTTTTAGCTATTTTCACTCCGCGCTCAAAATCAAACATAGCAAGAGATTCACCGAGATCTTCATGAGCAACTGGCTGAAAGCCACCAGCCCATTTAGGTTTATCACCCCAACTAAGTATTTCTTGATTTTCGGTTTCGTCAGCACCACTAGGAGCTGAAGCATCTGGAAGATTAGGGATAGTTTCTAAAAGCCCAAGTACAGCAGCATGTAAAGCTGGTTCACTTTCATTGATAGCCTGCAACTCGGCTTTGATGGTGTTTAGCTTAGCTAGAATTTCATCGGCCTCGGCACTGGCACCCTTAGCTTTAAGTTGTCCTACTTGTTTACTTAGTTTATTACGCTCAGCTTCAAGGTTTTCTTTGGTTTGCAAAGCAGCGCGGTATTGAGAATCAAGTGCAATAACCTTATCGATCATTAAAGCGAGCTCAGGCTTGCGGCGAGAGATACTCTGTTTAACAGCTTCTGGATCTTTGCGAATTAGTTTAATGTCTAGCATCTAATAACCACTAGTATAATATATGCTTAGCAAGGGAGTTCAGGGTGCGCAATTACAGGTTTTCAATATTAGTCAAAGAGGGTGATAAGCTCGATCACGAGCGTAATTTAATTACGATTAAGAATCCAGAGTTAATTCACCAGATTCGCAATGTCCTTAAACTTAGCCCCGACACCATTGAAGAAATAACTCTTATTGATGGTATTTCCCCTATTGTTTATGAAGTTAAGTTACAAAGCATAGAGGCTAAACAAATAACTTTTAGTATTGTGCGTGAATTTGAATCTCAGCGTGAACTAGCAGAGAATGTAAGATTTTTCGTGCCAGTAATTAAATCAGATTCTTTTGAAATAATGGTGCGCAAGCTTACTCAATTGGGTGTGCAGGAGTTTGTGCCAGTGATATTTGAGCGTAGCCAGAAGAATAATATTGAGAAGATCAAAGCCGCCGCTTTCAAAGAGCGCATTGAGAAAATTATTCGTGAAGCCACAGAACAGTGTGAGGGAGCAGTTTTTGCTAAGGTGTCTAAGCCAGTTAAGATAGATCAGATTGAGAGTTGCTTCGATGCTAATGTCAATGAACTTAAGGCTTTCGCTTCTGAGCGTCTATCACTAGCGAAGGGTACTAGTTCAATGTTAGTTAAGCAGAAATTTAAAGAGTTTTGTTCTAATCGTAAAGAACATCCACCACGCTTTAATTTACTAGTGGGTCCGGAGGGTGGGCTTACAGATAAAGAAGTGCAATTACTCAATAAGCATCATTTTAATGCTGTTTCTTTGGGTGCTCGCTTACTTAAAGCTGAAACAGCTGCTGTGGCGCTCTTCGCTATAGTAATAGACTTTGCTCAAGCGATTGAAGAAGTCGTTATTCTACTCTAATTATACAGTGTTTAATTATCTCAGAGGATGGTCTAGGTAAAAACCCCTAAACTCAGTCCCCATCTAGGCTATAAAGATTAAATAGATCTTAGAATACTCCTCTAGAAACTTGATTTCCTTAATCGTTTCATAACCAAATCTGCGCATAACGTATGAGTAGTGACGAGGGGGATTCGGAACTACATCAAGTTCACTTAGGGGGTGGCTTAATGCAGGACAAACATTTTTCGGTGCCAGATTTTCTTGAGCCAGCTGCTCTTTTAGAAAGATTTTTATCAGATTGTGAAGCTCTCAGTGATGAGATGAAAGATGAGAAGTATTCATTTACTTATGTCGCTGATACTGTTGCCGCGATTTATTATCATCGCGAGTATGAATCAGCAGATGCTTTTATCACGGAAAACCGTGAATATATCGATGAGGAGCGCGCCGAATGGGTGAAGTATATGTGGCGCACTATGGATACGCTGAGCGAAGAGCAGAAAGCGAGCATAGTCATCGAATCGTTAACTCAGATGCCTGCTACGGCTGAGTTCTAACAAGTGCGGTCGGGGGCGACTGACACAGCGATTTACTCCGTTTGCCGCGGAGGTCTGACACAGAGGGGAGCAAAAAGGTGACTTACGTCACCTTTTTGCGTTTTACTTCGCCGCACGATACCCAACACTCATTCCAGCAATCAAGCCCAGTATGATGTTCGGCATCCATGCTGCTAACATTGGTGCGATTCTACCAGAGTCACCGAAAGAATCAAAAACAGTCTGTGACATATAGAACACGAATACTACTAAACCGATAGCTATATAGCCCCAGTTAATAACCTTGCGTCTACCCGTGATGCCTAGAGAGGCACCGATCAGAGCTAATAATATACAAGAAGCAGGATAAGCAAATCTAGTATGGAACTTGGTTTTAGCAGGATTAAGATCACTAGTCTCGATGTTCTTACCGTGTTGTTGAATAAACTGCCATAGTCCAATAAAATTCATATCACTAAGTGTGTTGCTGTTTTTAAGAATTTGGCTTGGGTTAATACCACTAGGTATAAAGGTAGATTTGAAATTAGAAATTAAATCCATAGAGCTAGAGTCTTTGCGACTAGCATCTTTAATCACATGGCTGCTACCTTTCTCTAATTGCCAGCCACCTTCTTTGCCAGACCAAGCACCGCTCTTAGCAGTGTAGATCTGAGCTAGACCTTGCTGCGAAAAATCAAGAATCACTACATTGCGTAATTTATCGTCTTGTAGATGTTCGACATAGAATATACGTTTAATTTTGCCGTCACCACTTTTCTCGAAATAGCTAAAACTACGAGAATGACTAGGCATCGGGTTTTTGTAGAGCGCGAGGGTATAAACTTGCTTAGCGAAAGGACCAGTTATAGGCACTATCGCTTCGCTGAGTATAAAGCTAAGTAACATGCCAAGTATGCCGAGTGCTACAACAGGTTTCATTAAGCGCTTGTAACTGACTCCAGCTGCACGCATCGCGATGATCTCAGATTGCCCTGAGAGTTTCTGGAAAGTCAGAAAAGTCGCCAAGAGAATACTTATAGGTAGAGTCACAGCGAGTATCTGCGGGATCTCCAAGCCCAGTATCACTAATCCTTTATCGAAGGATGCCCCAGAGCGCGCGAGCAGCTTAAAAACGTCTTTAAATTTATCTATGCCTAGCCAAACCCCAGTAATAATGCCAGCGCCACTGACAAGCGGTAGCCAAAATTCAGTAAGAATATAACGGTCGAGTTTTTGCAGTAAAGACATTGCTATTTTAGTTTAGCAAAGTTTAGCTTTCATTAGTCGCCAGAGCTGTTTAGTAGGAGTTTGAGATTGGATTGCAGTGATTATCTCACGAAGATCTAAATCAATTTTATTGAGATGATCTTGTGATAGGCAGATCTTCCAATCATCAAAATTAAGACTAAGCATGTTTAACGGCTCCCTTTACTTCTTCAAGGAACATTTTTAAAGAAGCTATTATGAAGTCAACAATATTTGTACGTTGATAATCACGATATAGTTCCGGCTTATATTCTTTACTGTAAGCTTCAGCTTTTTCTTGAGGACTACTATAGCTAGCGTAACTATCCATAATTAGAGCTTTACATCTAGCCTCTATCCACAGTGAAGCTACTTTATGACCATTTATATCTTCGACAGAAGGTCCTTTTTCAGTTGTTGACTTTTCGAAATGTTCAATTGCAGTTTTTAAATTAGCTTCTGGTATAACAAAAGCATGCTCTGTAGTGCTGCGGGCAGGAATTTCCACGTTACCAGCAGCATCAGCTTTAAGTTTGCCTAGATATTTAGCAATAGCTTCTCTCTCAATATTATTAATCTTGGGCTCGATTAGTGCTACTGGAGCTTTTGTCTTAAGAGCTTCTAATTTTTGTATTTGCCCTTGAATATCCTTCTCAGCTATTGTTTTGCCAGATAGATTTTGCTGCATTTCACTATAGATACTGGAGTATTTGAGATTTTCTTCAGCAATAAACTGTGTCAGCGTTTTGTTACCATTTTCTAGCTTGTCTAAGTGTTCTCTAATGGTTATCACGCGTTCAAGTGCTTTTGCATCTAGATTGCTTGGTACAGGCATACCAAGAGTTCCCTCCAGATGTTTTAATATCGGTTTTTTACTTGCATCAGCAAGAGTACCGATTTTTTGTACTAGCTGACTAAATGCAATGAGTCGTACTTGGCTGTCATCGTGAAGTAAACCTTGTTTAATCCCCTCATCTAGTTGTAGAGCGAGAGATTTTTCTGCATCTGAACCTCCGTGTACGTTTGCTATTGCCGCTGCTATATCTAAGTTGCTAAGTTTATTACTTAAGTCACTATTAGTAGTGCTGGAACTTGGGAATACAGTAGCTTGAGCTGTTGATAATTCTGATTTAAGGTCAGCGATTTTATTTTTAATTGCTGAGCAGAAGTTATCACCTGAACTACTAAGATTAATTTGGTAAGCAAGCTCCGAGGTGTTAGCATTCCAGCTACTAATAAGGGTTTGAGCTAAAGTGTTCAAGTGCTCAACTCTTTGTTCTGTAATTAAGTTAATGCGAGTGCTGGCTTCATCATTTACTGCAGCATGTTTTTGCAGAGCACTAATGGTTTCTTCACCAAAAATATCTTTATTAGTGCTTAATTTAGCAATAAGCAGTTGTTGTGATCTTAATTTAACAACTTTTTCTTGAGTGTCAATAACAATTTGGGCAGCTTTATTTTTATTAGCACCAGTTGAAGATCTTATGCCTTGATCTAGAGCTTTATCAATTTCTTCTTGTAATTTCGCTATGCAATCGTGACTATAAGCAATAGCTGCTTTTGGTCCTTCGTGTGCTAGGGCTGATAAAAATTCAGTTGCATTAAAATTCTTAGGATCCAATTTAGCTGAGATAGCTTTATTGATTATGCTGTCGCCTTTAATGTTGTAGCTAGCATAAAGCTGCTTGCCAACCTGATCAGCTCTGGTGCCGACAATCTCATCTACAGCAGAGTTACTGAGAATTTTACCTGCTAAAGCCTGGTTGCTGAGCGCTAGAGAGCGTAGCTTACTAATATTCTCATCCAAGCCTTTTGCTTTAAGAGCGCTCATTATTTGTTGGTAATTGTTTGGGTCATTAGCTTTTAATAATTCGCTTAGTGCTTCAGAATCCACTTTATCTAAATTTCTATATAATTCTTTAGTAGCTTCGAAACGACTAGCCTCATTGCTAGCACTAAAGAATTTTTTGATACTGTTAATTAAGTTGGGATGATATCCTGCTTGTAGTAGCAAATTTTTATCAGTGCTGCTTATAGTCGCTGTTGTACTGAGTAATTTACTCTCTACGGTTTCAGCGATTTTTTTCTGTAAATCAAGATCATCTGATTTTGATTTTGCACCGAAGCCGTAATCTGGTATCAGTCTAAATGCGTTATCTAATAATCCAAATAAACCAGCCAATCTTTTAGCCATGGATCCGAGATTTATTTCTCTAGTTAGTACGTTTGTTGATTGTATTGTTGTCATTTTCTCCCACCTTAATTTCGAGTGCAAATATAAAGCAGGGTTGTAAATATTTTTGATTATTATGTAATCGGCTCAACGATTGGGTTTTAAGATAATAGGCGTGTTAAATCAGGAGATTAATCCCAATTTTAGAGAGAAAATCTTATTAAATCAAGCTATATAATTAAGATAACACGGAAAGTCTGTTATCGAATAATTTTAGTCAAATAATCTGCACTAATCGCTTCACGCAAAGCAGTAATTGCAGCAAGCATCTCTAAACTACTTTCTAGTTTGTTTACGTATTTGCCTACGCCAATACCATGTGCCCCAGCAGCGATAGCTAAATTCGCAGTGTCAGGTGTCAGGCCGGAAGCAGTAAGTAAGAAACAACGCTCAGAAACTACGCGACTCAATTCCACGGTGCTAGCAAGTGTAAGTTTAACTTTTTCGATTTGACCAAGAGCTCCAGCGCTATTAGTGTCGACTAGCGACGCACCTTCAGTCTGAATCACATTCACGCCAGCAGCTTCAAGCCCCTCCGCAAGGTTAATCTGCTCAAGCAGCTCAAGATGCCCTGGAACAGTGATAGATACTAGTGGTCTTACTGTAATCTTGCGAGCTGCAATCAGCTCATCAAGTCCAGTAGTGATTTCGCGAGTCCATTTGCGAATTTCAGTTGCTGTTGGGAATATACCTTCTTCATGCAGAGCCTCGAAGTTACCAAGCTCAAGCATCTCAGCGCCAAGCTCAGCGGCTCTTAGTAGTTCGCGCGGCTCGACAGATGAAACGGCAACAGCGATATCTGGGCAGTTTGCTAGAACTTGAGTAACTATATCTTCCTGCGCACAAATATCAACGCAATGAGCGCCAGCTTGTTGGGCAGCTTTAGCGATTTGAATCACGCGCGCTTTATTAAAATTATTAATGCCAGCTATAACTTTAAGTGCTTGCTTAGTTTTAAGAGCATTTACTAGGGTCTTGATGTTTTTTGTCATAATCAAGAACTAATTATAGTGGCTTTATCCTAATTCGTGATTATGCTTAATTTTGCGTGGCTCATATTATAATAATGTTATTATTCAACCAAGAGCTACCATGAGAGAAGCTGTATTTTGAAACCTGAATCTATGACAGAAAAGGGTTCTGGAGGCGTTAAACTACTAACAATTCTATCTGTTACTTCTGCTAATCCGCCATTATCATCAAATAGTGTATTAGTCTTAGGAGTTATTTCTCCGCTTGTTACTTTTTTGCTGGGGCTACCGCCTTTGGTAATTTTTCCATAGCAGCTCTATTAATTGCTTCATCGCTAGTTGCTGCTTTAGCTTTAATAGCAGTAGGCTCTGTACTCTCAGCAGCTTCCTTGGCAGTCTTATAGTTTTTAGATTCTACTTCTAGAGCGCTTCGCATTTTTTTAACGTTAGCTGCTGCTGCTTTATATTGAGAATGTTGAATACCATATTTAGTTTTTGCAGCTTCTTGATTGCTCATAGCTTTGTCCATAGCGGTAGCTGCGTTACTAAATTTCGTATATGCGAGAGCTTGTCTGTCAGCAGTTTGTTCGTGAGCATCTTGGGCTGCTGTGTAAGCTTTATTAGCAGTGGCAACTTGCTCTCTACGTGCGCCAATTGCGGCCTTAACTTCAGCAGTATCTACACTATGACCGTTTCTAGTGTAACCACTGAAAACTTTTTTAGGTGCGTAACCAAGTTCTGCGATGAACTTAGTTTCAGCTGGAGTGAGAAATTTTAAATCTACTAAAGTACTTAATTTAGCTTCTTCAGTGATTTTTGCTTTTTTGGCTTCCAGTGCAGCAATTTTCTCGTTTATTAGGGCAGCTTTTTTATTTACCGCTTCTAATTGAACCTGTAATTTTAAAGCGTCTATCTCATCATGATTTTTAAGAGCTATAGTTTTTTGAGTTAAAGCATTACGCTCTTTAGCTAATGGCTCCAAACCTTTTGCTAGCTTTGCGATATCTCTGTCTATTTGTTCTAAACTTTTAGTTGTTTTCTTGTCAGCCTCTGCGTTAGCTTTTTCTTCTACCGCGAAACTAGGAGCTTTAACGGCTGCAGGCGTAGCATCTTTAGCTTTAGGTATTTTGCCACCGATGTGAACTGTATATTTGCAAGTGTCAGCGTTAGCTTCATCAAGCCCCACAGTGGTTTCCCTATGAATATAGCCAGCAGCTTTACCATTGGTTGTTAAAGTCGCATTGCCAGCTTTGTCAAACTCTCCAGATTTTAGTTTATCGCCGTTAAGCTTTAAAGTTAAAGAACCATCTGCTAGACCAAGCTCACTGTAGTTGATTGTATATGAGAAGCTACCATTAAATGCTTTTGCAATTAGGTCTTTGTGAACAAAATCAACAGTCACATTACCTGTTTCACCTTTAACTTCAACTTTGCCTTTTGGCTCAAAGCTATTTAACATTACGGTTATATTACCGTTTTCTATTTTATGGTCACCAATGATTTTCTCGCTAGCACCATTGAGAGTAACAACAGTATGACTGTCAGCGGTCATGGTTACGTTATCCTTACCTTCGTTACCAACAAAAGTAATAGCTTGTGAACCTAGTTCGCGACCATGTATTTTTAGATCAGATCCTGCAGGTTGAGCATAAGCAACTATAGCTGTACTTGGACTACCATAAGCGGTAGTGAAAGCATCAGTAATTTTGCCATCAGTTTTGGTGGCTGTAACCACTGCTGGTTTGAAATATTCACCTTTTGTGAATAAAGAACCAGTATCTTTTTTAGCTGCTAAACCAACTTCTGTTGCTTGTTTTGTTAACACAAGGTTTAAGCCGTCTTTTTGCATTGTTACGTTGCTTTGAAGATGACCAGTGCCGACATCGGTTTTATGTGCAACAGTGTATAAATCGCTTTGTTCATTAACTTTTGCTGTTGGAACGTTTTTTGCAGCTTGTTGTTGAGTAGATTTTTTTGCAGCTTCTTGAGCCGCAGCTTTTGCTAATCTTTCACGTTCAGCTTGAGCCATATTCTCTGCTGTTTTTTTAGCATTTATTTCCCGTTTCCCTTCTGCGATAGAAGCAAGTACTTCTCTTAATACTGGGTTGTTAGTTGCTTTTGTAACAGAATTACGTCCATTATAAGAATGCCCAGAAGCTACTATTTTATTTTTTTGAGATATTCTGCCTGATGTGTCAATTGATAATGTAGATAGATCATCTTCAGTTAGCTTGAATTTAGCTAGTTCAGTTTTTAGTTTTTCTCGATTCTCAGTATTGAGTGTTGATAAAATTTTAGGAATATTTGGCTGTTCTATTGGTGCAGAGTTAACTACTGGAGTTGCTGCTGCTGGTTTTTTTGTAAATTGTGTTAATAGTGTTGAACCTGATCCCATGATAATTTTCCTTTTTCTTGTCTCTCTTGTTAGTAAAAAGCTTTGTTAACTAAGCTTTTTATAGGTAATAACCCCAAATAACCCTAATTAGTGGTTCTCAGCTATGAAAAACTCTTGCTACTAGCGCTTTTTTGCCCCTCAACCCTGCTGCGATATAATCATGCCCATGCCTAATAAAATCGCAAATAAAGTAGTTCTTGCATACAGTGGTGGTCTCGACACATCTGTCGCTATTCGCTGGCTCTTGGAGCATAAATGCAATGAAGTAATCTGTGTGGCTATAGACCTTGGGCAGGGCATGGGACGAGGCGGCGCGCAGGAGTCACTATTACCTATACGCGATAAGGCACTTGCCATCGGCGCTAGCGCCAGTGAAGTGATAGATGCCCGCGAAGAATTCATTAATAACTATTGTTTTAAAGGACTTAAGGCTAATGCTCAGTATGAGTCTGGATACCCATTGGCTACAGCGATTGCGCGCCCGCTTATCGCTAAGCTGCTTGTCGATACTGCCCGCAAACATAAAGCAGATGCTATCGGTCATGGCTGCACCGGCAAAGGCAACGATCAGGTGCGTTTCGACGTGTCCATCATGGCACTAGCTCCTGAGATGCAAATACTCGCGCCAGCGCGTGAGTGGGGCATGAGCCGCGAAGAGTGTATGGATTACGCGCGCCAGCATGATATCCCAGTACCTGTGAAGAAAGACAAACCATTCTCTATTGACCTCAATCTTTGGGGTAGATCTACCGAGTGTGGTGTTTTGGAAGATAGCTCGAAAGAAGCTCCAGAAGAGGCTTACGGCATTACGACGTCGCCTGAGCTTGCGCCTCAGCAGCCTGAACATTTGCGTATTAGTTTTGAGCGCGGGGTGCCGGTTGCTATCAACGGTAAGAAACTTAATCCTGTTGAATTGGTGAACACTGTTAATGAGATCGGCGGCAAGCATGGTATCGGTCGCATCGATCAAATCGAGAATAGAGTTATCGGTATTAAATCGCGCGAGATCTACGAATCACCAGCAGGTGTGATCCTCAATATGGCGCACGAAGATCTTGAATATCTAACCATGATTAAAGAGATGAAGCATTTCAAAAAAATGATAGATCTTAAATACTCCGAGATGATTTATAGTGGTCGTTGGTTTAACCCATTGCGCGAATCATTAGATGCGTTCATCGAGCAGACTCAAGAGCGTGTCACAGGCACTATCGGACTTAAACTCTATAAAGGTAAAGCGACGGTAGTTACCCGCGAGTCACCATTCTCACTCTATGACCAAGGTTTAGCTACTTATGATAAAGGTGATACCTTCAATCACCAAGCGGCGATTGGGTTTATCGAGCTCTTCGGCTTGGATATGAAGACTTACTATCAGGTGAAAGAGCCGGTTTTGCGTTAAGCTGAGGCAAGCTCACGGTTACTATTGCGCATGCTGCGCAGTAGTGAGGAGACTGGTGTTTTTTCAAGGTTGATATTAATAACTTTTATCCCTTCTGTTGCCATATCACTTTTAAAAACATCGCCGCTAGCTTTGATTAGTCCTTTTTGATTTGGACCTAGTGCGATTTCAGTAGTATCTCCCTTAGCTTTATTGGCGACTATTGTATAAGATACGCCGCCATCAATGATTATTTTTGAATAATTGTAAATTTCTTTACCTGAACTTAGCTTTGCTGCAGAGAGTTTATATTTTTCAGTTTTAAGCTCCGTATCTCCAAGGCGGTCGTAACTTGTAACAGTTAGGGTATTATCAGCTATAGCTAGATCTAATCGCCCAGTGCTATTGTCCACTTTAATAGTTAGTTCTTTAGCTTTAGCGTCGCCCTTAACTGTAAAACCTTTACTTATAATCGGTTTGTCATAAACCAGATTTGGTAGCGGGAACGCAGTTGGCTTAAGATTTGGTCCTGGCATGAATATATATAGTCTTATGAAGAATGTTTTTCATAGGTGGGAACCCTAAAATATTGAAAAACCTTTTGTACCAAGGGTTTTTACTTATAGCGCGTGATAGAATATTTGCTCTGATGCGCCTTTAGTTCAGTTGGTAGAACACAGGTCTCCAACACCTGGTGTCGTGGGTTCAAGTCCTACAGGGCGCGCCATTCTAAGTCTTTGTTAATTAAGTAGTCGTTGCCCAAGGCGCATCAATGAGAATATACCTAGATCTTTTTTACTGGAGTGTTCAGTTTCTATCCCTAAAGCTTCACGCAGCATTTTTCCGGTAGTTTCATCAACAGTGTTTTCTAGTTTGACCCAGATAGCTTTTCTTTCTTCAGCACTTAGTTTTGCTGCTTCTTGTCTAATAATGCCTGGGATTATTAAGTCATTCTCTTCACGCGTTTTAGCTATTCTTGCTAGTTCTGCATACTCTCTTGGGATAACTGGTTTGTCTTGCTCAATAGACTTAGCCATGCGCTGCAGAAAAGATATAGTCTTATCGTCCTTAAGGCAAATATTATTAGCGTGAAACGTAGCGGCAGCGTTAATAATTTGACTATCATTTGTACCAAACCATACTGTCTTCCAAGTAGTATTATTGCCACTGCCTTTACTAAAGCGTCTTCCTTTTATTTCAACATCACTGTATCTAGTCTGGACTACTGCGCCGTTAAAATTGGTTGTGCCGATATTTCCCATAAGCTATAGATACAAATGCACAGAGCCAGCAGTATTTATAGGTTAAAACCCTAAATAGCTTGATTTTTAAGCACTTATTAGGTTAAGATAAGCAGCATGATTAACGAGGTAGCCATACCACCGAGCATTGCTAATTTTTTACATGATGCTCAGACTGTCTCAGCGATGATGGATAGGTTTCATCTATTTCCACTGTCCCCAAAATCTGATCCCAGTCATCACCTTCCTACGGATGCTTTGCTTAGCAGCTTACATAAAAATTGTATGGCTTCAGTTCAATTAATACGTCCTGAGATGCTGAAATCAAATCATGGTAAGGTTCAAGGACATATTTCAGAATTTAGTCATGCTTTAGAGCTAGTCTTACACTCTTTAGACTTGATATTTAGGGATCCTGCTTATGGAGACTATTCACGTCGCGAGCTAGATAGCGGAAGACCTATAAATTCACCAAAAAATCGTTATTTAGAAGAACTCAACAGGTTGCGTCAAAACCTCCTTGTAGTAGTAGCCAAAGCCTTTAGTTTTAAAGAATTAACTATAGAATTCAAACAAACTATTATGAAATGGTTGGATAAAGGTAGGTTCTTAAATGATTATCGAGGCCATATTCGCAAGTTTTCAAGACCAACACGTTATGAGATTGTCAGTAACAGTAATTTTAACGAAGTTCAATCTAGAAGAGACCAGCGCAGCCTGACTCTGAGCAAGGTTGGTCTGAAATAAGTTACAATAGTCAGAGTATGTCCAGCGCAACCCAAACCCCTAACCAAGACACTCCTAAAAAAGGCTTCTGGCAGTGGCTTACAGAGGATGATAGTCCTGAAATAGGTATTGCGACCAAAGAGTCGCTACCAGACTATATTGAGGGTGTTAAATCTGAGTATAAGAAGATCGAATGGCCGACTAAAGACCAAGTTTATAAGGAATTCTTTACTGTTTTGATCATAGTAGCGATAATAAGTGCAGCTATCTTTATGATAGACTTAGGTCTTGACAGCTTGATCAAGCCTTTAACGGGTAAATAAGCTACTAGAGCTTGATTCGGGCCGGATTCCAATAATAATGAGCGTAACTAATAAAACAGGTAAAAGAGGCTGGTACGTAGTACAGACTGCAAGTGGCCATGAAGCTAAGGTGAAGGGACATATCGAGAAGCGTATCCAGACCATGGAGACCTGGGATCGTATATTTGAAGTTGCTATTCCAGAGCGCACTGTAGTTAAAGTCAAAGGTGGCAAGCGCCTCGAGAAAAAAGAAAAAGAATACCCTGGTTACGTCTTAGTAGACATGATTTTAGATGAAGATAGCTGGAAAACAGTGCGAGAAGCGCCTGGTGTTCTTGCTTTCGTTGGTGATCGTAACCGTCCAACTACTCTTAATGAGGCTGAAGTTAGACGTATATTACGTAAGAACACTCTACTTAATGATCCTAAGCTTGCTGAGAAGCGCCAAATAGACTTTAAGATTGGTGACACTGTTAAGATCCAAGCTGGTCCATTTGAAGATTTCATTGGTGAAGTAGCTGAGATCAATGAAGAGAAGATGACCGTTAAAGTTAACGTAGTCGTGTTTGGAAGATCTACACCAACTGAGGTTGCTGTCACTCATGTCGACAGAGTTAGTTAACACTTTATATATCGCTGGCAAGATAGTGCTGATAATAGGGGCGCTTAAAGCTATTGTCTATATGTGGATTTTGATTATTCGTTCTGGTGATTTGCATAAAGCTTTTACTGAGATGCAAGTTAGTCTTGATGAGGCACGTAGCTCGATTATTCTTGGTGCGCCTAAACCGCCGAAGTTTTTGAGTTTTATTAACAACATTATGGCTATTCTGCAACGCTAAGATTCGGCTTATGACCTGCTGCTAGAATATACTTGTTTTGAAGATCGCACTCGTAACTGAAACCTTCCTACCGCAAATAAACGGTATTGTAAGAACTCTCGAAAGACTTATTCATCATTTAGAAGAATCTGGACATGAGGTTTTAGTGGTGGCTATGGGTGGTGGTTCTACGCATTATTCGCATAGTACGGTAGTGCGTATACCAGGTGAACGCTATGTTCTCTATCCAGAACTTTATTTAGCTTTACCTGAGAATTGGTTATTAAGACAGCTAATTAGTTCACCATTGACACAGGTCTTAGCGAGCATGTGCATGTCTGTTCTTGTTACTCATAATGAGCTTGTCGATAAGGCGCTGAGAGATTTTAAACCAGACTTAGTACATCTGGTTTCACCAGCGACACTAGGTGCGATGGCATATGATTATGTGCGCAGTGAGTCAGTACCTTGTCTTGCTACTTACCATACTGATATTGCTTCTTACACTGCTAAATATCACGTACCTTTTCTTAAAACCTTTATTGATTTATTCACATGCTTGATTTATAAGCGGGCGCAGCGAGTGCTAGCACCTAGCCCAAGCTCAAAGCTACAGTTGGAGCAGGATTGCCATCTTAAGGACGTGGGGATTTTTAGTCGTGGCGTTGATACCAAGTTATTTAAACACCGAGATTTCCTAGCTGCTGAGCAGCGTCTAGCTTTACAGCAGGAGCTTGGTTTAGATCCAGATTGTATAACTATTGTTTACGCAGGTCGCCTTGCTGGTGAGAAATCTATTCCCGTTCTAGTGCGCGACTTCAAAGACCTTAGTGATGCTGGACACCCAGTACAACTATTGTTAGTGGGTGATGGTCCGATTAAAGCAGAATTACAAGATGATCTTAAGCGCTATCCTGCTATCTTCGCTGGTTTCAGGCAGGGTGATGATTACGCGCGCATGTTTCAAGTTGCTGATATTTTTGCTTTCCCGAGTCGCACTGAGACCTTCGGGCAAGTAGTACAAGAAGCAATGGCTTCAGCGCTGCCAGTAATAGTATTTGACGCGCCTGGGGTGCGTGATCTGATCTCTGATGGGCGCACAGGTTTAGTGGCGCGTGGTGGTTCTATGCTTGCAGAGTTAGAGAAATTGGTTTTAGAATCTAATTTACGCTTTACCTTGGGGGCTGCTGCCTATGCTGACGTGCAGGGTCGTTCTTGGCAGCAGGTACTGGAGGGCTTGGTGCTGGAGTATAAAAGCTTAATTCTCAGTTAGATTTGGAGCGGGCTTTAAGACACCACAGCCCGCTAAAAACCGTGCTTGAGTTTTCATTTGTTCAAGCCTAAGTTGTACGGCTGCAGTTCTATCGTTAGGACTAACACTACCGGGAAAGCGTCGGGGTCTGATACTTGACCAATCGGTTCTCATAACTTTAGTAGTCTCCATTGACTTCATCTAAATCTTTCCTTAATGTTCTTGATTATCCTAGCGCAGTAACTTGTATTTGTAAATCATTATAAGTAAATAATAAACACGTATCACAAAGTTAAGGTCGAGAAAGCCCTAATTATAAGTAAAAGCTAAAAATGTATAGCAAAAACTTAATTGAAGATAATTCTTGCAACTCTGGCGGCGAGCCAAATAAAATCCGATGCTAATATTGCCTAATATGTCACCTACAACTCAGGCCCCAAACAATAAAAAAGTTCTCAATATGGACGAAAACGTATGTAAAGCTCACCTCGGTGGCAAGATAGAAATCACTCTTAAGCAAGAAGTGCGTAATATGGAAGATTTGGCGGTAGTTTATACCCCGGGTGTAGCGCAAGTTTGTTTGCAGATTGCTGAGAAGCCTGAGACTGATCATTATTTAACGATTAAACGCAATACTGTTGCTGTAATCACTGACGGTACAGCGGTGCTTGGCTTAGGCGATATCGGTCCAAGCGCGGCGATGCCAGTGATGGAAGGTAAAGCCATGTTATTCAAGCAACTTGCAGGCGTAGATGCGTTTCCTATCGCTATAGATTCTAAGAACAAAACAGTTGATGAGCTTGTAGAGTGTATACGCATGATTAGTGCTGGCTTCGGTGGTATTAATCTTGAGGATATTTCTGCGCCGCGTTGTTTTGATATAGAGACTAAATTACAAAACCGCATAGATATTCCTGTTTTTCATGATGATCAACATGGTACGGCTGTCGTTACAACCGCTGCTCTACTTAATGCGATGAAATTGCACGATAAGAAAATCGAAGATATTAAAGTAGTCGTGAGTGGAGTTGGTGCTGCTGGAGTCGCTTGCACTAAGATGCTGATCGCTGCTGGGGTTCGCAATGTTATTGGCTGTGATAGAGCTGGTGCGATTTACAGTGGTCGTCACGCTAATATGAACGCGAGCAAAGAAGAGTACGCAGCATACACTAATCCGACTCAAGAGCGTGGTTCATTGTCTGAGGTTCTACGTGGTGCAGATTTATTCTTAGGTCTTTCTGGTCCTAATCTTATCGGTGAAGAAGAACTTATTAGTATGGCGAAAGGTTCTATGGTTTTCGCGATGTCGAATCCAACTCCTGAAGTAGATCCGCAGTTAGCTTTTAAACACTGTAAGATCGTTGCTACTGGTAGATCAGATTATCCAAACCAAATCAATAATGTTTTGTGTTTTCCTGGTTTTTTCCGTGGTCTCTTGGATGCTTACGCGTTCACAGTTACTGAGAATATGAAAATGGCAGCAGCTAAAGCTATCGCATCTTGTGTAACTGATGAAGAGCTGGGTGTAGATTTTATAGTCCCTAGCGCTTTTAACCCTAAAGTGGCTCCAGCAGTAGCAGCGGCGGTTAAACAAGCGGCTATTGAGGATAAAGTCTGCAAAGATGTGCGGGATCCTGAGCTTAAACAATACTTTAGTCATTAACCTCTACTTAACTAATTAGGCTTACAATAGCAGAATCGACACCAGTGTGTCGATTCTGCGCTGTAAACCACGAGTGCACCATGTTCGTTTAGACTAAGTATATGGCCGGAGATGAAGATAGCGGCGATAAGCAATTTGATGCGACGCAGCACAAACTGAAAGAAGCCAAGAAAAAAGGCAACGTCTTTAAATCTAAAGACCTAACTCAGCTCGTGGTAATGATCTTGGGTTTTACTTTACTTTTTACTTTTGGTAGACAGGTTTATCAATTGTTATACGAGCTCTGTCAATTGATGTGGGGTAATATTGCTAACTTCGATAAACTCAGTCCAGGCTTTGTTGCTTTTCATACTTGGCGCACTATTATTCTGATTATCGCGCCGACTATGATCTCGTTAGCGGCGATTGCGATTATTGTCGAAGTCTTGCAATTAGGTGGAGTGATGTTCACTACTGAACCACTGCAATTCAAGCTCGAGAAACTAGATCCGATGAAGGGTTTGAAGAACATGTTTAGTGTTAAATCTCTGTTTGAGGTTGCTAAGGGCATCATTAAAGTTGTTGCTGTCGGTTATATCGCATGGTTGGTAGTCGCTGATCATATGCCAGAACTTTTGGGTAATATTCAAGCATCTAACAAACTTGCTGGTTTCGTTGCGGTGTCGGCGATATTTTGGGAGTTTTTCTGGAAGTCTAGCCTTCTACTCTTCGCGGTTGCAATTATTGACTTCTTATTCCAGCGCTGGAAATATATGAAAGATCAGCGCATGAGTTTCAAAGAACTTAAAGACGAATACAAGAACACTGAGGGTGACCCGCTGATCAAATCCAAACGCCGTCAGAAGCAGCGTGAGATCGCTCAAGGCGGTGGCGGCGGCGGTATGGCTAAGGTGCCTGAAGCTGATTTCGTAGTGAAGAATCCAGAGCATATTGCTATGGCAGTTAAATATGACGAGAATATGGATAAAGCACCTAAGGTGCTTGCTAAGGGCTCTGAGTTGCTTGCTGAGCAGATTATCGCTATTGCTGAAGCGCATAATATACCTGTAGTAGAAAATATACCTCTTGCCCGTGCTTTGTTCAGGCTAGTGCGTGTTAATCAAGAGATACCAGCTGAATTGTATAAGTCGGTGGCGGAAGTATTGTTGTTCGTTTATAAGGTGCAAGGGAAGCAGTTTAGTTAACTGTGCAAAACTTGCGTATAATGCGCCGTCGCTCTATCCTTGAGGGTGTTACAGTCGTAAGATTCTATCTGCTGAGTGAACTCGCGTATTTTAGGATCTGAAGCGATAGCAGTAATCTCAAGTCCAGCTATTTTAGCGAAGATTAGCCCGTGGAAACGCATCCCTACTATCTCGCGCCCGTAGTTCTTGAGTATGTAGATTATTTCTTCAGGCTTGAAATCTTTCGCTTCAACCAGATAAATCTTCTTGGTGTAGTTATAGAACCTATCATGTACTTTGCGGTCCTGATCCTGCATCTGCAATATCATCAATGACGTATCTGGCTCTATGCAGAATTCCTTGGCGATCTTGTCTACTATGCGCTCAGCGAGCTTGCCGCTAAAATCACCGGCTTCACTTCTTAGCGAGATTATAAGCATTTTTTGCTCAGGGTTTACATTGAAAAACACATTGTCTATTCTACGTTTAGCTTCTGGGCTTAGTTTAGCTTCGCTATCTACTAGCAACCAAGCAAGATCCGAGCCGTAGTAATGTTTAATACCCCAATTATCGAGTATGGATTTACTATTCAGGTCTCTAACGCTAACTTTATTAGCGAGCCTATAAGCGAGCCAAGTGCAGAATTGTGATTTAGTTCTTGATAGTGGTCCTATACCTTGAGCAAGGATCTTGACTTTCTTACCAAGCAACTTAGCGACTATAACGGTAGTGCAGTAGTAGATAGGACTACGATCGCTGCTCTTGTCTTGGAATAGTCCACCAATGCAGATTAGCTCCTTACACTTACTAATTAATTTAAAATGCTCAGTGAGAGAATTACGTGAAGATAGCCTAGCAACTTCAGCATTAGGCTCTAATTTACGGATCTGTTGCTCGACAAGGCTAGCCAATAGTTCATCACCATAGTTGCCATATCCGAGGTAGCCGTGGAGTAGGTACATCTAGATTTAATTATACGGGATATTATGCGGCAGACTCAGCTTTCATCTTAGCTAAGAAGGGAAAATCTTTTTTCAAACCATCAATTTTACCTAGTATGCCGGCAACCTCAATTAAACCCATGCGATCGAAGTTGAAACTAGTATCATATCTACCTTTAGGAGATACTTGCACGCAAATATTTGCTATTCTACCTTGACCACCAGCATAACTATGTCTAAGTACTTTGTCGGCGCCTATCTCGCTAAGAAAGACTCCGGTTAGACCAGTTCCTCTCTTAGTATTAAGATCTATAGGTTGCTGTTTCTTTTCAAAAGCATCAATGGCTTTTTGCATCACCCCAAGCCCTTCTCTAAGATGCTTCATTTGATCTTGATCAAGATTTTTTATAATACTGTCGCGCAGTTCAGGGGAAGCTTTTTGATGTACAAATTCTACAACTGATGCATTCCCGGTCATAACAGCATCTAAGTAGAGTCCGCGCAATAATTCAATGACCTCAGTAGGTAAATTTCGATAGTACTGAAGTGCCTTATCATAGCCCTCAAAAATCTCTGTACCGGAAATGTAAGCCGCTTTTTCAGTAATTCTAAATTGTTGGTCTTGTTCACGAATTATTTTATGAAATAAATCTTTTTGAAAACTCCATAGTCGCTCTATGGTGGTTTCTTTCAAATCTTTAGCAAGCAAGAGACTTGCAGCACCAGCACCAAGACTAGATAGTAATACTCCAAACAATAGTTTCAGTTCATAATCAAGTTTTTTTGTAATGTCATAACCTCTTAGACTTTGAGCTGCTGGTCCATCCGTTACTACATCAGTAACAAAACCACCAAATAAAGCAGCAGCGCCCAAACCAATTGTTGGGATGACTCGTGCTGCAAACTTGCCTGCTTTAGTTCTATGCTGTTCTTGTGTTCTTATTCCAGAAGCTACCTCGGGATGTAATTCCATTGGCAAAGTAGTAGATTCTGACATGAAAGTCGAGGATGGTAGCTTTATAGTAATAGGTTTCATGTTTAAGACCTCTTTGTGGCTGATTTTATCACGATAATAGCAGCCCATAAGATGCAATTAGTCTATCTATATCATTATAATGATATAAGCCTCAAGTCCCCGCAAAACCCCGTCCCCTAGGATAATATAAGCCTTAGTGACTGCTGATTCTAAAATCCGAGTCTTCTCGATAATAGCCCATATTGACCACGGTAAATCCACCTTGGCGGATCGCCTTTTGGAAGCGACTGGCACTGTGATGGCGCGTGATATGAAAGCGCAACTACTCGACAGTATGGATATAGAACGTGAGCGTGGTATCACCATCAAACTCAACACTGCGCGCATGCAATACAAAGGTTACACGCTGAACCTTATCGACACTCCCGGGCACGTAGATTTTACTTATGAAGTCTCTCGCTCGCTCGCTGCTTGTGAAGGTGCGATCTTAGTAGTGGATGCTTCTCAAGGTGTTGAGGCGCAGACACTAGCGAACGTCTATCTTGCCCTCGATAATAATTTAGAGATTATTCCTGTACTTAATAAAGTAGATTTACCAAGTGCTGATGTGGCGCGAGTGAAAAAAGAAATCGAAGAGATCATTGGGCTTGATTGCTCAAACGCTGTCGAGATCAGTGCTAAGACTGGTCTTAATATCGAAGGTGTGCTTGAAGCCATCATTAAATACGTACCACCAGCGCCTAATGATTTTAATAAACCACTTAAGGCTCTTGTTTTCGATAGTTACTATGATTCCTATCTTGGCATTGTCGCTTTAGTGCGCATCCTTGAAGGGCGAGTACGCAGACATGAGGTGATCCGCTATATGCAAGCGGATAGAAATTATCCAGTAATGGAATTGGGTGTAATGCGTCCGGGTAAAGAACAGGTAGATGAACTTAAAGCCGGTGACGTTGGTTATATCGCCTGCTCTATTAAAGAAATCCAGAAACTAGTGGGTGACACCATTACTACTGTTGCTAATCCGACTGCTGAACCGATAGCAGGTTATAAACCAGCGATACCTATGGTCTTTTGTGGATTATTTCCAGTAGATCCTAATCAATACGAAGATCTTAAAGAAGCCCTAGCGAAACTTAAACTCAATGACTCTTCTGTCACCTATGAGCCAGAAACCTCTCAGGCATTGGGGCATGGATTTAGATGTGGTTTCTTGGGCTTGCTTCATATGGAAGTTATTCAAGAGCGTCTTGAGCGTGAGTATGATTTAAATCTCATCACAACGGCACCAAGCGTGATTTATAAAGTGCATATGACTAATGGTGACATCATCATGGTGGATAACCCTAGTAATATGCCAGATCCGACTTTCCGTGACTTCATCGAAGAGCCTTACGTAAAACTGAACGTGATACTGCCGCGCGATTATGTCGGTGCAATTATGGAGCTGGCGCAAGAACGCCGTGGTAATTTCAAAGACATGGTGCATATGGATATCACCCGCGTGAATCTGCACTACGAAATCCCACTCTCTGAGATAGTTACAGACTTTTTTGATCAACTCAAATCTCGCTCTAAAGGTTACGCCACTATGGATTATCTCCTTAGTGATTATCAGCGTGGTGATCTAGTGAAGATGGATATTTTACTTAACAATGAGAAAGTGGATGCTCTATCAATTATTGTGCATAGACCAACAGCACACACTCTTGGCGATAAACTCGCTACTAAACTTAAAGAAGTTATTCCACCACATATGTTTGAGATACCGATACAAGCTGCTATCGGTGGTAAGATAGTCGCGCGCCAGACGGTGCGTGCGATGCGCAAAGACGTACTTGCTAAATGTTACGGCGGTGACATCACCCGTAAGAAGAAACTTCTCGAGAAACAGAAGAAGGGTAAGAAGCGTATGCGTAATGTAGGATCAGTAGAATTGCCGCAGGAAGCGTTTATGGCGATCCTCAAACTGGATTAAGCTATTATTATTAGTCATGGCGCAGCCTCAAGCTAGCTTATTTACCGCAAGCGCACAGAACAGCGAACCCCTCGCTCATCGCCTGCGTCCGCGCCGCATCGAAGATTTAGTAGGTCCTATAACTAAGAGTGCAGCCTTTATGAATTGGCTCAGAGCTGGTGCTAGGCAGTCAGCGATATTTTGGGGTCCGCCGGGCACCGGTAAAACTTCTATTGCCCAATTGGCTGCTGAATTGATGGATTCAAAAGGTTCTGTAGTTGAGCGAGAGTTTATTAAGCTTCATGCTTTTGATTCTGGAGTGAAGGAACTGCGCGAAATTACTAAGCGCGCTAAGGCTTTCCCCGGTTCTATAGTTTTATTCGTAGATGAGGTGCATAGTTTTAATAAAACGCAGCAGGATATTTTACTAGATGCTATCGAGACCGGCTCACTAACCTTCATCGGTGCTACTACCGAGAACCCAGCAGTTTCTATTAACCGAGCTTTACTCAGTAGAGTTTTGAAATTCGAACTGAAAGCCCATAGACATGCGGATCTAGCCTTGATGCTGGCGCGGGCTGAAGCAGAACTAAGCCGCACTCTTAGTGCTGAAGCTCAAGACTATCTGATTAAATCTAGTTATGGTGATGCGCGTAATATGCTCACTAACCTTGAGATGATAGTGGCGACGTTCCCGGAGTCCACGGAAATTAGCCTTGATGATGTCAAATCTCTAGTCGACCGCAAACATTTCGCTGGTGATCCTAATACTTATTATGATTGTGTCTCTGCTCTGCAGAAATCATTGCGCGGCTCTGATGTTAATGCTTCACTTTATTGGCTAGCTAGGTTATTACATGGCGGCGCAGAGCTTGAGATGGTAGCGCGCAGGATTTTAGTTACAGCAAGTGAAGATGTGGGGCTAGCTGATCCGATGGCATTAGTTATCGCGAACGCGGCTTATGAAGCGGCTCTTAAGCTAGGCATGCCTGAAGCACGCATACCACTAGCGCAGGCTGTTGCTTATATCGCGCAAGCGCCTAAATCTAATGCTTCATACATGGCAATGGCACAAGCGATGAATGATTGTACTAATCATCCACCATATGAAGTGCCGGATCATTTGCGTAACTATAGTCTCAATTCTGGTCCAGTCTTAAGTTCATGTCCTTCGCAGCGTGCTGGTGGAGAAGGTTACACTGGTGAGAATCCTGTGACTAAATATAAATACCCCCATGATTATCCGGGCAACTGGGTGGAGCAGCAGTATATGCCTGATGAGCTGCAGGTACGCCGCTACTTTAAGTAATGGTTGGCATAGAGAGATTTTGCTAAAGTAACGCCATTAACTGCACTAAAGCACTTGCGACAAAGGCAAAGATAGCTATGATTGGAATTGCGTAGAGAAGCATGACTTTGCTGCGTCTGATATCACAAGCGATAGAGATAGCAGTCACGCCAAGACTAAAAGACCAAATCATTAATGCCATCTCTAGCATGCTAGCTAGATTAGCTGAAGTCATGGCAAGAACATTAATAGGTCCTAAGAACATATAAGGTAAATTTGCAAATATCAATAAACCAAATAATTTCCAGAATTTAACTTCTTCGCGTTTTCTGAAAACTAAAACCACTAAGCTAATTAAACTAGCGATCATAAATGTATAAAGTAAAGAATCGAACATTAGCGGCAGTGACATCTGGCTAGCGATAACTTCAGTGACTATAAATACCGCTGCAGCCTTAGTTAATAGGCCTGCGTTATACTCATAGCTAAGCTCTTTAAAAGTAGAGCTGGGTCTAATTAGTACACCGTAGATACTTTGGAAGAAGTCCATGCAGTTAATTATAGATATAGGTAACTCATCTGTTAAGTATTACTATGCTGGGCAAGAGTTTTCGTCGCTTGATAAGCTGCCGAAAGGAGTTGTTACCACAGCTCTGGTCATAAGTACTGTACCCTCACAGAATAATATAGAGCAGGATAACTTTATTATCTGGGCAGGTAAAGAAGCTTCAGTTCATATTTATGATCCGCAGCAAGATAGTAAGTTGAAAGGACTTTACGCTGGCATCGGTGCTGACCGCATAGCTAAACTTGAAGCCGCTCGCAGACGATATCCTAATCGCGATATTATTCTTTTTGATTTTGGTACTGCTACTACTATGACTGTTTGTAATTCTCAAGGAGAATTTCTTGGTGGATTTATTGCGCTAGGTCTTGAAGTTAGCCTTAAAGCTCTTGGGAATTGTTCTGAGCTGCCTAGTCTGGACCTTACGTCTATGCGCTCTCAATCACGAGTGCAAAATCTAAGCTTGGGCAATACTACTAATGAAGCCATTCTTAGTGGTGCACTGTTAGCCCATAATGCTTTAATAGACAGCTGGTTAGAATCAGCTCGCAAAACCACTAATAATGCTGTGACTATCGCTACTGGGGGACAGCGAGAATTATTTGCTACAAAGTTTGATCACAGTATTTCAGCTGCTGAGTTGTTTAACTAACTAGCATGCGCTCTATCCCTGCGTAATCTTTATAGATACAGGCCTCAGGAAAAATCTCTAACATTTTACCAGTCTGTCCTTGCCCGAACTCGAATGCCATAAAGCCACCGGGTTTAAGTAAAGCTGCTGGCGCTGTACCTTTAACTAAGGCGCTAGAACGTAATCCTAGAGCTTGATCTTTAATCTGTTGATAAGGAAAACCGACAAGAGCATGTTTAGGTTCATGCTTAAGTTCAGGATCTAAACTTTCATAATCTTCCGGACTAACATAAGGAGGGTTACTGACTATAACATCGAAATATGGTGCTGGTCCCTCCATAATCGGTGTTGCGATAGGTGATTTAAGCGCAGCCTCATTAATAAAAGGATCTAAATAGTCACCCAAGACGAAAGTGATATCAGCTTCGTAGCGGCGGGCGTTAATAGCAGCGACGTTGAGTGCGCCGGTAGAAATGTCACTGGCATAGACGCGCGCTATAGGCAAAGCTAGTTTAAGTGCGATAGCTATGCAGCCTGAGCCGGTGCAGAGATCTAGAATTACCGGGTGATGTATTTTACGTTCTTTGATTTCGGCTAAGACCCTTTCTACCAGTAGCTCTGTCTCAGGACGTGGAATCAATACGTCGCGATTTACGAAAAGCTTAAGATCCATAAAGGGTGCTTCTTCAAGAATATAAGCTAGTGGCACTCGCTTCTTGTTGCGTAAGTCGCGTACTTCGAGAATTTTTTGTACTTGGTTGCGAGTTAATTGCATTTCAGGGTTAGCAATCAATTCAGCTGGGTTAATTTTAAGAACATGCTCAATAATTATTCTTGCTTCAATTTCAGCTTCAGCACCATCTAGACCGCTGACTAGTTCGCGGTAGATTTGTTTTAAAGTAATTGGCTTAGTGAGTTTATCGTTCACGTTGTGTCAATTATACCCATAAATTCATACGCCAAACTTACCTTGCTTGTTGAACTGATCCAAGCTCATCGACCGGTACTGCAAGGCTTCAGCAACATGTTCTAGGCTTATAGTTTCTGCTTGCGCAAGGTTAGCGATTGTACGACTAAGATTAAGAATCTTAGTATATGAACGTGCCGATAAAGCAAGTTTATAACTAGCTTCGCTGATAAAATCTTTAGTCTCTTTGTCTAGCTCTTGTTTAGTCGTTTTAAGAGTACTAGCGAATTCTTGTGCTTTGGTTACACGCGAGCGCATCGTGATATCAACACTGGGATCAGTAGCAGCACCTATACTTTCTATTTCTTCACGACTCAAGCGGCTTAGTTCTAGATGTATATCGATGCGATCTAACAGGGGTCCAGATAGTTTAGAAATATAGCGAGCCACTTGTAGAGGGCTATCACTACAATCGCGCTCGGTATCACCGAGATAGCCGCATGGGCAAGGATTACATGCAGCCACCAGCGTAAAATCTGCTGGGTATGAACAGGCTACAACTCCGCGCGCTAGATTTACTTCTTTCTCTTCTAGTATTTGCCTCAATACTTCAATAACATGCTTATCGAATTCGGTAAGTTCATCAAGGAATAAGACCCCATGATGTGCGAGGCTCACTTCGCCCGGGCGTATCGGTACACCGCCACCGATTAGAGAAGTTACTGTACTGGTGTGGTGTGGTGAGCGGAGTGGACGCTCGCGTACTAAGCCCGAGCGTAATAAACCACTAATACTATGGATTTTACTAAGCTCTAAGGCTTCATTGAAACTTAAAGCTGGTAGTAGATTAATAAATCTTTTGGCGAGCATCGATTTACCGCAACCGGGCGGACCTATCATTAAGACATGGTGCCTGCCAGCCGCTGCGATCTCAAGTCCGCGCTTAGCTTCTGCCTGTCCTATGACTTCCGAGAAACTACGCTCAACCACGTTTGGTATAAAGCTTTGCTCAGAGCGTTTAGCCCTAAAAGCGTTCAAAGCTGTTAGATTATTTTCCATCATTTGGTGGTCTTTTTCATTGTTAGAAATAGCAATTTTTTGGGCATAATGTCCTAGTTCACTTAAATATGAGAGCAATTTTTTCAATTCTTCTAAATTACTTACAGCAAAAACTTCTATTGCCTCGTCCTTGTTTTCAGAAAGTATCAGTGCAGCCTCGGCTTCGTTGCCGCGCGCAACGATAAGATAGCGCATAGCGCGTTGCTTAGCTTCAATCGCCATTGGCAAGACACCGACCACTGGTCTTAGTTCTCCCGTTAATGCTAATTCCCCTAATAAGCAGCTTTGCTCTAGAATTTCTGGCGCTGAGTTTATGTAGCCGAAGGCAGCCATTAAAGCTGCTGCGATCGCCAGGTCTAAATGCACGCCCTCTTTCTTAATATGGGCGGGGCTGAGATTTACTAAGATACGCTTAGGCGCAACCTCGAAGCCACAACTATTCATAGCCACGGTCACCCGCTCCCTGGCTTCAGTAATGGATTTGGCCGCGAGCCCGACTATTGCGAAAGCTGGTAAGCCCTTGGATACATCGATTTCTACACCGACGATACTAGCTTTGAGTCCAGTGACTACAGCACTGTTAGTTTTAATGTACATTTTTGTCCCCCGACTAAAATTTATTCTGTTTCTCTAATTGCTCTTTCTATAATAAGAGAGCTTTCTCTATTGTATTTCGACATCAAAACTAGAAAGAGCCCATAAGTAATCATCATTACTCCAAGTGAGGCTAGTGCTTGAAACGTTGTCATATCTATCATAAAGTCCTCCTTTTATGCATCAATTTTAACAGTCTTTCTCTTGCTTTCATTTTAGCATGGCTCAAATCGATTAAAGTCCAGAACAGGCTTAACGATAATAGAGCCTTGGTTGCTTCCATTATAAATCCCAAACTTAGATTTATGTCATGAAAAAATAATTGCATCACAAAAAGTCCAAATGGTGAGGCTGTAGCAAATCCTGCAGTTTTTAAAAACTCAGCCTCAAACTTCATATCATCATATTCACTTATATAATTCATTTTTGTCCCCCGACATGTTTACCTTTTCTCGTTTATAGCAAAACCATTTCCAAAACAAAAGGGGTCATTTTTCCTCTGCTAAGTCATACATATTAAGCTCGTCAGACCTATTAGTGCTATTATTAGCTCTTTGTGGCTAACGTAGTAATAGTAGGGGCTCAGTGGGGCGATGAGGGCAAAGCGAAGATAGTAGATCTACTATCAAAGAACGCCGATTATATAGTTCGTTATCAGGGCGGCAGTAACGCCGGTCACACCGTTAACGCTAATGGCGAGAAGTATAAATTTCACTTGATCCCATCTGGGATTCTCTATCCGGGTAAGGTCTGTATGATCGGATCAGGTACGGTTATCGACCCTAAAGTTATTCTCTCAGAGATGGATCACCTTACTGAGCGCGGAGTTGATATTAGTGGTCTGCAGATTAGTGCAGCAGCGCATGTGACCATGCCCTATCACATCATTATCGATAGAGCGCAAGAAGAAATGCGCGGCAGTAAGAAGATCGGAACTACTGTTCGTGGCATCGGTCCTACATACGCTGATAAATCTGCGCGCAATGGTATTCGCATGCAGGATCTTATTGACCCGACAGAATTGCTTGAGAAACTCAAATTCCTTATCCCTGAGAAGAACATTATGCTCGAAAGATTATTCGGGCTTGAACCATTAGAGCTGGATGCTGTCTATCAAGAGTATGTTGCTTATGGTCAGCGTTTAAGACCGCATGTTTTCGATACTGCTGCCATTATTTGGCAAGCGGATAAGAAGCGCAAAAATATATTATTCGAAGGTGCGCAAGGGACTTTGCTTGACCTTGATCATGGTACTTATCCATACGTGACTAGCTCAAACCCAGTTGCTGGCGGTGCTTGCATCGGTTCTGGCGTCGGACCTAATTTTATTGATAGAGTGATTGGCATCACCAAGGCTTTCACTACTCGTGTTGGTGAAGGACCTTTCCCGACTGAGATTTCTGGTAAGGACGCTAAGATACTTCGCGCTGAAGGAACAGCCTGGGAAGAGATCGGTACTACTACCGGTCGTGCTCGCCGTGTTGGTTGGTTAGATGCAGTTCTACTTAGGTATGCGATTCGCATTAACGGACTTGATTGTCTAGCACTCACTAAGCTTGATGTGCTTGATGATCTTGATGCTATTTATGTTTGTAACTCATATAAAGATCTTCGCAATGGTAAGACTTACTACGAACTGCCAGCAGAGTCTAATTTCCTTAAATATGCTCAACCTGAGTATGTTGGATTAATGGGCTGGAAGAACGAAGGTAAATCTAGTGCTGATGCGCGCTGCGTAGAAGATTTACCTAAAGGTGCTCTTAGCTATGTTAAATACTTAGAGAAGATTCTTGAAATTCCTATCACTATAGTTAGTGTTGGTCCTAGCCGTGAGCAAACTATAGTTCTAGAAGATCCTATCCATGGTCCTAAGCGGGTTTTGGAGTCGGAAGTTGTGACAATGTAGTTTTAGTAATGCGAAAGCTTAGATTGTGCACTCGTGGTGTAGAGCGTAAAAACGTGACGTAAGTCACGTTTTTACTATATCTGGTATCCGCACAATGAGTTCATGACTATAATCCACCAGCATCTGCGTTATCCACGCCCCGAAGATTAGGAAACTGATAATTAGAATAAATAGCTTAGGCACGAAAGTTAAAGTTTGTTCGCTGATCTGTGTGACAGCCTGAAATAAACTTATGGCAATACCAGCTATTAAACCGGGGATAAGAATTGGCAATGACAAGAGAGCTGTAATAAACAGTGCCTTATTAGTCAGCTCTAGGAATAAAGTCATACTCATAATTAACTAACCGCCTGAAAACTATTAACCAAACCTTCGCAGAGTATATTCCAGCCATCGACCAAGACGAAAAGAATAATTTTAAATGGCAGCGACAGTGTAGTCGGTGGCAAGAACATTAAACCGACTGAGACTAAGGCACTTGATACCAAGAGATCTATGATCACAAAAGGCAAGAAGAGCATAAAACCTATTTGGAATGCAGCTTTCAGCTCACCAAGCATAAAAGCTAAGGTTAATAAATGTAAAGGCACCTCGTCCGGGCTTTTTAACTTCTGTGTTACTTTACCAAGTTTAAGAGCGGTTTGCAATTCTGGCTCTTTAACCTGTTTAAGCATAAAAGCGCGCAAAGGCTTAATAGATCTATCGAGAAAAACATCTTGGGTGATTTGGTTTTTAACGAAAGGTTGAATCGCAGTATCGTTAATCTGCGTGAAGGTCGGTTGCATGATCAGAAAAGTCAGCAACAATGATAGTGAGATTAAAACTTGAGTAGGTGGCAACTGCCCTATGCCCATTGCTTGTCTTAGTATTGAAAATACTATAACTATCCTAACGAAACTAGTAGTCATTAATAGTATTGATGGAGCAACACTAAGAATTGTTAGTAATATAAGTAGCTGTACACCAGTTTCTGTGCCAGTGGGTCCGCCGCCGAGCTCCAGTCTTAGACCAGCAGCATAGCTAGGCACTATAGTTAGCAGCCACAACGACAATAAAGTAAAAACGCGTTTACCCACTAATTCCATAGTATCAGTTAGTCTCTTGCTCAGCTAGTACAATATGAGCTGAGAATGTTGCGCAAACTAATCTATCGCAGAGGAGCCATTGGTGATGTTATACACACCCTACCGGCTATTAAGCTACTGCGAAAGCTTGAACCTGATAGTCGTATTGATTTAGTGGTGGGCACTGAGGATCTTCGCTCCATGCTTTTGGTGGCGGCGCCGTATATAGATCATATATATGTAGCAGGTAAGCAGCTTGGTAAATGCCAAGAGCTAGTTGAGAGTCTTAAGCTAAATCCAGTTGATGAGTTTATATATTTGCATAGTGGTTTTTGGAAAGCATACTACTATCAGCAGCGTTATATCCATGCTCGTGAGCTCAAGCTTTATCGCAAGGACACTAGGTTTGGTGCACGTGAGAATTTTGCTTTGACTATTTTCCCTAATCTCCATTCGGAGATTCTTGCTAAGCAATTCACTAATGAGATTTTTAAGTTGCTTGATTATAAATGTCTTGAGACTAAGTCTAGTCCTGGTAATTATGTATGTTTAGTGCCTGGTGTTGGACATATCAGACCTAGCCGTGCTTATCCTCTGGATTCGTGGTTGGAGGTGATTAGTCAATTATTACGTAAGACCGACCTTGAGATCAAAATACTAGGCGGACCAGATGAAGAAGCGATGTCGCATGAATTGTTTATTGCTTTAGCTGGCGAGACTAAAGCGATTAAAGCGGAAGCTGAGCGCAAGCATCTTCCTGTCCCGAAGCCAGAGCAGCGTTTAACTAATCTAGTGGGTAAAACTTCTTTAGCTGAATTGTTGCCGATACTTGCTGGTGCTCGTTTAGTGATGTCAGCAGATACTGGGATTTTGCATATAGCTGCTGCGCTTGGGATTAGAGTAGTCTCGATTTACACTGTTACCAGCGAGCTGCGTACGGGTCCGCATTCGCCCTTGGCGACGGTATTGCGTTCGAATTCTTGTGCTTGCAACCCTAGTTTTAAGAATAAGGGCAATGAGATGAAGCACTGTGCAGTTCAGAAAAATGGTTATGCTGGCTGTGTTTGGGATATAAGTAGCGCAGAACTGTTGCAAAAATGTTACGATAACCTATTACTAGAAGTCCAATAAAAGCATGAAAGCAGAACAACAATTCCCAGTAGATAAAACCGAAGAAATGATCAAAGGACTTCGTAGCAAGGGTTTTAGAGTTACCCCGCAGCGTGAGTTAATCATGCGTATTTTTCAGGAGAAAGGTGATAAACACCTTAGTGCTGAAGATGTTTTTGAAATACTAACTAATAAGGGTGAACAGATTAGTCTTGCTACTACTTATCGCACTTTGCGCATGCTCGTTGAGATGGGCATACTTAGAGAGCTTGATCTCGCCGAATCTCATAAACACTATGAGCTGCTAGATCCTAACGCGGCACCGCATCACCATATTATTTGCTTGAACTGTAATAAGACTATTGAGTTCGAGGATGAAGAGGTTAATCGCTTAGGTGAGATGATCGCTAAAAAATACAATATAGAAGTAGTTGATATGCAGTTTCAGATCTTCGCGAATTGCCTAGATGACCACAGTGTAGATAATCGTAAACATAGGCAGTAGCTAATTAACTATTTCGCCTACTACTTTAATGTAGTCATGCCTAGCTTTAGACATATTTTTAAAACTATCTACGAAATCTCTATTTAAAGCTTGTTTTGCTGTAATCACTTCCGCTACCTCTTGACGTGCTTTCTCTGTCATTAGATGTTCGCTGATCTTTTCAGCACCCTGAATAATGCGCTCTAGTGCTGCATACTTCCCTTGCTCAGAAGCTGTACGGGCCCCAGCTAGTAGCTTGCGCAGAGTTTTAAGAGCTTCTTGATGATTCTGTTGATTCTGCATTATTCTGATGGAGACTAATCTCCATGTAGCTTTCATGCCCTTAGAGTGTATGTGTATATATCGGTTTTTTGTAGTAGTACGAAGCTTATCTCGATCCACCAAAAGGTTGAGAGAGTGCTAAGAGAGCCAAAAGTTCCCATTTTAGATTAGATTTTTTTTACACAAAACTACATTAAATTTGCTGGATTCTTGTACAAAAATTCAAAGTTATGAGACTATATACTCTGGTTAGTAAGAACTAGCTTTTAGCTTAACCGTAAGGTCTTAGAAACGAGCAAAGAAGCTGGTTCATAAAATAGGAGAAACCAAAGAATGAGAAAGTTATTAATGGCAACAGCGTCGTTGGTACTTACAGCTGGTATAGCTTCAGCAACAGCTATTCAACCTGTTAATGTACAGAGCGCATACATTGATACAGAGAGAGATTGGCAAGTAAAAATAGACTACAACTACTTCCGTGATCACTCTACTGTAGCTGGTACAGAGTTTCGTAACAGCACAATGGAACTTCCAAGAATTGATATTCGTAAGAGCTTCGATACAAGCATCCCTACAAGAATAGGTTTAAACACAGCAATAGCTTTAGGTTCTGCTGGAACTGAAACTGCTGGCGTACAGACTGAAACAGGTGCACTTGGATTCGGTAACCTAGGTCTTACTTTAGAAGCGGCTTTAGTTAATGAGAAAGATTTCGCAGTAACAGCGTATATCAATCAACATTTCGCATTAGTTCACAACACTTCAATGGTTGGCAATGCATTCAGAGCAACATCAGGTGCTAATGCTTATGGCTTCCAAACAGGTCTTGAACTATCAGCTAATTTGCTTGGTGGTTTGAACTGGTATGGTGATTGGGCTTACAGATTTGATGTCCCATCAGCAGGTGAGGTTCAAAACTCATTCATCTATTGGAACGAGCTAGTTTGGGATACTGGTACTATTGTTAACCCAACATTGGGTGTACTTGGTACTTCAGTATTTAACGACAATATTGGTACTGATCTAAGATTGGTTCCAGGTTGGGTAAATAATTTTGGTGATGACAATGCTTATCAACTAAGATTTGGTTTCCCAATCGGTCTTACTGGCGATTCTACAGATTTCGGCGTACAAGTCGGTCTGTTTGCAGCTATGTAAGCTAAAACATACAGAGCTTGACTCTGATATAATAAAGGTTTGAACGACTGGTGATTTGTCCCCCACCAGTCGTTCTGCTTTTTAGCACAAAACGACCCTGACGGGTCGTTTTTGCGCTTGGAGTCGTGAGTGCACAATTCATAACTTCTAATTTAAATTCTTTCGCTTGTGATGATGAATATTTTGCACTCAAAGTTTGCAGCGCAGAATCGACACGTCAGTGTCGATTCTGCTATCTCATCGCCTCATCGCTAAGATTTGCAACTACTCACTCAAATCTCGCTACGACCAGCCTAAGGCAGCCAAAATATAACTAATATACCTCCAAAGATTTCAGAACGACTGGTGGGGACAAATCCTAAATCTCTAGGGACTTGCATCAGTACTAGGTACTAGCGATATAATTAGAAATATGACAAGCACAGCAGCGAATATAGAGGCACTAACCGGTGAGATCTTGGTTCACTCTGAAGCTTTCAATAAGCTTAGAGCCGAGATTCACAAAAAGATAATAGGACAAGATGAATTTATCAGTAAGCTCTTTATGGGGCTTATAGCCGGTGGGCACATACTTATCGAGGGTGTGCCGGGCTTGGCTAAGACTGAAACCGTCAAGTGCTTAGCACAGTGTGTTGGTGTTGATTTTCAGCGCATACAGTTCACCCCAGACCTGCTGCCAGCCGACCTTATAGGTACTCAGATCTATAAACCGAATACCAGTGATTTCGAGACTAAGAAAGGTCCACTATTTAGCAACTTGGTTCTAGCTGATGAGATTAACCGCGCGCCAGCGAAGGTGCAGTCTGCGCTGCTTGAGGCGATGGCTGAGAAGCATATTACTATTGCTGAGCAGACTTATAAACTTGAAGAGCCATTCGTGGTGCTAGCGACCATGAACCCCCTTGAGCAAGAGGGTACCTACCAACTACCTGAGGCGCAGTTGGATAGATTTATGCTTAAGCTGAAACTCGGTTATCCGACTATGGATGAAGAGAAAGTCATTATGAATATGATGGCGCGCAAGCAATCTGTTGAGTTAAGCCAAATCATTTCTAAGACTGAGATTTTCAAGGCGCGCGAGATAGTGGATAAGATTTATCTCGACGAGAAAGTGCAAGACTATATTATCGATATTATTTTCGCTACTAGAGCGAATAATATTAAGCATAATATTGAGCTCAAATCCAATTCCAGAGCACGTATTAAGGAGCTTGAAGGTTTGCTTGAGTATGGTGCTTCGCCGCGGGCATCGATAGCCTTGAACTTAGGAGCGAAGGTTCATGCCTTCTTGCAGGGTAGAGCATATGTGACACCACAAGACGTTAAGAGTGTTGGCTATGATATTTTGCGCCATCGTATTGGTGTGAGTTTCGAGGCTGAAGCCGAAGACAAGAGTTCCGACGATATCATCAAGATTATTTTTGATTCGATAGAGGTGCCATAGTTGCTGATTAGTAAAGAGCTACTTGCTCAAATCAAAAAGCTACAGATCAAGACCGATCGCCTTGCTAGCGAGATACTTACTGGCGAGTATAAATCTGCCTTTCGTGGTCGGGGACTGAATTTCGACAAGATTCGTGAATACCAAATCGGTGATGATCTCAGGATGCTTGATTGGAAGGTAACAGCGAGAATGCGCCAGCCTTTCGTGCGCGAGTACAAGGAAGAGCGGCAGCTTACTTTAATGTTACTTATAGACATTAGTGCCTCTAATAGTTTTGGCACCCAAACTAAAAACAAACATGAACTGGCTACCGAGCTCGCTGCGGTGCTAGCGGCACTCGCCATTAAGAACAATGATAAAGTCGGCGCGATTTTTATTACCGACAGAATAGAGTTCTATGTGCCGCCTAAGCAAGGCAAATCACATATCTTTAAGCTAATTAAAGACCTACTTACTTTTAAGCCAGTTTCTGATCGTACTAATCTTAGAGCAGTCTTAGGCGAGACTATAAGATTGATACCTAAGCGTTCAGTGGTGTTTCTTATATCTGACTTTTTGCCAGAACGCCCTAATCAAGGGGGTTTTGACTCGAACTTTAATTGCGAGCGCGAGCTTAAAATGATACGTCAGTCTAATGATCTTATCGCAGTCTCTATTCGTGATCCGCGTGAGTTCAAATTGCCTAATATTGGTTACGTCGAAGTGGTGAACCCAGAGACCGGCTCAAAAGAACTATTGAACCTTAATAAGAAATCCGTGCGCTTGCAGTTCGAGAAAGTGCAAACAGAATTCTTGGATGGTTTGCGCAATACTTTAAGGGCAATGAGCATAGATTTACTAGAACTAACTACTGATAAATCCTATGTTACGCAGTTGATGAAGTTGTTTTTGATGAGGGAGCGTAGACGTTAGCAAAAACGTGACCGACGTCACGTTTTTGCGCTGTCACAGCGAATAAATGATACAAACTCCAACTAACAACCCAATGTCTAATCTGCTCAGCGGCGGCAACCCCGAATGCGAGAATCCGAGCCCTCCTGACGACCTACGCGACATCGACGGCTACTTCCCTATTGAAGTCCCTGATTGGCTTTGGTGGTTATTAGGCATTATTATCCTTGCAGCTCTTGGCTATTGGATATATATTCGCTTTATCAAGAAACCACCACCAATAGAACTTACTAAATACCAAAAAGTAGTAAGAGATCTAGCGGCTCTTGATACTAACCAGAATAGTAAAGATTACTATCTAGCGCTAAGTGAAATCAGCCGTGATTATTTCGAAGCAGAACTTAAGGTTCATGCTCTTGATCGTACTGTCGATGAGTTGATGCCAGCACTGAGGGCTCATGAGCTGGTGCATACATCACAGTCACTGCTTATTAAGGATATTCTAGAGCGCGCAGATCTAGCTAAATTCGCTAAGGCTGAAGTTAGCTTGGAAGAGAAGAAGCGCGATCAAGCTGCGATTATCTCTGTTATTACAGAAATCAACACCGCTAAAGAAATTAAAGAAGCTGCAGAGAGGGCTAAGCTTGAAGCTCTTAGTGTAGAAGCTAAGGAGGACGAGGAATGACCTTCGCTCACAGTTGGGTTTTACTAACTTTATTATTAGTACCTTTATTATTATGGCTAGTCTTGGTCAGGGGTAGACAGGGCTCACTCAAACTGCCACTATCCTCTCAGGATCAGGGTTTCGCCACGCTCACCGATAAGATAGGTTTCTATTTACCCTTAGCCTTGAGGATAATATGTGTCTGTATATTAGTTATCTCATTAGCGCGCCCGCAATTAGGATCATCATTCAGCTCGAGTAAAAATAAAGGCATAGACATCATGATGGTGGTGGACACATCAGAGAGCATGATGGCGCTCGATATGAAACTCGCTGGCAGGCAAGTAGATAGATTAGTAGTAGTGAAGAAGATACTGCAAGATTTCGTTAGCCGTCGCAGCAATGATAGATTAGGCTTGGTGGTTTTCGGGGAGAACGCGTTTACCCAGTGTCCGCTTACTACCGATCACGGTGCTGTAATCGATATGATCAATCGCATGGAGATCGGTATGGTCGGTAAAATGACCGCTATCGGATCGGCTATGGCATTAGGTGTTAAGCGTCTTAAGGATATTAAAGCTAAATCTAGAGTGATGATATTACTTACTGATGGTCAGAATAACGCCGGTGAGATCTCGCCAGGGACCGCGATTGACATCGCTAAAGAGTATGGAGTCAAGATCTATACTGTCGGTGTCGGGCGCGAGGGTAAAGTGCCGTTCGTCATAGATACACCTATGGGCAAGCAAACTATTATGGCAGAACTGATGATGGATGAGGATACTTTAGTGAAGATCTCAGAAGAAACTGGCGGACAGTATTTCAGAGCGGAGAGCACAGAAGATCTAGCTCGTATTTATCAGCATATCGATAAACTTGAAAAGACAGAGATAGAAGTTAAAGAGCATACTGATTACAAAGATATTTTTGAAGGTTTTTTATGGGCAGCTTTAGTCGCGTTGCTATTAGAACTGGGATTGGGCAATACTGTTTTGTTTAGACTTACATGAATATTAAACACCCCGAGTTCTTGTTTCTCTTAGCGCTAATTCCAGCAGGGATAATGTTTTTCTATTGGGTCTATTCTAAGCGTAATATAGTCTTGCATAGGCTCGGTGACTGGAAGCGAGTCAGGGAGCAGTTCCCCACCAGTTCCAAGAACCGTATCCTTACTAGGTATTTCCTGTTATTACTGGCTTTAACTATGTTAGTGACCGCTCTAATATCTCCGCGCTGGGGCTATGACTGGCAGGAAGTAGAAACCAAGGGTGCCAATGTCTATATCGCTATCGATGTATCCAAGAGCATGCTCGCTGATGATATTAGTCCTAACCGAATTACTAGAGCTAAATTCGAAATGGCTAAACTCCTTGATATTATGGCTGGCGATAGAGTCGGACTAATAGTATTCGCTGGTGAAGCGTTCTTACAGGCGCCGCTTACTCACGATTATGAGATGGTGCAAGAATGGCTGTCGCGCATAGATGTTAATTCTGTGCCGGTGCCCGGGACTTCCGTGAGGGCAGCGATAGATACATCGATCAAAGGTTTCGAGCATATAGAGTCAGAGGCTAAGATACTTATAGTTATTAGTGATGGCGAAGAATACGACAAAGCCACTATGGATGCAGTCTCTAGGGCTAGATCTGCTGGCATCAAGATCTATACTATCGGTATTGGCACTGAGGCTGGTTCACCTGTGCATGATGATCAGACTGGTGAACTAATCAGAGATAAGCAAGGTAATGTAGTAGTCTCTAAGCTTGATGATGCTTTCTTAAGAGAGATTGCTAAAGCTGCTGGTGGTGTTTACTTGCGCTCTACCACTGGTGATTTCCAAACTAAATCTCTCTACTTCGATCATATTCGTAAAGAGATTCCTTCAGAGCTTCTTAAATCTGGCAAAAGCAAACGTTGGTTCGAGAGCTATCAAATCTTCGTAGCGATTGGACTTGCTGCTTTAATTCTAGAATTGTTATTAACTGTAGATTTAGCGCTTATTACCAGGCTAGAGCGTTTATGGTTAGTATTTAGGCGCTCCAAATTCAAGAAGTTCTATTTAGTGTTTTTGTGTTTGGGTTTAATGCAACCAGTTCAAGCAAATATCTTCGATCCTAATCTCTGGTTCGGTGATCATAATCTCTCTAAAGGAGACTACGCTCGCGCTCGCGATCACTATATTAAAGCGCAGATCTCTGATCCTAAGAATCCTAGACTCAGTTATAACCTTGGTATTACCAGCTATAGAGGCGCGTTTTCTGAGCAAGAGGGCGTGAGCACACTAACTAATCCAGAACTGATGCAAGAATCTGCTCAATTATTCTCCGCTGCTACTAGTGCTAAGTCTCCTAAGCTGAGAGTGAAGGCTTACTATAATCTCGGTAATGCGCTAGCATATTCGGGCAAGCTTAAGGAAGCAGCCTCAGCTTACGAGAAGGCTCTAGCGATAGATCCTAACGATGAGGATGCTATATACAACCTTGAGCGTGTTAAGGCTAAAGAAAAAGAACTTCAAGAGAAATGCCCTCCCGACAAAAACAACGGCGGCGGACAAAACCAACAACAAAAACAAAATCAAGACAAACAAAAAGAAGAACAGAAAAAACAAGAGCAAAGCCAACAACGCCAAGATATGGATAGGTTAATGCAGGGGGTGAATGACTCGCCGCCGCCTAAAATGCAAGCAGCTAAACCTAAACCGCCACCAGACCCTGAGCATTGGTGGTAGGAGCCTTCCCTTCTGGCAGATCTCTGCGTTGTTTGCTCACTCGGCATGCTCATGTATGTTTTATATACACTCCGCTGCCTCGTTCGCAAACGCCTTGAGCTCTGCCAGCATTGAAGGCTCCTAGTTAGTAAAATCGAGCCGTCGGGCTCGATTTTGCGCTTTCAACCTTGAGTGCAAAACTTAGACTTTTTCAGTATCAATAATCTTAGGCTGCTGCGGGTGCTGTTAACTCTGCCGCCGCAGCTGTACGACGTTCCTCTGCAGCAGCTTCTAGCCGTCGTTGTTGAGTAGCTGCAACTTCTTCAGTTTGCGCCTTGCATATCGCATCACATAAAGCACCTAAAGGAAGACCAACTTTTTTTAATTCAGTTTCACTAGCTTTACCTAAAGCGACATCAGCTTCAATACTAACTCGGTGAAAGAAATCTGCAAATTCAAGTTCTGGACTCTGCGGCGCTGTTGCTGCTTCTATTAGAGGACCTATAAGATCCCCGTCTGTTCCAAAGACTTTATTATCCGAAGTAATATATCCCATTTCTTTGCATACTGCTATTACAGCTTCGCGAGCCTTGTCTTTTGGTGAAAGTCCTCCTGATGCTGCACTTGGTGTGGTTGCTGAAAGTAATAGGTGCGTTTTCATAATTGTCAGATAATACCATAATTCTAAGCCCATTTCAATCAATTCCTCTGCTTCTGCTAAAAAGCTTATTTACAGCTAAAACACCCTATAACAAAGGCTTTTTATGATTGTTTATAAACCCCTTGACCTAATACGTATAGATATGTTATCTTAGATTCCAATGGGAACAAGAACAATAGAATCATCAGAACTAAATTCACGAGGCTTTTTTTTACCGCAATTGGGACTTAAGCTTCCTGGTGTTACAGCAGCAGAGCGAAAAAGAAGGTTAGAGGCTGCAGCTGAATTAGCCTTCATGATCGCTATGAATGATTATCTACCATCATCAACTGCTGCTTCCCCAGCTCGCCCACCATACCTTGTTAGACTTAGTGCAGCACCTGCTTCAGAATCAGCTCCAGCAGTTGCTAGTAAACCAGGACCTTTTAAGAAGCCAGTAAGAAGAATCTTTCAAGTGGTGAAACCACCATTATTTGAAGCAAAGTTACCGATCAGTCGACCAATATTCGGGTCATCAAGAGCAGCAGCCTAATTCCTATTTCAAATTCACCTGTTTGAGATAACTAAAATAATTAGTAGCTAATTCATGCATACTATCTCCACCGAATTTAGCTAAAAAAGCTTCAGCAATACTTAGTGCCATCATCGCTTCAAGCACTACGCCAGCAGCAGGCACTACGCAAACATCAGAGCGTTCAAAGTGAGATGGTGACGGGCTTTGAGTCATCAGGTCTATAGACTCAAGAGCAGAGACTAGAGTCGGAATAGGTTTAACAGCAACAGTACAAGCGATAGGCATACCATTAGTCATGCCGCCTTCTATGCCACCGAGGTTATTAGTTTTGCGCATATACCTGAAGTAGCGCGCTACGCTTTCGGAACTAGAATCTAGAATACCTAGTGATACAGTAGTGAAGAAATCAGCTTTATCTATCCCATCAGGGATAACTGTGTAGTCTGGATTAATATAGATTTGATCGTGCACGTTAGAGCCGAGGTTTTGAGAAACAGCGCGTCCCATACCGAATTCTACAGATTTAACAGTGTGAGTACTCATCAGAGCAGCAGCTATTTTAGCGTCGATACGGCCGTCCCATTGAGTGTGGGTTCCCAGTCCTACAGGGACTCCTAGAGCGAAAACTTCGATAAGCCCACCGACAGTATCACCGGCTTTACGTACTTCATCTATATGTTTTTTGAGTTTTTTCTCGCGCGGGCTTTCTTTATCGCCTTCTTTCTCGGCATCATAGATTCTGAAATCACTAGACTCTACTTGTGCCATAAACTTAGACAATTCTAAGCCAGCCAAATCTACATGAGAACCAGCCTCCACCTCACCTATACGCAAAACATGCGAGAAGATTTGGATGCCGAACAGTGATAGTAGTTTCTTAGCAACGGCACCAGCAGCGACGCGTGAGGTGGTTTCCCGTGCTGAAGAGCGTTCTAGAATATCGCGCACATCTGGGGCGTTGTATTTAATTGCGCCAGCCAGATCAGCGTGCCCAGGGCGAACACGTGAGATAAATTTCTCTTGTAATTGGTTTTGTACTTCTTCGTCGTTAAGATCCACGGGAGCTGCGCTCATCGCGTGCTGCCATTTATCGTGGTCACGATTCAGTATCTTCATACCGATAGGTGCACCACCGAAAGTTCTACCGTGACGAATACCACCTGTGAAGAACACTTGGTCACGTTCGATCTTCATGCGTCCACCACGACCGTAACCGGCTTGGCGGCGGCGCAGCTCAGCGTCTATATCAGCAGCGAGCAAAGGCATATTAGCCGGTATCCCCTCAAGGATGATACTCAGCTCTGGTCCGTGTGATTCGCCAGCTGTAAGGTATCTTAATGCCATCTTAGTTCTTAACCCATCTTAGCAAATGAGTCCAACCTGATAATAAATGTGAACGTTTATCAAGTGAATCTTCTAAGTGTAATTTCTCAAGGGTGCTTAATTTACCGCGTTTGAGCTTATGTCTAATATAATCGACGCGGCTCATATCGTTAGCGATTTGTCTTTGGATGAAGCGGAAGCTGAATTGACGACGACGACGTTTATTACCATGCTCATCTCTCTCATCACGCTCTTCTCTATCTTCTTTCTCTTCGCGTTCATGTCGCTCTTCATCACGCTCTTCCCTAGCTTCGTACTTATTAACAGTGCTTACTGGGCTAGTTTCAGGCTCATCATGACTGCCACCTTCAGCTTGCTGCATGGCAAGCGATATTACTTCTTCATTACTAGTTTCACTGATTTGCTCAGTTAAATATTCGTTGTAATACTCTTCAGCGATTTCTGGCACTGATACTTTAGGCGCTTTAATTTCAGGAGCTATAGCTTCGGTAGTTTCAGCCACAACTACAGGAGCTATTTCAGCTTCAACAGCAACCACTGCTTCTGCTACTGGTGCTGGGCTAGCAACTGCTTGCGCTTCTTCTTGAGCTTGAGCCTTCTGCGACTCTTCGAATAACTTTTTGATTTCTATATTCTTCTTACCAGCGTCTCTAAGCCTGATAATCTCTTTAAGGATTTCAGCTGACTCATGACTGACGTAAGTGAGTTTTTTCTCTTGGATAGTATTGATACTGAAGTCCTTGATGAACTTCTTCAATAGAGCATCGGACACTTTAAGCTTAGAAGCCAGCTCCTTGACGCTAACTTGGTTTGATTCTGACAAAATATTCTCCTTAGTAATAGCTAAGTTTAGGTACTATAGCTATCTTTAGACTAGCAATTATATGCCTAGTTGTTTTTTGACTTTACGTAATTTACTACGTCCAGCTGACAACTGCTTACTAGTTATGCCCGTTTTGAGCGATGGGAAGGTCTTAAGCGCTTTGGTGCTTACTTTGATACGTTTCTTAACACCATCAATGACAGCAGTAATGGTCTGTAAGTTTACTTGAAACTTACGTTTAGCTGTAGGGTTAAAGTGTGAACGTAAAAAAGAGTAGGTCCAACCCTTGCCCGCTTTCTTACCTGTAATTGCACATTTCTTTGACATAATTTTCCTTTAGTTAGAGCTAAGTAATCCTAGTTCTCTTGCTTTTTTAACTTCTGTTTGTAGCTTGCGCTGTCTTTTGGCATCAAGGCCATTATATTTACGGCCGAGGATCTTTCCGCTCTCAGAGAGGAAAGTTTTGAGTAAACCGAGGTTTTTGTAGTGGATCTCTTCGATCTCTACAGTGCTACGTTTTACGGGTCTCTTCTTGTTAACAAATGCCATACAGGTATGCAATTCTAGCACGCAGCTCGCTCTAGGCCTTGATTTACAAGGCTGATATATAAAAATTTAGTGAAACTAATAGATGTAATAGCTGAGATTGTACACTCGCTGTGACAGCGCAGAAACGAGCCGTCGGGCTCGTTTCTGCTCAGTAAAAGTCCTGATGTTACAATCACCCAAATGTCCAACCTTTACCTAATAGCCACCCCCATAGGTAACCTTGAAGATCTAAGCTTCAGGGCGTTAAGGATTTTACAACAAGTAAATACTGTTTTTTGTGAAGATACTAGGGTTTCAATGAAACTACTAAGCCATTATGAGATCAGCGGCAAAAAACTTATTAGCTGCAACGACGAAAAGGAAGCAAGCCGGGTGGATCAGTTGCTAAGGCTTTTGGATTCTGGTGAGGATATAGCTTTTATTAGTGACGCGGGCACTCCTACTATTAGTGATCCTGGTTATAGATTAATAGCTGGAGTCTCTGAGCAGCACACTATAGTGCCAGTGCCTGGCGCTTCTGCCCTCACTGCTGCTTTAAGTGCTTGTCCGATTAATACTGAGAGGTTTATTTTCGAAGGGTTTCTTCCGCACGGTCCCAAGCAACGCCGCCGCGTACTTCGCGGTATTGCTGAAGAACGCGAAGCAGGGTTTTCGCGTCCTGTGGTTTTTTTCGAGAGTCCGCATCGATTGATTAAAACCCTAATTGATATTGAAAGTATTTTCGGCGCAGAGATCGAGGTCTTCATCGCGCGCGAACTTACTAAGAAGTTCGAGCAGTTTTATCACGGAGCTGTGAGTGCTGTGCGCGAAGAGCTCACTGAGCAGTTTCCTAAGGATATTCAGGGGGAGTTGGTTTTGGTTTTGGCTTAACATAGAAATTTAAGGGTAAGCTATAACCGCTTAAGGAATCTATAATTTTCAATGGTACAAAAGCACCAGTGGCACTGTTGATTTTCGTTTTATTTCGTTGCCACCAAGCGATGGGTGGTATTACTATATTTATTTTGAAAATATCTGTGTCTGCATCAAGTTGCAAATTAAACGCTGGTCTAATTACTTTACCCCCGTATCTAAATGATGTTGAAATAAAACTATCCAGAATTTCATTATTAGGTTTTTGTAGAATTAGTTGGTATTTTTTGCTTTTATTTGGGGCGGCATAAAGGGTAATACCATTACTAAGGGCTCCACTAATAGTAAATGAAGCTTTGGGGTTATTTTCAATATATTCTGGTCTTAATTCAAAACTGATATCAGTAGAAGCCGTCCTATTAATTGTAATAATTTTGGCTTGGTTGAAGCCGTCTACGAAATTACTCTCTCTAAGTGGAGCTTGATCATCACCCATATAAAATGCTTCCACAAAATATGGTGATTTCCCTTCAACCGTCATTCCAAGAGTGATCCCTTGTTTTTGTGCTCTAATTACATAATCTCCGATTGGTATATTGTTGATTATAAAGTTACCTCTAGTCCATCCTTGTCCGGTAGGATCAATAATGGTTGATATTACTTCTTCATAAGGCTGGGATACTTTATAGAGACTTAGATTAACACCTCTAGTTTCTCCTCCCTTAATTGTCACCGTTCCTGTTAGTGTACCCGTGTCACTACTACTAGTGGTTTTTGAGTAGCATATATTGGCAGCTATAATGTCATCAGTTTTTAATTTCAATTCACTTTCGGGATTTAATACTGGATACATTATTGGTAGTTTATCTATGTTTTCTTCTTCAATTTCATTTTCATACCAGAATCCCCCTTGGCTATGAGCTATACCTATCGCATGACCAGCTTCATGCAGTATTGTGAGCTTAATAGTGTTAATCGGATCCTCATCAGTTTTATCATTTAGGATTGTAAACATAAGTAAATCATTGAGAACCATCACTGATTGTTTGATATATTGTGGATAATTATCGTCATCAAAACGTAAGGCTATTGCAAAACCTAGAACATTTAATACAGACCGCACTCCAAACAAATCCTCGATTATAGCTCCGTAATCATCTATGATTATTGGACTATAGTTTTGTTCTTCTACTCGTTCTAAATATTCATCAAAATTGTTTACATCAATATTTAGCTCGGTATTACCCTCATATACGAAGTCAATAGAGGCAGCATTCTCCCAGAGAGAAAAAACTTCTTCAAGCACAGATCGAAATTCTTCATTTTCAATCGTAACAGCAACGTTACCTTGATCAACTTTATATTGTATAGTTGCAACCCCATTGCTACTACGTTGATAGCAAGGAAATGAAATAGAATCGTTTTCGTTGGCACAAAGAAAAGAGTAGTCACTAGATGCATTAACACATTCTGATAATAAATTAGCTGCTAAGCTCGCTGAGGGCATTAATAAGCAGAAGGTGAGTATACATTTATATATGCTACACATTTAAAGGTGGTGAACATATTAACATATTCTGGTAGTCAGTTCTTCAACCTCTTAGCTCCTTGAGCTAATTTCTTTTTCTCAGATTTTAGTTTACGCTGCAAGACTTGAGCATCTTCAGCTGCTGGTAACTCTTCTGGTTTAATACCACTTTTACCAAGTACGGCTCGGATATTACGATTGTTCTTGACATGTTCAGAGGTGATTTTAGTTTCATCACTAAGCTGCTCATCTTTGCGAATATTGAAATTAGTAATTTCAGTAGCAAGATCCTTAGCTTTAATAGTTACGGTCGGTAAGAAATCTGAAAGTGCTCTTTTGGCTGGTACTTTAAGTTTGGATTTCATTTGCTTAGTGTTCTTGCCGCCGAATAATGCTGCATCACCCTTGCTGCGAATGCGCCCGAAACCTTGTCCGTCAACGCCGCGCTCAAAAGCGAGAGCGGAGAACTCTTTTTCTGAGAGGGTTAGCTTCTCTCTAGCTTGCAGCCGCTCCCACTCGCTGATGCGTTTCTCGAGTACTTCTTGCTTGCGGGTTTGTACAGCGAAATAAGTCATCGCAAAAGCGATTTCTTCTTTACGCGGGTCGCCGTTTTGAGCGATTAGATAGCAAGCGTATCGGCTGAGTTTAATATCAGATACTTCACGTTCTGCACCCTTAGAAAGTTGAATGGTCTTTGTGATATCCAAGAAGTGATCTGAGATTTTTTGTTTTGAGCTTTCACTAGCTATTTTGGCTTTTGCTATAACTTTCTCGAAATTCTCCCATCTGTCATAGCCTAGTAAGATTTGTAGTTCACGAGCGTACCAGAACTCAATATCGTCATCGTGATGTACAAATTCCTCAAACGTTTTATGTAAGCGAGCAATTAAATTAGTGTCCATATTATCCCCTTTTGTTTTTACCAACACTTTAACCCTTACATATATACTAGCATTGTGATTTTATATTTTGCAAGTCTAAAATCAAGATTTAATCTAAGTCTCAAAGTCCTTGCCTAGAGCCGATAATATCATTTCCGTGACGTCACGGAAATGATCAAAGTCCTTGCCTAGAGCCAATAATTAGCTTTTAGTAAAAATGCCAAAACTCTGTAACCCTTATGCCAGCTAGCATCCAAGCAAATGTCTTAAAGCTGGCTCTAGCTCAGTATATTGAAATTTATAGTTGCTTGAAACTAAGGCTTTGGGCTCTACGCGAGCACTAGATAGTAGTAAACCATCTGCCATCTCACCAAGAATAAGGCGCGCAACGAAAGCCGGTAGCGGAGCTATGGTCGGTCTCCACAATACTCGTCCTAGCACTCGCGTGAACTCTGAATTAGTTAGAGAGTTAGGAGCAACTATATTAACCGCTCCGCACAGGTTATCAGTGATCACACAGTGATAGAGAGCGCCAAGTACATCATCTATGGCTATCCAGCTCATATACTGGCGTCCATTGCCGATAATGCCGCCAGCACCAATTTGAAATGGTAGTAGTAGTTTAGATAGTGCTCCGCCACGTGGATCAAGAATCACACCGAATCGTGCATGCACCACTCTGATACCCGCATCGCTAGCGGCTTTAGTTGCAGCTTCCCAAGCCTGGCAAGTTTCAGCGAGAAATTTACAAGCAGTATTACCGCCTCCAGCACTAGAGTTTTCGTTAAGTAGCTCACCAGCTCTATCACCGTAGAAACCAATAGCAGAAGCTGATACAAGAGCTTTAGGTTTAACTTTAAGACTAGCTAGAGCCTTTGCTAGTAGAGTAGTGCCATTCACACGGCTAGCTGAGATTATAGATTTTTGTTTGGTGGTCCAGCGTTTAGCCGCGATATTCTCGCCAGCTAAATGTATAACAGCATCTAGTCCAGCAGAGTCTAGCGCAGTAGTATCTATCTCGCCAGCATCGGGGTTCCAATATATTTCTTGAGCACTAAGATTTTTTTTGCGCACTAGTTTATAGACGCTGTGCCCAGCGGTGCTGAGATAAGCAGAGAGTTGTTTGCCGACAAGTCCAGTTGCGCCTGTTACTAATATTTTCATGGGATTTCCTTTGTATTTAGATTGAGTTAGAAGATCATTAGCTGTAATAGAGTGCCGGTATTTAAATAAGCGTTTGAGCTTGGCTTCAGTAAAGGCTTTGGCGACAATATCGCTGATTGGTGAGAAAGGTAATTCGTAATCAATAGTATCTTCAAGACTACCGTCACTATGAATTATATGTTGGTGGTTCCAATATTGAAACGGTCCTTTTATTTGTTGATCCTCGAATTTAGATCCCTCGATATAACCGTGATGTCTTATCGTCCATTGTAGTTTAGGAAAACTTAAGGGAGCTAGAGGATAAAGATCAAGTTCTACAGTTGCACCCTCAGCAATATCGCTAGGATTGCTAGGGTTCGCTATACGCTTGCGCACAACTACTGATTCCCAGTAAGGACATAGGCGCTCGAAAGCTCCTGGGGCTGCATGCCAGTTCCAGATTCTTTTAGGCTCCGTATTTAGTTTAGTTTTAAAACTCAGTCTATGTTTCATGTTGCTGCGACCGGTTTGTAATTAATCGCCTTAGTTATATTATTGCTGATAATGAAGTTCTTGAAACTTAAATATTCTTGTTTTAGTTTTTCTATTTCTTCATTTTGGGTTAAGCCTAGTATTTCGGTTAATGATTCTAATCCCTCTTCATCACTAAAGTCCTCTAGTATCGCTGTTAAAGCCAAAGCACTAATAGTGGTTAGTTTTAGTTTTTTGCAGCGGTGGGTCTCAGGATCACAATAAACTAGGATTTGTTCTGGGCTTGGCTGGATAGTTTTATCAGCGTTAGTAAGAATCTTGCTTATAGGATATTTAAAATTCAATAACCTAAAATTATTCGCTGAGTTAACAGGCTCTATCTCGACTGCTAGTTCCGCCCATTCATACTGAGCAAGCTCGCAGAGCCAGTCGGGATGCTTATTTGCGCGCAGGAACTTGGGGAAGTGCTCTGCAGCTCGATTAAAGACAGGCGAACTACTAGGATAAGTTTCCAGATATTGGATAACAATATTATCCCAGTCGCTGCCTATGACTTGCTTGGAAAGCGGATAAACACTCTCGAGTAAATCGCCAATAGAACTTATTACTAGACTTTTGTAAATACTAAGTTCGTTAATAGCCTGTTTGCTGAGCTTCGGCTCTTTGCCTTGCCAGTAGTTTTTGATTTCAAGCTGGATTTTAGCTAAGTCATCGTTAGTGCTAAGTGATAGATTCTGTACTCGTGGTTGAGAGCGCAATAACGAGCCGTCGGGCTCATTATTGCTAGCCATAATCTCCCGAATAATCTTCAACTCTTCTACTAGTTCACTAAAGTCAGGGAAATTACTATCCCTCTCCAGCAGTATGGCATTAACAGTAGAGCGCTCTAATAAATAGCGTAGCAAGTCATAGACCTCAGTCTTGATGCCTTCTCCGTGGGTGTCTAATATTGCAATGCTTTGACCGGTGAGAGAGGAGCGATAACCCTCTAAGTGTCCGGCGATATGCACTTGCACCACGCGCTCTAGATCCAGCTCAGAGATAAACTTACGCGCGTCATAATTATGATTCACGGAATTAACATAGACATTGTTAACATCGAGTAGCATGCCGCAATCAGCCTCTGCAAGAACTAGATTAATAAACTCAGCCTCACTCATCTCAGGCTCGATTAACTTCGTGTAGTAACTAGGATTTTCGATCAGGAAAGGTAACTGGAAATAATCTTGCAGCCATTTAATATTGTCAGTAATCACTCGCGCTGCTTGTCGCGTAAATGGTACAGGGATTAGATCCTGAGTGTAGATACCATCTATGTAAGTGCAGCTAATATGATCAGAAAACCAAGGCGGATTAATCTCAGTAAAGAGACTCTTAAGTTCGCGCATAAGCGCTAGATCACGCCAGCCATCACTACCGATACTAAGGTTCACTCCGTGCGGGATAAGCGGTACGCCAGACTTCAAGACTCGCTTAAATCTGTCTTCAAGTACTGCGCCGCGCAGAATAAAATTCTCAGGCACAATCTCTAGCCACTCGATCAGAGCTTGATTCTTAGAGCTAACACAAAAGCTAAGGGTCTCGTCCGTGAGATCACGTCGGAGACCCAAGCCTAATCCATATTTTGCTAATTGGTTTTTATTAAAACCCATTAAGCCTTACTTTTGCTCGGTAGTAGCAGGAGCTGCTGCCGCTGCAGCTTTAGCTTTTTTGCCTTTCCCTTTACCTTTGCCTTTGCCGTGCTTTTTGCCGTGAGCTTTACTGCAGCTACCACCACATTTGTGTTCGCCTACAGTTTTAGCAGCTGGTTTGGCAGCGCCACACTTGCCTTCACCACATTTACCTTCACCACATTTGTGCTCAGCACCACCACCATGAGCGATAAGGTCCATCGGAGAAGAAACTTCATTAATAGCAATGAACGCAGATGCTCCGACTTGGCTAGGAGCTGAGATTGCTTGAGCACCATTAGCTACCAGACCTAGTGCTAGAGCAGCACCAAATAATTTTTTTGAACTTGATTTCATTTGAGAGATTCCTTTTATAATTAACCCGTTTACAGAGCTAATTATAACAGTCCCTTAGTAGTGCGCAGACCATCAACACGGTCATCAAGCGTTTTAGCGTAATCAAAAGCTAGTGCGAAAGCTTTAAAGCTGCCTTCAATAATATGGTGCGAATTTTTACCAGTTAATTTATGAATATGTATGCAAATACCAGAGTTATTACTTAATGCACGCCAGAATTCTATGCAAAGTTCAGTTTCAAAAGTATTGATGCGCTCTTTTAAAACTTCAAGATCATAGACTAGATATGGTCTTGTGCCAAGATCCACGTCACAAGTAATCAGTGCTTCATCCATTGGTACTCGTCCAGAACCATAGCGACGTATGCCAGCACGATTACCGAGAGCTTCTTTAATAGCTTGCCCGAGTACAATACCAGTATCTTCAACACTATGGTGATCATCTATTTGGTGATCGCCGATAGTTTTAACAGAGAGATCTATAAAAGCATGCTTCTTGAGTTGCTCAAGCATGTGGTCAAAAAACGGCACGCCAGTATCAATACTGCCCTGGCCACTGCCATCAAGGTTTATTTCAACCTCGATTTGGGTTTCTTTGCTGTTGCGCACTATTTTGGCGCGGCGACCTGTTTGTTCGGTTTGAGATACCACGATACATATTCTACCCGATTTAGGCTTTCAACATATCCTCAATATAGCTAATCTCGGTATTCAGCTTCTTAACGAATTTATCAACTAGTTGTGACATTGCTTTACCCTCATCATTAGCAGGTAAATGTCCTTGTACTTTCTGGGCGTTATTGCGCGCTTTGATAAACATAGATTTAGCGTGCTCATAGTTCGGTTGTTCAGCCTCGTCTAGCTCAGTTCCAGCTGCTAAATAAAAAGTAAAAGCCACAGCTAGATCACAGTAGTCATCGATTAGAGCATTGTCTTTGCCATGTAAACTTCTTTCAGTATAGAAATAGCTCAGTACTTCATTCATGTTGGCTGTCGCATCAGCCCAAGAGTCGTTCTCTAGACTGCTGTAGCTTTTATCAAGTACTTCGAAATATTGACTAGCAGGTTTGTCTATAACAGTGGTCGCTATTGGTGCAGGGCTCTCTGTAGATTCTGTTTTGAGATATTTAGAACTTTTAATTCCGGATTCTATATCCATCGCTGCACGGATCAGAGTACTAGCGTTAGCATCAAGCACAGTCGTGCGCGGGAAATTTTTGGCAGCCTCGTTACCGTTACTCAGTAACTTCTCTGCTTTTTTAATTGCTTCAGCGTTTGGTGATTTGATAATTTTGCTAGCGGGACTAGTTTCGAATAAAAGACTTTTGTCGTTTTGGATGGCGGCGCTAACGCTGAGGCTGCAGAATATTATTAGTGTGAGGACTAATCTCATAAATTAAAAGCCCTGATCAGCAAAAGCTCTCAGGGGCTCACGGCATACTCCGTGAGGTGGTAACTATATTATATCTAAGCTACTATCTTTGCCTAGAGTAAGTCATACTTATGTCTAATGAGCTCCCTTGATACTTTACTAGAAACCCCCGCCGAACTAATGAACCCCGCTAAGCGCAAGCATCTCTTAGCGAATACTACTTGGCCTCAAGTAGAAGCCTATATCCAGAAAGATCAACGCATCATACTGCCTATCGGTAGCACTGAGCAGCATGGTCCTGATGGAATTATTGGTGTCGATCACATCACCGCTACTGGAATTGCATATGCGGTTTCTGATCTCACAGGCATACTCTGCGCGCCGCCACTGAATTACGGCATGGCTGTGCATCATCTAGGATTCCCTGGTACTATGGCACTGCGCCCGACGACCTATATAAATATAGTTATAGATTTACTCAGAAGCCTTAAGAAAGCAGGTTTCAAGACTATCTACGTGATTAATGGTCATGGTGGTAACAAGGGTCCTTTCTTGAACGCCATGCAAGAGTGCCTCGATGAATTCGCAGAACTTGAAGTGAGATTTATTAACTGGTGGGTGATGCCTCAGCTCGAGAAGAACATTATCCAAAAATATTTCGGTGACAAGGAAGGTTACCACGCCACACCAACAGAGATCTCAGTGACTATGTCATTAATACCGGGTTCTATGACTATTCCAGATTCTTATACTTGCCCACAACAAGAAGTCACAAGCGAAAATGCTACTTGGGTAATGCCGGCTAAATTCCGTAAGCTTTATCCAGATGGGGTGATGCGCGCAGATTATAGTCTGTCCACTGCCGAGATTGGTATTGAAGCACTTAAAGTTGCGGTGCAGGAGATAGTAGATTTAATTACTTAAATCCACATCATTTCTAGACAAGAGTGTTCCTGGTCTTGGATCATAGTCACCACGATTACCTCTAGATTCTTGAGTGAGCATAACGTAGTCATAAGGTGCGAAGGAATTACGTGTGCGGAAAGTTATAGTGTAATTTCCATTACTTTTTTGTAGAGTGCCGAGTGATAAAGCGTAAGGTACTGTCTCAAGAGTGTCGATAACAAGCTCACCATCAGCTTCTTCATCGTCGAAGGATAAATCATTGTCGTCAGTATTAGAGCTACTACGATTATCATCAGTGCTAGTACCTTCATCTACTAGCCAAGCTTCGATCTCGTCACCGCGACCTAGATTAGCATCTAGCTCAGTATCAATCCTGTCGATAGTGATACGGATAGTACTATAAGCACCAACTTTCGAACGTGAAGTTATAGTTGCTTTGCCTGAGACCTGTGAGCCGATGATATCTACTTTCTTGGCTGAGACGGAGGTCAAACCAAAAATCATTGCAGCAGCTAATAACCAGAACTTAGGCATATAGCTTGATTATAAGCGCGAAATCTACTTATGTCATGCTCGGCTAAGATTCTGCACTCGCCCACGGCAGCGCAAAAACGTGACCAACGTCACGTTTTTGCTTAGTCTATATGACGTATGCGCGCCACCTCAAAACTGCCGAGAGATAGAACTATGAAGCAAAAAGATATTCGCATGGTTATTCGTAATCGTCTGCTTAGTGACCTTAAAAGTAAGCAAGAGCGCGAGCAAAAACAAAGACAGCGAATTCAAACTAATGTTTTTTTAGATCTTCCTACCGAGGAACTTAGTTTTAGATTCTTCATGCATCTCGACGCTAGGATAATCTGCGCCTAATTGCGCTTGGATTATTGAATCATTATCACGATATTTTTTATGCCACCACTCAGCAAAAGCTTCAACCACTACTGGTTCGAACTGAGTGCCAGCATGTCTTAGTACTTCCTCTAGTCCATCCTCTGGACTGCGCGCTGGCATATAAACTCTATTGGTAGTCATAGCATCGTAGGAATCAGCTACAGTGCAGATCTTAGCTATGAATGGTATTTCAGCACCAGCAATACCATGCGGATAACCTTTACCATCGATGCGTTCATGGTGGAAGAGCACTGGCTCAAGACAAGGCTTAAGGCAATCTACTTGACTAACTATATTAGCCCCGAGCACTACGTGGCTCTTCATAACTTTAAACTCGTCAGCACTAAGTGAAGCTGGTTTGAATAAAACATCATCACGAATACCGATCTTACCGATATCATGCAAAAGCGCTCCGCCTTCAAGAGCGAATTGATCTGCTGAGCTTAATTCGAACATAGTACCTAGTTCTTTAGCAATTTTATAAACTCGATAACTGTGGCCTGAAGTGTAGGGATCTTTGATTTCTAATGCGTAAATGAGGGCCTTAGCTGCGCTATAAAACTCACTTTCAAAATGTAAATACTTTTCCAGCATTAGTTATTCTATTATTCTACGATAATCTTAAGAAAAGATTAACAGCTGAGAATCTCTATCAACGCATTGATTTAAGATAAACCTCAAAACTTAGAGCTAGCAGCTCGTAATATGGCAGAATTGAGGCTAGAATAAGCTGTAGCACGACTTAGGTTGACGCACTTATGCTTAGATTCGTTCCATTAATTCTACTTAATATACTCTTGATGCTTTGTAATCCAGCGCAGGCGGCTATTCCAGAAGTCGAGCGCATGATCAATGAAGGCATAACATATCACAACAATCGCAATTTCCTTCTCGCCATCAAATCCTTTATGCGAGCTTATGATCTGGATCCTAACAATATTGAGATCAAATCACATTTAAGTACTGCGCATAACAACTATGGTAAATATCTCGCAGAGCGCACAGATGCAATTGGCGCTATGAGAGAGTTTCGTTCAGCACTCTATTACAAGAATGATAATCAAATCGCGCGTGCGAATTTAGATTTTAAACTTAAAGCTGATGGTTACTCTGTTGATGATCCAGCTAAACGTGTTCGTCAAGCACGCTCTGAGCGTGAAGCTGGAAATCACATAGCGGCAATTGCTGAACTGAATGAAGCTAATCGCCTTGCAGAAACTGCAGATGCTTACGTAGAAATAGGGCAGATTTATCACGTACTTTATTTGCGCAATCTTGATAAGAAAGACTACGCTGATCAAGCAATATTGGCTTTTGAGAAAGCTGAGGCTTTAGATCCTAACGATGTGCGCAGTTATATCGGTCGCGGTGATGTTTATATCGCACAGAACGCGATTTCTAAAGGTATAGATTTTTATGAAGCAGGTATCGCTAAAGATCCGACTAATCCACGCGCTCAAGCGGCTTTAATTAGTGGTTGGCTAGCGGCGATTCGTGTTGCGCCGCATCTTGCTAATAACCATGTTGGTCTTGGAACTGCATATCAGATTCAAGGAGATTTCACACAAGCAGAACGTAGTTTCCGCAGATCCCTGCAGATAGATCCGAATAATCAAATCGCACAATCATCACTTGATACTCTGCATAAATCAATGATGAAAGCGCAGACTTCTAATATTTTGCAGCGTGCAGTAGAACTCCAGAAAGAAGCTCGTTACGATGAGAGTCTTAGTTATTACATCAAGGCACTTAATATAGAGCCAGAGAACCCTGACATTCACTACAACATAGGTACTGTGTTTCAAGCTAAGAACGACGTGCAGCGCGCAGAGCGTGCTTATACTAAGACTCTAGAACTTAAACCAGATCATGCTGAAGCGAAAGCGGCTCTAGGCATGGTTACAACCGTTCGCCAAGAACAGAATATTGCTGACGCCTTCAAACACGCTATTGAAGTGCAGGAGATGGGTAATTATCCACAAGCAATAGAAATTTACAAGAAGATCGCTTTAGATAGACCTAACGATGATGCGGTTTTTTACAATATCGCTACTGCCTACCAAGCTCAGGGTAATTATCAAGATGCTCTAACTAACTACGAGAAAGCTAATTCTATTAAGCCTGATGCTAGTTATGGTGAGTTGATTCGCAATGTGCGCTCTGAGTACGCTAATCAATTACTCGACGCTGCTATTCGTGAGCAAACAGCAGGTAATAATGATGCTGCTATCGCTGGCTACAAAAAAGTTATAGCCATGGTTGATAACAACGCGAGCGCTTGGTATAACCTTGCTACTGCTTACCAAGCCTCAGCTCGTGATAAAGAAGCTCTAGATGCTTACCAGCGTGCTTACAAGCTAGACCCAAGTAACCAGAGCGAAGCATTGTTCTTCTCAGCAACTATTCTTGAGGAGCAGCGTAAACTTACAGATGCGATAGACATGTACAACAAATATATTGCTGTTGCTGCCACGGGCGCTTACGTAGCGGATGCTAAAGCTAGAGTGGACTACGTTAAAACTTTCCTTTAAACCTTAGCTTTATCGATCATGTGACAGACTCTATGATCCAGAGGATTAGAGTCTAGTTCTGTTTTAGATTCAATAATGTAATCAGTGATCGTTTTCTCTAAATTCTCTAATTCAAGAATTTTACGTTTAAGCTCAAGGATTTTTTTATCTGCAATCTTGCGCACTTTAGGGCAAGGTGATTTACCTTTCTTGCGTTCCTGGAGTATCTCTGCAATTTCTTCAAGACTAAAACCTAGGTTCTGTGATTTTTTAACGAAGTTCACCAGAATAATATCGCTAGGATTGTAATAGCGATATTTAGATGCAGATTTGCTACTTGGGATGATTAGCCCGATCTCTTCGTAATATCTCAGTGCGCTAACAGCGATATCGGTTTCTTTGGCAAGCTCTCCGATTCTTAATAATTGATTTTTGGCTTGTTTACGGCTATTTATTGACATCTGCTATGGATTTAATATTTGCTAGGTTGACTCTCAAGTTAACTTGAGAGTGCATAATCATTGTAAAGAATTACTAAGGAAAAAGCAAGTGATTCTAAAAGGAGACATATGAAAAACAAAATCGCATCAGTACTTGGTATAGCTCTAGTTCTAGGAGCTATGATCGTTAGTAACGTTCAAGCTGCAAGCAACTGTGCTTGTGCGGGTGCTTGCTCATGCTGCAAATCATGTAATTGCAAATAAAAAATTTGTAATTCATTAGTTTGGAACGCCGTGTTTTGCACGGCGTTTTTTTTGTGCTAATATTGCTGATGGTTTACGGCTTGCTTTACCGTTCAATTTTTATGGGCCCGTAGCTTAGTTGGTAGAGCGCCTCGCTTGCACCGAGGAGGTCGAAGGTTCGAATCCTTTCGGGTCCACCATTCTGTATTCAACACCTCCAACGCCTCTGTAGATAGGTCTGTTCCCTCTGCGGTGGCCAGTCCCTCACGGGACTGGGATTCTTTGTCTCCCCACCCGCCCCTGTGGCATCGAGAACCGAGGTCATAGATTTGGCGCGGTTCATCTGGACTGCATTGGGCGCGAAACCGGTTGAACTTCATCAAAAATGACCAAGGTCTAAGGCTAGTGACGCTGAGATTTTTGTTTTGTAATATCATGTTCGAGCCAGTACTTTTGAGAAAATTCTTAATAGTGACCAAATCATCGCCTTGTCTTATCAAATCCGCTTGGTGAGCCTGATTGATAAATGTCTTAGCTTGTTCGAGCCAAGTTGAGCCTTGATCTTTAAGTTTATATATCTGAGCTTCTAAATCTATTTTCTGATTAATGAATAGTGCTTTTTTCTCTTTATACTCATCAGCTTCAATTAGCCCATCGAGTTGTAAATCTAAAAGTCTATTAAGTTTATCTTTGATGTTTTGTAGTTGAAGTTCTAGGTTCGCTAATTCGTTTAATGAGGCTTGGCGCTCTTCGGCTACCCAATCTTCTAGTTGTTTATTAGATTTATCGCGCCAAGCCTCAGAGAGGGACATGCTAGCGGTGATTTGTTTGACTTGGTCGATGAATAATTCTTCTCTCGTGTATCTTTGGTCGCAATTAACTGTACGGTTCTTTTTGGTACATCTATAGTAGCCAAAGCGTTTGCGGGATCTTACGTGTTCTTCGGCTGTTATTGCTGAGCCACATTCTCCACACTTGGCGAAACCAACGAAAATTAAGTTATTAGTTTTCTTGTTTGATTTATATTTGCCTTTACCTTTATCTCTAATGATGGATTGAATCTTGTCATAAAGTTCTTTAGTTATCATTGGCTGATGTGAGCCTTGATGTAGTTCACCCTTAAGCGGAAATACTCCATAGTAAAAAGGATTTTCTAAAATGTTTTTGGTTGTTTGCAGATGAAATCTATCGCTGCGGCTAGATCTAAAACCGTGCTCGAAGAACTTCTCGCGCATCTCAGTGAGCGAATATGCGCCAGTAGCGAAGAGCTCTAGCAGGCTTTTTACTTTATCGAAAGTCGCTGGGTCAATTACTATAGTTCTAGTTTTAGGGTGATTGTAGTAGCCGGGTGGAGCTTTGCCGGGAAACTCACCACGCCTAACCTTCTCTCTGATACCGCGATTGATGTTCTGAATCAGGCTGTCCACGTAAAGCTTGCTATAGCCAAAAGCTATTGAGAGATTAAATTTGCCGTGCGGTGAACTATCAAAAAAGTAAGTAGGGAATTTAAGGTCTTGAACCAGCCCTTGATCTAGCATGTAGATGACCTTGCCGCCATCAACAGAGTTGCGACTAATGCGATCGGGATGCCAAGCGATAATACCATCGGCTTTACCAGCTTCGATAGCATCAAGCATAGTGTTGAAAACTGTTCTGCCGGGGATCTTAGCTGACTTACTTTCTATATATTCACCAATGACAGTTAGATTATTTTTCTTAGCGTAATCTCTAAGTTCAGTGAGCTGAGATTCTATCGACAACGCCTGTCTTTCCTCTTCTTCAGAGGATTTGCGGCAATAGATGAAATATCTCATATAAAACGATAAAGAGAATCGCTTTTTCTTACGTTACTTAAATAATTTAATGGCTGTAGATTGCTGATATGGTTTGAGCCACCCTTTGAGAGCGGAAACATGTGATCTATCTCCCAACCAAAATCTGAATTTCTATTACCATAATCTACATAGCGCATCCATTTCCCATGTACGTCATACCGATATTCGTTTGGGTGATAACGTTCGTCTATATTGCCTTTGGCCCAGACTGCATTTATTGTTGCTTGATCCATTTTGATTTTCTCCTTAGGTTGGTATACAGCTCTAAATGTCTGTATATTGAGAGTATACACTAAAATGTTGTACCATGGGAGCTAGGTATGGTGGTGAAGGGTAAGCGGAGTTTTATTTACGAGATAGTAGGTAGAAAAATCAGGAAAGCAAGGATAGATGCTGGCTTTTCTCAAGAAGAGCTTGCCAAGAAGCTCAAGTTAACACGTGGTTCTGTCGCTAAAATTGAGGGTGGTAAGCAGTCGGTATATTTGCACTTACTCTATAGTGTTGCTGTTATTTGCAAAATACCTCTTTCGGAGTTGCTACCGGGTGATGAGTGGATAGTTAATCAAGCAGATGATGAGATGCTTGGCAGTAAAATTGAAGAAGTTGTTCCACGTAGAACAGCTCAGATTATTAAAAGAGGTCTAGACTTATGAGTTCTCGTTTTGCTCGTAATAAGGCTAACGAAATTAGATCTAAATATAGTGCTTGTTTCGATTCAGCTGTTGATGTTGAGTTAATTGCTGATCGATTGGGTGTTAAGATCCACGAAGATAATTTAGATTCTGGTGTTTCCGCTGTGTTAGTAATTAAAAACGCTAAACCGCATATTTTTATTAACAAGAAAGAGGTTAATCGGGGTCGTAGGCGATTTTCAATTGCTCACGAGCTGGGTCATTTTATTTTGCATCATTCTGATCTTCATGTTACTGATGATTCTTCTTTGCAGATGTCAATTAAATATAGAGATTCAAAATCTTCAACTGGTGAGCATCTTGAAGAAGTTGAAGCTAATCAGTTTGCAGCAGAATTATTGATGCCATTGGACATAATTGATCGATATATTAAAAAAGCTGAGATCAAAGTCTTTAATGAAGATACTATTGCTGTATTAGCAGAGTTTTTAGAAGTTAGTAGAGAGGCTATTTCGATCAGGTTGGCAAAGTTGGGATATGTCTGAAATCTTTTACAACAAGCTTCTACAAGTGTTTTGTTGATTTGTAACGTTAAGAATGTATAATTACACTTGTAAGAGTTGCTAAGTGAGTGTAGAATCTTGATCATGGCACCAGCAGTATTAGAGAAGAAAGAACTAATAAAGGAAGCAAAGCAGGCAAAATTATTTTTTGATGCAAGTGAGAAAACTTTTATTGATTTTTGTAAAGTACTTGATGTTAATCCTTTGGATTCTCCTTGGATTGATGATTTTGGTTGTAAGCTAAACCAATTTGTAAAGCAAAACTTAGATTTGAAGATAAATACATTAAGTTTATTTTCTGGTGCTGGCGGCTTAGATATTGGTTTTCATGATGCAGGATTTAATATCGTGCAAATGGTAGAAATCGAAAAACAATTTGTAAAAACATTGCAAACTAATTTTAGCAAGAAGCTAATTAATTGTATTGATATTCGTGAATTCTATCCTAAAATTACCGAGAACATTGATTTTATTATTGGAGGGCCTCCATGTCAAACATTCTCTGCTGCCGGCAGAAGAGCAGCTGGTGTCTTAGGTACTACAGATTCAAGGGGAACTTTGTTTCAAGAATACGTTAGGCTTTTAAATCACTTCCAACCAAAAGGTTTTTTATTTGAGAATGTTTATGGGATAACAGGTGCTGAGAATGGATCTGCATGGCAATCTATACAAGCGGCTTTCCGAGATATAGGGTACACCATATTTTCAACTATATTAGATGCAGCTGATTATGGCGTTCCTCAACATAGAGAAAGACTTTTTATTGTTGGTGTGAGGGATGGTGGTAATTTTAATTTTCCTTTACCTACTCATGGGCCAGATTCAAACAGTAATATCCAGCATTATTCTGCACGGGAAGCATTGCAAGGTGTTAATTGTGAGAGTAATCAAGAATCTGGACTAAATGGAAGATATGGTCACTTATTGAATGAAATTCCTCCGGGTTTAAATTACAGTTTTTTCACTGAAAAAATGGGGCATCCACGTCCAGTTTTCGCATGGCGCTCCAAGTTCTCAGACTTTTTGTACAAGGCAGACCCAGAAACCCCTATTAGAACTCTAAAAGCTCAAGGAGGGCAGTATACTGGTCCATTTCATTGGCAAAACAGACCTTTTTCTACCTCAGAGCTAAAACGGTTGCAAACTTTTCCAGACACCTATGAAGTCATTGGTGGTAGGCAAATAGCAATTAAGCAAATAGGTAATTCTGTTCCTCCTCAGTTGAGCAGAATATTAGCTATATCAATCTTGCAACAAATATTTAAAGTATCCCTTCCTGTAAACATCCCTTTGATTCCAAATGGTACACAGCTTACTTTTCGACAGAGGAAACGCTCATTAACTCAAGTTTATTTTGATAAAGCTCAAGAAGCAATAAAGGTAATTTCCCCAAGAAAAATTGAAAAGAATAAAATCAAGCCCCTTAATTTTCAAGCTAGCTTGTGTCAGAAATTTAAGCTTTCGACAGGAACTTTGAAGGGAGATTTTACAGTTCAGTTCAAACCGTTGAAATCCAAATGGGAAGTCGCTATTAGTTCAAATATAAAAAAGAAGAGAGGTAATGGCTTTCAAATATTAATAGAAACATCAGTTGGTGAGAAGTGGGGGTTGCCTGTCAATCAAATTGTTATATCTTCAAATACCGCGGAAGACAATTTGTATACAGCTAGTTGGAAGACTCTAGAGTTTTTACTTCAAAAATTCGAGTTGAAAGCTGACCTAGTGCAATTAAATCAATATTATCAATATACACCTGAGATTAGAATTAAACTTACTTTTGATAATGAAGAAGGTGTGGATCATAAGTGGAAAATCCTTCAAGCAATTTGTTCTGGTGAATCCTGTAGGGAAGTGATACCTTTAGAGTGTCTAAAGAGGACTTGGGGACTTCTTTCTGAGAATAAGACGAAGGAAATGTTACAGTGGTTAAAAGATATTGGATATGAGGTTAGGAATCATTCCACAAATCCGCAGCTTCCGAAAGGATCATATTTGATCCCATATTCATTTCCAACTTTGACGATGCAAAGTGTTCAGTTGAGAAAAATGCTTTAATGATGAATAATAAAAAAGTTCCAAGACTAGAGATCTATGAAGATAGTTCAATCTTATTTAATCCAGATGGATCTAGTGAAGTCTTTGTTGAAGGGAAAAATTCTCAAGATTGCAAGCTAAGACAAGACATAATCAGAAACGCACTACGAGATGGATACTTTGAAAGATTAATAGATGACTGTGTTATAAACCCTGAGAAAATAGAAAAACTTGATTCTGATGCATTTCAAACAGTTCAAGCTTTAGTTGATTCCATAACAAGTGAGGTAGGAAGAGCTGTTGTTGGTTTGGCAGTATTGCAATTAGTTGTCAAATCAATTAATAATGATCAAAACATACGTTTGCATAAGGGAGGTAATGGCTCTAATAATTTTTCTTGGACAGAAGGACTATCAATGAGAACTTTGGATAGTAAATATATCACCCCTGTTCTAAGAAAATATGATCTATTGAAAATCAATAAAGATGGAGTTTTTATGACCAGATCTTTAGCCGAAAATTATCCCTATACAAAACTGTATAAAGCTGCAATTAGGGGAGCAAGAGATCAATGGCTTGATTTGATAGATATGGTTGAAACTAGAAAACTAATGCCTCTCGCTTGCTTGCAAAACGTTATTTTACTGTTAATTCAAAAGCAAGGAGAATTTTCAACACTATGTGAAGATTTACGTTCGATGATACATAGTCAAGTAAATAATATCTCGACTAAAGATGCTTGTAATTTGATTATGGGTTTTGTGAGTAAATCTGATCATTCTGCAAGGTTGTTCGAAATCGCTATATTTAGTTTTTTACTTTCTGTGGAAGATCATGATTTGCTTGAAGGTTTTCTTGTCCCAATTGGGCAAATGAGATCTGCGAATAAAAAACATGGTAATGTTGGTGACATAGAAATTGCAGAAGACAGTGCGAATATGCATATTGTTGAGGCTTGGGATGCCAAATATGGAAAGCCATATTTACGTGATGAGATTGAAGAATTAGATGATAAGCTTATAAACCATCCAAACATAGGTACGGTTGGGTTCATAACAGATGGTGATCCTGACATGAAGGACGAAATTGTAAACAGAAAAACGGAAATTGAATTTTCGAGAGGAGTGAAATTAGAAGTTCTAAGTTTCTCACAGTGGATTGAAAAAATGTTAAGCAGATATTCAATTGAGGAGAGTACCTTTGGATACTATTGGGTTAAGACTTTTTCTGAATGTATCTGTTTGAAAAGAATAATTAAAGCTCCAATTGATGAACCCACTTATGCATGGGTAAAAAACTTTCATTCATATCTTAAAAGCTTTAAACATTAGTTTCCATACTGCCTCGGTCATTTTTGATCGCGGTTCATCTGGACGTGCGGAAAATGCAGTCCAGATGAACCGCGCCAAATCTATGACCTCGGTTCTCGATGCCACAGGGGCGGGTGGTGAGACACAGAATCCCAGTCCCGTGAGGGACTGGCCACCGCAGAGGGAACAGACCTATCTACAGAGGCGTTGGAGGTGTTGAATACAGAATGGTGGAGCTTTATTACTAGCGTTCGAAACTATTTTGAATTTGAGTTTTCGCGCCCCGTGCTAGAAGGTTCCGCCTCGTAAGAGGCGGCAACCGCAAGGGGCGGGCAGGGAGGGCGCGAAAATGGCAAAAAATTCGGGTCTCAGCGCGCTGCTTCCTTGATTAAAGGTTGCCTGAATTTTTTGCAGCTTGCTTTGAATATTAGTTTTCTTTCTATGGGGTACTGAACCAATCTAGCGATTGTTTCAGTACCTGCCGCAGCTAACCTTCACTCCTGCGGAGCTAGTTTAGCTGCGGGCGAGCCGAACCTAGTAAGTTTCGGCTCGCTGAATTAAGTATCTTTGTTTTTCGCACGCTGCTTAGCCCTATAGTTTTTCCATTTTTCTTTATTGGCTTCGTAATACTTCTTGTTAGTTTCTTTCACTTTATCCTTGTTCTTGGCTCGCCATTTGCGAATGAATTTTGCACGCTTAGCCAAAACTTCTTTATAGGTTTGACGTTTTTCTTTCATATTAAATTAGTTCAAAACCAGTAGCTGTGCTGCTTATGCCACTTTTGTCTGTTATTGCTTCTTATCAGGTGCTGCAGCCAACAATCTTCCAGTATTGGCATTATTATCAACGGAAGAAACCTGAATACCAAGGTCTAATTTGAGCCCGGTACCTTCAGGTGGACTTAAACGCCCATCTGCTACAAATTTATTTATATCGCGAGGAAGTCTTGTATTAATCAAAGCAGCAATCTCTGGGTACCCTTTAAGAGCCTTTGTTATATCAGTTACAGCCCCAGTGAGTCTGCTACCAGTAATTTTAGGTTCTTTAGCGTGAAATCTATCGTATACACCATCTACCTTGGTTTTTAATATAACAGGGTCTAGACTGCCTTTATTTGCCTTGTACCATTTTGCAGTTTCAATAGCAGTACGGGCAATTGAAGCTATGGTTTTAGCGACTTCAGCTTCTTCTGATTTGCCAGTAGCAGAAGCTTCAAGTGCTCTCGCATTAGCTTCACGCGTTTTTGCACTAGCTTCATGCATTTTTGCATTAGCTTCAATTAGTTTTGTGTTAGCCTCAATCCTCGCTTTAGTATCAGCTTTAATTTGTTTAACTAGATCACTATCTTCTGCTTTGCTAGCAAAAGGCAAAAGAAGCGCAAGAATAAGAGGAGTAGGGATTAGTCTTTGGGCCGATTTCATGGGTAATAACGCCTAATAGAGCCTTTTCTTAACTTTCACTTAATAATAGCATGATTTAATATCAAGGTAATACTATATCTAGGGGACTAAGATATGAGGGACGTATCTTCAATAAAGCTTGATGCTGCCGATAAAATAGGCTCTCAGGCTACCGCGTCTAATATAAGCCCTATTGATAAGCAAAAGCCTCCAGTACCAGTACAAAATGATAATTATGGGGGTGACGTTCAGAAGAATCAATCCTCGAAAAATGTCGTTAATAACACTGTAACGGTAGCCCCAGTTCAAAATGACCCTATCAACGGCTTAACCATAGTTAGTGCACCACAACAAGATCAAGATGATGATGAGTCAATGGCAGCTTTACTTAAACTAGAAGGTAAAGAAACTGAGCGTGAAGTTGTAAAAGTAATTGAAGCTAAAGCTGAAATAGCTGAAGCTAAAGCTGAAATAGTTGAAGCTAAAGCTGAAATAGCTGAAGCTAAAACAGAAACTCAAATAGTAAAGTTACGCACCACGGTTGAGGAGCTATTGAATAAGGGTGACATAGAGGCAGCGGCAGCTGAATTGAAAAAAGCACCTGAACTTTCTAAAGGTCTTGGTACGAGTCAAGCTGCGGTTGATGAACTCATTAAGGACTTGAGTAAAAATATTAGCCTTGCAATGCTGGATAAATATAAATCACACTTCACTGACGCTAAGCTGCGAACAACTATCGAAAGAATGATTGCTGAAGGACACATCAAGCCTAAAGATCTTGAGGAGATAGCTAAAACTAAAGATCCAAAAGCTATCCAAGAATTAACAGCAAAAGTACTCAAAGCGAGACTCGCTGATGTTACAGATCCAGCTCTTCAGAAAGATCTCAAAGAAATTATTGCAAAGCTTGAAAAGGAAGGTAAAGAAGCCAGCACCGGTAACGTCCTCGATTCAATGGGCCGGTCCAAAAATTCAATCAAGGACTTGGTCGGTGAGTGCAATTTACTAGCTTTATACAGAACTCACGTATTTGCTCAGATGGAAGAATTTGAGAAGCAACGCAAACAGGTTGAGAAGATGAATGACGAGCAGGTCAAAAATCAACTTAAAGCCAAAGAAGATAATGATGAAAAACGTTCACGTCAGATCCAAGACAGTAATCGTATCGAAGCAAATCGTCAAGAAGCGAAAAGGATAGAGCATATAAAGACTAAACTGGCTTCTAAGGTTGGTGCATATAAAGCATCTCTGCTATTGATGTACGCTCCTGACGGCAATATTAGTTTTGAGGTTCTTAAGTCACTTGGTTTAGCTGGAGTTATTAATTTAATTGAAGAGGGAATGCTTTTGGTTGACCAGAATGTAGAGAAATATCTAATTAAGAACGCATCCCCAGATGAGCAAGAGCGCCATCTGCCGAAAAGTACATTAGACGCTTTACGTAAGGAGCAAAAAATATCATGAGGTTTTCTGTTGAAAATGAGCGAGAAACCTATAGAAACTGGGCTCTAGATGCCAGTAGATATTGCCAAGAAGCTCAAAAATCAAAAATAGATTATTTAGCAGCTCAAAATATATATAAGAAATTAATAGCAGGGGACTATCATAGTGAATATCAATACTTTAGAGCTCTTGCTTACGAGCCAGATGAAGTGAAGCAAGCCCTAGTTAAACTTTGCGGCACTAAAAATCCAGGATCATACATTAAACATCCAATAGCTTTCAAACATACTATAGATGATGAGACTTATGAACACTATAAAATTATTACTAGTGATATTGATTATCTAAACAGTTCACAACTTTATGCCTTATACCAAGAAATAGAACCCCAATTAGGAGTATCAACTTCTCGTATAGCTAGTGCTATTTTTCTTGCAGGTGTAATGAGAATTCAAGCTAAAGCTAGCCCAACATGGGATTTTGACTGTGATGTGATGATAGGTATACCAGCGGAGGAAGTTACTGAGACCCTAAAAGATTTAAAGAATTATTGCCAAACTTATAATCGCAAGATTAGTAAGCAGAATGGCTTACTTGCCTGTTCTATTGGGACATTTACCATATATTTCTATACTGATATCTCAAATTGTGCTGAATTTTTTGTGCCTTTATTATTACCTAAAACACTAGCAGGCATGTATCTTGGCGCTATCAACTATAAACTTCAAGACCCCGAACAGTGTACTCTTGAAGCTTTAGCACAAATATATTTCGAGCATGTTTTTGTAAGTTCAGATCTTTTGGATATTCATACTCGTGTTCGCATTATTAAAAATTCAGCCTATTATTTACTTTTATTTGTAGAGGATTGTATCGTCAAGGAACAACAAGCACTTGTTAATGGTGTTACTACGAAGATATTACCCACAGTATTGTCTAGCAGTAGCTCTTACCAAGAGTTTATGGCTCTTTATCAAAACCTAAACCCATCAGAACGCTTTGCTTACAAAGATATAGCTGAGAAATATCAGTTAAACAGAAAAATTTCTAAACTAAAAAACTATCATTCAAGACCTGAACGCAAAAGTACTGATCAAACATTCAAGCATAGTGTTGATCAAGCTCGCAGGCTTAGGGACAAGTTCTTAGCAAAACTTGAAACGGTAGATATTGAGAGTAGTTCAAACTCGGAATCTAAACTTTATAAGCATCGTTTGGACAAAGAAGCAATGCACGAGAAATACTCGCATTATTTCTGTGAGAATTTTAGTTGCTTAATTCAGCTTGATGAGAATTTAGATGATGAGTCATTGGCTGAAATAGCTCTGTTAATTAAGGCAGAGCGTCTTACTCTAATTGATCGTGATCTTTTATGTTTTGAGCTTGCTAATGAGAAATCACCAATTGAAGTATTTATCATATTTGGTGAAGGTCTTCTGAGTGCATATAATGAATTTTCAGGCTTAAATAATATGGCGTATGATTATTATTACGCAGAGCGTCCTAATCTAAGCCTTGAATCAAAATTGAAAGCTGTTTTAACGGATAATAGCAATCAAGTTTGCGCTTTAGTCTCTGAGCTAAATGATAGTGATAGTTTAGAACTTAAGGTTTTACTTGATAACAATAAGGACTTAGCAGATTCTTTCGTTAAGTCTATGCACTCGACGTTTATCACCGAGGACACTACCAACCAGATCAATCTACCAGAGAATCAAAGAATTTTTTCAAAGTTAGCGCAAGGCGAAGTAATTAAAGCAACAGGCAAACGTCATAAGCGCTTTAATAAAATCTATTCTGATTTATTGTGGCGTTTGGAAGCTTATACTCAAAAGTTTAATTTGCTTGTTGGTTTAGGTGATAAATATGATTTTGCAATGGGAGCTTTTATTACCATACCTAGAACCATTTACGAAACCGAGTTTATAGAAGCGTTAGCATTACTAATTAAAGATCACGGCTACGAGTTAATTACTATCAGTGGCTGCTTAGCCTTGAAGAAGAAGGGTTGTATTTTTTATTGTATGTACGACACTGATGCTGAGATCTCCGCTTATGCCTTCTGCCAGACCCAAATGGAAGCGATGTTGAACTCAAGGCGTAAGTTAGTTGAGTGGCAGCCTAGCGCTAACCTCACGAAGATCCTAATGGAAGCTAAGACTTAATCTCTGCGCAAAAATGTTATTCTTATTTAAATGCTACTCGCAAAACAGCACTAGACGTAAGATAGGGCTGTTCGTAGTGTTCGTATAAGGTACGCTCTAACACCTTAATAATGCATTATCTAATTAATAACGATCCATCTAAAGAAATATTCACTAATTTTAGTTCTGGTAGCTTGGCTTTCGTCAGTCCTAGTACTGCTGAAACACCCACGTTAATATATACGACTAATCAACATTTTACTAGCCCTGAAATATTATCAACTATATTAAACTCCAATTTCTCAGCAGCTCTAATTGGGCTCTTGGGTGTCGTTGTTGGTTTTGTTCTGGTTGAATTGAAGAATCACTATTCTCGTCGTGAGTATTTAGAATCTTTAGAAAACGATTTTATTAGTGAGATTGAGTACTTGCAGGATAGTGTGCAAAAGACTGTTGATAATACCAGTTCTTTGATTATGCAATTGGAGGATGATCATAGCTTTGATTTCAATGCAACATTAGAGCTACCCGATTTTTATGTTTTCACAGAGTTTTCTAGAAGTGATTTAACTCATTTACTTAATGCACAAATTAAGAACAGAAAGTTGAGCCGCCAAAATATTACTGAAGTTTTCAAAGCTATCGCTTCCCTAGAATTTGCTGTTCAAAGAATAAAAAGTGAAATCATAGAGCATGAAAAGCAATTGACACAAGCATTTCTTGATTTCAACTTACAACGAGTAAAAAATGAAATTGCATTTACAAAATTAGTTAACTCTATACCAAAAAATACACCAAAAGAAGAGTTTGCAAGTGATCTCAGGTCGCCTCTCATCTTTATTCATGCTCAAATTGCCACAGATGAAAGTAAGCAAGACAATCCTCGCTCGGTGGAATCAGAATATATAACTCCATCTTTACAACATATTGAGAATCAAGCGGTTTCTTTTTTAGAGATTCCAGAAATAAACGAATTATATGAATCTTTAAATCAATGGAAACAAATTATTGAACGTTTGATTTATTTTCGTGCGGATTTTAGACAATCGTTAATAAAACACACTTATCAACTACCTTATATAAAAACTGTTTTAGCTAGAACAGATGAACTATTTAATAGTAAGCCCAGCTAGCCCTCCGGTCTAGCTGGGTGGCAAAAAAATTCAGGTCTCCTCGCTTAAGGAAGCAGCGCGCTGAGACCCGAATTTTTTGCCATTTTCGCGCCCTCCCTGCCCGCCCCTTGCGGTTGCCGCCTCTTACGAGGCGGAACCTTCTAGCCCGGGGCGCGAAAACTCAAATTCAAAATAGTTTCGAACGCTAGTAATAAAGCTCCACCATTTATCTTATGCGTATTCTTCACACCATGATCAGGGTCGGCGATCTTGATAGATCGATTAAGTTTTACACAGAAGTTCTTGGCATGCAATTATTGCGCCGCAAAGATTATCCAGAAGGTAAATTTACTTTAGCCTTCGTGGGTTACGGTGATGAAGCCACGCATCCAGCTATAGAACTGACTTACAACTGGGACACTAGTTCTTATAATCTTGGTA